>PDWJ01000153.1_pt1 | contig 156646 bp, 142 predicted proteins | sample 1430881 | NCBI WGS metagenome assembly PDWJ01 (sample SAMN01162460, study PRJNA174530) | Oral metagenome, whole genome shotgun sequencing project. | biome: Marine environment; feature: Marine mammal; material: Swab sample of the gingival sulcus; isolation source: swab sample of gingival sulcus...
TGCCCGGCAGAAGAGGTTCGATCTTGCGCCATTGCGGCGCGGTGAGTTCATATCGTTTGGCCATGTGATTACCCCCAGACTGCTCAATCTGGTTCTCTACGAAACACACAAACACACCCTTTGGGAATCCTGAATGTCGATTGGTCCTAAAGCAACTTTAGGTAGCTCTCGGGCTCCCTTAGCGTAAAAGACTGGTAGTAGCTTTCGGGATTATAACTTTCGAATGTAAGATCTGTAAAATCAGATAGAATATCAGAATAGTTATCCTTCAAAACTGTATTTTCCGGGTTCAACCCGGAGACACACGCAAACCCTGTCGTTGCAGCCTTTAGGATATCAATTTTAAGATCAGGTCTATAACGCTGCAAGATTGCCACCACCTTCCAAACATCACCAGTCCAGGGTCGCTTTTGTTCCGTCATATAGGTAACGTCACGGGTCGTTTGAGGACTATTGTAAGGACAAACATCATGTAAGCAAATATAGCCATTACGTGTCATCGTACGTTCGCAGTTGATGAAATCACGAAGGGCAAACTCAAAGAGGTGCATGCCGTCGATAAACGCAACACCTGGTCGGATATTGTTACATTCAAGAAAGTTGCTGGAAAAAAAATCATCACTGGTTTGCTGAAACAAAAACATTCGTTCCGCAGCATTCACAACATCATATTGAAAGGCAAATTCGGGATCGATCGCGATGTAGTTTGTCGCACATTGCGACAGCGACCGTCCATTTCGTGAACCGATTTCAAGATACCATTCCGGATCGATAGCCGTTAAGAGCCCTTTAAGCACGTCATAGTAATGCATCCCATCAATGGGAGGAAAACGGGGGTCTTTCTCATGACCTGCCTGCAGTTTCTTTTTGAAAAACATATCTACTCCGTCAAAAATTTCAGAATTTCGTCCAGTTGCGCTGCCAAGGCATGAGGGGCGACTCCATTAGCAATCGCATGCATCCGTTTCTTGGCAAAGTGCCATGTCATACCACCAAAATCATCCTCCGCTTTCAGTAGCATTTCAACGATGCTCCTTTCATGTAACCCCTCTACGAGGTAGGGGTAGTCTGACCCAAGCATTTCTTCTGCGTCGTCTGTTTCGCGATTAACAATTATTGGCGCACCAACCTTTGCAGCGACGAAACCCTTCGTGAATGGCTTTACCAGTCGCTGGTTTGTCTGGGGAAGACGCAAACAATAGTGGAAGCTATAGTCAGAAATTTTTTCAAGGGCTTCATGCCACCCCTCTTTGCCCATCGCCGAGATAATCTCGATACGATCGGATATTGACGGAGGAAAGTAGCTCACCGAAGGCGTGCCAATATAACAACACCGAAATGTATCCTGTTGTGCGGGACGATGTCGGAGCAGTGCGATATCATAATTGTGGAGTAATATCATTGGCTTCCCACCAAAGGATGGGTTGGTTTTTTGATGAGAAACAATAGCGGCGCGTTGCGCGTATGATGTGCATATATGAACATCAGGAAGTAAATGGGCGGTGTCACCAAAATCACTATCAACGTGATCAAAGCAAATCTTACAGTCCCTGGTTCGTAAAATATCAAGCACCTCCGGGGTAAGAATGCGGAGGCACGCCTTGGTAAAAATTAGAATCCTACCGGGAGGCTGACTCTTCGCCCAGCGGCGAAGGGCAAAAGGAAAAGCAAGTTTCTTTGGAAGTATCGCCGAAGGAACAGATATACCCTCGACATCGATATCATAGCTTCCTTCCATGAATGGCCGCACGAATTGAACCAGCTGATGGGCTCTCATCGTGGTCGATCCCTGCGACGTTTTATTTGATAAAAAGACAAACCGAACCGAGGTTTTTCTTACACCACGAAGTATCATCTAAAGCGTTCGCCCTTTAACCTGAGACAGGGAAAAGGGCGAACGCAGCGCGACATTTGTGTGTTTCGCGTGTCCTGCCAACAACCCGTGAGTCAGGTTTTTGGCAGGACGCTTTAGTTCGTTCAGGTTGGTCTGTGTACTGTTGCTGGCTCATTTTTACTTTTCTGTTTTCTGAACGATTGCTTCTACAGCACAGGTATCTGTGTTGAAACCACATGTATAGTGTGAAGTGGTCCCACCTTTTCGGACAGTTTTGCAGCTTGGCTAAGGTTTTTCGTATGTGCAGGGCCCACATCAGGCGTTCCACCGCGCAACGAGGCCTTGTTCGGGCTGCGGAACCCGTCTTGTTGTGACAACGAGAGGATGAATTCACGTAAGGAGGCAAGGATCGCCCGCGCCGTGGACTTGCCGCGCGCACCCTTTGCCGTCTCAAGATGATCCCGGAACGATCCGCCGTACACCGCAAAGGTCGACAGAATCTCTAAAACCGCCCCTGCACAGCTCCACTAAACCATAAATGAAAAACGCGCCCCGTAGGACGCGCTTCAATGTGGTGCTACTTCGAGCTTGTTAACGGCTCGACCGCGGATTTTGAACTGCATCGACGTTAGCGAATGCAGCATTCGAGTCAAGGCGCAATTAGTACAGATACAACAATGATTCATGGTATCATTCTTGCCGTAACTGCTATGGTGGCAGGCGTGGACCCCGCCTTGTCACATTGTTATACACATGTATCCCTACGCGCCTTCCAGTCATCAATTTGGACTCTGACAACAAACGCAGCACAACAACATCTAGCCATAAATGTTGACATATCATTCCCCAGAGGGTTAGTAAATCCCTAGTACAGATAATTATTTAGGAGCGATTATGCGGCTTGGCTTGGATATTGGCACAAATTCCATCGGATGGTGGCTCTACCAGACCGAGGGCAAAGGCGCATCCGCGCGCATTGTCGGAGTGATGGACGGGGGTGTTCGGATATTCTCGGACGGGCGCGATCCGAAATCCAAGGCGTCGCTGGCGGTGGATCGCCGCGTGGCTCGCGCCATGCGCCGCCGTCGCGACCGTTATCTGCGCCGCCGTGCGACCCTGATGCGGCTACTGGCCAGAACCGGCCTGATGCCCCATGATCCGGCAGAAGCCAAAAAGCTTGCGCTGCTTGATCCTTACGAATTGCGCGCCAGGGGGCTGGATGCCCCCTTGCCGCTGTCCCATCTCGGGCGGGTGCTGTTTCACCTGAACCAGCGGCGCGGGTTCAAATCCAACCGCAAGACGGATCGTGGTGATAATGAGAGCGGCAAGATCAAGGATGCGACAGCGCGGCTTGATATGGAAATGATGACCAACCACGCCCGCACCTATGGCGAATTCCTGCATATGCGGCGGCAACGGGCCAGTGATCCGCGACATGTCCCCGGCGTGCGCACCCGCCTGTCCGTTGCCGCGCGCGGCGGTCCCGATGCCAAGGAAGAGGCGGGTTATGATTTCTACCCCGACCGCCGCCATCTTGAGGACGAATTCCACGCCCTCTGGCGGGCGCAGGCGGCACATCATGACGGATTGACCGATGATCTGCGCGATCTCATGTTCGAAAAGATATTCTACCAACGCCCCCTCAAAGAGCCGAAAATCGGCCTGTGCCCGTTCACCGCCGAAGAGCGTCTGGCCAAGGCCCATCCGCTGACCCAGCGCCGGGTGCTGTATGAAACTGTTAATCAGCTGCGTATCACCGCCGACGGGCGCGCGGCCCGTCCGCTGATGACAGAAGAACGCGACACCATCATTCACGCGCTCGACAACAAGAAGCCGACGAAATCCGCCACGTCGATGAACCTGTCTCTTACGGCGCTCGGCAAGCTGCTTAAACTTCGCGAGGACGAGCGTTTCACGCTGGAAACCGGGGTGCGCGACAAGATTGCCTGCGACCCGGTACGCGCCTGCATGAGCCATCCGGATCGGTTTGGGCCGAACTGGTCGAAACTCGATTGGGAGGCCCAGTGGAACATTATCTCACGCATCCGCAAGGTGCAGAGTGACAGCGAGTTCACCGCCCTGACCGACTGGCTGCAGCAGACGCATGAGCTTGACCATGACCACGCCCAGGCGACGGCAAATGCGCCGCTGCCCGAAGGGTACGGTCGTCTTGGTCTGACCGCGACCGGACGTATTCTGGACCACTTGCAATCGGAGGTCTGCACCTATGCCAGGGCCGTCGAAAAAAGCGGTTGGCATCATTCCAACACCCGCACCGGCGAATGCCTGAAGACCTTGCCGTATTACGGCGAGGTGTTGGATCGCCACGTAATCCCCGGCACCTATAACGAACAGGACGACGAGATCACACGCTATGGCCGGATCACCAATCCGACCGTTCATATCGGCCTGAACCAGCTGCGCCGCCTGGTGAACCGGATCATCGCGGTTTACGGTAAACCCGAACAGATCGTCGTGGAGCTGGCGCGCGAGCTGAAACAATCCGATGCCCAGAAGAAAGACGCGATCAAGCGGATCCGCGAAACCACCGCCGATGCAATCCGGCGCAGCGAACAGCTTGAGCAGATGGGACAGCCCAACACCGGGCATAACCGAATGCTGTTGCGACTGTGGGAGGATCTCGGCCCGGCCATCGGCCCGCGTTGCTGCCCTTACACGGGCAAACCGATCAGCGTGACCATGGTGTTTGACGGTTCCTGCGACGTGGATCACATCCTGCCCTATTCCCGTACGCTGGATGACGGTTTCGCCAACCGTACCCTGTGCCTCAAGGAAGCCAACCGCGAGAAGTCCGACCAGACCCCCTGGGAGGCCTGGGGCGGCACAGAGAAATGGCAGGCGATCGAGGCCAATCTTAAAAACCTGCCCGAAAACAAACGCAAACGTTTCAGCCCCGATGCCATGGAGCGGTTCGAAGGCGAAAGCGATTTCCTCGATCGGGCACTCGTGGATACGCAATACCTGGCGCGTATTTCGCGGAGCTATCTTGATACGCTCTATACCGAGGGCGGTCATGTCTGGGTGGTGCCCGGGCGTATGACGGAAATGCTGCGTCGCCACTGGGGGCTCAACTCCCTGCTGAGCGACAAGGAACGCGGCGCCGTCAAAGCGAAAAACCGCACCGACCACCGCCACCACGCCATCGACGCCGCCGTGATCGCCGCAACCGATCGTGGCCTGATCAACCGGATCAGCAAGGCTGCCGGTCAGGGCGAACATGCCGGGCAATCCGCCGAACTGATCGCCCGATCCACGCCCGAGCCATGGGAGGGCTTTCGCGCCGATCTCAAGCACCAGCTTGACAAAATCATCGTCAGCCACCGCGCCGATCACGGGCGCATCGACGTTAAGGGGCGCAAATCCGGGCATGACAGCACCGCCGGGCAGCTGCACAACGATACCGCCTACGGCATCGTCGATGATCTTACCGTCGTCAGCCGCACCCCTCTCATGGCACTTAAACCTTCCGACATCGAAATCACGACCAAGGGCAAAAATATCCGCGATCCCCAGCTGCAAAAGGCCCTCGCCGTGGCGACGAAAGGCAAAGAAGGCAAGGATTTCGAAGAAGCCTTGCGCCGCTTTGCCGCCAAAGACGGCCCCTACCAGGGCATCCGCCGACTGCGCCTGATGGAAACCCTGCAAAAATCCGCGCGGGTCGAGATCGGCACAACCGAAACCGGCGCGCCGCTCAAGGCCTATAAGGGCGACAGCAACCATTGTTATGAACTGTGGCACCTGCCCGATGGCACGGTCACGGCGCAGGTCATCACGACCTTTGAAGCCCATACCGACACACCGCGCCGCCCGCACCCGGCTGCCAGGCGCATTGCCCGCCTTTACAAAGGTGACATGGTGCGCGTCGACAACAGCAAATTCGGCGCGGTTACGGGCACAGTCGCCAAATTCAACGGTAACGGCATGATCGAACTTGTGCCCCATGCCGAAGCAAACGCCTCAGACCGGTATCGTAAACACAAGGAAGATCTCTACATCCGGCTCAGCGCACAGTCCGCGATCAAAGCCGGCCTGCGCCGTGTTCTCGTCGATGAAATCGGCCGCCTCCGCGACCCCGGCCCGCCCAAAACCTGAGACCATCGCGCGAATCGGCAAATCATGATACGTTCCGACCTGTTTGGAGTGTATTGTTGGATCGCATTATTGATATCGCCACCGACGGGCGACACCTGTCCCGTGAACGGGGATTTCTGAAAGTTACCGAAGATAACACGGAAATCGGTCGTGTCCCGCTGGATGAAATCACCGCCGTGATCCTGCATGCCCATGGGATCACGGTTTCGGGCGCGCTTCTGGCCGATCTCGGGGATCGTGGTGTGCCTGTGGTGTTCTGCGCTGCCAATCACAGCCCGCGCTCGGTGCTCATGCCGGTTGAAGGGCACCACGCTCAGGGTGGGCGCCTGCGGGCACAATGGACAGCCAAAGCCCCACTTATCAAACAGGCCTGGAAAAAGGTGGTCATCGCGAAAATACGGATGCAGGCCGCCGCGCTCGACGCCTTCGCCGCGCCCTCTGCCCCGCTCAGCATGATGGGCCGCTCTGTTACCAGCGGTGATAGCACCAACGTCGAGGCTCAGGCCGCCCGCTATTACTGGCCGCTGATGATGGGGGCCGACTTTCGCCGTGATCGCGATGCCCCGGACATAAACGCGCTGCTCAACTACGGCTATACGGTCCTGCGCGCTACCACCGCCCGTGCCATCGTGGCCGCTGGCCTGCACCCGGGCATCGGCCTGCACCACGCCAATCGGGGCAATGCCTTTGCCCTTGCCGATGACCTCATGGAACCCTTCCGCCCTCTGGTCGATTGCTGCGCGTATAACATCGCCGCGCAGAACGGCACCGAGGTCAACACCATCGCCAAACAAACCCTCGCCCGCCTGATCGCCCTCGACCTGCCTCTGGGCGTCACCCAGTCCCCGGTCTCTATCGCCCTGAGCAAACTGGCCACCTCCCTCGCCCAAAGCTTTGAAAACAAGAAGCTGTCCCTTGCCCTGCCAACGCCGCCCGATCCCGAAACCCTCACAGGGCTGGGACCATGACCATTCACCCCAGCCATCTTTCCGGATATCGAATTATGTGGATTCTCGTAATGTTCGACCTGCCCACAGACACCAGACCACAGAGAAAGGCCGCCACGGCCTTTCGCAATTTCCTGCTGGACGAAGGATTTGAGCGCAGCCAATTCTCTGTCTATGCCCGCTTTGTGAACGGCAAAGAGGCCTTCAAGACCCGCGTCAGCCGGATTGAGCGCCATTTGCCTGACAAAGGCGACATCCAGATTCTGAACTTCACCGACCGCCAATATCGTGATATCGTGCATTTCTCGGATCAGGGCCGAAGGGCGGCCCGAAAAAATCCGGAGCAATTGGTGCTGTTTTGATCGACAATCGCTGGAAAGCCAAAACCCAACCCCCCTCAAAACCTCGTAAAAACAAGGCCTTGAGGAAGGATCGGCTTAGCAGTTCAAAATCCGAGGTCCAGCCGCAACAGATTTCGGGCGCGGATGGATCACCGTAGAGCTTAGCAGTTCAAAATCCGAGGTCCAGCCGCAACGAACCGTTTGTTCAACACGTACCGCCTGACAGCTTAGCAGTTCAAAATCCGAGGTCCAGCCGCAACACAGTGATAAGGGCGACCATTTTTCGAATGGCTTAGCAGTTCAAAATCCGAGGTCCAGCCGCAACTTGGAGCAAGCGAGCGATATCACTAATCGTAGCTTAGCAGTTCAAAATCCGAGGTCCAGCCGCAACAGATGCGCAAGTTGGAGTTCTTTGAACGCAAGCTTAGCAGTTCAAAATCCGAGGTCCAGCCGCAACAATTCGACGGCCGATATTTTCACTATCGACAGCTTAGCAGTTCAAAATCCGAGGTCCAGCCGCAACACATGCGTAAGATTGCAACACAGCCCGCGAGCTTAGCAGTTCAAAATCCGAGGTCCATCGCTTGATGTTTGCGTGTTGTGGGCTATCGTTCCGGTCGATCCCACTCAGGCACGCTGATTGACCCGCTGTCTGCTTCACACGGCGAGACGCGCCTCCTTAACGCCCCGAACGTCACGGGGCGCTCGCCGCGCAGCAGTTCGAGCGTGGTGCGCCCAACGGTTTCAAGATTTGCAGCCACATCATGCTTTTCGGCAATCTCAAGATAGACCTGCTCGATCACGCCGGGATGGGCACGCGACAGAACCGCACCCGCAGCCTTTTCAAGGTCTTCATGTAAGAAGGTCGATTTGGCGATGGCTTCGAAATCCAACCCGGGCTCGTATCTATGCACCCCGGGCAACGATTTGTACCAACTGTTTCCGAACACCAGGGCCGGCCGCCCTTTGCGGATCGCCTCCCATCCCGCATTGCTGGTGACACAAGCCACGATCTGCGCGTGATCCGAAAGCGCATGGGTGCTGGCATTGCTGGGCATGAATCGGACCTGGGGAATGCGCATCAACCGGTGCCAGAACATCGGCCCACGTGCAAACGATCCCTGTCTTGGGTTTTCTTTCACGTAAATCAGCCAGTCCTTTGGCAGGTCCGCCGCCAGGGCTTCGAGCATCAACAGCTGGTCGCGGTACTTCCCGCCCAACGCAGACGTAGACATTTCGGGCTGGTTCTGGAGCGGGACGTAGATGAATTTCTTCTGAAGATCGACCTCGGCACGCTCAAACTCTGCCAGGTGTTCGAAATAAGCCAGTTCATTCATATGGAAGAATCGCGAGAACGGGTCGCGCCAATCAGGAAAGGCGTGATAAATATCCCGCATCCTCGCGTAACCCTTCATCATCTTGCCCGGATGCAGCAACAAGCCCGGGCTTTTCCTGAAGACGTGCTTGAGGAAGGTGAACACGGCCAGAGGCGGCACGGTTCCTGTTTTCCCTTCCTGTTGCCATTTGTCGTTCATGTAAAAGAATTCCGGCGCGGACCCTTTGTCGATCAGGTAAGGTTCGGCCTCAACACCGTCGAAGTTGAAACTGCCATAGTCCGAAATACGCTCCATGGAAAAGAACTGACCCGGGAACAGGGTCTGGGACAAAACCAGCGTCTTGATACCCAAGCTGCGCGCCACTTCATAAAGCAGCGTGTCGTAAGCAAGATGAGGAATGGTATAGAAAAGCGCGTGGGTGATCCCTTCTTCTTCCATCTGTTGGGCCATCGCGTCCGACAGAATATGCAAATAGTCGATATAGTCCTGTAGATTGGCCAGATTGTGCGAGCGGTAATGGTAGGTGGGGCCAAGCCGGTGCATCTGGTCGATGAAGGTTTCCAGCTTCTGGCGGAAATCATCGCTTTCCAGCAGCGCGCGATTGGCGCTTTTGTGATGCGTGACCCGGTCCATGAGGTTCCCGCGCTTGGCACCGCGATACTTGACCCGATGAAGGGCCGGAGCATGATAGTCGGCTTCGCTGTGTCCGAAATGCAGGCCCAATTCGATTTCGCCCGCCGACATTTCCAGCGTACGGTTCATGAAATCTCGCCGATGTTTGCCGCGCGCATCGCAAAGAAGCCTGATTGTCATGGCTTTACCTCAACCGGTTTCGTCCGTTATCGCCCTAAATGGCGCGCCACCGCTTGATTGTAAATGCGCGTCGACAAGGTCGGTTCCGGGAAAAATGCTTCGTAAACCAGATTTCCGATGTCCCCGGTCATCCCTGTCGGTGCCAACGACATCTGGCGCTTCGCCGGGTAGGGCAAAGCAGGGATGTATTGTTCAGTTGCCAAATTCCTGGTCGATGCCGGACACTGCGCCATGGCCCATCGCATGGGTGCCATCGCATGGGTGACGGCGGTATCAATACCACCGAAAGGGCGCGTGGGCCTGCGCAAATTATCAACACCTGCGAAAAACCCAAGATCGAAACAGCGGCGGATGCTCTGAATCAGGACAACCAGATCAAAAAAACAAGGCGCGTTTCCGATTGGAAACGTCGCTTTGGAGCCGTCATGGGAAAAACCCGCTCTCTAGGTTGTTGCCCATGACGCGCCTTGTTCTTCACTATGCCCCCGACAATGCCTCGCTGATCATTCGGTTGGCATTGGAAGAACTCGGCGTGGATTATGATACCGTTCTGGTTGATCGCATGGCAGATGCCCAGAGATCAGCCGGGTATCTCGCCCTCAACCCACATGGCTTGATCCCGACGCTGGAAACCCCGCATGGGCCCGTTTTCGAAACGGCGGCAATCCTGCTGTGGCTTGCCGACACCTACGGGGCTTTGGCACCCGCTCCGGGCACGCGCGACCGAGCTGGCTTTTTGAAATGGCTGTTCTTTGCGTCCAATACGGTTCATTCCGGGTGTCGGATGCTGTTTTACCCGAAAAAATACGTCGGCTCCGACCCCACGCATCAGACCGCTTTGCGTAAAACGGTACAGGCGGCGATGAAAACCCACCTGACACAGCTCGACAACCTGGCCGCCAGCGACGCGCGTTTCTTCGCTGGTGCTGCCCTTTCCGTTCTCGATTTCTACATCCCGGTCATGCTGCGCTGGATGGCGCTCTATCCCAAACAGGATTGTGACTGGCGCGATCTCTCGGACACTCCTCATCTCTTGCAACTGGCGCAACGGATCGAGGAACGACCCGGCATGTCCCGCGCGATTGAGGCCGAAGGTCTGGGGCCAACACCGCTTTCTGCACCAACCTATCCCAACCCTCCCGAAGGATCGGCTCTCTGACCATGTTCCTGTCTGTTTTCGATATGTTCAAAGTGGGCGTTGGCCCTTCTTCTTCCCACACCATGGGGCCGATGGTTGCCGCGGGCCGGTTTCTTGATGCAATGCGCGCGGCTCCGTTCGAATGTCATGGGGTGAAAGCAAGCCTTCACGGGTCGCTCGCCTTTACCGGGGTCGGGCACGCGACGGACCGGGCTACGATTCTGGGGCTGGCGGGGTTCAGCCCGGATACATATGATCACGACATGGCAGAAGCTGCGCTGGCGGACATTGAGCGCACTCACACCATTTCGCCCCCTGACCTGCCCGTTCTCGGATTTGCGCCCGCTACCGATCTGGTATTCGATTATGGCCCGCCCCTGCCCGGTCACGCCAATGGCATGATCCTGATGGCGACCGACGCCCAGGGGGATGTGATCCTGAAGGAAACCTACTATTCCATCGGTGGTGGTTTCGTTTTGACGGAACGGGAACTGGCCGATGGTAAGGATGTCACGACGGGTCCCGCAATCCCCTACCCGTTCCACAACGCTGTCGAAATGCTGGATATGGCGCGATCAAGCGGCAAATCCATCGCACAGATGAAGCGCGAAAACGAAATTGCCCGTGGCTGCACCGAAAGCCTGCGACAAGGGACGGCGCGTATCTGGAACGTGATGAATGCCTGTATTGAACGCGGCTTGGCGACGGAAGGTGTGCTTCCCGGTGGGCTCAACGTAAAACGCCGCGCCAAATCCATCCGGGATCAGCTTGAAGCCGAACGCGGCATGAACCTATCCGCGCCCCATGTCATCAACGACTGGATGAGCACCTATGCCATGGCCGTAAACGAAGAAAACGCCGCTGGCGGGCAAGTGGTCACCGCGCCGACCAATGGGGCTGCTGGCGTTTTGCCGGCGGTGATCCGCTATTGGCTGGATCATGTCCCCCGTGCCACCCCGGCAAAAATTGAGGATTTCCTGCTGACCGCTGCGGCGATTGGTGGCCTGGTCAAGTATAACGCATCAATCAGCGGGGCCGAGGCAGGGTGTCAGGCAGAGGTCGGCAGCGCCAGCGCGATGGCTGCGGCGGGTCTGACCGCGGTCATGGGCGGCACACCAGAGCAAGTCGAAAACGCGGCCGAAATTGCGCTGGAGCATCATCTTGGCATGACCTGCGATCCGGTAAAGGGATTGGTGCAGGTCCCCTGTATTGAACGCAACGGTCTGGGGGCGATCAAGGCGGTGTCAGCGGCCAGCCTGTCCTTGCGGGGCGACGGAACACATCTGGTTCCTCTGGATGCCGTGATCGAAACCATGCGTCAAACCGGGCATGACATGCACGAGAAATACAAGGAAACCTCGCTGGGCGGGTTAGCTGTGAACATTCCCAACTGCTGATACCGGCCAGACGGGTTGATCCGATTTCAACAAAACCTCAACCACGTGGTTCAAATGGGTCGCGGGCAAAATGCACAACATCCCGGCGCGCTCCACTTCGATCTCCAACGGGCCTAACGCCTCGTTCGACGTTCCGATGGCGATTCCCGGTGCAAACTCCACGTTATCCAGAGGCCACCGCAACCCTTTTGAACGCGCGCGCACAGACGCCATGGGAAACAAAGAAAACCGCGTTCCCGTTGGCAAATCCAGAGCCAGCGACGAGGGGGCCAGAAACACCAGGTCGCGATGACCCAGAAGCACGCAACTGCGATCTGGATGTCGCATCAGCCCGTGATAGGCGGCAAGCTGGTGATCTATCCGCCCGCCGCCAAACCCCACACCGATAATCAACGGTGCCGATATGCGCTTTAGACATTTGTCGAAATCGGTCGTATCCTGCTCTGCGATCCTGTGGAGGCGGGCCTCGGGAATTCTCTCTCTGCTCTGTTTATCAAGGCTGTCAAAATCCCCGATCACCGCTTGCGGCACAATCCCCGCTTTGAGCGCAGATGCGGCACCACCATCCGCCGCCACCACAACCGGTGCGTGTGCCAAGGCGTGGTCCAGTACCCTGCGGCGCAATTTTCCCCCACCAACCAACGTGACAGGAGACAAACTGTTTACAATTTGGTTCATATCGCCTCGATTACCCGCCTTTTTGGAAACAGATCACATTTTGGTCACGAAATGATACGGTAAAAATCCAAGATTCGTTCAGCTTTCGTCGATGTCGACGGTGTATAAAGCTCCTTGAGCAGTTAAATATTCCTATGGCGAGAATGGCTATGGTCAATGCAAATAAAATTCTGACAGTCTCTTACGGCACGTTTTCGTGCACTCTTGAGGGTTTTGATGATTCCTTTGGAACCATGAAGGCGATCGCCGAATACTTTCGTGATCTGGCCGCTGATGATCGGTATTTTGGGGCAGAACCGCCCACACCGGAACCGGAAATGCTGGCCCGGATTGCCGAACGCGAAATTGCGCGCCGGGTAGAAGCACATCGTGATGAGGGCAATATTGTCCTGCGTGCCGATCCGTCCAGCGTGTTGCCCGTCGCCCCGAAAGAACCGGAAGCACCCAAACAGGACGCCGCGCCTCTGAGCGCCCCGGACCAGCCTGAACCTGCGCAAGCGGTGCAACCGCAACCTCAGGATCAACACCTTGAGAACCCCGAGGTGGAAGAGGTCCAAAAGCAAGACGCAGGTCAGGACAACACCAAGCCGGAGATCGCAACAGACACCGCTCCCGAAGCGGAAGAAATCGACACAGAGCTTTCCTCCCTGCAAGCGATGCTTCAGAAGAACCAGACAGCTGCATCGGCGGAAGATGCGGTTGAACCTGTTGAAGCTCCTGCTGAAAATGGTTCGGAGGAGGACACCGCAGTAGACGTATCTGATGTCATCAAGGATACCAAGACACAGTCCGCTGACTCTGACCCGGACAGCATCGCGGCCAAACTGAACCGCATTCGGGCCGTTGTGTCACACGAGGTGAGCCAGCAGAACGACAGCGGCTATTCGGAAGACGAACACGCCGTGGATTTCCTTGAGGACGCGCATCAGGACGCCGTCGAACTCGTGACGACCGAGATCGAGCCGCAAACCGAACCCTCAGAAACCGCCCGGAGCACCCCGGAACCCGACTCGGTCGAAGCCCTGTTCGACATGGAGTTCTCCGACCTCGAAGACGAGGCGGATGTGGCGGATGTATTGGCGGACGAAAGCACAGAACACGCTGATCCTTCCCCCGCAATCAACGTGGAAGACACAAGCGATACCGTTGAAGATGAAGACATCTCTGGCTTGCTGAACCGTCTGACCAATGGCGGTTCGGAAGATGGGGAAGATGGGACCGCAAATGCCGGCGAAGATTCCGCCGAAGACTCCAATGACACCACACCGGCTGTGCGCGCCCGCGTCATCAAGATGAAACGCGCTGACTTTGACGCCGCTGTTTCGGAAGGGTCGCTGGTGGCTTCCCCTGCTGAAGTGAACCCTGGTTTGTCCAAGGATGACGAAGCGGATCTTATGAAAGAACTGGCGAAGGTTGAAGCCGAACTCACCCCCAAAGCAGGAGAAGATGACGGTGACGACACCGTGAACCTGTTCGATGACACCGACGACGACATGGACGACGAACCACCGGCTCGCAAAACGGGCGGAGGTCGCGCTCGCCTTGATACTGCCAGTGCAGACAGCGAAATGAACCGCATCCTTGCGGAAACCAACAACCAGTTGGACGAGGAAACCGGCAAAGGGCGTCGCAACGCCATTGCACATCTGCGCGCCGCAGTTGCAGCGACCAAGGCCGAACGTGGTGCGGGCAAAGATCTCGCTCCCAAGGGGCCGGATACAGAAGCGTATCGCGACGATCTGGACCAGGTGGTGCGCCCGCGTCGCCCTATGACAGCGGAAAGTGAAACCCGATCACGGCGCCCGGAAACCCAGAAACCCGCTCCCCTGAAGCTTGTGGCTGAACAACGTGTGGATGTGGCCAAGGACACCCCCGTACGTCCGCGCCGCATTCAGATGGCAGCCGCTGAGAGTGTCGAACACGATGCCGAAAGCTTTGCTGAATTCGCCGAAAACGCCGGGGCCAACGGTCTTCCCGATCTTTTGGAAGCCGCCGCAGCCTATCTGGCCTTTGTCGAAGGACGTGAACAGTTTTCGCGCCCACAGTTGATGACCAAAGTCCGGCAGGCAGAACAAGAAGAGTTTTCTCGCGAAGACGGGTTGCGCTCTTTTGGCCAGCTTCTGCGTGAAGGCAAGATCGTCAAGATAAAGGGGGGCCGCTTCACCGCATCCGATAACATTTCGTTCCGCCCCGATGCACGCTACGCCGGAGAGTAAAGTTCAACCAAATGCTGAAGCACACCTTGTTTGTTGAACAGGGTGCGTTTTTGCAAAGTGGGGTTCTCTGCCAAACCTGGGGTTGCCGGAGCTTCCGACATGCGGATCAGCCTGTTCGACAACGACCCTAAAGCGTTTCCAGTTACTGTTGAATCACAGCAACAGCTGGAAACGCCCACATCCCTATTGTGTTGCGCAGTGTTTCCACATCACGCGGAGCCAGCGTAATGCGGAAACGCTTTAGATTTTCTGTTGCGTATATTTCTTGAGCTCGGCCCGCGCGACCTGACGACGGTGAACCGCGTCCGGGCCATCGGCAAGACGGAGAGTGCGCAACTGGGTCCATGCAATGGCCAACGGTGTGTCCTGGCTCACGCCTTCGCCACCATGCATCTGAACCGCTTCGTCCACGGTCTTCAACGCAACCTGGGGAGCGACCACTTTGATCTGGCTGATATACGGGGCCGCAGCACGTGCATCCCCCTGATCCATCATCCACGCCGCCTTGAGGCACAATAGGCGCGCCTGTTCGATCTCCATGCGTGCATTGGCGATAATATCGTAATTTGCCCCCAGATGAACAAGTGGCTTGCCAAACGCTTCGCGTTCCAACCCCCGGCGGCACATCTTTTCCAACGCGGCCTCGGCCTGACCGATCGCCCGCATACAATGGTGAATCCGTCCTGGTCCAAGCCGTCCCTGTGCGATCTCGAACCCACGGCCTTCGCCAAGGATCATGCTGTCGACGGGAACCCGTACATTGGTGAACCGGATATGCATATGGCCGTGCGGTGCATCGTCGTGACCATAAACCGTCATGGGGCGCAGGATTTCGATCCCGGGCGTGTTCGCCGGAACGACGATCATTGACTGGCGGTTATAGGTGCGCACCTCTTCACCCGCAGTTTTCACCATGGTGATATAGACTTTGCACCGCGGGTCCCCCGCGCCAGAGGACCACCATTTTTCACCGTTCAACACATATTCATCACCGTCACGCACACAGGACATCTCGATGTTGGTTGCATCCGAACTGGCCACCTGAGGTTCTGTCATGAGATAGGCACTGCGAATTTTGCCCTCCAGAAGGGGCACCAGCCATTTTTCCTTTTGTGCCTCGCTTCCATACCGTTCAAGCACTTCCATATTGCCGGTATCGGGCGCGGCACAGTTGAACACCTCGGCCCCCAGCGGGGTCTTGCCCATTTCCTCGGCAAAATAGGCGTATTCGACGGTGGTCAACCCAAAGCCCTTGTCGCTGTCCGTCAACCAGAAGTTCCACAAACCCTTAGACCTGGCCTTGGCCTTGAGACCCTCCAAAATCTCGGTCTGGCGCTCGGTGAACTCCCAGCGCGAAACCTTGTCGACCTCTTCGTGATACTCTTGTTCCATCGGCATGATGTCGTCACGGATCATCGTCCGCACACGTTCAAGCAGTTCAAGATTCTTTTCGCGAATCCCCAGGTTCATTTCCATGTTGGTCCCTCCTCTTACCGAATGTCGTTCTCTTTGGTGTTTTTGCCTGGCTGAATGGCGGATTTGGCAATGCGGTTGGTGCAAGCCCGTGTTTTGCTGACACACAAACGTTACGATGCGCCGCTAACCTCACCATCAATACCAATTTCGAAAATCATCTGCGGTGACCGTCCCCTGGGTCGCCGCAATTTCTTTTGTGGCGTCTAAAATCATCCCAAGGCTTTCTTGAACTCAAGAAAGCGCGGGTCTTTTCCGATGCGCGCCATCATCGCGTCACGCAAGGCACCGATCGTTTTATAGGGGCGCATGACAACTTCGAACGTTGCGATCAATCCATCTTCATCCAGTGTGATCAGATCGACGCCGACGCAATCCAGCCGCTCAACTTTGCATTGGAACTCCAGCGCCCAATCCGTGCCATCGCCCATGACCCGACGGTATTCGAAATCCTCGAACACCTGACCAACATGCCCAAGAACCGCCGCCACTGGTGCGCGACCGGTCCAGGTTGCCCAATAGGTCGGCGGCATGAACCGAACCTGTTCGGCCAGAATTTCCGCGATCTTTCCATCATCCCCCGAAGCAACGATGTCCTGCATCCGCAGGATCGTCGGATGCATATTCGGTGTTTTTATGATTGATTTTCTCATTGTTCTCCCCTCCGCGCCCTGCGGCGCGGCCCAGTTCTTTTTCCCACGATGGGCCATGCGGGTTTTTACGCAAGTGTGACGTCGGGTTGCCGATTGGGCCGCACATCACTAAACGCGGCGTCATGACAACTAGTGACTACAATCCTCCGACCGACCCTCTGGATGTGCTGCACGAAGATCACGAGTTGATCGTCGTGGTGAAGCCAACCGGCCTGTTATCGGTCCCGGGCAAGGGCGCGCATCTTGCCGATTGCCTTCTGACGCGCGTGCAGAACGCGTTTCCAACCGCCTTGCTTGTGCATCGGCTGGATCGTGACACCTCTGGCGTGATGGTCTTTGCCGCGACCCCGCACGCTCAGCGCCACCTCGGCTTGCAATTCGAAAAGCGCATGACCAAAAAGATCTATATTGCTCGGGTCGCCGGACGGCTGGAACCCAAAACGGGAACTGTCGATTTGCCGCTGATCGTTGACTGGCCCAACCGACCGCGACAAATGGTGTGCCACGAAACGGGCAAATCAGCGGTCACAGATTATCGTGTCCTGCGCAGCAATGAAACGGAAAGCCGTGTCCGGCTGATGCCCAAAACCGGTCGCAGCCACCAACTGCGCGTTCATATGCAGGCCCTTGGCCACCCGATTCTCGGCGACCCTTTCTATGCTCCGGCTTCCGCGATGGAGTATCCTCGGTTGATGCTGCATTCCGAAGAACTTCGACTGCGCCACCCTGATGGTGGCAAAGGGATCAGTTTTCGGTCGAAGGCACCGTTCTGACCTCGTTTCTGCGGGATGGCGGGTGGGGCGTCCCGCGCAGCGGGAGCGTCCCGACAGCCCGCAGAACCGCCCACGGACAAAACCGGCGACAAACGGTGAATCAACGCTTCAGGCCGCCCGATTTTGCGCCAGCGTGATCGCTTCGAATGGCCGTAACATGGGGTGCGCCGACCGTGCGTGCTCCGGCAATTCACTCCGCCGAAAGGGGGCCAGAAGACTCGACCCCAACTGCTCGGGCTTGCGGCGTATGCGGCCAAGGTACAAACTCTCCACCGGGCACCCCGCCGCCACCATGCTTTCATGGGCGGGCAGGATCAGCTGATGATAGGTCACCGTCGGTGTCGGTGCCCCGCTGATGGCGGAAACCCCGTTCACCAGGTGGCGCGCCGGAACCAGAACGGCTTCATGCCCGAACATGTATTCGACCTCCGGCCCTCCGATCACCATACGCTGGTCCGGCGCTACGATGATATCCTGCTGCAATCCGAAATAAGGGGCGCGCAAACGCACCGGTTCGAAACTGCCCTTGGCCGGAACCACACGGGAAACGGTCCCAAGAACGGGCACCAGACCACTCTCCATGGTCTGAACCAGATCGCCACGCCGGAACTGTCCCGCGCCTGCAAATCCCCTCCCCGTTTGCAAAGGAACAGTTTCAAAAAGGGTTGGCATGGGGCCAATCGGCTCAATCTGATCGGATACCGCAAAGAACAACAGATCTTCGTCCATGTACCGCAAAGCGGGCTCCGTCGCCATCAGGCGCAGATCGTCCAGCAACAAAGGTTTCGGGTCGGTTATCTCCACCGATACAACCTTGTCGAATTCAGGGCGCTCAATCGCCAACCGCCCCCAACGACGCGGAGCGTCCCAGCTATAGGTCACACGCAGGATATCCGCGCGATCATGGCTGTCATGGTTCAGGGCCGCGTGAAACACCTCACCTGCCTGAGAAATGACAACCGCGATTCCCCCCCCCGGAATCGCCTGAAGAGAAAAGCTCGCGGCCCACGGGTGGCTACGTTCATAGGCCAACAAGGTCTGAGGGCGCTCATCTGGTGACAAACGCGTTTCAATCAAAACACTTCCGCGTGCCAGAAACCCGTCTTCGGCGTCAAGAGAATTCCCATCCGGATCCGACACATGCTCAAGGCCCGAAACATCAAACAGCCCGTTTTCCGCATCGGCGATGGCAACCCAACCCATTGTCCCTACACCTCCGCCTCACGCTGCCCTGTGAAGGGCACCAAGACCCTTGGCCAGAAGCCGTGCCTCGTATCCCTTAAGCGTCCGACGGGCGGCCGGGCTGTACCCTTCTCCGGATACCGGATCAATCTCGGGAAACAGTTCACAGATTTCAGCAACAATCTCGGCTTCGAAACTGTTCACTGTCTGAGCGCCGGGCAAGAAACTTTCCGTCGCTAACCCTTCTGAAAAAATCACCTGGTGCTCATCAAACAGCAAATGGACATAAGTGACAGTTTCGCCCGCAATCCTGCGCACACTGTGATCGTTCACCAGATCACGCGCAGCAACCAAAACCTCTGTTTCTCCGAACAACAACTCTGCAAGGCTATCGCGGATCAGCACCCGATGCAGTGGCGACAACGCAAGAGCGCCGTGCCGACCAAACGTATTTTTCGCAATATGGATCGGCGCGAAATCTCCGCTGGCGGATACCGTGCGGCTTCCGCTCCATCGCAAGGGTTGAAACCCGTTATCCTGAGTCAGAACCAGATCTCCGGGCAACAGCGTTTCCACCGCACGCGGCCCCGAATCCGTCTCGATCATCGTGCCAGCAACAAAACACGGCACGGAATCGACAAGAACGAACCCGGTATCGATATTGCCACCATCATCAATCGTGTAGGTAAAGTTGAAATACTCGTCCGTTCCATCACCGACCATTGTGATGGTGCCATCGGCATTCAACGTGACGGTCTGGCCTGTCGGAAGCGTAATGATATCGCCCGCAACGACCGGATTGCCGTTGATGTGGGTAATTGTCAACGTCCCGCCATCCGCATCAAAATCGTTGTTCAGAACGTTGATGGTCTTGGTCTGGTCGCCCTGAAGATGAACCACATCATCATTCGCGATCAATACGGTCTGGAGAGAATCCGCTGCAATCAGAAGGTTGGAATCATAACTGCTGTCACCCACATCCGCGATTCCGATGCGGATCGAATTCACAACCCCCGCAGTGACAGGAAAGGTCAGCGTCATCGTAACCGTGAAGCCGTCCATTTCCGTGTTGTAGTCGTCATTGGTGTTATCAACATAAAGGTTCTGGTTGATCCCTTCGACAAGGTTGCCGGGATTGACCGCCCCCACGGCCATAGTGGCCTGCACCCCGTTGACCCAGACGCCGACAAAATCCTGATATTGCGAATTGGCGTATTCCGGGAATTCATCCGATGAGAACACAAACTGCATCGTCATCGAGTCGCCGGTCGGAATGAAATCTACATCAATGTAAGACGCGTCATAGGTGCTTGCGCCCGCTGCCGCGTTGAATTGGCTGTTGTTGTTCTGACCATAGCTGTTGATCGAGGTGCTGTTGGACTGGTTCGCCTGTCCGTTTGAATTCGTGAACCGGTCGGCCCAACCCGTCGACAGAATGACGCCAGTGTCGCTGGGGGTTGCGCCGGGGGATACGCTGTCCCCGTTGGTGTATATGCCGGACGAACGCCAATCCCCGGTATAGGATGCGCTGACAACCGTGACCCCATCGCCAAAGATGGTATTTGCCATCTCTGTCGCCGACGCGCCGCGATCAATCGGAAGCTCTGATGCTGCCACCATGGTCCTGTAACCCCTTGCTCAAGAGGAAGCGCACAGGCCAGACCTCCGCCGTTGCGGAGGCAATGCAAACGATGTTTGCCAACTGCTCTGAGGGGCCTTGTTTGTTTTTTGGCCCTCTGGTCCTGAACCCTGCCTCGGGTCATGTTATTGATAAATGGCTAACACGCGCGGGATGTGCTTGTTAAGGGAAATATGGTGCAAACCCGACAACAGCGCGGCAATTCCGCCACATTTACAACCTGTTGTCTTTAGAGTTACGCCTGACCAAACCGCTCTTACCCGCCAAAAAGGATCCCGACCATGCCCAGTTCGCTCGACCCTGTGCACCTGTCTCAAAGCCTGATCCGCTGTGCTTCGGTTACGCCCGCCGAAGGCGGTGCGCTCGTTCTTCTGGATGAGATCCTCACGGAAGCCGGATTTGACTGTACGCGCGTGGATCGTGGCGGCGTTGCCAACCTCTTTGCCCGGTGGGGCCCCAAGGGACATGCGCGCACCTTTGGATTCAATGGTCACACGGATGTTGTGCCGGTGGGCGACATCGACGCCTGGACACATGGCCCCTTCTCTGGCGACATCGTTGACGGTGTTCTTTGGGGTCGGGGCGCAACCGACATGAAAACCGGGGTCGCCGCCTTTGCTGCGGCCGCTGTGGACTTTGTTCAAAACACCCCCCCGGATGGTGCGGTCGTGCTGGCCATCACAGGTGATGAAGAAGGCGATGCCGTGGATGGGACTGTGGCTTTGCTTGATTGGATGGCACAAACGGGCGAGGCCATGTCCGTCTGCCTTGTCGGAGAGCCCACCTGCCCCAACGAAATGGGTGAAATGATGAAAATCGGGCGGCGCGGTTCTCTGACTGCGCATTTCACCCTGACCGGGGTCCAGGGACATTCGGCCTATCCACACCGCGCGAAAAACCCGCTTCCGGCCATGGCGCGCCTGATGGACCGGTTGGCCCGCCACGAACTGGACCAGGGCACCGAACATTTCGATGCCTCAACACTTGCCGTCGTAACAATCGACACCGGAAACCCGGCGACCAACGTAATCCCGGCGTCGTGCCGCGCGTCGGTGAACATCCGGTTCAACGACTCTCACACCGGTCCCGGGCTGACATCCTGGCTCGAAGAGGAATTGAACCGGATCTGCACCGAATTCGACATCACCGGTGACGTTGCCGTGAAAGTATCAGGCGAAAGTTTCCTCACCCCACCCGGCGCATTCTCCGACATGATCGGTGCGGCGGTTCAGGCCGAAACCAACCGGGTGCCGGACCTGTCTACATCGGGCGGAACTTCGGATGCGAGATTCGTAAAAAACCACTGCCCGGTGGTCGAATTCGGACTTGTGGGCAAAACCATGCACCAGGTCGACGAAAGGGTGCCGGTGGCCGAAATAGAACAGCTTAAACGGATCTACACCCGGATTCTGCAGACCTATTTCACATGACGGCGAAACCACGCCTGATCGTCATGGTGAAACAACCGCGCCCAGGGCGGGTCAAAACCCGGCTTGCGCATGATATCGGTCGAATCGAGGCAACATGGTGGTACCGCCACCACGTCGCCGGGCTGTTGCGCGAGGTCGAGCATCCACGCTGGGATACCGTGCTGGCCGTTGCACCGGATCGGGCCGTGGCGGCGCGGGACTGGCCCTCGCACCTGCCACGCATACCGCAAAGGCGCGGAGACCTTGGAACCCGCATGACCCGCGCGCTGCGATTGCCGCATAACGGTCCGGTTTGCCTGATCGGAAGCGACATCTCGGGGCTGCGCAAACATCACATACGGCGCGCATTCGGGTTGTTAGGCCAAACTCCGGCGGTCTTTGGCCCCTCGCCCGATGGCGGGTTCTGGTTGATCGGATTGCGCAGCCCCAACGCGGCCCCTGCCGGGTTTTTCCAAAACGTCCGCTGGTCCAGCGAACACACGTTGGCGGACTCTGTCGCGTCTTTGAAAGGCATGCGCTACGCGTTGGCGGATCGACTCAATGACGTTGATACGGTGGCGGATATCGGCTGACCGGCCAATCCACCCCAAAACGCCCCCAAGCGCGTCGGGGTGGGCGGTTGGGAGACGGGCTTGGGGGCGTGCCTGACAACACACAGCCACGGTTGAGCATCAACTGAGTATCAAGGGAAACGAGGTATTGCGCCGCGCATCGCGCGTCGCCCGGGGGTGCCAATGGCACCTCGCTACGCTCGGCCCCATTGGCACCCCGCCCCGCCCGTGCTACGCCATCGCCATGAACCAGCTGCCCACCAAGGACCAGATCCTTCAATGGATCTCGGACAACCCGACCCAAACTTCCAAACGCGATATCTCCCGTGCCTTCGGCATAAAGGGCGCAGCGCGCATTGATCTGAAACGCCTCCTCAAAGAGCTCGAGGCCGAGGGGCATTTGTCCAAACGCAAGAAAACCTATCGTGACCCGGACAAACTTCCGCCGGTCAGCGTGCTACGGGTCGGTGACCCCTCCCCGGATGGCGATTTGATCGCGCATCCCATGGAATGGCAGGGGGAAGGCCCAGCGCCAGTCGCTTTCCTGATCTCACGCGCCTCGGACCCGGCGCTCGCCCCGGGCGACCGCATTCTCGCACGGCTCACCGAAGTAAACGAGGACGACCATCAATACCAGGCACGACTCATCCGCCGCATCGGCACCAACCCGCGCAACGTGTTGGGGATTTTCCGCGAAACACCGGAAGGTGGGCGCATTCTCCCCATCGACAAAGGCGACGGCAAAGAATGGCAGGTGCCCGCGGCCGATGTGAACGGCGCAAAGGAAGGCGAACTGGTCGAAGCCGAACAATCCGGCCCCAAGGGGCGCATGGGCCTGCCCCGAGCCCGCATCACCAACCGGCTTGGCGACCCATCGGCACCGCGCGCCGTATCATTGATCGCGATTCACCAACACGGAATCCCTCACGCCTTCCCTGACGAGGTCGTGGAAGAAGCCGACGCCATGGAACCCGCTACTCTGGGCACACGCGATGACCTGACCGACATGCCATTGATCACCATCGATCCGGCAGATGCGCGCGATCATGACGATGCCTGTTGGGCGCACTCCGATGACGATCCGAAAAATATTGATGGCCATGTCATCTGGGTCGCGATCGCCGATGTTGCCCACTATGTCACCCCGAACAGCGCACTGGATCACGAAGCCCGCAAGCGCGGCAACTCAAGCTACTTCCCGGACCGTGTGGTTCCGATGCTGCCTGACCGCCTTTCAGGCGACCTGTGTTCGCTACACGAAGGCGTGCCGCGCGCCTGTCTTGCCCTGCGTATGCAGGTCAACGCCAAGGGCGAAAAAATCGGCCATCGTTTTGTACGCGGCCTCATGCGCTCGGTTGCCTCGCTGAACTATGGCGAGGTTCAGGCCGCTATGGATGGCAATGCCAACGACAAATGCGCTCCATTGATGGATCAGGTAATTCGCCCGCTCTATGCCGCCTATGATGCGCTGACCAAGGCCCGTGCGGCCCGCCAACCGCTTGATCTGGACCTGCCTGAACGCAAGGTGATCCTCTCCGAAGACGGCGAAGTTGAAAGCGTCAATTTCACCGACCGGCTCGACGCGCACCGAATGATCGAAGAGTTCATGATCCTCGCCAATGTCGCCGCCGCAGAAGAACTGATCGCCCGCAAATCCCCGCTTCTGTTTCGGGTGCACGAAGAACCCCCAAAGGAAAAGATGGACAGCCTGCGCGATACTGCGCACTCCGCTGGCCTGAACCTCGCCAAGGGCCAGACGATTAAAACCTCGCACCTGAACGCGCTTTTGGCACAGGCCGAAGGCACCGATCATGACGAGTTGATCAACCTTGCCACCCTGCGCTCAATGACCCAGGCTTACTACTCGCCCTCCAATTTCGGCCATTTCGGGCTGGCGCTACAGGCTTACGCCCATTTTACCTCACCCATCCGGCGCTATTCTGACCTGATCGTGCACCGGGCGCTGATAACCGCACATGGCTGGGGTGACGACGGGCTGCAACCGGCGGATATCAACCGGCTGGAACCCACCGCGGCCCATATCAGCGAAACCGAGCGCCGCTCCATGCTGGCCGAACGCGACACCACCGACCGATACCTTGCATCGTTCCTGTCTGAACGGGTGGGAAGCGATTTCACCGGGCGTATTTCCGGCATCGCGCGGTTCGGCGTTTTCGTCAAACTCGACGAAACCGGGGCCGACGGGCTGATCCCCATGCGCAATCTCGGGCACGAATATTTCCGATTTGATGCAGACACCGGCACGCTGACCGGGGCAGATACAGGGACCAAAATCGGGCTTGGCCAACGCGTGGTCGTGCGCCTCACCGAAGCCGCGCCTGTGACCGGGGGTATCGCATTGGAGCTGATCACTCTTGATGGTAAAAAACTACCTCAGGGTGGGGGCCGTGGCCGTGGCAAACCCGCGAAACGCCACCTGTCCAAAGCCAAACGCAAGGACGCCAAAACCCGGCGCAAAGTGACCCGCCGCCGGAAATAAAGCCCGAAACCGCTTTCGGGCGGCAAGGCGGGTTTTCACGGAAAACCCGCCGGGGGTGGTGCGGGTGGGCCGGCTGAAAGCGGTTTCGCCGTTCGGCAGCACACCGCCAATCTGCACCCCGTGCAACACCTGTCTTTACCTGCCTTTTCGAAACAGCAAATTAACGCTAGACTCGCCACTAAAGCGTTTCAAGCTATTGCTGTGATCCAACAATAGCTGGAAACGCTTTAACAAAACCCAGAAAGGGTCGAGCATATGCGTCCGAGTAAACTCCTTGCCCTCACAGGCGGCCTTATCCTTCTTGCGGCACAAAGCATCGCGGCACCAGTTGAGCAATCTCTGCGCCCCGTTGCGCGTAGCATCGCATCCCCAGATGGCGCAACACCTGTTGTCGTAACCGCCAGCGCATCACGCCCCACCACACTGGGCGGCGTTTCCTTGCGCCCGCTTGCCCGATCCGGCGATCTGCGAACCACGCCTGCGCCACAGCCAGAACCCACACAGGTTGCAACCCGCAACCCCGGTTTCGAACGCTGGCTGAAAGGGTTCCGTAACCGCGCCGCCAAGGCCGGAATACCAAATCGTCTCATGGACCGCGCATTTCGCGGCATTACCTACAACCCCACCGTGGTCAAAAAGGACCGAAGCCAGGCCGAATTCACCAAAACGATCCTGGAATATGTTGACGGGGCCGCTTCGGACACGCGCATCACCAATGGTACGAAAATGCTGCGCAAACACAGTCGCACGCTGAACCGGATCGAAGCCCGGTATGGTGTCGACAAAGAGGTGGTCGTTGCGGTCTGGGGCGTGGAAAGCAACTATGGCGACACCCGCGGCACCTATAACGTGATCGAGGCACTGGCCACGCTCGCCTATGACGGTCGGCGCGGTTCGTTCTTTGAAAAACAACTCATCGCGGCGCTGAAAATTCTCAAGAATGGCGACACCAAACCGGCCAACATGATGGGAAGCTGGGCTGGAGCGATGGGCCACACACAATTCATCCCGACCACCTACCAGGCCTATGCCGTCGATTTCACCGGTGATGGTCGCCGCGACATCTGGGCCAGGGATCCGACCGATGCGCTTGCCTCCACCGCCGCCTACCTCAACCGTATGGGGTGGATCAAAGGTCAACCATGGGGGGTTCAGGTCAAGCTGCCCAAAGGGTTCAACCGCAAGCTGGCCAGCCGCAAAATCCGCAAGATGCCATCCGCCTGGGCAACGTTGGGTGTAAAGGGTGTGGATGGGCGTGCGGTGCGCGACTATGGCGCGGCCTCGCTCATGATCGCGGATCGCGGACGGGGCGTGGCATTCCTGATTTTCAAGAATTTCGCCGTACTCGAACGCTACAACGCCGCCGATGCTTATGTTGTCGGGGTTGGGCACCTGTCCGACCGGTTGAAAGGCAAACCCGCATTGGCCGGACAATGGCCCCCCGGAGATCGCGGTTTGACCGAACGCGAACGAAAAGAGCTGCAAAAGATCACAAGCCGCGCCGGATTTGGACCCAAAAAGATTGATGGCAAGATTGGCCCGAACACGATCAAATCAATGCGGGCCTATCAAAAATCGCGCGGGATGACGCCCGACCGGTATCCAAGCTACAAGGTGCTGCAAAAAATGCGCCGCTAAAGCGTTGGCCCTTTAACCTGAAACAGGGAAAAGATCGAACGCAGCGCGACATTTGTATGTTTCGCGCGTCCTGCCAAAATCCCGTGAGTCAGGTTTCTGGCAGGACGCTTTAAAGCGGTTTTCAAACCGGCTGAACCGGAAATACCCCTACGCCTTTGGCAGGATCGGGGTATTTCGATCTGGTCATTTCTAAAGCGTTTCCACATCATGCTGAGTCAACGTAACGCAGAAACGCTTTATTTCCCCTTAAACTCTGGCTTGGTTTTCTGGATAAACGCCATAATCGCGGCCTGACTATCCTGTGAATTGGCGCATTTCATCTGGTATTCGCTTTCCAGCAACGCGATTTGAGCGTGCGAAGACGTTGGAGCCTGGGACAAAATCCGCTTGGCATAACGCAGGGAAAGCGGCGCGCGCTCGGCAAGGGCTTCTGCCCAGGCCGCCGCCTCCTCCATCAGGGCATCATCTGCCGCAACCTTATTGACGATCCCGGTTTCAAGACAGGTCGACGCGTCGATGTGATCGGACTCGGCAATCGCCGCAAAGGTCCGTTTGGAGCCAAGATGCTGAAGCAAAAGCCACGTCAGCCCCCCATCAGGGACTAGACCGATATTGGTGAACGGCGCAAACATCGTTGCGCTCCGGGCCATGATGGCAAGGTCAGAGGTCAGGGCAATGGACAAGCCAATCCCGCCAGCCACGCCGTTGATGGCACTGATATAAATCTTGTCGCTGTTTGAAATCGCGTCAATGATCGGCTTGTAATCACGGACCGAAATGTCGAACATCCCGTGTTTCGGATTTGCCATCGAGGCCACTTCTTTCAAATCGGTCCCCGCAGAAAAGGAATTGCCCGACCCGGTAAGGATCACCACACGGATAGCATCATCCGCTTCCGCCTTTTTTTGTGCCTCAAGCAGGCCCGAGCGCAGCGCCTTGTCAAAGGCATTCATGGCCCTGGCCCGGTTCAAACGAATTGTGGCGACGTGTCCATTGGTTTCATATTCAACAATCGCATCAGTCATTGGTCTCTCCCTCGGATCAGCATCCGCACATGAAACGCCAGAAGACGGGTGCCGGGAAACCCTGACGTTGCGCCAACTTTGCAAAGCCACCCTGGCGGCGGCAACATTCCTGTAACGAATCTGCCCCAAAAACCCAAAACGCGACGTCGCAGCAACGAGACGTGACGATTTTGCGCTGTTGCCCCGCGTTTGCTTTGGCTATCAATCGCGGGAGAGCTTTTGGGAGGGAGTCGGAGACGGCCCCCGTAACTGTCAAGGAGACCACGCCCGATGAAGGTACTTGTACCCGTCAAACGCGTGATTGACTACAATGTGAAAGTCCGTGTGAAAGCGGACGGAAGCGGTGTCGATCTCGCCAATGTAAAAATGTCGATGAACCCGTTCGACGAGATTGCTGTTGAAGAGGCGATCCGCCTGAAAGAGGCTGGGAAAGCGGACGAAGTTGTTGCCGTATCGATCGGCGTCAAACAAGCTCAGGAAACCCTGCGCACGGCGTTGGCCATGGGTGCGGATCGCGCCATCCTGGTTGTTGCCACCGACGACGTCCATCAGGACATCGAGCCGCTGGCCGTTGCCAAGATCCTGGCGAAAGTTGTCGAAGAAGAGCAGCCCGGCATCGTTCTGGCTGGTAAACAGTCGATCGACAATGACATGAACGCCACCGGTCAGATGCTGTCGGCCCTGCTGGGTTGGTCCCAGGGCACCTTTGCTTCGGAACTGGACGTCGACGGCGACAAGGCCGTGGTAACCCGCGAAGTTGACGGTGGTCTGCAAACCATCAAGGTGAACATGCCCGCGATCGTCACCGTCGACCTGCGTCTGAACGAGCCGCGCTATGCGAGCCTGCCCAACATCATGAAGGCAAAGAAAAAACCGCTGGATGAGAAGGCCGCTGCCGATTACGGCGTTGACGTGTCGCCCCGTCTGGAAATCATTGGCACGGCCGAACCCGAAGCCCGCGCGGCCGGGATCATTGTTGGCTCGGTTGACGAGCTGGTAGAGAAACTCAAAGAAGCGGGGGCTGTGTAATGGCTGTTCTTCTTCTCGCAGAAGTCACCAATGGCGAACTGGCGATGGACGCCACCGCCAAAGCCGTCACCGCCGCGAAAGCGCTGGGTGATGTGACCGTACTGGCCGCGGGCGCAAGCGCCGCAGCAGCAGGCGCCGCCGCCGCGAAAATCGATGGTGTGGCCAAGGTTCTGGTCGCCGAAGATGCGTCGCTCGGCCACCGCCTCGCCGAACCGACCGCCGCTTTGATCGCGTCGCTGGCCGGTGATTACGAACATATCGTCGCACCCGCGACCACCGACGCCAAGAACGTGATGCCCCGCGTGGCCGCGCTGTTGGACGTGATGGTGATCTCGGATGCGACATCCGTGGTTGATGGCAACACCTTTGTGCGCCCGGTTTATGCCGGTAACGCCATGCAGACCGTGAAATCGTCAGATGCCAAGAAGGTTATCACCTTCCGCACCTCGACCTTTGACGCCGCTGGTGAAGGTGGGTCGGCTTCGGTTGAAACCGTTGGCGCCGTCGAAAACCCGGGCCTTTCCGAATGGGTCGAAGACAAGGTTGCCGAAAGCGATCGCCCCGAGCTGACCTCGGCTGGTGTGGTTGTATCCGGTGGCCGTGGCGTGGGGTCGGAAGATGACTTTGCGCTGATCGAAAAGCTGGCCGACAAGCTGGGTGCCGCCGTTGGCGCGTCGCGCGCTGCCGTTGACTCGGGCTATGCCCCGAACGATTGGCAAGTGGGTCAGACCGGCAAAGTTGTTGCACCGGATCTGTATATTGCCGTTGGTATCTCGGGTGCGATTCAGCACCTGGCCGGCATGAAGGATTCGAAAGTCATCGTCGCAATCAACAAGGACGAAGAAGCACCGATCTTCCAGGTTGCCGATTTCGGTCTGGTGGCCGACCTGTTCAACGCCGTCCCTGAATTGACTGACAAACTGGGCTGATCCCGCGATCACCAAAACATTGAAAAGGCCCGCCTTCACGGCGGGCCTTTTTTGTTCGTGACAGGTCGCTAAATATCAACACCCAAAAGCGCCTCTGTAACGGCCACAGCCGCTTCGTTCTGTGCAGCAGGACCCAGAATAGATTGCGCCGCAGGTGTATCGAGGCTGTTGAACATCATCCCCTCTGTTCCATGCGCCAACGCTGCTGTGCTGGCGACCACCTCGACAATGCTTTCCACGCGCGGTTCCAAATCCCGCAACATCCACCTTTCGATTGCGAACGGATCTGCGAGGCTATTGTATTCGTACTCCTTTTCCTCGGGGCTGTGATCCGAAAACCAGAGCAGAACAACCTTTGTATCAATCCGGTCCAGAAAGAGCCGCATGCGCGACACCCAGGCCTGTTGAAGCTCCTCCACAACCATATGGAAGCGATCTGGCGCGGCGCGCGCAAGCGTGCTCAACATGTGCTTGGTGAAGTGAAACTCTGTGAAATCCACGTCCCGAAACAGGGTCTTCATAAGGTTTGAAGCCCTCAGGAACCTATCATTCCGGCGCGGATGAACGGAATAGAAACGGTTGCTCAGGTTGTTGGCCCCCATGACCTGAAGCACAACAACACTGGCCTCATTCAGCCGGCTTAGTATCTGGATATCATTGTTAAAGACGTCGACTCCCGCGTTTGGCAAGCCGAAGTTGACACATGTAATCCCGGATGCGCTTTCGACAAGATCCGGAATTGGACGCGGTATGAATTTTCCGTAAATCTCTGTCCCGCCGACAAATGCCGCGTAACCATTTGACAACTCGCGCTTTGGACCCCGAAAGGTCAGTTTGCTCGTACCATAGTGGCACGGAAAATAGTCGAGAGCTCCGCCCCCCATTTTCTCATAGGCCATATCACCCACCATAAATTTTCTCACCCGAAGCCGAGATTCGCCCATAACCGTTTCGATATCGCTAATGGGCGATTTCTTCGCAAATTTTACCAACCCCAACCCCTTGCGGTCGCCATAACGTCGCGCCTATTGTCAAAGCACACATTCGAGAGAGGCCAACCGCATGGAAATCGCGAAAATCGGAGTAATTGGTGCCGGTCAGATGGGGAATGGCATCGCGCATGTGATGGCGCTCGCCGGTTACGAAGTTCTTCTGCATGACATCAGCCAGGACTCGTTGGACGCGGCCCAGGTCCGCATCGATAAGAATATGACGCGTCAGGTATCGCGCGACATCATCTCCGAAGAAGACAAAAACAACGCGTTGGCACGCATTTCTTCAACGCTCAACCTGCCTGACCTGGGACCAACCGATCTTGTGATCGAAGCGGCCACCGAACGTGAAGACATCAAACACCAGATCTTTGATACCTTGGTTCCACATCTGGCCGATCACACGATCCTGACGTCCAACACCTCATCAATTTCGATTACGCGACTGGCATCCCGTACCGACAGGCCCGAACGTTTTATGGGGTTTCACTTCATGAACCCTGTGCCTTTGATGCAATTGGTCGAACTGATCCGTGGAATCGCGACGGACGAAGCGACCTATCTGACCTGCCTGAACATCGTTGAACGACTGGGGAAAACGGCTGCGTCTGCTGAAGATTTCCCCGCTTTTATCGTCAACCGCATCCTGATCCCGATGATCAACGAAGCCGCTTACACCCTTTATGAGGGCGTTGGGAACGTGGCCTCGATCGACAACGCGATGAAGCTTGGTGCCAATCACCCAATGGGGCCGCTTGAGCTTGCCGACTTTATCGGGCTGGATACCTGTCTGGCGATCATGAATGTGCTGCATGACGGGCTGGCAGATACGAAATATCGTCCCTGCCCACTCTTGACCAAATATGTCGAAGCCGGTTGGCTTGGCCGCAAAACGAAACGTGGTTTTTACGACTATCGCGGCGAAACACCTGTCCCCACACGCTGATCCGTCCGTTTGCAGAGCGTTGAGGGGAAAACTCTCTTCGAAGTCTGTGAACCAGAACCCGTTGAACCGGATTCTGTGCAAGCGGGCCCGATGGCGCGCCAAACGCGCCTGCTCCTCAGCCCTTCAACGAAAGAGTATGATCGCGGAGCCATGCCATAAAACCGCGTGGATCAGTTTTCAGCGGCTCCATCTGCGTATCTGTCAGCGGATGCCCGACCACCGGAGATTGCGCTTTGTTGCAGCTATGCACGATCTCGTGCAACAGCAACCCCTGACGAAGGGTGGCCGATAAACGATTGGCGATCTGATACCAACGTGAATTAGCCCCCGTAAACCGGATGGGAACAACACGCGCGCCTGATCGTCGGATCATTTGGGCCGTGAACACATTCCATTCCGCTTCCACCGCCGGTCCAAATGCTGTTTTGGACGAGGCGACAACCCCCGAGGGGAACAACGTGATCAAACCGCCCTTTTTCAGATGCGCCATCGCGTTGCTGCGCATCTCGACAAATTTCTGTTGCGCATCCTCTTCATAGGGAAAAGGAACCGGAATCAGAAAACTGCTCGCAACCTCGTCAATCCCGGTCAACAATGCCCGCGTCAGGATTCGATAATCCGGACGAACCCGGCCAATCATCTCTGCAAGGATCATACCGTCAACCATCCCATGGGGGTGGTTCGCGACGACCACCACCGGACCCTCGGTTGGAATGCGGTCAAGCTGCTCCTGCGGGGTTTGAATAGGAATGCCCATAACGTCAAGACAAGCACGCCAGAACGCCTGTCCCTGGGGCGCGCCCTGTTGTTCGAATTTGCGGATCATACGTAGGATCGAAATCTTACCCGTCAGCCACTCAATCGTGCGAATAACGTTTGATTTCCATGCGCTGTCGAACGAATTGGCATAGGTCAGCGCCCGCCGGTCGTAATGCGTGAACACGACGCTACTGCCCGCATTTTCAGCTGGCGCACTTTCGGCAGGCTTATTCACTCTGGCTTCCGATCTTCCATTCGCATTTCAAAAACGCCCGGCGCCTGAGCCGGTCAACACTCTTCACCGAACCGGTCATTCACCAATGCTTCGATTGCATCGGCAAGTGCAATAGCATCCGGGCCCGAAGTCTGCACGTCAATAGTTGTTCCTTTGGACGCTGCCAACATTAAAAGCCCCATGATGCTGTCTCCACCCGCGCTCATTCCGTCACGTTCCACTTCGGCCCGGGCATCAAACGCCTCCACCACTTCGACTAACTTGGCCGAAGCGCGGGCATGAAGCCCTTTTTCATTTATGATCTTAAGCTGGCGGGAAATTGTTTCGGTCATGGTCTCTCTTCACGTGGTAATGGTCTGGCTGTCTATATATTTCCGCCCGGCGTCCATCGCCAACCTCACGGCCTCGGGAACGTTCAGATGACGGGATTTGGCAAGTTTGATCAGCATGGGAAGATTGGCACCGTACAAAATGCGGCGGTTTTCCTTGGCACACGCCCTCAGGGCAAGATTGGAAGGCGATCCACCGAACATATCAACGACAACGACAACTCCGTCACCCTGGTCCACCGCATCAGCAACGTCACAGATTTCGGCCTGCTTACTGGCGCGCTCGCAATCGGCCGCGATAGTCACGGCACGCAAACCATTCTGCGCTCCCACAACATGTTCAACGGCGGCAAGATACTCCTTGGCCAACCCTCCATGTGCGACAATGACAATACCGATCAAGCCGGAATCCCCTAGCTGTTGCTGTTCTTGCTTGGACGTCTGGAGAGCACCAGTTTCCGGATTATTTGCCCGCGCCCCGGCGTTCCAATTCGCGATGCCTAATTGACACCTGCCAGCCTTCCTGTGCAAGGGCTTTAGACAGGTTTTCAGCCAGTGTGACCGATCTGTGCTGCCCTCCGGTGCAGCCGAACCCGATCGACAAATGCGACTTGCCCTCCTGGGTATACGCCGGAAGCAGAAGTTCAACCAAACCGCTGACCCGCTCAAAGAACGGCTGATAGCGCGGGTCTTCCCGAACATAGTCCGCGACTCTCGAACTGCGCCCATCCATACCGCGAAGCGCTTGGTCCCAATACGGGTTTCTCAGAAAACGACAGTCGAAAACCATGTCGATTCCACTGGGCAATCCCCGTTTATACGAAAAGGAATTCACCGAAAGCGCCAGCCCACCTGCCCCTGCCGCCGCAAACCAGCGGCCCACCTCGGCGCGCAGGTCATGCGGTGTCATTTCCGATGTATCAACAAGCAAGTCGGCCCGGGCACGGATGGGGACAAGCAGGTCAAATTCGCGCGCGATCCCCTGCTCCGGGCTTTCCGCTGGCGCCAGAGGATGGCGACGTCGTGTCTCGGAAAACCGACGTACCAACACGTCCTTACGGCAATCAAGGTACATCACTTCAAACGGCGCGCCCCCAAATTGCCGCATCCCATCCAGCGCCGCAATTAGTCCGTTGGCCGAGAAATCCCGATTTCGGGCGTCAATCCCTAATGCCAGCGGCGCGCCGTGGTCTGGTCCCTGCAACAGCCGCGGTAGCAACGAAATCGGCAGGTTGTCGATTGCTTCAAAGCCTAAATCCTCCAATGCCCGGATGGCCGTGGACCGACCCGCCCCCGATGGGCCGGTCACAAGTATCCTTCTGTTTGTTCGCGGTTCTTGCACCAGATTGGACTCGTTCATCCACCGAAACCCTGTTCAAAATGCGTTACGTCAATCGCTTCGGCCGCCTTTGAGATATTGAAGAATCGCCGCCGGAAAATGCCTGTTGTCGCTATTGTGCAGCAAAGGGATCGTTTTCCCCAATAGTTTCTTGCTGCGCTGCGGCGGCAGACGACAGCTTTCTGTTTCATCCAGATCAATAACAAGTTCGACAACACTCGGAGGGCCTGGTTCGGCGTTTAAAATACCTACGAACCTTGCTTCGATCTTGCCTGCAAGCGCCTCTGGAGCCGTGGCAACAACCGCTTCGCCCTGTTTGGACAGTTCCACCCTGTCATCTGATACCAACTGCGCTCCCATTGCCATCAGCTCCAGCGCCAGAGAAGATTTGCCAGAGCCACTGACCCCTAAAATCAAAACTGCGCGCGCCCCGAAGGCCACGCAGCTGGCATGAAGCAACTGTCGGGTCATGGATCAGACCGGCAGACCAACCACAAACCGCGCACCCAGCGGATCCGAGGTAACATCCGCATCTGTCGGGCGAATGTTTTCGGCCCAGATCACCCCGTCATGCGCCTCGACAATCTGTTTCGAAATGGCGAGACCCAGACCGGAATTATTCCCAAACTGCCCCTCTGGCCGCTCAGAATAGAACCGCTTGAACACTTTCGTCAGCGCCTCTTCGGGAATGCCGGGTCCGGTATCCTCGACAACCACAAGCACCCGGTTTTCGCGTTGCCGCGCCCAGACCCGGATTGCGTCCCCCTCTTCGCTAAACGACGTGGCGTTGGTAATCAGGTTCACAAAAACCTGAGCCAACCTTGCTTCAAGCCCATCAATCATGATCGGATCTTTGGGAAGATCGGTGATGAAGTCGATACCCTTGCTCTTGGCATCCTCGCCCAGAAACTGGCACAAATTCCCCAGCATATGGATAAGGTCGAAACTCTCCTGTTCTTCCTTGACCAATTCGCTATCCAACCTCGAGGCATTGGAAATATCACTGACGAGCCTGTCTAGGCGTCGCACATCATGCTCAATCACATCCAACAGCTTCTCACGCTGCTCTTCTTTCTTGACCATGCGCAGCGAACCAACAGCCGACCGAAGCGAGGCCAATGGGTTCTTGATTTCATGTGCAACATCCGCCGCGAATTGTTCGTTCCCATCAATTCTGTCGTAAAGCGCGCTGACCATACCGCGCAACGCGCCCGATAGCCGCCCGATTTCATCGGGTCGCGCCGTAAGGTCGGGGATACGAATCCGGCCCGGGGCCACCTTCCTGTTATCGCGATCCCGACCCAACTCCGCAGCGGCCGCCAGATCGGAAAGGGGGTTCGCAATGGTCGATGCCAGCACAAGCGAAAGCCCGACCGAAACCAGCACGCCGACCACGAACATCTGCAACACGCGCTCGCGCTCACCGCTCACCAGTCGGTCGATTTCACCAGATGTGCTGACCAATGCAACAACGCCAACTTTCGCGGACCCCTGCTTGATCGTTGTGGAAACCGTGAAGACGCTTTCCCCGGCCTCACTGCCAGAGGCGGCCTGCGCCCCCTCTTGTAACGTCGCTGGAACCAACTCCCGCGCCTGGTCTTCAAGCGTTGGCATCTCGCCTTCCATCCCGGAAGCCGAAGAAAAGGGGCCGGACACCTTGGCCCACAACCAGCTAAGACCGTCTGTCAAAAGCGTTTTCTGCGAGTCATCGTCCCGCTTTACAGGTGAATTCTCCAAACCGGCGCCTTCGGTCATCGAGATCAGAGCCGAGGTTGTGTCGAAGACGTACACCTCAACACCTTTGCGCAGATCAAGCCCCTGCAAAACCTCGGCGACATCGATACCATCCCCTGTGGCAAGATTAACCGGCGCCCCGACGGGCAATTGAGCTTCCAGCACATCGGCAATCAGCTCGACCTCACTGACCAACCCCTGTACCCGCTGCAGCGCAAGACTATCGCGCGAAGAGTTGAGATAGAGAATACCGGCCAAAAGCACCGACATCGCAATCAGGTTAAAGGTGATGATCTTGCGCGCCAGCGGCGAGCCTTTCAAAGAAAAAACCCCCCGCCTTTCGCGAGTGACGCGGATTTCTTCTTCCACGGTGCTGTTCGGGGCGACGAAATCGTCGCCCAGCACTACATCTCCATCACGCTGTGGCGCCATGTCGCGCACATCAATCCTTTCGGCCAAGGCCATTGGAGTCAGTCTTCGTTATATCTGTAACCGATCCCATACAGCGTCTCAATGGCCGAAAAATCACCATCAACGCTGCGCATCTTCTTGCGCAACCGCTTGATGTGGCTGTCGATCGTGCGATCATCGACATACACCTGGTCGTCATAGGCCACATCCATCAACTGATCCCGCGATTTTACGAATCCGGGCCGCTGGGCCAGTGCCTGAAGCAACAGAAACTCGGTCACGGTCAACGAAACGTCCTGCCCTTTCCACGTCACCGCGTGGCGAAGCGGATCCATCCGCAGGTCACCGCGCTCCATCACCTTGGTTTCTTCGCTGTCGGCGACAACTTCACCCGACACCGCATCCTGACGGCGCAGAAGCGCGCGAATGCGTTCGACCAGAAGGCGTTGAGAAAACGGTTTTTTTACATAGTCATCCGCGCCCATGCGCAGACCCAGAACCTCGTCAATCTCATCATCTTTCGAAGTGAGGAAAATGACGGGCATCGTGGTTTTCTGGCGCAACCGCTGGAGCAGGTCCATCCCGTCCATACGCGGCATCTTGATATCCAGAACCGCCATGTCCGGGAGTTTCTTGTTGAACGCATCCAACGCTTGCTGACCATCATGGTATGTTTCGACCTCAAAACCCTCTGCCTCAAGAGTCATGGCCACCGATGTCAGGATATTCCTGTCATCGTCCACTAGGGCGATTTTCGACATATTCGAATTCCTTGTGCTGCTCGTTTTGTTTGTTTTTTTCATGCACAATCGCCTTTTCGGCCTTTACTTTCAATCCCCAACTGCGAATCAGCCGGGTTTTCCACCACAATCTGGCCCGAAAATTCTTAAGAATGGCTAATTTACCTCACATTCTGTTTCAGATTGGAAAGCTGATGGCGCTAAATCGCTCATGTTTGCGATAACTGCGTAAAAGCGTCCTGTTCCTCTCCTAAAACGTCATGCTAAGACCCGGCCCATCGCCCTGATTGGGGCCGAGTCAGGCGTCGGACGCCCGCCGTCTCAAGAATTATCGCCGCGAAAGCGCGGCACATGAGGAGCATTGCAACATGACATTTGGACGGGTGAACCCGAACTTCCGGCTCGAAGATCAAGGCATCGAAGGGCTGGGCCATGTCTATTACAACTTCATGGAGCCCGCGCTGATTGAAGCCGCTCTGAAGAATAACGAGGGCACATTGGGGAACGGCGGGACATTCCTTGTCACCACCGGCAAATTCACCGGGCGTTCGCCCAAGGATAAACACGTGGTGCGTACCGCCGACGTGGCCGACAATATCTGGTGGGAAAACAACAACGAAATGTCGCCCGAAGGGTTCGACAACCTTCGCGCCGATATGCTGGAGCATATGAAGGGCAAGGATTACTACGTACAGGATCTCGTGGGCGGTGCCGATCCCGAGCATTCGATCAACGTGCGCATGGTGACCGAACTCGCCTGGCATAACCTGTTCATCCGCCACCTGCTGCGTCGTCCGGCACGCGAAGACCTGAACAGCTTTGTATCGGACTTCACCGTCATCAACTGCCCCAGCTTCAACGCCGATCCCGAGCGGCACGACTGTCGCTCCGAAACCGTGATCGCGATGAACTTCGAAAAGAAGCTCATCCTGATCGGCGGCACGCAATATGCGGGTGAAAACAAGAAATCCGTGTTCTCGTTGCTGAACTACCTGCTGCCGGAAAAGAACATCATGCCGATGCACTGTTCCGCCAACCACGCCATTGACAACCCGGTGGACACCGCAATTTTCTTCGGTCTCTCGGGCACTGGCAAAACCACCCTGTCCGCTGACCCGTCCCGCACCCTGATCGGGGATGACGAACACGGCTGGTCTGACAACGGGATCTTCAACTTTGAAGGCGGCTGCTATGCCAAAACCATCGGGCTGAACCCCGAAGCCGAACCGGAAATCTATGCCACCACGTCGAAATTCGGCACCGTGATCGAAAACATGGTGTTTGATGAAGAAACCAAGGAACTGGACTTCGATGATGACAGCCTGACGCAGAACATGCGCTGCGCCTATCCGCTGCACTATATCTCGAACTCGTCCGAGACCGCCGTGGGTGGCCATCCGAAAAACGTCATTCTGCTGACCTGTGATGCCTATGGCGTTCTGCCTCCCATCGCACGTCTGACCCCGGCGCAGGCGATGTACCACTTCCTCTCCGGTTTTACCTCGAAAACACCGGGGACCGAACGTGGTGTGGTCGAACCAGAACCCACATTCTCGACCTGTTTCGGTGCGCCCTTCATGCCGCGCCGCCCCGAGGTCTATGGCAACCTGCTGCGTGAAAAGATTGCAAAATATGGCGCAACCTGCTGGTTGGTCAACACCGGCTGGACCGGTGGTGCCTTTGGCACCGGCAAACGGATGCCGATCAAAGCGACCCGCGGTCTGTTGACCGCTGCACTCGAAGGTACGCTGAACGATGCCACCTTCCGCAAAGACGCCAATTTTGGTTTCGAGGTTCCGGTCACTGTGCCGGGTGTGGATGCCAGCCTTCTGGACCCGCGCTCGACCTGGGCCGACGCCGCGGCCTATGACGCACAGGCCGCGAAACTGGTTCAAATGTTTTCGGAAAATTTCCAGCAATACCTACCCCATATCGACGAAGACGTGAAGGCAGTCGTGATCGGTTAAGCTATTGCTAAGGCGTTTCCGAATCACGCTTTATCAACATCATTGCGCCCCGGTTTGAGAGATCAGGCCGGGGCGTTTTTGTTCCACACCTATCGCGACGTCATGATTTACGGATACACTGCTCTGCGCTTTCCTTGACTCAGGAGGAGCAGGAATGGCCGACAAAGTTCTCATCACATCAGGCGAGACATGTCTGAGCGGCACTTTGTTTCGCGCTCACCCCCCGCGAGCTGTGGCTGTCCTGCACGGGGCAACAGGTGTCCCGCACAGCTATTACCGACACTTCGCCGAATGGCTGGCCAGGGACCGCAATGTCACCTGTCTGACCTATGACTACCGCGACTTTGGCGCGTCCCGCGCCGGTCACATGCGCAGCTCAAAGGCGACCATGACCGACTGGGGGGTCCACGACCAACAGGCTGTGCGCGATTGGCTCGAAACTCAGGAGCCCGGACTGCCTCTGTGGGTGATCGGTCATTCCCTGGGCGGGTTCATGCTGGCCCATCAAACCGGAACAGACCGTATCGCCCGCATCATCGCCGTCTGCTCAGGCCCCGTTCACTACACCGACCACCCCTGGCCTTACCAGGCCGGGGCACGCTGGTTCTGGTTTGTCCTCGCGCCGATTTTGATCGCAGCCTACGGGTATCTTCCCGCACGCCTCTCCGGGCTTGGTGCCCCAATACCCAAGGGCGTATTTAATCAGTGGAAACTCTGGTGCACCAGCCGCGGTTTTCACGATGTGGACCGGACCCTGCCCCCTCCCGAACCCCAAAATGTCACGGCACCGCTGCGCAGCGTGGCTTTCGAAGACGATCTGATGATGCCGCCACACGTCGTGGAACGGCTCGGTCAGATGTACCCAGAAACCCTCCACACTCATGTCACGATTGATCCGTCTGCGCATGACTTGACCAATGTGGGCCACCTTGCCGCCTTTTCCCGCCGCAACCGGGCGATCTGGCCTCTTTTGATCGGGACCTAGCCGATCAGGCCCCGGCGCACGAGGTTCAGTGCCGCAATGAGCAGAACAATCAACGTCAACCGCTTGAACCGCGCCTGATCAATCCGATCCTGCAACCGGACCCCCATGGCCATTCCCGCCAAGGCCGGCACACATAACAGAATGGAAAACGGCACGGTTTGCCACCGGACCACCCCAGACGCGATATGTGCAAAAAACAGGGCCAGCGCGCCTAGGCCATAGATCACGCCCTGAATGCGAATATGGTCGCGCTTGGGCGTGTCCAGCGCGGTCAGGTACAACACCGTTGGTGGCCCCCACACGCCTGAAAACCCGCCGATCAATCCGGCAAACCCGCCAACGGCGGCCTCCACACCCGCTGTCCTGCGCTGTAACCGGGGTGTCCAGCCCAGAAGCTGCAACAGTACGAACACCGTCACCGGCCCACCGATCAGAAGCAGCATGACCGGCACGTCCAAAAACCGCACCATTTGGGCCGACACCACCAATCCGACCAACCCGACCCCCAGAAACAGGCGAAATTGCCAGACCGAACCCAGAGCCTCGCCAACCCCCTGCCTGAGCGCCTGCCACCCGTTTGTCAGCAGGGTCGGAAGGATCAAACCCCCCAGGGCCAGTTCCGGTGTCACAAGACTGCCCAATCCCGAAACCATGATCATCGGCATGGCAAACCCCACCACGCCTTTCACCATGCCCGCAAAAAATGCGATGGCCACGCATCCCAGCAAAACAGCGGGTGAAATCAGAGAAACGAACGCATCCATACCCGTTTTTATCCCGCCAATCACCATGCTGCACCGCAAATATTTCCGCGCAACAATTGATCAATACTCAACGTTTCTTGGCATTTTTGTTGCGCTGCACCTGCAAACTGGCTAAATCGGGTGAAACTTCTGCAAAGGGGCTGATTCATGGCCAAGGACATAGCGATGACTGATACGATCCTGCTTGACGATCTTCTGAAACTGACCGGCGAAACCGTGGCTCCGGCCGAAGCTCTGCTTGAAAAAGCCACAGCCACCGTGCGCGAAACGGTTACCGTGGATGGCAAGATTTCGGGCACCGCGATCGAAGAAAACCAGGTCGCTGCCCATGGGCTTGCATGGGTGGCGACCTATGTCGAATCCCTGCGTCAAATGCAGAAATGGGCGGAAAAGCTCAATGGCAAAGGCAAATTCGGCGAGATCGAGGCGCTGATCCACCAGATCGCGTTCGGCGAATACCTTTGGCAGTTGTACGGCGGCATCCAGATGAACCAGGGCGAGGTGGTGCGCCTCCAAGACCTGGGCCTGTCCCAGGACGACGCGCGCGGCATGATGACCGCATCTGTGATGACCCTTTGTGAAAAGGGGAACACCCAAGCCGCCCGCACCCGGCTTGTCGAACTGATGCAGGAACGCGCCGCAGAAATCACCGTGGGGAATACCGGGCTTGATGAAGAGCTGGAAATGATCCGCGAACAATTCCGTCGCTATGCGGTGGATAGGGTTGAACCCTTTGCCCATGAATGGCACCTCAATGACGAACTCATCCCGATGGAGGTCATCGAAGAGCTGGCCGAAATGGGTGTGTTTGGTTTGACCATCCCCGAAGAATACGGTGGCTTTGGCTTGTCCAAGGCGTCGATGGTTGTGGTCTCCGAAGAACTGTCGCGCGGCTATATCGGTGTCGGCTCGCTTGGCACCCGTTCCGAAATCGCGGCTGAACTGATCGAAGGGGGCGGCACCAATGCTCAGAAAGAATACTGGCTGCCCAAAATCGCCAGTGCCGAAATCCTGCCCACTGCCGTGTTCACGGAACCCAATACCGGCTCTGATCTTGGCGCGCTGCGGACCCGCGCGGTCAAAGACGGGGATGACTACAAGATCACCGGCAACAAGACCTGGATCACCCATGCGGCGCGCACCCATGTGATGACCCTGCTGGCACGTACCGACCCAGAGACAACAGACCACCGTGGCCTGTCCATGTTCCTGGCTGAAAAAACGCCGGGTGACGACGCCAACCCCTTCCCGACCGAAGGTATGACCGGCGGCGAGATCGAAGTGCTGGGGTATCGCGGCATGAAGGAATACGAACTGGGTTTTGACAATTTCCACGTCAAGGGGAACAACCTGTTGGGTGGCGTCGAAGGTCAGGGCTTCAAGCAGCTGATGAAAACCTTCGAAGCGGCCCGGATTCAAACTGCCGCCCGCGCCATCGGTGTTGCGGCATCGGCGCTGGATCAGGGGATGCAATATGCCCAGGACCGCAAACAGTTTGGCAAATCGCTGATCAACTTCCCGCGCGTGTCTTCGAAACTTGCCATGATGGCCGTTGAAATCATGGTGGCGCGTCAACTGACCTATTTCAGCGCGTGGGAAAAAGACCACGGCCACCGCTGTGATCTGGAAGCGGGCATGGCGAAACTGCTTGGTGCCCGCGTGGCCTGGGCGGCGGCGGACAATGCGTTGCAGATCCACGGCGGCAACGGGTTTGCTCTGGAATACAAGATTTCGCGCATCCTGTGCGATGCCCGTATTCTGAACATCTTTGAAGGCGCGGCCGAAATTCAGGCACAGGTGATCGCGCGCCGCCTTCTGGGCTAACCCCCTACGGTAAAAAGCAAAACGGCCCCGTCGCACCCCGCGCCGGGGCCGTTTTCATGCCCTGCGGCAATCTCGCATCTTGCACCTATATGCGCTTTTGCGCATATGCGTTTTAACGCAATTACAGCGTTTCCGCATTCTGTTGACTCAGCGTGATGTAGAAACGCCTTAACGGGTGCGCCATGCAAAAGCTCCTGACTGCCATTTCCGATCCGATCCGCCGCGCGGCGCTCCGTATCCTGTGGGATGGCAGCGAACATTGTGCGTGCGAGTTGATGGAGAAACTCAACGCCACCCAAAGCCGCATGTCGCGCCATATGAAAACCCTGAAACTGGCCGGTATCATCGTGGACCGGCGCGATGCACAATGGGTGCGTTACCGCCGCAATCCCGACCTTGCTCCCGAATATATTGCCGTGATCGACGCGATTTTCGCCGCCGAGCCCGCATACCTTCCCAAAAGGCACGCCGCATGAGGACCGCAACCCAAAACCCGCGACCCCCCTGGCCCCGCTGGGCCTGGCATATCGCGGTTGCCGGTGCGCTCGCCCTATGGGTCATGGCCTATCGCCAACTGATCCCGTTCTCCGAATGGCTTGTGTCGCTTTTACCCGTTGAGCGACATTCACATCCGGGCGAGGCTCTGGCGTTCTTCTTCTATGATGTGCCCAAGGTTCTGCTGCTCCTCACCCTTGTCGTCTTTGCCATGGGGGTGGTGCGTAGCTTTTTCAGCCCCGAAAAAACGCGCGCTCTTCTGTCGGGCAAACGCCAGGGCGTGGGCAACGCCATGGCCGCCGGTCTGGGCGTATTGACGCCGTTCTGTTCCTGCTCGGCTGTGCCGCTGTTTATCGGCTTCGTGTCGGCCGGTGTCCCGCTTGGCGTCACCTTTTCCTTTCTCATCGCCGCTCCGATGGTAAACGAGGTGGCTCTTATCCTTCTGGTCGGTCTTGTCGGCTGGAAGGTCGCAGCGACCTATCTTGCCTTCGGATTGGTGCTTGCCATCCTTGCCGGGTTCGTGATTGGCAGGCTGCGGCTGGAAAGCTGGCTTCAGGATTGGGTGCAGGACATTCAGCAAGGCGGCGCAATTCCCTCCGGGCTTGAAGAAGAGCACCTGACCCTCACGGATCGTTACCGCGCCGGGATCACGGCGCTGCACGACATTTTTGCCAGGGTCTGGATCTGGATCATCATCGGGATCGGCATGGGGGCGCTGATCCACGGCTATGTGCCCGAAGACCTGATGGTGCGGATCATGGGGGCCGAGGCATGGTGGTCCGTTCCTGCCGCTGTCGTCATGGGTATCCCCATGTACACCAATGCCGCCGGCGTGATCCCGATTGTCGAAGCCCTGCTTGGCAAAGGGGCCGCCGTTGGCACGGTTCTGGCCTTCATGATGAGTGTGATCGCCCTGTCCTTGCCCGAAATGATCATCCTGCGTCAGGTGCTGACGGCCCGACTTCTCTGCGTCTTCATTGCCGTTGTCGCCAGCGGCATCCTGATGGTCGGGCTGCTGTTCAACCTGCTATTCTAACGCGTTCCGCCATAAACCTGAAACACGCGTTTATGGCGGAACGCTCACATCATTGATATGTTTCGCAACATCGCATCTTTCCCCTGTCTCGGGTTAAAGGCGTGACGCTTTAGCAACTTCCAGAAAAGGAAAACCCATGAAATCCGTGAAAGTCTTCGGCCCGGGCTGCGCCCGGTGCGACACCACCGCCCAGATGATCACCGACGCCGCACATGCCGCCGGAATTGCGGTTCAGGTTGAAAAGGTCACAGACCCGCGCCAGATCGCGATGGCCGGGGTTATGACAACACCGGGCATTTCCATCGACGGCAAACTTGTCCACGCGGGCGGCTTGCCTGACACGGCAAAGCTCGCCGGATGGCTTCGGGGCTGAACCACGCGCCAATACTACGTAAGGTCACTTGCCCTGTGTGGTTGATCTGCCTCCCCGCCCCCCTCACAGTCGGGCCAGAGGGAGTGACAGACATGACCGTTATCAAGGCCGAAGGGGCCGCACTTATCGCCGCGATTCATGTGACACAAGGCGATCGCGTCGCCCCGGGCACTGTGCTGCTCACCACCGAATTGATGAAGATGCAGCACGATATCCGCGCGCCCGAAGGTGCGGTTGTATCCGCTGTTCATGTAAAGGTCGGGGACGAATTGCGCGGGGGGGAACCGTTGCTGACGCTTGACCCCGCCGAGGTGGTCGCGCCCGTGACGGACACGCCCCAAACCCGCAGCGACCTTGATGAATTCGCCGCCCGCATGGCCCTGCTTGACGATAGCGCCCGCCCGGGAGCCTTTGCCAAACGCCATGCGCAAGGGTTGCGCAGCGCCCGCGAAAACATCGCTGATCTGTTCGATAAAGGATCATTTACCGAATACGGAGCCCTTGCGGTCGCGGCCCAACGCTCCATGCGTACTCTGGACGACCTTCACCGCAAAAGCCCCGCAGACGGGATCATTTGTGGCACCGGAACCGTGAACGGTCGCCCCGTCGCGGCCATGGCGGTGGATTACACCGTGATGGCGGGAACACAGGGTGCGCATCACCACCACAAAATGGATCGGCTGATCGAGGTTGCGGGTCGCGCTCAGCTCCCCATTGTCCTGTTTGCCGAAGGCGGAGGAGGACGACCCAACGACCTTGATGCCGCGCATATGGTTGTCGCGGGCCTGAACACTCCCTCCTTTCGTAACTTTGCGGCGCATAAGGGGCCGAAAATCGGCATCGCCGCCGGGTTCTGTTTCGCCGGTAACGCGGCTTTGTTCGGGGTATGCGATCTGCGGATCGCAACCCGGCAAAGCTGGATCGGCATGGGCGGCCCGGCCATGATCGAAGGCGGAGGTCTGGGCCGCGTCGCCCCCACCGATATCGGCCCATCAGATATTCAATCCGCAAACGGCGTTATCGACCTTCTGACCGAAAACGAAGCCGAAGCCACAGCGGCTGCCAAGACCGTGCTGGGGCTTCACACCGACACCAACGCGACAGAGCGCCGCGCGGACCCTCTGCGCGACATCGTCCCTGCGGATCGCACACGCGCCTATGATATGCGCACAGCGATCAATGCCCTCGCGGAAGACTTTCTTGAACTTCGCCATGGGTTTGGCCTTGGCATGATCACAGGGTTTGCCCGCATCGGCGGTCGTGCCGTGGGGCTTCTGGCCAATAATCCCCTGCATCTGGGCGGCGCGATTGATGCACCCGCGGGGGACAAGGGCGCACGGTTCCTGCAACTCTGTGATGCCTGGGGCTTACCCGTCGTGACGCTGTGTGACACGCCCGGTTTCATGGTTGGCCCGGACATCGAACAGACCGGGCAGGTCGCGCATATCTCCCGCCTCTTCCTCGCCGGGGCGCATTTTTCGCAACCTCTTGTTACGGTCATACTCCGCAAAGCCTATGGGCTTGGGGCCATGGCCATGGCAGGTGGCGGCATGGATCGTCCGCATTTCTGTTGCGCCTGGCCAACCGGTGAACTTGGGGCCATGGGGCTGGAAGGGGCGGTCAAGCTGGGCCATCGCGACCACCTTGCCGCGATCACGGATGCAGACAAGCGCGAGGCTGAATATAACCGGCTGGTCAATGAACTCTATGACCGGGGCAAGGCGTTGAATGCGGCCAGCCTGCTGGAACTGGACGCCGTGATCGACCCTGCCGACACCGCCGGTGCGATCCTTCGCGCGTTGGACAGCGCAGGCCCGGCCAAACCCGGCCCGCGCTATGTGGATGCGTGGTAACGGTGACCGGGTTACGATCACTCTGCCGCGATCACCCGCACCGGCACACCGTTGAAGGCGGCATTGCCTGACACCGGGGCAATCCGGGCATCATCCGTCAGCAATAAAGCGTTCGACCTTTAACCTGTGACAGGGAAAAGGGCGAACGCAGCGCGACATTTGTGTGTTTCACGCGTCCTGCCAAAACCCGTGAGTCAGGTTTTGGCAGGACGCTTTAGTGAATACTCATCGCTTTCCCTCTCGCTACAACGCGGCCATGTCCGAAACACAGGTGTTTCGAAAGGCGCGGTTCGAGTGTGTCGGCAAATTCTTCATCCCCACCCCGGGGCAGAACGCGGCACCAGATCCCCGGCGCCGCGTCCAATCGGATCACTTCTGTTCGTGAACCTTTTTCCAGTTACCATCGGACACAACCGAAACGTAAACCGAATCCACGCCCTGATGGTCATCTGCGGAATAGTCGATGTGGTTGCCCACAAGGTCGTCGGTAAAGTTCAGCGTTTCCATGGCAGCGATAAAGCTTTCATGGGTAAGATCAGGACCCGCTGCTTCCAGCGCCATGACCACCTGTTTCGCCGACGAATAGCCGAGCATCGCAAAACCCACCGGGTCTTCGTTATACTTGGCCTTGTATTCGGCGATGAACGCCGCCGGGCCGGGTTCGGCTGCACGCGCCCAAAGATCCTGCCAGCTTGCCGAGACATAGAACCCTTCGGTCACACCACCCGGCACCCTGGCCACAACGGTCAGGAAACTTGCAGACGTGCCAAGGAACTTCATGTCGTTCAGGCCCATCTTCTTGGCCGTACCAACAACGGTGATCGCCTGGCGTACACCCAGAGCAATCGTAACCACATCACAGCCCGCTTCCTTCAGCTTGGACAGCGATCCAACAAAATCCGACTCGTCCGGCTTGTGGGTGGTTTCGGCGACGAAACTCGCGCCGGCTGTGGCTGCGCCGTCCTTGGTACCTTCCAAGATTTCCTTGCCGAAATCGGTGGGCAGATACATGGCACACACCTCTTTGCCCCCGAATTCACCCAAAAGGTATTCCGTGCCCACCTTGGCCTGGGCGTGATAATCAGAGAAGGACACGAACTTGTTCTTCATCGGGTCCTGCAACATCTGCCGCGCAGCGGACAATGGGGCGATGTTCGGAATGCCCCTGGGATCAAGCAGCTTGAACCCGGCAAGGTTCATGGGCGTGCCTAGGCTGCCCAGCATTGCAAATACCTTGTCGCGGTTCAGCAGCTTGTTATAGCCCTGCATCGCCTTTGGCATCTGGTAACCATGATCCTCAACCACATAACGGATCTGACGCCCATGCACACCGCCTGCGGCGTTTACCTTGTCGAAATACAGATTCGATCCCTTGGTTGCAGGCACCGAAATAGCAGCAAAGATGCCGGAAAGGTCCGCCACCGCGCCAAACGTCACCTCGGTATCCGTAACACCTTGTGTATCGGCGCTGGCGACACTGGCCGTGGCCACCATCCCTGCGGCAAATACCATTGATTTCATTGTGTTCTTCATTGCTTTCCTCCCTTTGGAAATCTTTACTCGTTGTTTTTGTTCGTTCAATACATGTCGTCGATCAGATGCTTGTGCCGTTTTTCAACATACGAGCGTTTAAGCTTCATTGTCGCGGTCAGTTCCTCATCTTCCGCTGTAAGCAGCACATCGATCAAGCGGAAATCCTTGATCTGTTCGACCCGGGCGAATTCCTTGTTCACCGCCGCCACTTCGCTGGCGATCAGATCCTTAACCTCCCTGGCGGCACATAGCGACGCGAAATTCGAAAACGGAACCTTCTGATCCTGCGCGAACTTTTCGACGTTTTCCTGATCGATCATGATCAGCGCAGTCAGGTATTTCCGCCGATCACCAATAATCACCGCATCGCTGATGTAATGACTGAACTTCATCCGGCTTTCGATCTCGGCCGGGGTGATGTTCTTGCCCCCCGCCGTGATGATGATGTCCTTGATCCGGCCGGTAATGGTGACATAGCCATCGTCATCCAACCGTCCGGCATCGCCGGTTTTCAACCACCCGTCATCGCAAAACGTCTCTGCGGTTTTTTCATTGTTACGCCAATAGCCCTGGAACACATTCAGCCCCCTGACCTGAATCTCTCCGTCTTCGGCAATGCGCAGATCCAGGCCGGGACAGCTTTTGCCGATCGTGCCAACCTTGTTCTCTTCGGGCGTGTTGATTGTCGCGAGTCCGGCGGTTTCGGTCATGCCGAACCCTTCGACCATCGGCACCCCGATCGACCAGTACCATTTGAGCAACTCGGGCGAAATCGGTGCCGCCCCGGTGCCTGCGCGGCGCATTTTATCCATCCCGATCATGCGCCGCAGGTTGCGCAACACCAGACGATCCCACATAAAAAACCGCGCCTGTACCGCGAACGGCACCGGTTTGTTGTGCAACAGATATTCGGTGCGCGCCTGCCCTGCCTGCAGGGCCTTGTGAAACGCCCAACGGCCCAGCGGCGTGGCCTCTTGCGCCAACACCAGCACTTGTGAATAGATTTTTTCCCACACCCGGGGCACGGCGGTAAAGGTGTCCGGGCTGACCTCCTGAAGATTTGCAAACACCGTATCCGTGCTTTCGGCAAAGTTCACCGTGCATTTGCTGGCCAGCGGGAAATAGATCGACACGTCCCGTTCAAGAATGTGGCACAGCGGCAGAAAACAAAGTTGTTCATCGCTGTCATAGGCGGGAAGCCGGTGCGCCGCGGCCTCGATCGCCGCCATGATGTTTTCATGGCACAGCATTGCGCCCTTGGGCATTCCAGTGGTGCCAGAGGTGTAAATCAACAACGCCGTATCTTCGGGCCGCGCCTTGTCGATTTCGGCTTCGAACACTCCGGGGTTGTCTTTGTCGGCCTGTTGACCCAACGCATAGAGCGCTTCGATCATATGGCATTTGGGATGGTCCAGATCATGCAGGCCCTCATCATCCAGAATGATAACACCCTTAAGCCCGGGCATTTCGTCTTCAACCTGGAAAAACTTGTCCAGTTGCTCTTCGTTTTCAACGATCAGAAACCGGCTGTCGCTGTCATTGACCAGATATTTCAACTGGGCCGCAGCATCGGTGGTGTAAACCCCGCTGGCGATCCCGCCGACACATTGAATGCCAAGATCGGCATAGGCCCATTCCTTGCGGTCCTCGGACAGGATCGAAACCACTTCGCCTCGCTCCAGCCCCAGTTCGCGCAATCCCATCCCGATCCATTTGGCATGGTCCCAGTAATCGGCCCAGGAAAACGTTTTCCAGATGCCGAAATCCTTTTCGCGATGGGCGGTGCGTGTGCCCAGCGCCTTGCACCGGTTGCGGAACAGTTCGACAATGGTCTGCGTCCCGTCAACCATGACCGGACGCTGGCCCGGCTGGGCATTGTACCGGACCCCGTTGATCTCGACTTGCGGCTGCATGGCAGATGCGTCCATCCCGCTCACCTCCACGTTTTCTTGCGTTTCCAGCGGCGGTTTTCCCGCGCGCCTTCCTCTTGCACACCCAGATAGAAATTCTGGATGTCTTCCGAGGCCATCAACTCTTCGGCGGTGCCGTCCATCACGATGCGCCCCACCTCCATGACATAGCCATCATGCGCCAACTCCAACGCCGCGTTGGCGTTCTGCTCGACAATCATCATGGTCATGCCCTGCTCTTCGTTCAATCGTTTGAGAATGCCGAAGATTTCCTGCACCAACAGCGGCGACAGACCCAGGCTGGGTTCATCCAGCAACATGATCTTGGGATCGGCCATCAATCCGCGCCCAATCGCCAACATCTGCTGCTGGCCTCCTGACAGGGTGCCCGCCTCCTGCTTTCGCCGCTCTTTCAGGATCGGGAAATAGTTGAACACCATCTCGCGGTCGCGCTCGATCCGGGCCTTGTCATTGCAGGTATAGGCCCCAAGCGTCAGGTTTTCGTCCACGGTCAGAAGAGGGAACACCTCGCGCCCTTCCGGCACGTGTACGATCCCCTTCTGCACCACCTTGTGCGGCTCGAAGCCCTGGATTTCCTGATCCTCAAACAGGATCTGGCCCTTTTCCGGGTCCATCACGCCGCTGATGGTTTTCAGCAACGTGGTTTTGCCCGCGCCATTGGCCCCCAGAATCGACACGATCCGCCCCTGACGCACGTCAAGCGAAACGCCGCGGATGGCCATGATCGGACCGTAAAAGCTCTCGATGTTTCGGATTTTCAGAATGGGTTCCTTCATGACGCTTTCCCCAGATAAGCCTCGATCACCGCCGGATCGGATTGCACCTCTTGCGGCGTACCAAGGGCCAGTCTGGCACCATCGGCCATGGCCAGCACCCGGTCGCTGACCGCGCTGACCAACCCCATGTCATGTTCCACCATCAACACCGTAATCCCCATCTGGCGACGGATGTCATCCACCCACCACCGCATGTCGCTGGTTTCTTCGACCGACAGCCCCGAGGCCGGCTCATCCAACAGCAAAAGCCTGGGATCCGTGGCCAGTGCCCGGCCCACTTCGACCACCTTGCGCACGCCATAAGGCAGGCCCGCGATCATCTTGTCGCGATAGGCCTGAAGATCGAGGAAATCGATGATCTCTTCCACCATGTGGCGATTCTGCAATTCGGCCTTGCGCACCGACGGGGTGAAAAACAGCTCGCTCACCAGATTGGATTTGCGATGGCGATGCCGCCCGACCAGCAGGTTCTGCAACACGGTGGCATGATCGAACAATTCGATATTCTGGAACGTCCGCGCCACCCCATGGGCCGCCACGTCGCTGGCCTGTTCTTTCAACAGATCATGCCCGTCGAACCGGATTTCCCCGGCAAAGGGATCATAAAACCGCGAGATCAGGTTGAACACGGTGGATTTCCCCGCCCCGTTCGGCCCCACGATGGCGAAAACTTCGCCCTTTTCCACACTGAACGACAGGTCATTCACTGCCACCAGCCCGCCGAATTTCAGCGTTACGTTTTCAAGTTCAAGCAGGCTCATCTCAACCGCTCCGTCTTCAGATAGGATTTCTGCCGTCTGAACATGTCCTTGCGGTAGAACGGGAACAGTTCAAACCACGTGCGTATTTTCAACCAACGGCCATACATGCCCATCGGTTCGAACAGAATGAACCCGATCAGGATCAAGCCGAACACGCCCGCCTCCAGCCCGGGAATGGCCACGGCACCGCCGCCAATCCATTCCTTGGAAATCGACAGGAACTGCGGCAGGAACCCGATCACGATGGCACCAAGAAACGCGCCGTGAATCGATCCCAACCCGCCGATGACGATCATCATCAGAAGCTGGATCGAGATCACCACGCTGAATGTTTCATTGTTGAACGCCCCGGCAAACAGCCCCATCAACGCGCCCGCCAATCCGGTCACGCCACAGGAGATGCCAAAGGAAATCGCCTTGGTGCGGGCAATATTGACCCCCATCGCCTGGGCCGACACCTCGCTGTCGCGCACGGCGATGAACGACCGGCCCAATGGCGCGCGCAGCAGGTTGATATAGCCAAGCGTGACAATCACCGCCACGGCAAGGGTCAGGAAATAGAACTCCCGCGGGGTGCCCCAACGGTCGATCATGATGCCAAACACATTGACGGGCGGGGCGTATTTACCCGCAACACCACCGGTCCAGGGTTCGGTCAACACGATGATATCGTCCACCAGAATCGACATCGCCATGGTCGCAATCGCAAGGTATATCCCGTGCATTCTAAGGGCCGGAATGGCCACGATCATGCCCACCACACCCGTCAGAATACCAGCCAACGGGAAAGCCGCCATAAACGGCAACCCGGCCTCAAGCAGGATGATATTGAAATAACACCCCATGGCCAGAAACGCGGCGTGTCCCAGGGACGCCTGACCTGTATGCCCGGTCAGAACCATCAACCCCAGCCCGGCAATGGCCCAGATCAGAACATTGTTCAGCTCACCAAGATAAAAGTCGTCAATCAACCACGGCGCAGCCACAACGACAGCCAGAAGCAGAAGATAGAGCGAAAGCTGATAGCCATCCTTCCACGGGCGGATATCCTGCATATAGTCGGTTTTGAAAACAATCCGCATGGCGCTTACACCTTCTTGGCTCGGGTCTGGGAAAACAGACCATGTGGACGAAAAATCAACACGGCCAGCAGCAGCGCATAGGGTGCAATCTGGCTGTACCCGGCGGCGATATACCGGCTGGCAAAGGGTTCGATGACCCCAACAATCAACCCGCCGACCAACGCGCCGGGCAGGCTTCCAAACCCGCCAATCACAGCCGCGGCAAAGGCCTTGATTCCCATCAACCCGGCATTGGGATCCACCGCGCCCTTGGCCGCGAACAATATCCCGGCAACACAGGCCACGGCCCCGGCCAGCGCCCAGATCATGCCCTGCACACGCAACACCGGCACGCCCATGTAATAAGCCGCCAACTGGTTCTGGCTCGCCCCCTGCATGGCAAGGCCAAGCTTGGTTCGGTTGAAGAATTCAAACAGGAACCAGGTCAAAAGAAGCGTCACAATGATCACTGCAACGTCCTCCATCCCGAGAACAAGACCGCCAAAGGACACCTCTTTGCCCGCCAGCGGATTCTGCAACGTCTGGGGCTCGTGCCCCCAGATCAAACCGGCAATGAACCGGATCACGAAACCCATGGCGATGGTCAGAATAACAACCGAGGTCTGGCTTTCTCCGAACATCTTGCGGATCACGAACCGGTCAACCAGATATCCAAGAACGGCCATCAGACCGATGGAAATCGGCAGGGCTGCGAAAAACGGCAGCCCCATATATTCGGTATTGGTCAGCCCAATAGTGATAAAGGCACCCAGCATCATGAAATCGCCCTGCGCGAAATTCACGGCCTCGGTCGCCTTGTAGATCAACACAAAGCCAAGCGCGATCAGGCCGTAAACACAGCCATTCGCCAGCCCGCTGATCAGCAGCTGCACGTTGTCCAAATTTTCCTCCCCTGGCCGGTGGACCGGCTCTCCCCTGAGTGTGGACGTCGCGCGCTCCCACACGCGCCGCCATTTTTCTTATTATGGCGTGATAATCACCTTGCCGTCAGTCTTTTTCAACGCATCGGCCAATCCTGACACAACGTCATTTAGCGGCAGGCGCGCCGCAATATCGGTTTTCCACCGCCCATCAGCGAATCGCGCCTGGACTTCGCCCACCACACGGGCCTGGTCTTCGCGCGGCGTGGTCATCATCCACCGCGTCAACCAGAATCCTTCGATTCGTTTGCTCATGAAGATGAGTTGACCCATCTGCGTCAGCTTGGGCAAATCGGGCACCAGCTTGCCATAACTCACCCACCGCGCACCGTTGGGCATATGCACGAAAATCTGTTCACTCAACTGGTCCGACACGGCATCCAGAAATACGATCGGCTTCAGGGTCCTGGATACGGCGGCGAATTGTTCCACCACATCCGTGTCGGTGGTGACCAGAACCTCATCCGCACCCAGCGCCTTGAGCGGCGCAACCGCATCGCTGCGCCGAACCATCGCAATGGACGGGATGCCTTTGTCCTTTGCCAGCGAAATCATCAGCTTTCCAAGCTGACTTGTCGCCGCCGAAATCACCACCGCGCCACCTGCCTTTTCGGCGATGTCGATCATTGCCATGGCTGTCAACGGATTGACGATCTGGGCCGACCCGTCCTCATCGCTGACATCGGGGCGTAGCGGGATGCACATGCTGGCGTCGGTCAGGGCATATTCCGCCCAGGCCCCTGACGCCCCCGGCCCTCCGGCGACAAACGCCACGCGTTGCCCCATCAACGCGTCGGCCCCGTCGCCACAGGCCACCACATCGCCACAGCCCTCGAACCCCGCCGGGGTGCCCTTGATCCGGGGCTGGCCATATTCGCCTTTGATGAAATGAAGATCAGACGGATTGACAGACGCCACGCGCAGGCGCACCAGAACCTGCCCCTTGCCCGGCACCGGCACCGGGATGGTCGCGCTTTCAAGATAGTCGGACGCATCCGCAATGGCCGGTCCGGTTGCCGTACCGGAATACCCGTCTCCGGTCTGCAAAACAGCTTTCATCGTTTGGGGAAGATTGGTCATCTGGTTCGCCTCATATCAAACACCTGCCCGTAAACTGCGGCGAGTTAATGATTTCAGACAAGCCCCGGCTGCTTGTGACGTGACGGCGCAACCAACCGGACGCTACGGCACGGGTTTCTGACGCACCGTTACCCCGACCCCGGCGAGCCCCGATAACCCGCTTGTAATATCAATAAATTCAGTCATATAAGCACCCTCACGCACATTTCAAACGCGCGAAATTCGGCGTGATCAATGGTTTTGCACAGGTCGTTGGTTGCGAAAAATGCGGGTCCAGACCGGTCAAAGCAACCTTGCCCTGTTGCGCCCCCGTTTGATCCAGCATATGGCCCCGGGTGCATACCAGACCGAATGCGTCGGTAAACAATCCTGTGCGCATGGCCCCTGTCGCCGCCGCAAATTTTTCAACGGCACACAAACCCGCGCCTAGCCCAGAGCGATCGCAAACAGCACCAGCACCTGAAACACCGCCGTGGCGGGGATCAAACGGTTCAACGCGGACGAAACCGGCCACCGGATCATCGCCGCGCAAAGCCCAAGCCCGATCAAAATCGCCGGGGCAAGTGTCAACAGATTTGCGCCAAACATCCCCGCGCCGATCACCGTGGCAAGAATCAACCCGGTAAAAATCGCTTTTGACACCCCCTGTCCCACCAATATCGCCAAAGTGCGCCGCCCTGCCCGGGCGTCGCTGTCCCGGTCGCGGTGATTGTTCAGCAACAATACCGCCGCAGCGGGCAACCCGGTGATCCCCCCCAGCGCCAGAACCGTACCAGAGACAGTGTGACCATGCAGCCATACCGTCCCCGCCACCGCAACCACCCCGAAAAAGGCAATCACCAACAGCTCGCCCAACGGTGTGCCGGATAACGGGCGCGGCCCCATCGAATAGAAATAGCCAAGCGCGAGGGACACAAGCCCCACAAGAATAATCGGCCACCCGCCAATCAGGGCAAGGTAAAGCCCCGGCAAAGCAGAGATGCCAAAGGCTCCGGCGGCGGCGCGACGCACGGCTGGCGCATCCAGCACACCAAGAGAGGTCAGCCGGGGCGGCCCCAACCGCGCGGGTCCATCCACGCCGCTTTGCGCATCTGCGGCATCATTCCAAAGGTTGGTGCCAATCTGAATCGCTGCCGCCGCCCCCATCGCGGCAAGGGTCACATCCCCGCGCCACTGGCCCATGGATGCAGCCAGCCACGACCCGGCGGCAACCGGTGCCAGAGACAGGCCCAACGTCTTGATCCGCGCCGCGATCACCCACAAAACGGGGCGCGGCAACGCGGACAGGCGGGCGACAGTTTCGGACCTGGAAACCGCTGTCATGACGCCTCGGCTATATACCCCGAACATGACAGGGCGGGTTTCGGCGCCCCGCTCCGGACCCCGACCAGCCGGAAGGTCGCCCCGCCCGGAACATGTGAATGACCACCCGTTACCGCTGCGCGCAACGGAGTCATGTCATGACGGGCAAATCCGGGAATGGCCCAAAGGGTCAACAGACCGGCACGCACATTTTTCCGCATGAAACTACTCCTGTTCGTATGCCAACCACCATAGCACCTGTTGGGTATCCCACGCTTGATATCAATCAACTGCGGAAACGCATGACACTCCTGAAATTTAGAACTGCGCGAGGGCTGTCCACCATTGCCTATCAATGCACCGCCATCGTTTACTGAGAAAGGCATAGCAATTCCCAGTTAAGGCAACTTCGGCAGAGCCGCCATTCAAGGCAGCACAGGTCAATCAATACAAAGCAGGACATTCCGACCTTCGCTGCGGCGTGTCTGAATAGGTAAGATGCGGGACGGGGCGTCATTTCGCAGCGTTTGCGCCAATGGCGGGTTTTCAAGAACAGAATCTCAATTCGTTCTTTGCCGAAGTGTTCGTTCTGGCTCCGTTTGGGTATTGTGTTTAGGCTGGCCAACATGAGCATCGAACCAAGACTGGATATAATCGGGGCGGCCCTGGCCGATCCTAGCAGATCTCGTATCCTCTGCGAGTTGATGGATGGCCGCGCCTTCACCAACAAAGAGCTGGCCTGCGCGGCAAATGTCAGCCCGCAAACGGCAAGCGCGCATCTAAAGCAGCTTGAACATGCTGGCCTGACCGCTTCGCTACGCAGCGGGCGACATGTCTATCACCGGATTGCCAACGCAGAGGTTGCCGCAATTCTCGAAGGGCTGGCGCAAATTTCGCCTACAGCGCATTTGTCGCGACCGGGGCAGCTTGGCGCGGACACTCGAAAGGTGCGCAGTTGCTACAACCATATCGCAGGCAGGCTCGGGGTTTTGATGACTGATCGCTTGATCGCGCTCAATGTCCTAACGATACGCGATGACACGCTCTCTGCGGGTCCCCGATATCGTGCCTTTCTTGATGACATCGATATTGAGGACCCAGCTAAGGGCAAGGGAAAACCTCTGGCAAAGTTCTGCCTCGACTGGACGGAGCGGAGGCATCACATTTCCGGTCCGCTGGCGACAGCTATCATGGACAAATTCTTGCAGGCGCACTGGCTTGAGCGTCGTACAGGCAGTCGTGCATTGAATATTACGGCTGCCGGATTGGATGCACTTGAGTGTCGGTTTGGCTTGAACCAACGGGACATCGATCTCGTCGCTCCGGTCTGAAAGTTCGGTCGACAACGAACTGTCTTTTCCCACAAGAACACCCATCCGGGCTATTCCAACGGCACATCAGCCGGAGGCAACAATGACGCTACCCAAGCTCAATAACGATAGGTTCATTCCCGAAGAGGGTCTGCGGATTACCATCCAGGTACCCGACACCCATACACAAAGGATCGTGGATGCGGTTCTGACCGAAAATACTCTGAAATATGGAGATTATGATTCTGTTACGTATCAGACTATGCCGGGAACTCAGCAATTCAGGTCACTGGGGAGCGGGCGCAACGCTGCGACCGAGAAGGTGGTCGAAGTGCCCTGCGTAGAACTCTCATTTTTCTTAAGCGGCGATGAAGCCAAAGCCGTTCAGGTACTGAAAACCATTTACGCATCCCATCCCTATGAAGAGCCGGTTATATTCGTGACCCCCGTCCAGAAGCTGCCATCCATGCATTCGACAGCATTTGGAAATCTGGGCTCTTATTCCACTTTCGCCGTGCACAGGCCAAAGGACCGATTCACCCGAAAGGATCAGGCATACTACCCAAAAAGGCGATCTATGTGGCCATAAGGGCCAAAGTGCTGTCCATAGGAAGCAAACTATGTGGCTACTTACAGGAATGATTTGGTGGAGCCTAGCGGGATCGAACCGCTGACCTCCTGCATGCCATGCAGGCGCTCTCCCAGCTGAGCTAAGGCCCCATCAATACAGGCCCTGCGGCCTGTGTGCGGGTATTAGGCAAAGCGCAGGGCGGGTTCAAGTGAAAATCGCCGCCCGGCACCGTTTTTTTGGATCAGTTGTCGTCGTCTTCCGACGCAACATCCGCAATCTCATCCAACGATACGTTATCGTCGTCGTCATCGTCCAGAACATCATCGTCCAGATCGACATCAACGTCGTTATCGTCCAGCCCGTCTACGTCCAGTTCGTCCCCGGTCTCTTGGGCCTTCTTGTTGGCCGCATCTTCCGCGTCTGCCGCGATCATGCTGCGCTTGCCGGTTTCAACCTCGACGACTTCCCCGGTATAGGGGCTGATGATCGGGTTTTTGTTCAGGTCGTAGAAACGCTTGCCGGTGGTCGGGCACACGCGCTTGACGCCCCATTCTTCCTTGGGCATGGCAATCCCTTTTCATTCATGTTGTCTTGTCGACGATCCGCGCCAACTGCCATAACATCGGCGGGGTGTCAAAGGCTTTCCTGACGGGTTTCGAACTAAACTCTCGATTACGGGCGTTGAATGGGCCTCCACCGCACAGAGGGAGACCAAAGGGATCACACGGGAACCACACAGGGGCCACACAGGGACCAGAGGTAGAAATGAGGGCACAAAAGGCCATGACAGAACACTTGCTTCCGGGGGAACCGCCGATCCGGCTGTTGCTGCGCCGGTCGGCGCGGGCGCGAAGAATATCGCTGCGCGTGTCGGGGTTGGACGGGCGCGTGACCCTGACCGTGCCGCCCCGGGTGCCGGAACGCGAGGCGCTGAGCTTTGCCAGCGAGAAACAGGACTGGTTGCGCCGCCAACTGCAATCCCGCCCTGACAAGGTAGAGCTGGCAGTCGGCGGTATGATCCCGTTCCGTGGTACGCTGTTCGAAATCCAACTGGGACAGGGGCGCGCGGTCCGCTGTGTCGGCAACCAGATACTGGTTCCCGGCAAAGCCGAAAGCGTCCGCGCCCGCCTTGCCGGGTTTTTCAAAACGTCGGCGCGGGAACGGCTGGCCGAAGCCTCGGACAGGCACGCGGCGCGGCTGGGGCGTGACTATGCAAAAATCACCCTGCGTGACACCCGCTCCCGCTGGGGGTCCTGCAACAGCCAGGGAGCATTGATGTATTCCTGGCGGCTGATCATGGCCCCACCTGCGGTGCTGGACTATGTTGCCGCGCACGAGGTGGCGCATCTGGTGGAAATGAACCACTCGCCGGCGTTCTGGCACAAGGTCGAAATGCTCTATGGCGATACCACCTCGGCCCGCGCATGGCTGCGCGAGGAAGGTGTGGGCCTGCACCGGTATCAGTTCTGACGCGGCCCCGGGGCTCCCCGTCCGGCCCGGGCTTCCCCAACACCCCGCTCTCAAAACTCCCAACCGGGATATAAAACGTTCGACCTTTAACCTGAGACAGAGAAAAGAGCGAAGGCAGCGCGGCATTTATGTGTTTCGCGCGTCCTGCCAGGAGTGGATTTTGATCCCAAAATCCACGAAGCATCAGCGTAAAATCAGAAACTTATAGTCAAATGGCACAATCAGAATTGTGTCGTCTGGCTATATGCGCGCCCTTGTGGGGCGCACCGCCTGCGGCGAGCGGGGGCGCGTGCGCGGCTGTGTGCACAGCACACAGCCGCGCACGCGCCGGGCCCAACCGATGAGGATCGCATCTTTGATGCGACCGCAATGGGCGGGAGGGTCGGTATTTATGCGTCCTCGACTTCCAACACCCCGTCCAGACTGCGAATGGCCCCCTTGATTTGTGGGGTGATGGGAAATTGCTTGCATGTGTCGATTTCAACATCCCCCGGCAACGACGGATCTCTCAGGCAGAACAGCACCGGCCCGCCCGGCGTTCTTGCGCCTGCTAGGCTTTCGGACAGAACCTGTGCCACAGCCCGAATAGCGGCCTGGCCCTCTACCGTGACGCGCAATCCCGCCACCCCGGCATCGGCCACGAACACGTCGATGGGGGCCACCGACCGGCCAAGCAGCTTCAACTGACCCCCATCCGCAACTTCCGCCTCGACCGTGACCACCACCTTGGCCCCGGTCTCAAGGTAATCCCGTGACTTTTCCAGCGTTTCAGAAAACAGCGTGACCTCGTATTGCCCTGTCGTATCGCTCAGCTGAGCAAAAGCGAATCGGTTGCCCCGCGCCGATTTGCGCTCCTGTCGCCCGGCCACGACACCGGCCAGCTTGGCCACCATCGCGCCGCGCTCGGCCTTGAGTGTCAGCTCCTCCAGCGTCATCACCTTCTTGCGCTTCAGGGCCGCGCCATAATCGTCCAACGGATGACCCGACAGGTAGAACCCCACCGCCTTGAACTCCTCGCCCAACCGTTCGGCGGGCAACCAGTCATGCACTTGGGCCAGCCGGGGTTCGGGCAGATCCTCTCCCGCCTCGCCAAACAGCGACACCTGGTTGGAATTCTTCTGATCGTGGATTGCCCCGGAATAGGCCATCAGGGCCTCGATCGATTCGAACACCCGACGCCGGTTGCGGTCCAGTTGATCAAACCCCCCGGCCCGCGCCAGCATTTCCATGGGCCGCTTGCCCACCCGTTTCAAATCAACCCGCCTTGCGAAATCGAAAAGCGTCGTAAAAGGCCGCTCGTCAGACCTTACGGACTGCCGCGCCATGTCCTGCGAGGCAGCCGGTGACGGCTGATGAGCATCTTCGCGCCGCGCTTCGGTGATCAGCCGCATCGCTTCGACACCGACGTTTTTCAACGCGCCCAGCGCATAGTGCAGCACCTGGTTGCGCACCACGAACGTCGCCTCGGACCGGTTCACACAGGGCGGTTCCCAGTTCAGCCCCAGCCCTTTTTTCACCTCTTCGAAATAAATGGCCAACTTGTCAGTCAGGTGAATATCGCAATTCATCACCCCGGCCATGAACTCCACCGGGTGGTTGGCCTTAAGCCACGCGGTCTGATAGCTGACCACGGCATAGGCGGCGGCGTGGGATTTGTTGAAGCCATAGTTGGCGAATTTTTCCAGAAGGTCGAACACCTCGCTCGCCTTCCTGGCATCCACCCCGTTTTCGCCTGCGCCCTTTTCGAATTTCGGGCGTTCGGCGTCCATCGCCTCCTTGATCTTTTTCCCCATCGCGCGACGCAAAAGGTCGGCCCCGCCAAGGCTATACCCGGCCATCACCTGGGCAATCTGCATCACCTGTTCCTGATACACGATAATGCCCTGGGTTTCGGCAAGGATATGGTCAATCAAAGGGTGGACCGAAGTGACGTCCTTGACCCCGTTCTTGACCTCGCAATAGGTCGGGATGTTCTCCATCGGCCCCGGACGATAAAGCGCGACCAGCGCCACAATATCCTCGATACAGGTGGGTTTCATGCGTTTCAGCGCATCCATCATGCCGGTGGATTCCACCTGAAACACAGCCACGGTTTTGGCGGCGGCATAAAGATTATAGGTCGGTTCGTCATCCAACGGGATCGCGTTGATTTCGTTCACCGCGCCGTCGGGGGGCTCATAAAGCTCGGTCCCATCGGCAGCAATATGCAGATCGCGCCCCTCGGCCCTGATCTGGTCCACCGCGTTCTGGATCACGGTCAGGGTTTTAAGACCAAGGAAGTCGAACTTGACCAGCCCCGCCTGTTCCACCCATTTCATATTGAACTGGGTCGCGGGCATGTCTGATCGCGGATCCTGATACAACGGCACCAATTCATCCAGCGGCCGGTCGCCGATCACCACCCCCGCGGCGTGGGTCGAGGCGTTTCGAAGCAAGCCCTCGACCTGTTGACCATAAGTCAGAAGCCGGTCCACCACCTCTTCGTTGCGCGCCTCGGTGCGAAGCCGCTCTTCCTGTTTCAACGCCTGTTCGATGCTGACCGGCTTGACCCCCTCCACCGGGATCATCTTGGACAGCCTGTCCACCTGGCCATAGGGCATCTGCAACACCCGGCCAATGTCGCGCACCGCCGCCTTGGACAAAAGCGCGCCAAAGGTGATGATCTGCCCCACCTTGTCGCGGCCGTATTTCTCCTGAACATAGCGGATCACCTCTTCCCGCCGGTCCATGCAGAAGTCGATATCAAAGTCCGGCATACTGACCCGTTCGGGGTTCAGGAACCGTTCAAACAGCAGGGAATAGCGCAACGGATCAAGGTCGGTGATGGTCAGCGCATAGGCCACCAGCGACCCGGCCCCCGACCCCCGCCCGGGGCCCACCGGGATGTCATGATCCTTGGCCCATTGGATAAAATCGGCCACGATCAGAAAGTAACCGGGAAACCCCATCCCCTCGATAATGCCAAGCTCGAAATCAAGCCGCTCCTGATACTCTTCCACGCTGACCGCATGGGGAATGACGGCCAGCCGTTTCTGCAATCCCTCATTGGCGATCCGGCGCAGCTCGGCCACCTCGTCATCGGCGAATTTCGGCAGGATCGGATCCCGGCGATAGGCCCCAAAGGCACAGCGCCTGGCAATCTCGACCGTGTTTTCAATCGCCTCGGGCAGATCGGCGAACAGGGTCGCCATTTCCTGGGGCGATTTGAAATAATGCTGGGGGGTCAGCCGTCGGCGGCCCTCCTGTTGATCCACATACGCCCCTTCGGCGATACAGATCAGCGCGTCATGCGCCTCGTACATATCCGTGGTGGGGAAATAAACGTCATTCGTCGCCACCAGCGGCAATTCCATGGCATAGGCCATTTCGATGAAACCGCGCTCGGTCAACCGCTCGGATTCGGGTGCGCCCCCCTCGCCCGGATGGCGTTGCAGTTCGACATAAAGCCGGTTCCCAAAGGCGGCGGCAAGCCGCTCCATCAACGCCTGCGCCGCCGGGCGCTGTCCGGCCTGTAACAGCCGTCCCACCGGCCCGCCGGGGCCACCCGTGAGGCAAATCAACCCCTCGGAATGGGCGACCAACTCCTCCACCGTCACCTGTGGCAACTGCCCGCCCTTGTCGATGTAAAGACAGGAATTCAGCTTCATCAGGTTCTGATACCCGGCCTCGTTCTGGGCCAGCAGAACAAGCGCCGCCGGGTCCGGCACCCGTTCCCCCGGTTGAGGCGTGACATAGGCCAGATCGACCTGACAGCCCAGAATCGGTTGCACCCCCGCCCCAGCCAGGGTCACGGAAAATTCAAGCGCGGCGAACATGTTGTTGGTGTCGGTCAACGCCACGGCGGGCATCCCCGCCGATTCGCACAGCCCGGCCAGCTTTTTAAGCCGCACGGCCCCTTCCAGCAGGGAATATTCGCTGTGAAGACGCAGGTGAATGAAAGAAGGAGCAGAGGTCATAACCCCCAACCTAAAGCCTTCGGTTGGAAACTGGAAATCGAATGTTGGGCGGGGCGAAGTTTGCCTCAAGGGCTGTCGTCCGGGCGGGGCCCATATTTCGCGCCCCCCCCACAAAGCCCAAAAAGGGGCCGCAAGCGCACCCGCGCCCACGGCCCCTTTGATCCGGTTATAGCCAGACGACACAATTCTGATTGTGCCTTTTGACTATAGGTCTCTGATTTTACGCGGATGCTTCGCGGATTTTGGGATCAAAATCCACTCCCGTCAGCTATGAAACAACACCCGCTTATTGCGGAATATCGCCCTCCAACCCTTCGACATAGAAATTCATACCGGCCAGCGTGCCATCATCGGCGGTTTCACCCTCGGCCAGCCAATCGGACCCGTCCTGTTTCTTGATCGGGCCGGTAAACGGGTGGTACGAGCCATCCGCAATCGCCGCCTTCATGGCCAGCGCCTCTTCCTTGACCTTGGCAGGTACGCGGTCAGTGATTTCACCAATCCCGACCATGCCGGTGCTGATCCCGTCCCAGGTGGACGTGCTGACCCAACTGCCATCCATCACCGCCTGAGTGCGTTCGATATAGTAAGGTGCCCAGTTGTCGATGATCGACGACACACGGGGACCATCGGCATATTCATACATGTCCGACGCCTGCCCGAACCCGATCACATTACCTTTTTCGGCGGCGATCGCCAAAGGTGCGGTCGAATCGGTGTGTTGCAGGATCACATCGGCGCCCTGTTCAATCAGAACCTTGGCCGCGTCACCTTCTTTGGCCGGGTTCATCCATTCATAGATCCAGATGATCTTGAACTGGACATCCGGGTTGACCTTGCGGGCATGAAGAAAGGCCGAATTGATGCCGCGCACAACCTCGGGAATCGGCACTGACGCGATATAGCCAACAATGTTGGATTTGGTCATGTTGCCGGCAATATGGCCCTGAATCGCGCGGCCTTCGTAAAAGCGGGCGGAATAGCTGGACACGTTTTCGGACTGTTTATACCCGGTGGCGTGTTCGAACTTCACCTTGGGGAATTTCTTGGCCACGTTGATGGTCGGGTCCATGAACCCGAACGACGTGGTAAAGATAAGGTCGGCCCCCTGCAACGCCATCTGGGTCATGACCCGCTCGGCATCCGGCCCTTCGGCCACGTTTTCCACGTAAACGGTTTCAACCTTGTCGCCAAAGTGCTTTTCAAGCTCCTGACGCCCATGGTCGTGACCCTGGGTCCAGCCACCATCGTTGATCGGGCCGACATAGACAAATCCAACCTTGGTTTTGTCTTCGGCCATGGCCGAAGTGCCAAGCCCAAGCGTCATCGCCGCAGTGGCAGCCCCGGCAAGAAGCGCGCGTTTGGTAAGTTTCATGAGTGGTTCTCCCTGTTTTCTTACAGTTTGGCAGCAGGCACCGGGGCATTACCCCGACGCGTGGAATATCCGGCCAAGCGACGCGGGGGCACCGCTTTTGTCGGCGGACATGATGACCAGCACGAGGATGGTGATCAGATAGGGTGACATGGACAGGTATTCGACGGGAATGGCAAGCCCCGCGGCCTGTAAATTCAACTGAAGCACGGTGACACCGCCGAAAAGATAGGCCCCCAGCAGCACGCGCCAGGGTTTCCAGCTTGCGAACACGACAAGCGCAAGGGCAATCCACCCCGCGCCGGCGGTCATGCCTTCGGTCCATTGGGGCACACGGATCAGGCTGATATAGGCACCGCCCAACCCGGCACAGGCCCCGCCGAACAGAATGGCCAGCACACGAATGCGCACCACCTTGTACCCCAACGCGTGGGCGGCATCGTGGTTTTCCCCCACCGCGCGCAGGACAAGCCCGACACGGGTGAATTTCAAAACCGCCCATGTGGCGGCAACAAGGCCAAGGCCGAAATAAACCATCACGTCATGGTTGAACAGCACCGCACCAAAAAAGGGCAGATCACTCAGAACCGGAAGGTCAAGCGCCGCGCTTTGCGGCGGTTTGGCCCCCACATATCCCTGCCCCAACAGGGAACTCAGCCCAAGCCCGAACAGGGTCAACGCCAGCCCGCTGGCCACCTGATTGGCAAGCGCAACCTGGGTCAGAAGCGCAAAAAGCAGCGACAACAGCGCGCCCCCGGCGGCGGCGGCGATAAACCCGACAAGGGGCGAACCACTCTCGACCGAAATGGCAAAGCCGCAAATCGCACCGGTGATCATCATGCCCTCAACCCCAAGGTTAAGGACACCGGATTTCTCCACCACCAGCTCTCCGATCGCGGCCAACAGAATCGGCGTGGCCGCCACCATCAGCGACGCAAGCAGCAGGGCGGGATTGATTGCCGAAAGGTCCATCATGCAGCCCCCCCTCTGGTCCGTCGGATGCGGAAATTGGTCAACAGGTCCACAGCCAGCAGGAAGAACAGCAACATGCCCTGAAACAGCTGAATCGCGGCGGCGGGCAGGCCCAGATTGCCCTGGGCAATCTCCCCCCCGATATAGGTCAGCGCCATAAGAAGCCCCGCCATCAAAATCCCCACGGGATGAAGCCGCCCAAGAAAGGCGACAATGATGGCGGTAAACCCATAGCCGACATTGAAATCAATGCTGATCTGACCCGAAGGACCGGACAGTTCGAACATTCCCGCCAGCCCGGCCAACATACCCGACAGGCCAAGACAGAACAGGATCAACCGCGTCGGGTTCACCCCCGAAAACCGCGCCGCGCGCGGCGCTTCACCAGTCAGCCGGATCGAAAAACCCAACATGTGGCGGTTGAGCAGAACATAGGCGAAAATCACCGCGACAAAGGCAACCAGCACCCCCCAATGCATCCCGGTCCCGGTGAACAGCTCGTCATTGAACGCCGCCGGGTATTCCTTGAGATTGCGCGACCCGGGGAACCCATGCCCTTCTGGATTTTTCAACAACCCCAATGACATGGACGCCAACACCTGTTCCGCCACATAGACCAGCATCAACGACACCAAAATCTCATTCGTGCCGAATTTGACCTTCAACAACGCCGGGATCATGGCCCAGATCCATCCGCCAAACGCCCCCGCCAGGATCATCAGCGGAAAGATGTACCAAGCGTCCAGCGGATAAAACGCCAACCCCGCCCCGGCACCGAAAATGGCACCCATGATATACTGCCCCTCGGCCCCGATATTCCATATCCCGGCCCGGAACCCCAACGACAACCCAATGGCAATCAGGATCAAAGGCCCGCCTTTGACCAACAGCTGCGGGCGGTAATAAAACGCGAACTCGCCGAACAACGGGTCCCAGAAAATCGTGCGGATCGCTTCGACCGGGTTCTTGCCCAGCGCGGCAAACAACAGCCCGCCCGCAATCATCGTGGCAATCACCGCCAAAACCGGGGTGAGATAGGCAAAAACCGGGCTCGGCTGGGGGCGTTTTTCAAGCTTCAGCATGTCCCCTGCCCTTCCTCTTTCCCCGGATACTCAAATTCCGACGGCTCACCCATGGGCCACCTCCATCCCATGGGCACCTCCCATCATCAATCCAATCTCTTCAACGTTCAAATCGGCGGTCTTGCGCTTTTCGGTCAACCGGCCTTCGTTCAATGCCGCGAAATGATCGCTGACCTCCATCAACTCGTCCAGATCCTGACTGATCACCACCACACCCGCGCCCCCGGCGGCAAGATCAAGCAGCGCCTGACGGATCGCCGCCGCCGCGCTGGCATCCACGCCCCAGGTCGGCTGATTCACCACCAACACATAGGGTTTCTGCAACACCTCCCGCCCGATCACGAATTTCTGTAGATTGCCCCCCGACAAAGACCGCGCCGCGTTCTCCGGCCCCGGGGTGCGCACGTCGAATTTGTCGATGATCTCCTGGGCAAACCGCCGCGCACGGCCCCAGTTCAAGAACCCGCGCCGGGTCAGATCGCGGCGCACCGCCCCGGACAGAATCGCATTTTCCGTCAGACTCATATCGGGGGCCGCGGCATGGCCCAGCCGCTCTTCGGGGGCGCAAAGCAACCCGGCGGCACGGCGCGGATTTGGTCCCAACGCGCCAATCGGACGACTGCCCAGCTTGATCGCCTCGCCATCCACCGCCACCTCGCCGGATAGCGCCAGCAACAGCTCGTCCTGACCATTCCCGGCCACCCCGCCGATGCCCAGAATCTCGCCCCGACGCACCTCAAGATGCACATTCTTCAGCGCCATGCCAAACTGACTGGGCGATGGCATGGACAAGCCGACCACCTCCAGCGCCACGTCGCCAAAGGCGGCCCCGGCGGATTTCGGGGTCTGCAATTCGCTGCCCACCATCATCTCGGCCATGTCCCGCGCCGTGGTGTCGCGCGGGATACAGGTGCCCACATTGCGCCCAAGCCGCAAAATCGTGGCCTGATCACACAGCGCCCGGATCTCTTCCAGCTTGTGACTGATATAAAGGATCGAGGTGCCTTCCGACTGGAGTTTGCGCAGCGTCTTGAACAGGATATCCACCTCCTGTGGGGTCAGCACGCTGGTGGGTTCGTCCATGATCAACAGCTTGGGATCCTGTAGCAGACAGCGGATGATTTCGACCCTCTGACGCTCCCCCGCACTCAGATCGCCAACGGTGCGGTACGGATCAAGCGGCAATCCATAGGCTTCGCTCACGTCGCGAATCCGGCTGGCCAGATCACGCATCGGCGGCGGGGTTTCCATGCCCAGCGCGATATTCTCGGCCACGTTCAACGCATCAAACAGCGAAAAATGCTGAAACACCATGGCCACGCCCGACGCCCGCGCCACGCGCGGTTCTGCCGGGGCAAAGGGTGCGCCGTTCATCTCCATCGTGCCGCTGTCGGGTTTGACAAGACCATAGATCATCTTGACCAACGTGGACTTGCCCGCGCCGTTTTCGCCCAGCAGCGCGTGAACCTCACCCGTGCCGACATCAAACGACACGTCGTCATTGGCCACTACGCCGGGATAAGCCTTGGTCAGGCCCCTGATCGAAAGCAATGTCCCTGTCACGCGGTTATCCCTTTTCGGACCTATTCGGGTTGGGGGTGGTGCTGTTCATATGTTCCCCTGTGCCCAGACCAACCCACCTCATGAAATCGGCCAACAGGACCGGTTGCAAGAAAAGGATTCGCTAAAGCGCCCTTAAACTCTTTCAACGCACGGGGGATAATCAACCGCGTTTTTCAAATTCGCGGCAAAAAAGATCACGGACCCGGTCGCGGCACTTCGATCGCGCAGAGAGTGGCGCGCCCGATGTCGGGGAACGCGGGAGAACGAGGGGGAACACCGGGACAACGTCGCGCCTCGCGCACGCACCGTTAACTTTTGCCGGGATTGAAACGGCACACGGAACGGTGCCGTTTCGGTGCCGCCAAAGCACCCATTTATCACCCCCCGATTCGCCGGGATTTGTGCAAATGTTAACGCCGGGCGGAATTGAGGCGCAAAAAATCGGGGTCAACCGCCACAGCCGACAATATCCACCGCCTGGTTCCGCCCGAACACCGTGAACCGGATGTTCGAACGGTCAAGCGCGAAACTGTCCGCCGTCGCGTGGATCAGATCGGTTTCGGCCACCAGAGTCCCGCCGTGGCGCGACACTCGGCTTTCCGAGGCCCAGACCATCGGGTCTCCCGGCTCAACCACCACCATTTCCCTGCCTTTTGAATGGGTTATCGGAATTTCCGCAGTCAAGGTCAGCCCGTGATCATTGGGTTTCAACCCGCATGTCACCGGCCCGACCCCGGCCTCTCTTGCCGAAAAGGGGCGTTCGGCCAAAGCGGCCGCAATCGCCGGCTCGGGTGTGGTGCTTTGTCCGGTCAGCCGTTGCCTCAGGGTCAGATGCAGGGGGACGCAAACATCCGAACAAATGCCCAGCTCGATCTTGCCTGTCAGGCGCACGGGCTTGCCTTTCGTGGCGGGGGTGACGGCCAGCGGCAACACCACCTCCCGCGAATAACCAAGAGTCCGCAACCCATTGAGAACAAACAGTTCTGGCATAGGAAAGGTCACATCCACAGCGTCCACATTCCGCGATTTGGACCAGTTGAAACTGGGCGGAATCCCGGCATCTCCGGGGGCCCGCCAATAGGTTTTCCAACCGGGTTCCAACCGCAACCGAAGCCCCGCCATCAAGGTCCCATCCGCCATCCGCCACCCGGGCATGATCTCGGCCCTGACCATATCGGAATAGGGGTTGGCCACGGCAGAAACCGCGCAGAAAAGGCTGGTCGCCCAGAGGCATAGGATTCGTCTCAACATACCCAACAGATGGACGGTCCCGATTGAAATGCCAACTCACATTTGGGCGATCTGTCGGCGGTTTCATGTCACAGGCGCGTGTTCATGTCACAGGCGCTTGAATCCCGGCCCGGCTCGGGACATGCTGGCCCCAGTCCGCTACAGGGGATGTCAGAAAGCGTAGACATGGATTTGACAGGCAAACTTCTGATCGCGATGCCCGGCATCGGCGACCCACGGTTTGAACACTCCGTGGTCTATCTTTGTGCCTTTTCCGACGAGGGCACAATGGGGTTGATCATCAACAAGCCCACCCCGGACCTTTCCTTGTTCGATCTCGTGGAACAGCTTGAAATTACGTCTGAAATCGAAGAGTCCAAGGCGATCCCGATACATTTCGGAGGACCGGTTGAACATGGCCGGGGCTTCGTTCTGCATTCAGGCGATTACGTCTCGGCGATCTCTACTCTGGCGGTTGCGGACGGCTTTTCCCTGACGGCGACGCTGGATATTCTCGAAGATATTGCCCAGGGTCGCGGCCCGGCCAAGGCGATCTTGGCCTTGGGCTATGCGGGCTGGGGTCCGGGGCAGCTTGAGTCCGAAATCCTCGCCAACGGCTGGCTGACCTGCGACGCCGATGACACGTTGGTTTTCGACACGCCAGATAGCCGGAAATGGGAAACGGCGCTGGGACGGCTTGGGATTGATCCGCTGACCCTGTCGGCCTCGGCCGGACGGGCGTGATTTTCCCCGTAGCTATAGCCAAACGACACAATTCCAATTGTGCCTTTTGACTATAAGTCTCTGATTTTACGCTGATGCTTCGTGGATTTTGGGATCAAAATCCACTCCCGTCAGCTATATCTGGGTGCAGCCGCGCGACGCAGACGGTCATTGATCGCCCGTCCAAGACCCTGTTCGGGAATTGGCGAAACGGCGATGGGATGCACCCCGTCATCAATCTCGTGCAGCATGGCAAAAAGATGCGCGGCCGCTTCGACCGGATCACCGGCGGGCGACAGGTTCAGCGTCGCCCCGTCAACTCTTCCAAACCCCAATAAACGTTCGCCTTTTTCGGCCTGATCCGCATTCAACCGAACGCCGACTCGCGGCGCGTAGTGGGATGTCATTTGTCCCGGAGCCGTAAGGGGATCACCGCTTTGATGTACAGCAAGCGGCGCACCAAGAGCGGCCTCCAGCGCCTCTTGCGGCACGCCTCCCGGACGCAGGAGCGTCGGCGCTCCGGCAAGTCCCACGATGGTGCTTTCCACGCCGACCTGACAGGCTCCGCCATCCAGAACCGCTTCGACCCTGCCCTGCAATCCGGCGATCACATGCTCCGGAGTCGTGGGGCTGATCCGCCCCGAAGGGTTAGCCGAAGGCGCGGCCACGGGGCCGGAGAACCCGGTCAACAAGGCCTGTGCCAATGCGTGTTCGGGCACCCGCACGGCCAATGTGGGCAGGTCCGCCGTCACAAGCGGCGACAGCCCGGCATCAGATTTGAGAGGCAGAACCAGCGACAGTGGCCCGGGCCAGAAGGCCGCAGCCAACCTCTCGGAGGCGTCAGACCATTCAACAAGCTCTTGCGCCGCAGCGGCATCCGCAACATGCACAATCAACGGGTTGAACCGGGGGCGACCCTTGGCGTCGAAAATACGCGCGACGGCGTGGTCATTTCGCGCATCTGCCCCCAACCCGTAAACCGTTTCGGTGGGCAGGGCGACAAGTCCCCCCTGACGCAGGATGCTGACCGCATCCCGAATCCCTTCGGTGCTAGGAGACAAGAGCCGGGTAGTCGTTTCATTCATATCACTGACGCTGCGTTTCCGTAGGCTTTCACAAAGTCTTTGCTTTACGCTGGGCTACGGACTTGCATACAAGCGGAGCGACCTGTTGCCAAGCTGCCAGAAGAAAGGGAGACGCCATGACGTTCCGAGCCCCCGTTGATGATTTTCAATACCTGTTCGACCATGTGATCGACATGGAAATGGTCAGCAAGACCGAAAAGTTTGCTGATGCAACCAACGAGATGACCAGTGCCATTCTTGGCGAGGCCGGGCGGCTTTGCGAGGAAGTCATTTATCCGACACGCCGCGAGGGCGACCTGACCCCTGCCGCTCTGGTCAATGGAAAAGTGCAATCCTCTCCCGGTTTTGCTCAGGCCTATGAGGCGATCAAGGGCGGCGGATGGGTGTCGGTCGGCGCCAGCCCCGAGCATGGCGGCATGGGGCTTCCCATGGCCCTGAACACCGCCATCAATGACATGATGAGCGCAGCCAACGTCGCGCTTCAGCTGAACCCGCTTCTGACACAGGGCCAGATCGAGGCGCTGGAGCATCACGCAAGTGACGAGTTGAAATCCATATACCTGCCCAAGCTAATCAGCGGCGAATGGAGCGGGACAATGAACCTGACCGAACCCGCCGCAGGCTCGGATATTGCCGCCGTTCGCAGCAAAGCAGAACCCAACGGAGACGGCACCTATTCGGTGAGCGGCCAGAAAATCTTTATCACGTGGGGCGATTGCGATTTTGTCGACAACGTCTGTCACCTTGTTCTGGCCCGTCTTCCCGACGCGCCTGCCGGGATCAAGGGCATTTCCCTGTTCCTGTGCCCGCGTAACCTGCCAGATGAAAATGGCGTTCCGGGCGTGGCGAACAGCCTCAAGGTCGTGAGCCTTGAACACAAGCTGGGCATTCACGGCAGTCCCACTGCCGTGATGGAATTCGATGGGGCCAAAGGGTGGCTGATCGGAGAAAAGAATAATGGCATGGCCTGTATGTTCACCATGATGAACAACGCCCGCCTCGGGGTCGGTGCGCAAGGGATCGGCATGGCCGAAGGGGCGTATCAACACGCGCTGGCCTATGCGATGGAGCGCAAGCAGGGCAAAACTCCGGTCGAGGGCGGCACTGGCACCATCGTGGATCACGCGGATGTGCGGCGAATGCTGGCCACAATGAAGGCCGAGATTTTTGCTGCGCGCGCTATCGGGTTGGCCTGTGCCCATGCGCTGGACATGCGGGACGGCACGGGAGAAGCGGAATGGGGGGCGCGCGCCGCGTTCCTGACGCCGCTTGCGAAATCCTTCGGTTCCGACACCGGGATCAAGGTGGCTGAGATGGGTGTGCAAATTCATGGCGGCATGGGATTCATCGAAGAAACCGGTGCCGCGCAATATGCGCGCGATGTACGGATCACGGCGATCTACGAAGGCACAAACGGCATTCAGTCCATGGACCTTGTTGGGCGGAAGCTGATGGATGGCGGTGAGGCTGCCCATGCGTTGCTGGATGAAATCGAAGCCCACGCCGAAGAGGCCCGTGCCTGTCGCCCACGCATGGCCGGGTTGGTCTGGGACGCCACTGAAACCCTGCGGGAAGCCACCGAATGGATGGTATCGCAAAAGGATGTGAACGAACGTTTCGCCGGGTCCGTCCCGTTTCAGGCTGGGTTTTCCCGGGTATTGGGCGCGCACTACCACCTCAAGGCCGCCTGTGCCGAAGACGGCGACGGTCCGCGCAGCAAGCTGGCGCGGTTCTATATCAACCGCCTGTTGCCCGAACACGAGGCTCTGTTGAAGCACGCGACCTGCGGCGCTGCGGATCTTTATGCGCTGAGCACCGAGGACCTGGGCGCATGATGGACGGCACCGCATCCGGCCTGCGCACCCCTTGGGAAGAGCCCCCGGCGCGGGGCGAGGCGATCGAAATCGCCGAGGGTGTGCTTTGGATGCGGTTGCCTTTGCCCATGGTTCTGGACCACGTCAACGTCTATGCGATTGACGAAGGCGACAGTTGGACCATCGTCGACACCGGGTTTTCCACCGGCAAGACCAAGGCGATCTGGACAGACCTGCTCGCCGGACCCTTAAAGGGAAGGCCCGTCTCGCGGGTCGTTGTGACCCACCATCACCCTGATCATGTAGGTCTTGCCGGGTGGTTCATGGCCGAGCAGGGGGCCGAATTGGTCACCAGCCGGACCAGTTGGCTCATGGCGCGGATGCTGATTCTGGACTATGAGGAAACTGTAACCCCCCAGGCGATTGAATTCTGGCGCTCGGCAGGAATGGACGAAGCCATCCTGCAAAAGCGAATCGACGAGAAACCCTATAACTTCGCAGATGTTTGCGACCCCCTCCCCGTGGGGTACACCCGTTTGAAACAGGACGATGTTTTTCGTGCGGGCGGGCGTGACTGGGACGTGCATATGGGCAATGGTCACGCCCCCGAACACGTGACGCTTTGGAGCCGTGACGACAATCTTGTGTTGGCGGGCGATCAGATCATCAGTTCGATCAGCCCAAACATTGGCGTATACCCAACTGAACCCGACGCCGACCCGATTGGGGACTGGATCGAAAGCTGCCAACGGCTTGCCACCCTCGCGCGCGGGGACCATCTGGTCCTGTCCGGTCACAAGCTGCCCTTCACCGGTCTGCCCTTGCGCATGAAACAAATGGAAGACAACCATCACAACGCGCTTGACCGGCTGGAGGCACATATTGCCGAACCCAAACCGGCCAGCGCCTGTTTCTCGCCGCTGTTCAAACGAACGGTGGATGAAAACATCTATGGCCTGGCGCTGGTCGAAACCATCGCCCATCTGAACAACCTGCTTCGCACCGGGCGCGCGACGCGTACACGCAACGCAAGCGGCGCATGGCTTTGGCAGGCCGTGAAAAAGGGTTAAAGCGCTTTCAGAACCACGCCTTCCCGTGTCAGCAGCCCGCGTAAGGCGCGCGCCATCTTCACCGCTGCGGCCGTATCACCATGCAGACAAATCGTGTCGATACGGGTCGGGATACGCTTGCCGCTTTCTGCGATAATTGCGCCTTCACGCAGCATGTTCATTATCCGCGGCGCGGCGGTGTCCGCATCATGCAACACGGCCCCGGGCAAAGACCTGTCCACCAATGTGGCATCGTCATTATAGGCCCGATCCGCAAATATTTCCCCTGCCCAGGCCCCACCCAATTCTTCCATGGCTCGCTGTTGTTCAGTGGCAGCAAGTACCATGACAACAGCATCCGGGGCGACATCCAGAACCGCGCGATAGCAGGTCAGAGCAAGGTCGATATCCTCGGACGCCATGTTGGCAAGCGCACCGTGAAGTTTCACATGCCGCATCTCACTCCCCACCGCACGGGCCATCGCCTGGGCTGCTCCGACCTGATAGATGATCATGTTTCGCAGTTCGTCGGCGGTCAGGTTCAACCGCCGTCGGCCAAATCCACGAAGATCGGGAAAGCCGGGATGCGCGCCAATGCACACGCCATTCTCTGCCGCACGCGCCATGGTGCGCGCCATGACGTCCGGATCACCTGCATGAAACCCACAGGCCACGTTGGCCGAGGTCACAACGTCAAGCAACGCCGCGTCCTCCCCCATTTTCCACGGGCCGAACCCCTCACCCATATCGGAATTCAAATCGACAGTTATGGTCATAGCTCACCCTCGCAATTGTCTTCGTCTTTGCCTGCCGTCACACCGCTGATCAACTGATAACTCAGCAGGTCCGTGATGTCGTTTGGATCACGGATCAGCGGGCACCCCTTGTTGCGCAGAGACCGCAGCACAGCTGTTTCGGTCTCCAGCAAATCGGCCTCTTCCAGGGTTATGAATTCAAACCGCAACTCCACCCCGGGCGCTGCCTGTGCGACGCGTGGCAAATCTTGTGGGATCACGGCCCCGATTCGGGGGTAACCGCCGATCGTCTGGCATTCCGGCATCAGGACAAAAGGCACACCGTCCCCGGTCATCTGAATGTCGCCGGGAATAATCACGTCTGACACGATGCCCAATTGCCCAGCGACGGTGAACCCCTCTCCGTCCTGATCCAGCCTTACGCCTTGCCGGTTGCCTTGCGTGCCTCTGACAAAAGGGGTCGCGGTGAACCGCTGTAACGTGCCGTGTCCATATAGCGACGTTTGTGGCCCAGCGAGGATGCGCACAATTCCGCCGCTGAACCGGTCATCCTGTTCCAGCCCCATAGGCGTTGCAGACACATCCGGGTCATCCCCGAGAGCCAAGTGCTCTCCCGTCTCCAACGTATCGCCAATCCCTGCCGCCAGGTGGGTCGAACGGCTGCCCAAAACTTTGTTGGTTACGATCCCACCTGCGAAAGAGAGATAGCCATAGACGCCTTTGATCGCCGGGCCGATTTCAATCCTGTCCCCGGGGGCGACCACGTGACTTGCATTCCAACGCAATGCCACACCATTCAACGAGGCCCGCATCACAGCACCCGTCAGGGCAAACCGGGTAGGAGCATCCACGGTGAACACCCCCCCCATGGCAGGCATTTCAATTGCCGCCATGGGATACGGTTGACCAAGCAGGGCCGCCGCTTCGAACAGAGCGATCCGATCAGCGGCCCCACCACGAGACAAACCCATGGCAAGAGTTCCGGTGCGGCCAAGGTCCTGAACCGTCATAGCGGGTCCAGCTCGTTCGACGGTCAGAACTGTCATGTCAGAACCTCAAGCCGCGCCCCGCCAAGCCCGTTTTCATTGCCGTGTTCAATTCGATCAAACTCATCGGCTGAAACCGGAACAAACCGGACCTCATCGCCCGGTCGCAATGGAAACGGCTCTGCGCCGCCCGGATTGAAGTTGCGGAATGCGGTCCGCCCGATCTGACGCCACCCCGTGGGCGAAGGGGCCGTAAAATGCACCAGTTGCCGGATGGCCACAATCAAGGCACCCGCAGGTACCTGCGCCGTCAATGCGGTCTGGCGCGGAATATCCCAACGTTCAGGTAACAACCCCAGATAGGGCTGTCCCGGAGCAAACCCAATAGCCAGAACGTTAACCGGATGCGCCACCAGATCGGCAACCGTGTCGCGGGTCGACATGCCGATTATGTCGGCGACTTCATTCAACTGTGGGCCATTGTCACCGCCAAAGGCACAAGGCACATGCCAAATCCGTGTACTCGACCCACCGCCATCCAGATACCAGTCACGCGCCTTTACCCTTTCGGTCAACACGTGACGTAATCCGTCACGCGCCACCTTGGAGCGATCAAAGACCACCATGACCGAGGTAAGCGACGTTGTCACCTCGACGACCCCCACCGGCATGTCATGTTCCAAAGCATCACGAAAGGCGATCACCGCGCGATTTGCAGCCCTGTCCAGCCGATCCGCGAATCGAACCAACAAGGCGTCAATCCCGATCGGGACGATGTCAGGATGGCGAGTCAATGTCATCTGATGCCTTAAACGTCTGGACCAATGGCGGCCCGAACCGGAGTATTTCGCCAGTTGGAAGAGAAAGGAAGCCTGAAACGTACCAACCCCTCATATCCCGGTTCCCCGGTTAAGCATACCGGGTGTGACGCGACGCAATCCGCATTGTGACTAACTTTTGTATCTGGCTAAAATCTGAAGATAGTAAATATTTGATTTTTCTATAGGAAATATCCGAACACCGCGCTCGCAAAGTTCAGCCGGATAGGCGGGGGAGGTGAGCGCATCCTTTGAGTGTTTTACTCTCCGGCAAACCCGGGGCGGTTCAGTAAAACCGCGCCGGTGAGCGTAGAAAGAACCGGACCAAAGGCCTAAAGCGTTTCGACTCATCGCTGAGCCGCAACAGCTTTAGCGCACGAACACACGACTGGGGTGCAGCTCGCCCGCCTTGTAAACACCCACCGCAACCGCTTCGCCCTCGAACGAGGCCCAGCATTCATCACCATATTCCACGTCCCCTGGCAGCACCATGCCGGGGTTGCCATTGCGCAGCTTGACCATGCCGGTTTCGGTAGTCTTCACCTCTGGCAGATCGGCCAACCCTTCTTCGAGCGGACGCAGATAGCTGTCCAGTTCAGGGGACTGGGCCAATTCATCAATCTGTTCGATACTGATTCCGTCGCTGGCATCAAATGGCCCCGACCAGATACGGCGCAGCCATGCCACATGGCCATGACACCCCAGGGCGGCACCCAGATCACGGGCAATGGCCCGGACGTAGCCGCCTTTGCCACATGTCATTTCCAGCGTCACGTGATCGGCATCCGGGCGATCAATCAACAACAGCTCTTCGACCCACAGTGGGCGCGCGGCGATTTCCACGTCCTCGCCATCACGCGCCAGTTTATAGGCCCGTTGCCCGTCGATTTTCACAGCCGAGAACTTAGGGGGGACCTGCATAATATCGCCAATGAACGTGCTCAACGCTGCCTTGATTTCATCGTTCCCCGGGCGCAGGTCAGACGTTGCGACGACCTCTCCTTCGGCATCATCAGTGTTGGTGGCCTGCCCCAATCGCACGTTGAACTGGTAGGCTTTGAGCGCGTCGGTGATATAAGGCACGGTCTTGGTTGCCTCACCCAATGCCACGGCCAATACACCGGTCGCCTCGGGGTCCAACGTCCCGGCGTGCCCCGCCTTCTTGGCCTGCAAAGCCCAACGAACCTTATTCACCACCGCAGTCGATGTCATACCCGCTGGCTTGTCCACAACCAGCCAGCCAGAGATATCGCGACCTTTGCGTTTGCGCGCCATGTTGCACAGCCCTTTTAAGTCGATAAATGAAGGCGGCGGGATAAACTGTGGGAGACCACCTGTCAAATGACTCTATTGCGCGAGCACACCCACGATAGGCCCAAGCCGGAACCCGGAATCCGAGCGCCCCAGAGACGGGGCATGAAGGCGCGAGATATTGCCATCAAAATAAAGCGCCTGGGGCAGTTTCAACTCATCACGAAACAGCCGCCCGAATTCATGAAATGTCACGGTGTTGTTAGAGATTGCGAACACAGCCCGCGTGCCATCCTCGTTTGTTCCCACACCATTGCGGACATAGCGCGAGGTGCTGTCAGGCAGAAAGCGCGGATGCAACTCACCACCAATGACAAGCATCGGCCCGGATTGTGTTGCGTACTCGCAGGTCGGTTTTTCGTGCAAGAATCGCTTGGTTTCAAACACCTTCGCGCTGGTTGCGCCAATGCAGAATACCCCGTTTGGTAAAAGACCAAAATTTCCCGGCCCGGCGAAGGGAATGACCCGCATCTGCTCCTGACCATTTTCCACGTAATGCCCGACGGGTGTCCGGTTTTCGTGATACATGCCGGCATTCATGCCGAAAGACAGCGGGCCGTGGACCTGTTCCACATTACGGAAATGACCATACACCTCACCGTTCTCATTCTTGAGAAACAGGCGCAGTTTTTCCTGCGCCGGTGCCACTTCGCAAATGGTATAGCGATTGCCATCATGGGTCAGATCCCGGCACTCGACTGCCCACACAACCGTCGGTGTCATCGCAATTGCAAATGCCCCCAGCCAACGGATCATTTTTCCAGATCCCGCCGCACATCATCCTGATTCAACAAACGGCGCGTTTCGTCCATCCGATCAAAGGTTTCATCCAGACGGAAACGCAGGTCAGGTGCGTGTTTCAACGCCAGCTCCTTGCCCAGAATGTGACGCAGCTCGCCCTTGTTGCGCGCCAGAAGCTTGAGCGCATCCTCCTGCCCCTTGCCCCCCATCGGCAGCACGAAAGCGGTTGCAATCCTGAGGTCAGGTGTCACCCGCACTTCGCCAACCGTGATGGACATTCGATTCAGGTCGGGATCGTGGATATCCCCCTGTGTCAGAACACGCGCCAGAGTCCGCCGGATCAATTCACCCACGCGCAACTGTCGTTGGGACGGCCCACGACCTTCATTGAAGTTATTCTTTGCCATGTGTCGCATCTAAGCCCATTCCGGGGTTTTGCCAATATGACAATTCAAACCGGCAAGAAAAGTCAGTAAGGAGATGAGCAACACGTAATGCGAAAGGAATGGACATGTCGGATTTGCCCGGACTCGTGATCACCGGTGCCTCAGGACGCATGGGGCAGATGTTGATCAACACGATTGCGGCTTCGGATCAGTGCCGCCTTGTCGGTGCCATTGAACGGGCCGGGCATGATTGGGTTGGCCGCGATGTGGGCGAAGCCATGGGGGGGCAACCTCTTGGAGTTGTCGTCGAAGACGATCCGTTAGAAGCCTTTGCCCGTGCGCACGCGGTGATCGACTTCACCGCTCCCGCTGCCACGCTGGCGTTCGCCGCACTGGCAGCGCAGGCCCGCGTTGTCCACGTGATCGGCACAACCGGCATGACCGATGAAGAGATTGCCAAGCTGGAACCCGCCAGCCGACACGCCACCCTCATTCGCGCGGGCAACATGAGCCTTGGGGTCAACCTGTTGACACAACTGACCAGGAAAGTCGCTTCGGCGCTCGACGAAGATTTCGATATCGAAGTGGTAGAATACCACCATCGCCACAAAGTGGATGCACCATCGGGGACGGCTTTGATGTTGGGCGAAGCCGCTGCGGAAGGGCGCGGGGTTGCATTGTCCGATGTTGCCGATCGGGGGCGCGACGGAATCACCGGCGCGCGCAAACAGGGCGATATCGGGTTCACGGCAGTCCGCGGCGGCGATATCGTGGGCGAACACGATGTGATGTTTCTTGCTGACGGCGAGCGTATCATCCTCCGTCACGTGGCCACCGACCGGGGTATCTTTGCCCGAGGCGCGCTAAAGGCCGCCCTTTGGGGGCAAGGCCAGAAGCCCGGGCAATACGACATGCTCGACGTTCTGGGGCTTTGAGCCATGCCACAGGCCGATATCCGGTATTCCGCTGACCTGATCCTTGACCTGCCGCATCTGTTTGACGTGGTCGAAACCACGATCCTGGTCCATGATGCGGGGTCGGGGAATACCAAGTGCCGCGCCTACCCTTCGGCACAGTCAAACCACACGCATATGCACATCACCGTTGCTCTGTTGGACAAACCCCACCGGGACGCGGCGTTCATGCATCCCGCAGCATCCTGCGGTTGGTGGTATCAAAAAACGCTATGAACTCTTCGCGTTTTCCGGGTTTGAGGCGATGCCTGCGGATTTCAAAAATCAATCGCGATACCCTTCTTTTCCCAATCCCCGTACCGCGCGGGATCAGGACCATCACGCCCACCAAGCTCTTTTGGCCGCGCCTTGGCCTCGGCTTCTGCCTTTTTCCTGCGCTCCTCGGCTTCGGCCAGTGCCCGCTGTGCCGCGGGGGGAAGGTCTGTTCGGTCGGTCATCATGCTTTCCTTGTATCCTGATGATTGATATAGCCCGCGCCTGAGCCAACGCCAAGGACCCTGCAGATGCCCCCGACCCGGCCAAACCCGAAAAACAAATCTCCAAAACCGCAAAACAGCGCCCGACGCACGGCGGCCTACCTGTTGGATCAGGTGTTGGGGGACGAGCCGCGTTTGATGAGCGAACTGACATCCGGCAAGGCGATGGAACGGTTACAGCCAGCAGACCGCGCCCGCGCACAACGGTTGGCGATGGACACCCTGCGCGGAATGGAAAGGGCAGATCGGTTATTGCAAAAGCACTTGCGCAAATACCCCCCGACGCCCGTCCGCAATGTGCTGCGGTTGGGTACGGTCGAACTGGCCCATGGGGGCGATGCCCATGGGGTGGTCAATGAATGTGTGAACATCGTGGGGGGTATGCGCAAATTCGGGGCAATGCGCGGCATGGTCAACGCGATCCTGCGTAAAATGGTCACCGAAGCTCCGGCCAAGTGGGACGCGTTGCGCGCACCCCGCTTGCCAAAATGGCTACGCGGGCCACTGGTATCCGCCTATGGCCCGGATGTCATAGCGCAAATTGAACTGGCCCATCTTGCCGGAGCACCGCTTGACCTTACCGCGAAAACGGATGCTGCGGCGGTGGTCGCCGCCACCAGAGGAACATTGCTGCCGACAGGTTCGGTTCGGTTGCAGGAACCCGGGCAGGTCTCTGCTCTTCCCGGTTTCGATCGCGGTGATTGGTGGGTTCAGGATGCCGCTGCGGCCCTTCCCGCCCGCGTGCTTGACGCCAAACCCGGTGAACATGTGCTGGATATGTGTGCCGCGCCCGGGGGTAAAACCCTGCAATTGGCAGCGGCGGGCGCGCGCGTCACCGCGCTGGATATCTCCGACTCTCGTCTTGGACGTGTACGGGAAAACCTTGCCCGCACCGGGCTTACTGCCACTGTGATGGCGGGCGATGCCCTGAAACACACCGGCGAATACGACGCGATCCTGCTGGACGCGCCGTGTTCCGCCACCGGAACCATCCGCCGTCACCCCGATTTGCCCTATGCCAAGGATGGGTCCGAATTCGGCGCTTTGATCCGGCTTCAGGAAGCTATGATCGACCACGCGCTAACCCTTCTGAAATCCGGCGGGCGTCTTGTGTTTTGCACGTGCTCCCTGCTGCCCGACGAAGGGGAATGCCAAGTTGAAGAGGCCCTTCACCGCCATCCCGGCCTGTCTGTGGACACGAGCGCGCTGACACAGCCCGGAATCGCACCGGACTGGATCACAGAAGAGGGTGGCCTGCGCCTGCGCCCTGATTTCTGGAAGGATCAGGGTGGGATGGACGGGTTTTATATCGCCTGCCTGCGCAAACCAGCCTAAGCGGACTCGCGCCGCTTGTGATTTCCTTGGTGACGCCTGAGCAACCGCGCTGTATCATGGCACCAAAGACGCGGAAAAACGTGCGCAAGAGGCAGAAACATATGTCCAACCAACAATCGCTTGGCGCGTGGGGAGCGCGCGTGCTGAATCGTTTTCACGCGCGCACGAGTACGATTGCGGGTGCCGCGACGGCATTTATCTATCAACCCGAACCGCGTACCATCGGCCTGTATGCCCGTGGAAAACAGTTGATAGCCGGAAATTTCCTGTTTGCCGGTCACCTTGTTGAAAACAAGACGGCAAGCATGTGGGAGCTTGGCCTGTCCGACGCTGCTTTCTGTGACGAACTCCACGGGTTTTCCTGGCTTGATGATTTGGCTGCCGTTGGCGATTTGGATGCACGCAACCGTGCACAGGTCTGGTTGTGGGATTGGATTGCCCGCTATGGGCGCGGCAGCGGGCCGGGATGGACGCCAGAGTTGGCGGGCCGACGCATGATCCGCTGGATTCACCACGCGCTTTTCCTTCTGCAATCGCGCAATAAAGCCGATAGCGATGCCTTTTACCGTCTGCTCGCCCAACAAACCCGGTTTCTTGCCCGCCGATGGAAGGCCGCCACCCCCGGATTGCCCCGGTTCGAAGCCCTCACCGGATTGCTTTATGCCAGCCTGTCGCTTGAAGGGATGGAGGGGCATGTCAGCACCACCATCAATGCCCTGGCCAGGGAATGTGATACGCAGGTCGATGACGAAGGCGGGATTCAAACCCGCAATCCCGAAGAGCTTTTGGAAGTGTTCACCCTGCTGACTTGGGCGGCCTCCGCACTTGAGGAATCGGGGGCAGGTCTGCCCGAACCGCACCGGGCCGCGATTGAACGTATTGCCCCGACACTGCGCACATTGCGCCACTCGGATGGGGCCTTGGCAAGGTTCCATGGTGGCGGCAAGGGATTGGAAGGACGGCTGGATCACGCCTTGGCGCAAAGTGGCGTGAAAGCGCGTACACCCGACGGTCTCGCGATGGGGTACGCCCGGCTTTCAGCAGGCCGAACCAGCGTGATCATCGACGCCGCCCCCCCGCCCAGTGGTCGGGCAAGCCATGATGCACACGCATCCACACTTGCGTTCGAATTGACATCCGGGCGGCGACCCGTGATCGTGAATTGTGGCTCGGGTGCCAGCTTTGGCACCGAGTGGCGCCGCGCGGGCCGGGCCACCCCATCCCATTCTACCCTGTGCCTTGAAGGGTATTCCAGCGCCCGGTTGGTCGGCGGCACGGGTGGGCGCGCAGACTATATCATAGAAGCCCCGCAACATGTGCCGGTCGAGGTCAGCCAACGCCCCGACGGCATCCGGTTTCAAGGAGGGCATGACGGTTGGGTGAAGTCCCATGGGTTAACCCACGCGCGTACGCTTGAATTGACATTCGACGGGCAGGGTATGGTTGGCGAGGATCTGCTCGTCGCATTGGAGGACCAGGATCGCAAACGGCTGGCCAAGGTTCTTGCCAATGCGCTTGACCCCGGGGTGCTGTTTCAACTGCGCTTTCATTTACACCCCGAAGTCGATGCAACGCTCGACTTGGGCGGAGCAGCCGTTTCGATCGCGTTGAAAAGCGGCGAAATCTGGGTTCTGCGCAGCGATGCCGGCGTTACCATGACATTGGAACCCAGCGTGTATCTTGAAAAAGGTCGGCTGAAACCGCGTGCCTGTCAACAGGTCGTGTTAACCGGTCGCACCGGTCAGGACGCCACCCGCATACGCTGGTCCTTGTCCAAAGCCCAAGATGGCGGGATTGCTATTCGTGATATCCGCCCCGACGATCTGCCGCTTCTGCCCCCTGGTTGATTCCCGCGTTGACCCCCGCGACAAAACTTGCAGTTCAATCCCGGGCCATATTGGCTTATGCGGTGCGCGAACGCTGCCAGATTACTGCTCAAGGAGCTACACATGACCCTCGCCCCCGTGCGCCGCGCCCTGCTTTCCGTTTCCGACAAGACCGGGTTGGTCGATCTCGCCCACGCCCTGTCCGAGCGGGGTGTCGAATTGCTGTCCACCGGCGGGTCCGCTGCCACGTTGCGCGATGCCGGGCTCGCAGTCACCGATGTGGCCGATGTCACGGGATTCCCGGAAATGATGGACGGTCGGGTCAAAACCCTGCACCCGATGGTGCATGGTGGCCTGCTCGCCCTGCGCGATAACGATGCCCACAAGGCGGCAATGGAGGAGCATGGCATCCACGGGATCGACCTCTTGGTCGTGAACCTCTACCCGTTCGAAGAAACCGTGGCCAAGGGTGCCGACTATGACACCTGTATCGAAAACATCGACATTGGCGGACCCGCAATGATCCGAGCGGCGGCCAAGAACCATGCCTTCGTCAATGTGGTGGTGGATGTCGAGGATTACGGTGCCCTGCTGGACCAGCTTACGACCAATAACGGGGCGACGACCTATGAGTTTCGTCAGAAACTCGCGCAAACAGCCTATGCGCGCACGGCGGCCTATGATGCCGCCGTTTCCACGTGGATGGCGGGTGCAATAGGCGAAGAAACCCCCCGCCGCCGCGCCGTGGCCGGGCAATTGGCGCAATCCTTGCGCTATGGTGAGAACCCGCATCAGTCGGCCAGCTTTTATACGGATGGATCCTCGCGCCCCGGTGTGGCCACGGCGACCCAACACCAAGGCAAGGAACTGTCTTACAACAATATCAATGACACCGATGCGGCGTTTGAACTGGTCAGCGAATTTGCCGCTGATCAGGGTCCGGCATGTGCCATCATCAAACACGCAAACCCTTGTGGCGTGGCACGCGGCACCTCGTTGAAAGACGCCTATTCCAAGGCGTTTGACTGTGACCGGACCAGCGCCTTTGGTGGGATCATCGCGCTGAACCAGCCGTTGGATGGAGAAACCGCCGAAGAAATCTCGCAAATCTTTACCGAAGTGGTGATCGCACCGGAAGCCACCCAAGAGGCCCGGGACATCTTTGCCAGGAAGAAAAATCTGCGCCTGTTGACCACCGGGGCCATGGCCGATCCGATGACCGCTGCGATGACAATCCGGCAGGTATCGGGCGGGTATCTGCTGCAGGACAAGGACAACGGGTTCATCGACCTGTCCGACCTCAAGGTGGTTACGAAACTGGCCCCGACCGAAGAACAGATGAAGGACCTTCTGTTCGCCTGGAAAGTCGCCAAACACGTTAAATCTAACGCCATTGTATATGTAAAAGACGGCGCAACGGTCGGCGTGGGCGCGGGTCAGATGAGCCGTGTGGACAGCGCCAATATCGCGGCGATCAAGGCCGCGCGCATGGGCGAGGTTTTGGGTCTCTCCGAAAGCCCGGCCAAGGGTTCGGTTGTCGCATCGGACGCGTTTTTTCCATTTGCTGACGGTTTGCTGGAAGCCGCAGCAGCCGGAGCAAGCGCCGTTATCCAACCCGGTGGCAGCATGCGGGACGACGAAGTAATTGCCGCAGCGGACGAAGCCGGGCTTGCGATGGTCTTGACCGGAATGCGTCATTTCCGGCACTAAGGGACAAGCAAACAAAGGTCGAGGCGGGAAAAACCCGCCCGACAGAGGCAGGAGAACAATATGCGCACGGTGTTCTGGGTCGGGTTCTGGACGTTCCTGGCCGATCAGGCCAGCAAATATCTGGTGGTTCACTGGATGAACCTTCGCACACTTGGCGAAATCGATGTATTACCCCCGGTCCTGAACCTCCGTATGGCATGGAATTATGGGGTGAACTTCGGCCTCTTCGCCGAAAATTCGGACTTTACGCGTTGGGTTCTGATCGCGGTTGCTACGATCATTTCCGGCGCTGTGCTGTGGTGGGTCCATCATGATCCGGCAGGCCGTATGGGAAAAATCTCGGCTGGCCTGTTGGTTGGCGGGGCCATGGGCAATGTTGTTGACCGGCTGCTTTATGGCGCTGTGGCCGATTTTCTGAATGTCAGTTGCTGTGGGATTGATAACCCCTATGCTTTCAACGTCGCCGATATCGCGGTATTCGCGGGTGCCATCGGCATGGTTTTGTTCACGGGCGGCAAAAGCGAAAAGGCCACGTGACGCGCTGGCGCGAATAGGGTAAAGGATTGCCCAACCCTTATGGGAGAGCTTGATATGCACATTCGTCTTTTGATCTTGGCGCTCATGGTGCTTGGGATTTCGGCCTGTAGCCGCGGAGAAGAGCGCGACATCACGTTGCGTAGCTTCCAGTCTTCCACCGAAGGCCCTGACGAATTTGCGATCCTGCCCAGCAAACCGCTGCAGGAACCCGAGAACTATTCCGAGCTTCCCGCGCCGACCCCAGGTCAGGCCAACCTGACCGATCCCACGCCGCGGGCCGACGCAGTGGCCGCACTTGGCGGTCGCCCGGAACGACTTGTTCCCGGCGGTGTTCCGGCATCTGACGGTGCATTGGTGCGCCACGCCAGCCGCAATGGCACCGACCCCAACATCCGCGAAACACTTGCCGCACAAGACAAGGAGTTCCGCCAAAAGAAGTCCCGGTTCACCAAGATACGGCTGTTCCGAACGGATCGTTACAGCGAGGTTTACGAGCGGGAAACGCTTAATCCACGCCGTGCATGGAACCGCGCGCGTCAAACCGGGGTGCGCATTCCGACCGCTCCCCCTGCCAATTGATCTGACATTCCGGCGGACACAACGAATACGCGCGTTCGTTGGAAATTGACCGCGATGGCGTTGTCTCACATCTATGTTATCCGATCTGGCACGGGGCTTGAAGCATGACCCCTCACCCATATCTTTGCTGCAGTTGGCATACCCAACGGCCCTTGAATCGCCCTGACCCTGGAGGCTTTTGATGCACCGACTAATGACATGGCTTGCCGCGTTCCTCGTGGCCTCAACCACGACAGGTCATGCAAGTGATCAGATAAGCCACTTCACGCTTGAAAACGGGATGGAGGTGATCGTCATAGAGGATCACCGCGCGCCAGTTGTTGTGCATATGGTTTGGTACCGCGCAGGCTCTGCCGATGAAACGCCCGGGGTATCCGGGGTCGCGCATTTTCTGGAGCATCTGCTGTTCAAAGGTACAAAGAACCTTGCCTCTGGGGAGTTATCCAAAACTGTCGCCCGCAATGGAGGGTCTGACAACGCGTTTACCTCCTATGACTATACCGCTTATTATCAAAGGGTTGCAGCGGACCGGCTTGATCTGATGATGAGCATGGAGGCGGAGCGCATGGTCAATCTGCGCCTTAGCGAAGATGACATTGCCACCGAACGTGATGTTATTATCGAAGAACGCAACCAGCGCACCGAAAACAACCCCTCTGCCCTGTTTCGTGAACAGAAGAATGCCGCACAATATCTGAACCACAGATACGGGGTGCCCATCATCGGGTGGCGGCACGAGATGGAGCAGTTGGACCGCGCGGCGGCACAGGCATATTATCAACAGTTCTATGCACCCAACAACGCCATCCTCGTGGTTGCGGGTGATGTTGATCCGAACGAGGTTCTGGCTCTGGCCAACGCCCATTACGGCCCGCTTCCTGCCAATCCGAAACTGAAACCGCGTTCACGTCCACAGGAACCCCGGCAACTGGCCGAACGTCGGCTGATCCTGCGGGATGCGCGCGTGGCGCAACCCCATATCAGCCGCTCTTACATCGCCCCGGAACGCGACAGCGGAGATCAGAAAACGGCTGCGGCGCTGACCATTCTGGCAGAGCTTCTGGGCGGCGGCACAACCTCTTACATGGCCGAAAAACTGCAATTCGAAAGCCAGAAAGCGATTTATACAGCAGCGTTCTATGACGGCATGTCGCTTGACGACACCACCTTCACCGTCGTCGTGGTGCCAAAAGCGGATGTCACGTTAGAAGACGCCGAAGCCGCAATGGACGAAACGTTGACCCAGTTCCTGAAGGACGGCGTAGATGCCGAACAACTGGAGCGGATAAAAATGCAGATGCGCGCCGCGCAAATATACGCCCGCGACAACGTCAACTCTCTTGCCAATCTTTACGGCCAGGCGCTGACTCAGGGGTTAACCGTCGCAGATGTCCAGGCGTGGCCGGACCTGCTGCAAGCCGTGAGCGAAGAAGAGATACTTACCGCTGCACGTCATGTTTTGAACAGCCGCCACTCAGTAACGGGCTGGTTGATGGGCGAGGAGATCACACAATGATCCGTTTTGTTGGCTTTCTGGTCGTTTCAGTTTTCGCTGCACTCCCATTGCGCGCGGAAGTCGATATCCAAGAAATCACGACCCCCGGTGGCATTGGTGCGTGGCTGGTCGAAGAACACTCGATCCCCTTCGTCGCGCTGGAATTGCGCTTTCGTGGCGGTGCGTCTCTCGACCTGCCGGAAAAGCGCGGTGCCAGCTATCTGATGAGCGGGCTGTTGGAAGAAGGTGCAGGGGACTACGACGCCCGAAGCTTTGCTGCGGCCACCGAATCGCTCGCGGCATCGTTCAGTTATGATGTGCGTGACGACACGCTGTCCGTTTCGGCAAAGTTTCTCACAGAAAACCAGGATCAGGCCATTGCTCTATTGAAGGAAAGCCTGATCAACCCGCGATTTGATCCGGACGCGGTGGAACGGGTACGCGCACAGGTCATTTCGGGCATTCAGTCCGACCTCAGGGACCCCCGTTCAATTGCCAGCACCGAAATGGGCCGTCGGGTTTACGGTGTTCACCCTTACGCGTTCAACTATCAGGGGAGCGTTGAAAGTGTCAGCACTCTGACAAGAGAAGACATTATTGCAAGTCATCAAGCGACGATGGTCCGGTCCCGGGTATTTGCCAGCGCGGTGGGCGATATCACGGCCAGGGAGTTGGAGGGCATTCTTGACTTCTTGCTGCAGGATCTTCCTGAAACCGGGCCCGACCTGCCCAGCGACGCAAAGCTGAGCTTTGATGGTCAGACCCACATTGTTGATTTCGAAACCCCGCAATCCGTCGTCGTGTTTGGTCAGCCCGGGCTGGGATTGGAGGACCCGGATTTCTTTGCCGCCTATATCCTGAATGTCATCCTGGGCGGTGGCGGTTTCGAAAGCCGCCTCATGCATGAGGTGCGTGAAAAACGCGGCCTGACCTACGGTGTTTACACCTATCTCGCCGACAAGGATCAGGCACAGGTCTGGATGGGCTCGGTATCTTCGGCCAATGATCGAGTGGCCGAAGCGGTTGCGGTGATACGCGACGAATGGAAGCGACTGCGTGACCATGGCGTGACACAGCAAGAGCTGGATGATGCGAAAACCTATCTGACCGGAGCCTATCCTCTTCGGTTCGATGGCAACGGCCCAATCGCGAGGATCATGGTTGGAATGCAAATGGACAATCTGGGCACGGACTATATCGCCACACGCAATGACCAGGTGAACGCCGTCACGCTTGACGACATAAACCGCGTCGCGCGTGACTACCTGTCACCAGACGAATTGACCTTTGTGGTTGTGGGGCGCCCGGAAGGTTTATCCAACTGATCCTAAAACGTTCGATCTTTAACCTGAGACGGGGAAAGGTCGAACGCAGCGCGACATTTATGTGTTTCGTGCGTCCTGCGGGGACGCATCATGGTCCAGCTATTCACCATAGGGCACCCAAACCGTTTTGCTCTCTGTTCCAGCCTCAAGGTAAGGGCGCAGATCACCGTCCGTCCAATTCCGCGCCGTCGCGTGATTGACCCATGTTCGTTTCAGGTTCGTCGTGCTTCCGGTCTCGATCATCTCCGAAATTTCCGATGATGAGAAACTCCAAACCGCGTCCACATCCATATGGGCCGCCATAGATTCGGCCAGGTCGGTGTGTTTCCCTGTAAGGATGTTGACCACCCCACCCGGCACGTCCGAGGTTTCGAGTATCTGGTAGAAATCGGTTGCGGCAAGTGGGAAAGGTTCGCTTGCCACCAACACCGACCGGTTGCCCATGGCCATCGCGACCCCCATGAGCGTAACCAAACCAAGCAATGGCGACTCGTCGGGGCAGAACGCACCAATCACGCCGACAGGTTCGCGCATTGACAGGGCAACGCCACGGATCGGCACACCACGCACCGCACCATCAAACTTGTCCGCCCAGGCAGCACAGGAGAAGAGCCGTTGAATAGAGGCCTCGACCTCTGCCGCCCCGTCGCGTCGACCCTTCATGGCATTGAGCCGTGTCGCAAATTCATCCGCCCGCACAGACAGGTTTTCGGCCAGATAGTACAGGATTTGTGCGCGCAGGTGTCCTGTGGTCTTGGCCCATCTCCCGGCCCCTCGCGCGGCCTCCACCGCATTGCGGATATCCTTGCGGTTGGCCAAAGGCACGTGTCCAAGCAGTTTGCCGGATTTTCCATAGATCGGTGTGGAATACCCGCCATCAGGTCGCGCCTGTTTGCCGCCAACGTAAAGCTTGGGAGTGCGATCCAGCCCGTCGATCCCACCTTCCCCCGGAAACGGTGTCACCAATTTTAAGGGCTTTATCCTTACGCTGGATCGGGTGTAAGACATCAACCCCTCTGGTCCACCTTCGCGACCAAATCCGCTTTCGCGGACTCCCCCGAACGGGGCGGCGGCATCAAACAGGTTGGTGGCGTTGACCCAAACCACGCCAGCGGCCAGCTTGGGCGCGATGTCGAGCGCGAGGTTCACATTTTCGCTCCAGACGCTCGCGGCGAGCCCGTAACGGGTGTTGTTGGCCAATGCGACCGCCTCATCCGGGGTTCTGAACGTGGTGGATACCAGAACTGGCCCGAATATTTCCTCTTGCATAAGCCACGCCGAAGAAGACAACCCCGTGATCAGAGTGGGTGGATAAAAACACCCTTCCGATGGCACGTCCCCAGCCTGGAACATTTCGCCCTCGGTATTCTCCGCCACCATCCGCCTGATGGCGGCCAATTGCACAGGGTCCACCACGGCACCAATGTCGACAGATTTGTCGAGCGGGTTGCCAATGCGCAGCTTCGCCATCCGTGCACGCAGCTTGTCATGGAACCGGTCGGCAACACCTTCCTGCACCAACAAACGGCTGCCCGCGCAACACACCTGTCCCTGGTTGAACCAGATTGCATCCACCAGCCCTTCGACCGCGCTATCGAGATCGGCATCCTCGAAAACGATATAAGGCGACTTTCCACCCAGTTCCAACGTCAGAGATTTTCCGGACCCCGCTGTGGCCTTACGGATTCTGCGGCCGACGTCCGTGGATCCGGTAAAGGCAATTTTGTCGATACCATCATGGTTTACGATCATTTCGCCAACCGATCCGTCCCCGGTGACAATATTGACAACACCGCTCGGCAATCCGGCCTGACGGCATATGTCGGCAAAAAGCAATGCGGTAAGCGATGTATATTCGGCAGGCTTCAACACCACCGTATTTCCCATCGCAAGCGCCGGGGCGACTTTCCACGCCAACATCAAGAGCGGGAAATTCCACGGGATGATTTGACCGCAAACCCCCAGCGCTTCGCGCCCGGGCATTTCGGTTTCCATCAACTGGGCCTGACCTGCGTGGTAGTAGAAATGCCGCTGGGCCAGCGGAATATCTATGTCCCGTGCCTCGCGGATCGGTTTGCCATTGTCCAGCGTTTCCAGCACGGCAAACAAGCGCGCGTGTTTCTGCAACAGGCGCGCAAGCGCATAGAGGTGGCGGGCCCGTCCATGCCCCCCCAACTTCTGCCATTTGCCTTGCGCCTTGCGTGCTGCGGATACGGCTGCATCCACCTCCGTTGCACTTGCCGTCGTCAGATGCGCCAACACCTCTCCGCTCGCGGGATTTTTCGACGAAAAATCGCCACGCGGCTCGGTGAAGGTGCCATTGATGAACTGACCAAAACGATCACCCTGATCGACCAGCCAGGCAAAAGCCTCGGCTGCGCTTTCCGGGGCGGGTCCATAGTCCATGGTTTCGAAAATTTCTTTTACGGTCATGGTTTCACCCCATTGCGTGACGATAGCTGGCGGAATAGGCGCCGGTGACATAGTGTTCCAGCTGGCGTTCGATATCGCCCAGCAAAGATGACGCACCGAACCGGAATAAATCAGGTTGAAGCCATCGGTTGCCAAGCTCTTCTTTGATCAATGACAGGTACACCAACGCATCCTTGGCCTTGGAAATTCCACCCGCGGGTTTGTACCCGACGCGTATCCCTGTTGCCTCGTAATAGGCGCGGATTGCGCGAATCATGACCAGTGAGACAGGCAATGTAGCGTTCACGCTTTCCTTGCCCGTGGAGGTTTTGATGAAATCCGCCCCCGCCATCATACAGACCAAAGACGCCCGCGCGACGTTGCGCAAAGTGCCCAATTCGCCCGTGGCGAGGATGGCCTTGACATGCGCCTCTCCACAGGCCGCACGAAAGGTCCGCATTTCGTCATAGAGGGCCTGCCAATTGCCGCTCAACACATGACGACGCGAGATCACGATGTCTATTTCCTTCGCTCCCGCCTTGACGCTTTCCCCGATCTCCGCAACCCGCAGGTGAAAGGGGGAAAGCCCCGCTGGAAATCCGGTGGACACGGCGGCAACGGGTATGCCCGATCCAGCGAGAGCCGACACGGCGGGTTCGATCATGTCGTGATAAACGCACACCGCGCCGGTTGTGATCCCATCAACGCCCAACGCTTCTATGATATCACGACGCACAGGGTGACGCGCCTTGGCACAGAGCCGGTTGACCCGACCGGCCGTGTCATCCCCGGCCAGCGTGGTTAAATCGATACAGGTGATGGCCTTCAGGAGCCAGGCGGCCTGGTACTCTTTTTTCACGGATCGCCGCCCCGGCAACGTGGCCGCACGGCGTTCGATCGCCGATCTGTTCGCCGCCACCTGAAAAACCCAGTCCAGATCCAGCGGAATACCATCATTGCGTTGTTCTACCGGCTGCGGCAGTTGGGCAATATCGCCCCGGGAGTCGGTTTGCATGTCACCCTCTCCAATTTTCCGTTCGCTCGTCTCCAAGGGTGTCATGCGGTTGCAGCCAAAGCAACGGGGCGGCTGCACAAAAACTGCGAAAATGCCGTGACCGAGCTGCACATAAAGAACCTAAACCTGATCCCGATAAAAACATGAAAGGGACAGACAGATGAAAGCATTCCTGGTCAGAGGTGTTCCGACCTCCATGCAAATGGACGGATGGTGGTTGAATTCCAGAGGCGCGGACAGGCGGCCCAAGACGCCTGAACGGAAGGGCTCATCTTCGATGCTCTGGCGGGCCGGAACCTTGATTGCTCTGCTTGTGCTTGGTGACATCCTGATTTGGCAGGTCGCCAGGCCGGGCGTGTCTCTGGCGCTATTCGGAATGGCGATTTTGGGTGCCGCGTGGTTTCTTGCAAACCGGCAGGGCAGCTTGGGTCTTGTGGCCGGACTTGTTTTCTTTCTGCCCGTGATTGAACGCGTTCAAGCGATCTCTGTGATGTTTTGGGTACTCGGACTCTTACTGGGTGGGGGGCTCGTTGGGATGGCGCGTTGGCCCGGGTTAGGCGGCTGGATCACATCAGCATTTCGCCTCGTACTTCTGATGCCAGGGATGATCGTTTTTGACATGTGCCACAACAGATCAGCGTTCGCCATCAGCCACAAAGCTCATATGCGTGCCATGCTTCGCGACTGGATCTTGCCGGTAGGGGTCGGTTTTCTGTTCTGCGCTTTGCTGACCCAGGCCAATCCGATGATAGAGAAATGGTTCCAAACGGTTACACAGTTCAGCTGGCTTACCGGGTTTTCCCTCGCAAGGGTGTTTTTCTGGATTGGCACGGCTTGTCTGACCTGGCCTTTCCTAAGGCTTTCAACGGTTAAACACCGTCTTGCGATTGGGTTTTCCCACAGCGTACATCCTTTGCCTTCCACCATTTTCAACGCGACATCCGTCAAACGTTCATTGGTGCTTTTCAACCTCGTATTCGCCGTACAGACCATGACCGACCTTGCATTTCTCTGGGGCGGGGCCGCATTGCCCGAAGGGATGAGCTTTGCCGAATATGCACATCGCGGGGCCTATCCGTTGTTGATGACCGCACTTCTCGCCGGGGCTTTTGCCCTTGCTTCACGTCCGTTCACCACCGGCAACACGGCCTTGAAGTTGATCCTTATGGCGTGGGTCGTGCAATGCGTGCTGTTGGTCATCTCGTCCATGGTGCGCCTGTCCTATTATGTTGAGAGCTATGGGTTGACTCATTTGCGTTTGGCGGCCGCAATCTGGATGTTGGTTGTTGCCGTGGGGCTGTGCCTTTTGATCTGGCAGATCTTGCGGGACCGGTCGGCGTGCTGGCTCCTCCTGCGGGCTGGAGCCCTTGGCGTCGCAACGCTCTATGTCGCCAGTTTCCACAGCTTTGCCGCCAGCGTGGCGGCGTATAACCTCGCCCATTTTCCTGTGCCTGACGCCTATTACATCTGTTATCTGGATCGCGCGGCACTTCCCATCATTCAGGCGTATGAGGCGGAAAATGGTGTCACACTCTGCTATTCGCCACGTCCTTCGGCACCGGCATTCAACGATTGGCGGGAATGGGGGTTTCGAGACTGGCGCACAATGGCTAGCCTTGAAAAGAATTCTACCGTCGGAGACGCCACATGGCCCGCATTCTGATCATTGACGACGATCCACAAATCCGCGACGTCCTTCGGATCGCCTTGAAACAAGCCGGGTACGAGCTGCGCGAAGCCGGGGACGGTGCTGAGGGATTGACCAAGGCGCTGAACGGCAAGGATGATCTTATCATTCTCGACATCGGCCTGCCTGCCATGGATGGGCTTGAGCTTTGCCGGCGTCTGCGTGCGGAAAAGGAAACCCCGATATTGTTCCTGACCGCGCGGGATGATGAAATTGATCGTATTCTCGGGCTGGAGCTTGGGGGCGACGATTACGTCACCAAACCGTTTTCACCCCGCGAATTGATCGCGCGGGTAAGGGCCATACTGAAACGTAGCGCGGGTCCGGTTGCGTCTTCCTCAACCCGGCACGGCAAGCTGGAAATCGATACGCAGCGCCACCTTTGCCGCTTTGACGGAGCAGACATCGTGTTGACCCAGCGCGAAATGGCAATGCTTGCTCACCTGATGGCCCGTCCCGATAATGTCATGACAAAGGTTCAGCTTGCCGATGCGGTATACGGGCCCACCATACATGTTTCTGACCGCACAGTAGACAGCCACCTGCGCAACCTGCGGGCCAAACTTGCCGCTGCGGGGGCGGACAATGCCATTGAAACCGTTCATGGGGTTGGTATCAGGATGGGCCCATGCCGGATCGGTTGAAACAGAAGTGGCGTCCTCCCCTGCCGCTTGTTCTTGGAGGCACACTGGCTGCGGTGCTATGTCTGCCGTTGATCGGCATTGCCTATTTCAAGGTGGCTGGAAATATCCTGGGGTGGGGTGAAACGGCGTGGATGATTGGCTGGATGGCCGTGATTTCCACGCTGGTTCTGGCCTTTCTCCTGTGGCGTCTGGTTCTGCGCCCGATCCGATCTTTGATCGCCCATGCCGATGCGGTCAAAGACGGGCGAAGCACAACGCCGCCGGATCATTTCGGGACACCCGAATTGACCGCACTTGCCCAGGCGGTAGTGGACATGGGGGCCGTCTTGCAGGACCGCGAAGCGGGCATCCGGGCCTATTCCGATCATGTAACCCATGAAATGAAGTCCCCGCTGACTTCGATCACTGCCGCGGCAGAGCTGTTGGACGGCCCCCTGGACGATGCGGATCGCGCGCGGCTTATCCTGTCGATTCAGGATGCGTCGACCCGGATGCAGAGCCTTCTGGATGCCCTTCGACGCCTCGCCGCTGCGCGCGAGCCGTTGGATCGCGGGCCGGTGCGCTTAAGCGAGATTGCGGAGGTTCTACCCACCCGTTCTCAGATCGATATCCGGGTTGAGGGCGACGGGCTTCTGCCATTCGGCACCAAAGAGGCCACAGCCATCCTGGTGCAGATGGCACAAAACAGTCACGCACATGGCGCAACCGAGCTCTGGTTGAAGGTTCAAGACAACGCCCTGTTTATTCACGACAATGGCCGGGGTATCGCTGCCGGGGATCGTGATCGGGTCTTTGACCCGTTTTTCACAACCAGACGCGAACAGGGTGGAACCGGGATGGGACTTGCCGTCGTTCGGACCATGCTCCAGGCGTCTGGGGGGCGGATCGAATTGCTGGACAGCAACCAGGGTGCTGCTTTCAAGATCATATTTCGCGATTTTTCGTAGTTGCGGCTCATCCGCAATTTGCGTGATTTAGTTGCGATTCACTCTCATATTTACCCCGAAACCACAAAACCATTTCGATTGGGGATGGACATGTCGCTAACCCGCCGCCTCTTTCTTGGCGCTGCGCTCGCCTCTGGCTACGGGTCAACCGATCTATGAACGGCTCACCCTGCGCCTGTTGGGCGCACGCGGGCTGGTCCCCGTGCGCTTCCGGGCTACTTCCCTGATCTGCGCGGTCAGACGTTGATCGGGGACGCAATCAGCCACGTGGTGTTACCGGGTATCGTGGTCGCATTCCTGATCACCGGGGTTGTTGGCACATGGCCCATGATGATCGGTGCCGCTGCCACATCCATCATTGCCGTGGTCATGATAGAGGCCAACCGACGGATGGGCCGTATTGAACCCGGCCCGGCTTTGATCATGCGGTCAGCGCGGCGGGGATGATCGCAACGGTTTCCGGGATCATCCTTGCCATAACCGCCATCGCCGGGCCCTGTCGGGCCCGGTTGGGTGCGCCGATGGAAGGGTAATTAGAGGGGGTGATTACACCCCCACCTCGACAATCGCCTTGGCCAGAACAGGCACGGTTGCGTCATTCAGGCCGGCAATATTCATGCGGCTGTCACCTACCATATAGATCCCGTGTTCGGCCCGCAGACGCTCGACCAGATCGGGCGTCGTTCCCAACAGGCTGAACATGCCCCGGTGCTGCGCAAGGAATCCAAACCGGTTGGACCCGGACAGGCGCTCCAGCTCCTGTGCCAACTGTTCACGCAGACGCAACATGCCAAGACGGGTTTCCTCCAACTCCTCGGCCCATTGGGCACGCAGGGCATCATCGGTGAGGATCATGGTCACCACCCGCGCCCCGTGATCGGGCGGGAAGGAATAGTTCTGGCGGTTCAGAAAGGCCAGGTTTTCCTGGGAAACCGCTTTCAAACCAGCGTCCTGGCTGACCGCCATCAACAGCCCGGTGCGTTCGCGATAGACACCGAAATTCTTGGAGCAACTTGCGGCAATCAGGCATTCCGGCACCGATTTTGCCACCAGTCGCGTGGCGGCTGCGTCCTCGTCCAGACCATCGCCAAAGCCCTGATAGGCGATGTCGATCATCGGCATAGCCCCCACAGCGTTGAGCTTGTCGATCACCTGTTGCCATTCCGGCAGGGTCAGGTTGGCACCGGTCGGGTTGTGGCAGCAGCCATGCAACAGCACCACGTCATCGGCCCGCAATCCTTCAAGATCTTCCATCATCCCGGCGAAATCCACAGCGCGGGTTTCGGCGTCGAAATAACGGTAGGGGACAATTTCAATCCCGAGATATTTCAGGATAGACAAGTGGTTAGGCCATGTGGGCGTCGAAACAAACACGCGCGCACCCGGGGTGGCCATCTTGATCATTTCAAATGCTTGACGCACCGCACCCGTACCCCCGGGCGTGCCTGCCGCCGCCACGTTTTCGCGCGACACAGCGTCCCCCAGCACCAGCGAAACCATCGCATCGGCATAAAGCGGATCGCCCAGAAGACCAACATAGGCCTTGGTTTCCTGTTCTTCCCACAGCTTGTGTTCGGCGGCCTTGACGGCCCGCATGACCGGCGTCACCCCTTGAGCGTTCTTGTAGACGCCAACGCCAAGGTCGATTTTGTCCGGGCGCGGATCGGCGCGGAATTTTCCCATCAATTCCATGATTTTATCGGCGGGTTGTTGGGTCAGGTTGGTCAGCATCATGCGTCTCCGTTTGCTATGGGAAGGGTCGGGAAGGCACCCCATTCGGCCCACGACCCGTCATAAAGGGAATGATCAGTTTTGCCGATCCGCTCAAGCGCAAGCGAAAGGATTGCGGCGGTGATGCCCGACCCACAGGTGGTAATGACCGGCTTGGTCAAATCCACTCCTGCTGTTTCGAAAACCACACGCAAATCCGCAATGGATTTCATGGTCCCATCATCGGACATAAGCGATTGAAAAGGAACGTTTTTTGAACCGGGAATGTGACCTTTGCGCAGCCCGGGGCGGGGTTCGTCATCTTCGCCTGCAAACCGCCCTGCCGAACGCGCATCAACGATTTCGTAGTCCCCCAGTTTGGACGCTGACGACACCTGGGTCACATCCTTCACCATCTGGTTCTGGCGGCGCACGGTCATGTGCCGGTCACGCACGACCGGAGGCATGTCTTCCACCGGGTGCCCCTCGGCCTGCCATTTGGGCAGACCACCATCCAGAACGGCGATGTTTTCCTGCCCCATCAGGCGGAACAACCACCATACGCGCGCAGCGGAATTTGTACCCACCTGATCGTAGACCACCACCTGATGCCCATCTCCGACCCCCATGGCGCGCATGCGGCTCATGAACTTCTCCACGGGCGGCACCATGTGGGGCAGGTCCGAGCGCGCATCGCTGATCTCATCAATATCGAAAAAGCGCGCGCCGGGGATATGCCCGTCATTGTAGGCCGCCACCGGATCCAAATCGACGCCGGGCAAAACCCAGGTCGCATCCAGAATCCGCAAATCAGGGTCTTTCAGATGAGTCGCCAGCCAGCCGGTGGAAACAAGGGTTCTGGGATCATCCTGGGACATGGCCACCCTCATGCTTGGAAATCACACCATTCCTAGCGCGCGTGGTCATGTCCTGCAAGTCTGGGCACCCCGTGTGAGGCACCAAATTTTCGCGGATTGCGATTATGTCGCGATCGCTTTCCGCACAAGTCCGACACTGGTCAGAACGACCCCGCCACCAACACCGCCACCGGCGATGTCGGCAATCGAATTCACAATCGCGCCATGATTATGGTTTTTCAGAAAACCACCGGCAACATTGTCACCAACCGCACCGAAATCAGGCCAATCAACAATTCCATGTTCTTTCCCCTTCAAAACAGGGTCTATCACTTAACCCTTACCGGGTCCTGACCCTTTCGCCCCGGTTGTGAAGACGTTAACAAACCCTGTTTTGTTGAAAAAATGCGCGAAACCGCGCTGCGTTCCGCCTTGGAGCCTATTCGCCGTGGCGCAACAACCGCTGTTTTTGACGACCCCAATCACGCTTGGCTTCAGTTGCACGCTTGTCGTGGCTCTTCTTGCCCTTGGCGATCCCGAGCTTGAGCTTGGCCAGCCCCTTGTGATTGAAATACAGAACGATGGGCACCAGAGTCATGCCCTTGCGGCTTGTGGCCTGCCACAGGCGGTTCAATTCCTTCTTTGACACCAACAACTTACGCTTGCGCCTCTCTTCATGACGGAAGGTTTTGGCCTGTTCGTAAGGGGCAATGTAGGAGTTTACCAGCCACAGCTCACCGTCGTCCACATGGGCATAGCTTTCGGCGATATTAGCCCCCCCGAGACGCAGGGATTTGACTTCGGACCCCTGCAGGACAACGCCACACTCGATGTCATCCTCGATCGCGTAATCAAACCGCGCACGCCGGTTTTCGGCGACGACCTTGTAGTTGGGATCTGTCTTTTTCTTGGCCATGGTCGCGATTGATTACACCCCACCGCACGGCGAGTCGAGATGTTGTTCACCTTTATGAACGCCAATCGGAAGCACCAGTGATCGGGGGGTGACTTTTGCGCACCGGGGCGGCACAGAACCGGCACTGGCAATCGTGCCTTTGGTGCCACAGGCAAAACGATTAACGCACCGCACCACTCAAGCGTTCGACCTTTAACCCGAGACAGGGAAAAGAGCGAACGCAGCGCGACATTTATGTGTTTCGCGCGTCCTTACAGGCGGCCTCGTTGCGAAACGCGCCCGTCAGGGAGCGGTGAGCCGATCTCGACAGAGAGTGTTCATCACCCTTGCCTGTTATTTCCTTCCGTCCGGTGCCCGTTGGGTTTTCACCGCGCAAGCTCTCTGTGACCAATGCCGGGATCGGGCGAAGCGTCGGCCCCGATCTCATCCTTTGCGCCGCCGCTTTCGAAATTTGCAAAGGAGTTTCAGGGATTATTTGATTTCCCCCGAAGGGCCGCGCCCCTAGACTGCACACTGACAACAAGGGTTTACAGATGCAACGCTATCCCCGCGATATGATCGGCCATGGACCGACGCCCCCCAATCCCAATTGGCCCAACGATGCAAAGATCGCCGTTCAATTCGTATTGAACTACGAGGAAGGTGGCGAAAACTCCATCCTCCACGGGGATGCCGCATCAGAAGCATTCCTGTCCGACATCGCCGGGGCGCAGCCCTGGCCCGGCCAACGTCATTGGAACATGGAATCGCTTTACGATTACGGGGCGCGGGCCGGGTTCTGGCGCTTGCACCGCCTGTTCACGCGTTCCCGGATTCCGGTAACTGTCTATGGCGTTGCCAGCGCCCTGGCCCGCAGTCCCGAACAGGTCGAGGCCATGAAAACCGCCAATTGGGAAATCGCGTCCCACGGGTTGAAATGGGTGGACCATCGCGACATGCCCGAAGACGAGGAGCGCGCCGCGATCGTCGAAGCCATCCGTTTGCATACCGAAGTGGTCGGCACCCGCCCGCGCGGCTGGTACACGGGCCGGTGTTCGATGAACACCGTGCGGCTCGTGGCCGAAACAAGCGGGTTCGATTACATCAGCGACACCTATGACGACGATCTGCCCTACTGGGTCGAAATCGGAGAAAGGGACCAGTTGATTTTACCCTATACGCTGGAGGCAAACGACATGCGTTTTGCCACGGCACCGGGATACGTGACCAGCGAGCAGTTTTATCAATATCTCAAGGACAGCTTTGATACGCTCTACGCCGAAGGCCGCGACGGCGCGCCCAAAATGATGTCGGTGGGGCTGCATTGCCGCCTGATCGGACGGCCCGGCAAGCTGGCTGGATTGAAACGGTTTCTGAACCACATCAAGGGGTTCGAAGGCGTCTGGTGTCCGCGCCGGATCGATATCGCGCGCCATTGGGCGGCCGTACATCCTCATCGGCGGCGCGAGCGCCCGTCTGCCATGTCCAAACCGCGGTTTGTCGAACAGTTCGGAGGTGTGTTCGAGCATTCGCCCTGGGTTGCAGAACGCGCACACGAGCTTGAGCTTGGCCCCGCGCATGACCGCCCCGCCGGGTTGGCCAATGCGCTGGCGCGGGTCTTTCGCACGGCGTCCCATGACGAACGGCTGGGCGTACTGCGCGCCCATCCCGATCTGGCGGGCAAACTTGCCGCGGCAAAGCGGTTGACCGAGGACAGCGCGGCAGAACAGGAAAGCGCAGGGTTGGACGCGCTGACCGACTTTGAACGCACCCGGTTCACCACGCTGAACGCGGCCTATACGGAGAAACACGGGTTTCCCTTCATCATCGCCGTGCGCGATTACGACAAAGCCGGGATACTGGCCGCGTTTGAACAGCGCATGGCATATGCCACCAAGATCGAGTTCGAGGAAGCCTGTCGACAGGTTGAACGTATCGCACGCCTGCGGCTGGAGGATATGCTGTGACCTATGCCTTTCCCATGGGCGGGCTGCCCGATCAATCCGTGAACCCGCAAGGCACGGCGGTGTTCACACCGGCCTATGCGGTTCTGCCCGCAGTCACGATGCGGGATATCGTCACTTCGTTCCTGCCCGGCTGGGCCAACATACGTGCGTGGATTCTCGCGCGGCCCATGACCGGATTTGCCGAAACCTTTGCACAATACGCCATCGAATTGTCACAGGGTGGCGGCAGCGACACGCCGGAACCGGACCCCTTGGCGCAGGCGGTGCTGTTCGTGGCCCACGGGCATCCGCGTCTGACCATCGACGGGGTTGCGCATGAGTTGGAACCGGGCAGCTATGCCTATCTTTCGCCCGGCACGCGGTGGAGCCTGTGGAACCATCAGGGTGCCCCGGCGGGGGTGCATTGGATTCGCAAACGCTGGACCCCTGCGCCGGGGCTCGAACCTCCCGCCGCGTTTGTGACCCGGGAACAGGACCACGCGCCTAACGCGATGGCAAACACCGACAAATGGGGCACCACCCGGTTTGTTGAGCCGGACGATCTTTGCCATGACTGTCACGTCAATATCGTTACCTTTCAACCGGGTGGGCGTATCCCTTTTGCCGAAACCCATGTCATGGAACACGGGCTCTACGTGCTACAGGGCACGGCGCGGTACCTGTTGAACCAGGACTGGGTCGAGGTCGGAGCCGGGGATTTCATGTGGCTGCGCGCCTTTTGCCCTCAGGCCTGTATCGCGACGGGGCACGAACCCTTTCGATACCTGCTTTACAAGGACGTCAATCGCCACGTGTCGCTGGGGCCTTTGCGATGATCACCCCGCGCCCGTTAACGGCAGAAGCTTTTGCACCATACGGCGACGTATTGTCTGCCGCCGGCGTGCCGGATAAGTGGATCAATGGCGGTGCCTGTGGACGATACCATGACCGGGCCCAGCTTGATTTCGGGCCCGGTGGCCGCGCGGGCATTTCGATTTTTCAGGCCGAGCCGCGCAGATTGCCCTATACATGCGACCTGCTGGAACGCCACCCGGATGGCAGTCAGGCGTTTCTTCCCATGCACGGACAAAGCTGGCTTGTCATCGTCGCGCCGGATGCCGGGGGGCAGCCGGGCCAGCCGCTTGCCTTTATCGCGACCGGGCAACAGGGGGTCAATTTTCACCGGGGCACATGGCACGGCGTTCTGACGCCTCTTGCCGAACCCGGCCTTTTTGCCGTGGTGGACCGGATCGGGGACGGCGCGAATTTGGAAGAACACAGGCTCGCGCAGCCGGTTACAGTGTCGGGTACGGTGTCGTCCTGATCTTTATCTGAGCCAGGGTTTCCTGCCGGAGAGGACCCGTGCAGTGCGGGTCACACAGGCCACGTTCACAGCGTTTTCAGAGCACGTTGCAACGGGCCATGCACCCCGGGCGCGGCGGCCACGACACCGTTCAGCAAAGGGCGCGCATTGTTGAATCGCAACCCCGCCCCGGTGCGGTCGCTGGCCACGGCCCCGGCCTCTTCCAAAATCAGCGCCCCGGCCGCGATATCCCATTCCCAGCTTTCCCGCAGGGTCAGCATGGCGTCATACCGCCCTTCGGCCACAAGCGACAGGCGATAGGCCAGCGAGGGACGGTAGGAGCGTTTGAACCCCGGCGCACCATCCTGCCAGTGGTGCTGGTCAAGCGTGGGGCGGGCGGCCAGCACCCGCGCGCCTTCCACACCTGCCCGACCCGAGGCGCGGATCGGCATCCCGTTCAACGTCGCCCCCTGCCCCGCAGAGGCGGCATAAAGCTTGTCCCGCAAAGGCAGATAGATTACCGCCGCTATCACCCGGCCCTGTTCGGCAATGGCCAGCGAATGGGCCCAGGTGTCAGAGCCTTCGATAAAGCTGCGTGTGCCATCAATCGGATCAATGATAAACACCCGGTCAGCGGAAAGACGCGCGGCGTCATCTTCGCTTTCTTCGGACAACCACCCATAGTCGGGCCGCGCCATACGCAACCGTTCGGTCAGCATGTCATTCACAGCCAGGTCTGCCTCGGTCACCGGTCCGGCATTGTCGGGCTTGTCCCATTTGCGCGCAGTGTCCCCGGCAAAGCCCGACGCAATGCGTCCGGCCTCCTGCGCGGCGCGGATCAGCAGGTCGAGGTCATCACGCGCCGGCAAGAGTCAATCCTTCGATCAACAGCGACGGCACAACACGGGACAGATGCGTGCGCGCATCGTTCGCGGGCAGCAGGGTCATCAACATCTGGCGCAGGTTTCCGGCGATGGTGCATTCATTGACTGGATAGGTGATTTCGCCGTTCTTGACCCAGAACCCCGATGCCCCACGGGAATAGTCCCCGGTGGTTGGGTTGATCGTCGATCCGATCAGAGAGGTGACAAGAAGCCCTTCCCCCATTTCGCCAAGCAGGTCGGCGCGGGATTTGTCCCCCGGCGTCAGCGCCACGTTCCACGTGGTCGGAGACGGGGCAGAGCCGGTGCCGCGCGCCGCGTTGCCGGTGCTTTGCATCCCAAGCTTGCGGGCATTGGCAAGGTCCAGCGTCCAACCGGTCAGAATGCCCTTGTCCACGACCGAACGGGATCGCGTGGGCAACCCTTCTGCATCAAACGGGCGCGACCCGCTGACCCGGGGGCGGTGCGGGTCTTCGATCACCGACAGCCCATCGGGCAACACCTGTTCGCCCAGCGCATCCAGCAGCCAGGAGCCTCCCCGCGACACCGATGCGCCGTTCACCGCAGCCAGCAAATGCCCGATAAGCGAGGAAGAAATGCGTTCATCAAACAGAACCGGGAACGCCCCGGTAGGCGGTTTCACCGCGCCCAGCCGTTCCAGCGCACGTTCCCCCGCGACGGTGCCAATGTCCTGCGCGGTGCGCAAATCGGATTGAAAGGTGCGGGAATCGCCATCGCCGTCACGTTCCATCCCACCGCCGGTTCCCGCGATGGCGGTCACGTAAAGTCCGCGATTGGTGCGTTCATAGCCGCCGGAAAAACCATTGGTCGCGGCCAGATGCACCGCGTTGCGGGAATACCCCGCGCTTGCGCCCTGTACCTGGGTCACGCCTTTCACGGCCTGGGCCGCAGCTTCGGCGGCCAGGGCGTCGTCCTGTAACGCTGCGGGGCTGGGGGCTTGGGTCGAGTCACAAAGCTCAAGCGCAGCAACATCCACGTCGCGCGCCAACTGCTCCGGGTCGGCAAGGCCGATATAGGGGTCTTCGGGTGCCTCGCGTGCCATCGCCACCGCCCGTTCGGCCATGGTCGCAATCGTTTCCGGGCGAATATCCGAGGCGGACACGCTGGCCTGTCGTTGCCCGATCAGAACCCGCAATCCAATATCCACCCCTTCGGCCCGTTCGGCATGTTCCAACCGCCCTTCGCGCACGTCGATGCTTTGGCTTTCGCCGCGCACCGCCATGGCATCCGCCGCCTCGCCCCCCGCATCGCGGGCGGCTTTCAACAGCGCGGCAGTCAGGTCTTCAAGCGATGCGGTCATGGGGTTCTCCGACAGGGTTCAAAATCAGGTAGACCGCGAACCCGCCCCGCGCAAGGGGCAGAGACGGAAAAGGGGCCGCGGGTTGTTCCCGGCGGCCCCTTCTCTTTGCAGTCACAAAAAAGGTCAGCGCAGGCGCTGGCCGTTGGCCAGAACCGACCCGTCCTCTTTCACTTCCAGTTTCGAGGTCAGCGCATCATCCCCCGCAGGTACGGCAAACATGGACAACATCATGCGTGCGCCCATCGCCTGATCCTCGGGCAGCAGGCCCATGGCAACCAGTTTGTCCATCAACCCATTGGCTCCGACCAGCTTGAAATTGGCCACGCCCACCGGTTTGGGCATCCCGTCAAAGGTTGTCGTGTCGCTATTGTCGATGACGAAATCGCCATCCCCGGTCAACGCGGCCCCGGCGACCGAAACCTCAAGCGAATTCAGCGTGACCGCGTTCACCTCGCCCGGCATGGTATCACCACGCTCGACCGCCTCCATCTGTTTGGGGTCCATCATGTCGAACAACAACCTGGCCTTGCCCGTCAGGTCAAAGGCGATGGTCGCCGGGTCGCGGGGCAGTTGGGCAGAGGGATCAAACAGGCTCCAGATCTCGTCGGACATGGAGAAATCGCCAAGGGTCACACCCAGTTGGAAATCCTGTTCCTCGTCCGATTTGGCGAGCGGCGTGATCAGCCTGAACCCGCTTTCCGCCATATCGATATTGATCGGGAACGGGATATCGCTGCCTTGCATGGCCAGCGCCACACCCTTGGCCGACACGTCATATTTCAACTGTCCTTCGCTCATCGCCACGACGGCAGAGCCGGATTGGGTGGACGAGCTTCCCGACATCGTGTCGCTGCCTTCGGTAAAGGCAAACTCGGACTGGCCACCCTGATACCCAAAGGTGCCGTCAAAGGAGAACCCGGCCTTGAGCAGTGCGTTCATGTCAGAGGTATCAACCCCAACCATGGGGATCAGGCCCTTGCCTGCGAAATCCAGCCCGGCGACGGACCCTTTCATCTTGATCCTGCCATCGCCCCCTTCGGGGTCGGCCATGTCCAGCTCATAGGTCACAGTGCCGGTTTTAAAGCTTTGATCCGCTGCGCGCATATTGCCGATTGTCATATGCGATTGGCCGGCCACATCGGTCATGACGAATTCGGCCTTGCCAATATCGACCGTTTTGCCTTCGGCCATGATTTTATCCAGGGCGACCGCAATAGATTTCGCCGTGTAGTCATAGGTCATATCGCTGGTATCACCAGACACGATCATATCGAACCCGTCGGCGGTATAGATCACGTCGATTGCAATCGGGTCTTCGTCTTTCGGCCGGATATTGACGCTGAACGGGAAGGTGATCGGCATACCCACTTTGACCGTGCCATCCCCCACATTGGAGAAGGTCACCGCGCCCATGGTCATTTCAATGTGACCCTCTTCTTCGGGCAGGACCATCCCCATCTTGAGGTCGCTGACGGTCAGCGTATCACCCGAGGTGGCTTCGCTTGCCTGCATGGTATAGCCGAAGCCTTCCATATACGATTTCCAGTCCCCCCAAACCTGTTGGGCGGTCACATCAGCCACTGCGGCGGATCCGGTCATCAGGGTGACAAGCGCGGTCGTGCCGCTCAATCTGATCCAATTCGACATATCTGTATGCCCTCCAATAATTTTCTGTTCCTATGTCGCGTTTAAGCGTAGGGGAATCAAGCCCCGATGCCACTGGACCCGCACCTTTCGGCAAGATACCACAGACACAGCATAAGGGAGGTGACAATGGCTGACATGGTAGGGAAAACCATACTGATCACCGGTGCCAGCCGGGGGATCGGCGAAGCAGCGGCGCATGAATTCGCACAGGCCGGCGCGAACGTGGCGCTGCTCGCACGCAGTGGGGACGAGATTTCGCGGATCGCCGCCGAAATCGGTGCCAATGCCATGGCCATTCCCTGTGACGTCAGCGATTGGGACAGCGTGCGTCAGGCGGTTGGGGACGCGGTGACGCGGTTCGGGGCGCTGGACGTTTTGATCAACAATGCCGGGGTGATCGAGCCGGTGGAACACCTGTCAAAATCCGACCCCGCCGCATGGGGCAGGGTGATCGATATCAATCTCAAGGGGGTTTACCATGGAATGCGTGCGGCCATGCCGTTGATGGAAAAAGCCGGGGGCGGCAGCATCCTGACCATTTCATCGGGTGCGGCCCATAACGCATTGGAAGGGTGGAGCCACTACTGCACCTCCAAGGCCGGGGCGGCGATGCTGACCATGTGCGCCCACAAGGAAGGTGCCGCGAGGGGTATTCGCGCCATCGGGTTGTCACCCGGCACGGTGGCCACCCGGATGCAGCGCGAAATCAAGTCTTCGGGCATGAACCCGGTGGCGCAGCTGAAGTGGGAAGACCACATCCCCCCGGAATGGCCCGCACGCGCCCTGCGGTGGATGTGCGGCCCCGAGGCCGACCCGTGGCTGGGTCAGGAAATATCCCTGAGGGACGACGACATTCGACGAAAGGTTGGGCTGATATGATCGAACTGGACAAGAACGGCGGGCTGTGGACCGTCACCATCAACCGGCCTGACAAGGCCAATTCGCTGACCGAAGCCATGCTGACCGAGCTGGCCGAGATTGCCGAAAGCGCAAGCGGTGCCCAGGTGCTGGTGCTGACGGGCACAGGCAAGGTGTTTTCCGCCGGTGCCGACCTTGACGAAGCCCGCGCCGGTCTGGCCCTGTCGCCGCTTTGGGAACGGTTGTCGGGGGCCATTGCCGCCCTGCCCTGTCTGACCATCGCGGCGCTGAACGGTACGCTGGCCGGGGGGGCGATGGGCATGGTGCTGGCCTGTGATCTGCGGATCGCGGTGCCGGGAGCCAGGTTCTTCTATCCGGTCATGAAGCTTGGGTTCCTGCCGCAACCCTCCGATCCCAAACGCATGGCTGCGCTGGTCGGGCCGTCCCGTGCCAAGCTGATCCTGATGGGGGGACAGAAAATCCTTGCCGACGAGGCGCTGGCCATGGGCCTGATCGACCGGATCGTCGAGCACGAGACGTTGCAGACAACGATGCAGGATATTGCCGCCGATACCCTTGCCGCGCAACCCGAGATCGCGAGAGGGATCAAGGCACTCTGCGACTGATGACGGGCACGGGGGTTTGAAGCGTTTCCGCCTTACGTTGACTCAGCGTGATGCGGAAACGCCGCACAGCATATCGGGACTGTGAGCGTTTCCAGTTCTTGCTGTGATCCAACAAGAACTGGAAACGCTTTAAAGCCCCTGCCTTCTCTCAGCATTTTCAATACACTTGACGGGCATGGGATTTGTGATCACAAAAGACCCATGCTCGCTTCGCAAAAACAAGAATCCCCCCAGCGCCCGGAGGCTGCAACTGCCGCTCATGACCGGGTGTATCGGGGTTTGCGCACGCGGATCATGCATGGCGACATATTGCCCGGACAGGCGTTGACCCTGCGTGGGATCGGGCGGGAATTCGGTGTCTCGATGACGCCCGCGCGCGAAGCGTTGCGGCGGTTGTCTGCTGAAGGCGCGCTGACCCTCTCGGCTTCGGGCCGGGTGTCCACCCCCGAGCTGAGCCATGAACGGATCGAGGAACTGGCCGTGCTGCGCATGTTGATCGAGGTCGAGCTGGCCAGCCGCGCTCTGCCCCGCGCCCACATGGCATTGATCGAGCGTTTGCAGACCATCAACACCGGCCTTGGCGAAATGATCGCACGTCAGGACGCCGTGGGGTATATTCGCACGAACCTCGAGTTTCACCGTACCCTGTACCTGCGCGCCCAGGCCCCGGCGATGCTGGCCATGGCAGAAACCGTTTGGCTACAGCTGGGACCGACCATGCGCCAGCTTTACGGACAGCTCACGCATAAGGAAACACCCCAGTTTCACCGGCTGATCATTGCGGCCCTGAAAGCCGGGGATGAACCCGGTTTGCGGCTTGCCGTTCGGTCGGATGTGACCCAGGGGCTGAAGATGCTGCAGGGATAAACCGGCAATGGAGATGTTGCGCCGGACCGGGCGTGCAATCCTGTTGATTTCGCTATCCATTGTCGTGGCGACGGTGTTTCGCGTCGCGCTTGGGTTATGGCTTGTCGGGGTGCCGCTGATGTTCGAATTGCCGGGATCCGCTGTCGCCCTGTCACCTTGGTGATTTGGTGATACTGCGGCGCACGGCCTCAGGCGGTTTGACCGGAACCTGCCACATTTAAAGCGTTTCCAAATCACGCTGAGTCAACGTCATGTGGAAACGCTTTAATGCCGCATGAAATTAAATAATTTCAACGCATTAGGACATTCATGATCTTGCAAATCAAAATCGAACCGCTTTAGGGGGTCAGCCCCTTGGAGCCAAGGTTCAGGTATTTCTGTCGCCGCGCCTTGATCAGCCTTTTCGCCGTCTTCCCGTCGAGTTCGGCCAACATCGACGCAATCGCCGCGCCGACCGAATCGATCGCGGACATGCGATCCCGATGCGCCCCGCCACGCGGTTCGGCAATCACCCGATCCGCCACGCCCAGCTTTTCAAGGTTCTGGGCGGTCAGCCGTAGCGCCTCGGCCGCTTCGCGCATCTTTTCCGAATCCTTCCACAGGATCGAAGCGCAGCCTTCCGGCGAGATCACCGAATAGATCGAATGCTCCAGCATCGCCACACGATCCGCCGTCGCAAAGGCCACGGCCCCGCCGGAGCCGCCTTCGCCGATGATCACGGAAATCAGCGGCACACCGATCTGCAGGCATTTTTCGGTGCTGCGGGCAATCGCCTCGGATTGGCCGCGTTCCTCGGCCCCTTTGCCGGGATAGGCCCCGGCCGTGTCGACCAGCGTGATCACAGGCAGTTTGAACTTGTCGGCAAGCTCCATCAACCGCACGGCCTTGCGATAGCCTTCGGGCCGGGCCATGCCGAAATTGTGCAGAATGCGGGATTTGGTATCCGCACCCTTTTCATGCCCGATCACAACGACTGGCGTGCCGTTGAACCGCGCAAGCCCGCCCATGACCGCATGGTCATCAGCAAAATTGCGATCCCCGGCCAGTGGCGTGTAATCGGTGAACAATACGTCGATATAATCGCGACAATGGGGCCGGTCGGGATGGCGGGCCACCTGGCATTTGCGCCACGGAGTCAGGTTTTTGTAAAGCTCATCCAGCAGGTCAGACGCCTTCTTGTCCAGCGCGGCGGCTTCGGCCTCGATGTCCATCTCGTCATTCGCCCGCGCCATGGCGCGCAGTTCCTCTGCCTTGCCTTCAATCTCGGCCAATGGTTTTTCGAAATCGAGATAGTTGGTCATCGCTTGCTCCCACGTCCGACTGTTGGGCTATATGGCCATAGTTTACTCAGGATGCAACCATTGCAGCTTCCCCAACGTCATGACCCATGGCAGGGCCGCAGCACCCGGTGTTGACAGGTGCCGATTTTGTACGCTCTGTTCCGGGCCTCCCGCCCACTGCGGTGGCGCTTTTGCGCCATCCTCGCCGGTTGGGCCCGGCGCCTGCGGGGCTGTGTGCGTTGCACACAGCCCCGCAGGCGCCCCCCGCTCGCCGCAGGCGGCAGTGCATAATACCGGCAGTGTTGACCAGAATGCCCGGGCGGCACGGTCAGGCAAAGCGCCACAGCACCCCGCCGCCATCAGATCCCCTCAACTCCGCAAGATTTGTTCATTCGACCTGTGGCATCTATGGTGCGCGAAACGGGATCAGGGGCGGTCATGACAGATCACAGGCACCAATACGAACGCCGCATGTTGCGGGTGCTGGACCATATCCACGCCAATCCCGGCGGGGACATGTCGCTGGATACCCTTGCCGACATCGCGGCGATGAGCCGGTTTCACTGGCATCGGGTGTTTCATGGCATGACCGGAGAAACCTGTGCCAACGCCGTGCGCCGGATCCGATTGAACCGCGCCGCCTGTTGGCTGACCCAGACCGACGATCCGGTAGACGAGATCGCCGCGCGGGTCGGGTATCCGTCCCAACAAAGCTTTGGCCGCGTGTTCCGCGCCGCCTATGGCATGCCTCCGGCCACGTTTCGCAAGGCAGGCGCAGCCAATGCGCCCCATCTTCACCAACGCGAAAGGCCATTTAAAGTGTTTGACGTCACCCTGGACACCGCCCCCACCCGCCAGCTTGCCACTATGGCGCACACTGGTCCCTATCTGGAAATCGGACGCGCGTTCGAGGCGCTTGCCGCCATCGCTTCGGCCCGTGAGCTGTGGGAGAGTGTAGAGTGTATGGTCGGGATTTACCTGGACGATCCCAACGCAGTCGCACCAGAGGAGCTGCGCTCTTTTGCCGGGTTGTCCATGCGCGATGGGGCCGAGGTGCCAGGCGATCTTGAAGCCCGGGAAATCGCGGGCGGGCCTGTCGCGCGGTTGCGCTTTGTCGGTCCTTATGCCGGGTTGCACGCCGCCTATGATTACCTGTTTGGTGAGTGGTTGCCCGGTTCGGGACAGGAGCCGGCAGATCAACCCTGTTACGAACTTTACCTGAACTCGCCCGCCGACACGGCACCCAAGGATCTGATCACCGACATCTGTTTGCCACTGAAAGGATAGGATGACATGGGCAAGCTGGACTTCAAAAAGGCCGACCGGCCCAGCTATGCAGGCAAGTTCGGGGAATGGACCCGGCTTGTCCTGCCGCCACAGCGATTTCTGATGATTGATGGCGCGGGCGACCCGAATGGGCCGGGCTATGCCGCCGCGCTGGCCGCGCTTTATCCCATGGTCTATGGGGTGAAATTCGCGATGAAAGCCGAAGGCGCGGATTTTGTCGTACCCCCGCTGGAGGCGCTGTGGTGGGCCGATGATCACGGCGCGTTCGTATCCGGGGACCGCCGGGCATGGCAGTGGACCGCGATGATACGGATACCCGAGGCGGTGGATAACACAACGGTCGAGGCCGTCCGGGACACGGTTTTGGCCAAACAGGCGAGAAAGAAGGACGGGGCAGACCCGGATTTGATCCGGGCCGTGCGGGTCGAAACACTGGAGGAAGGCGCGTGCCTGCAAACCCTGCATATCGGTCCCTATACGAATGAAGCACCCGTATTGGCCGACCTGCACAACACGGTCATGCCCGCGCGCGGGGTCACGTTTGCGGGGCCGCACCACGAGATTTATCTGTCCGATCCTCGCCGTGTAGCCCCGGAGGGGCTGAAAACCCTGCTGCGCCAGCCGGTGAAACCGGTATGACCGCCGCGCCTGTGCCCAACATGCCCGCAAATGTGCGTGCGGCGTTCGACCGGTTTCCCGTTGAGCTGCATCCCGGTCTGGAACAGCTGCGCGGGATGATCTTCGAGGTGGCCGCCCGCACACCGGATGCGGGAGAGATCGCGGAAGACCTGCGATGGGGACAACCCGCCTATCTGACCAGTGCCAGCGGGTCGGGGACGACGGTACGATTGGGTGTCACCCGCCAAGGTGAGATCGCCGTTTACGTACATTGCCAGACAACGGTGATCGAAGATTTCCGCGCCGTTGCACCAGAAGGGTTACAGATCGAAGGGAACCGTGCGGTGGTTCTGCGGGGGCTGGACGAGATCAGGACCCATGCGGAGCCTCTGGCATGGCTGATCCGCGCGGCGCTCACCTATCATATCCGTTAAGATCAAAGCCCAAGCCCGGCGTGCAGGGCGCTTTCGGGAGAGGTCAGCACAGGCACCGACAGATCGGCCAGTAGCGATGCCGCCCCAGCCATGGACGCTTGCGCCAGGACCACGACGCCAATGTCCGGGTGATCCTTCACCGCCCGTTTTGCCGCACCGGCGATGACGGCGGCAAAGGCCGCGGTTTCCCCGGCTTCGAACAGGGGCCAGAACTCCCCAAGAAACAGCGGTTGTATGGGTGTGGGGCGACCCAGCGCCGACAGTTCCTGATCCAACAGGGTCAGGGACGGCTTCCACGTGCTTTGCAGGCAAAACACCATCAGTACCGCCCCGCCGTTTTGCGCCGCAGCGGCCATCATGGGTTGGTCTATCCGAATGGCCCCCGCACGGCGCGCCACCTCTGCGATAGTGGTACAGGTACACAGCACCTTACCCGGCTGGGCAACGATCAACTCTGAAATCTCGCGGTCCAACGCCGCATCCACCCCTTTCTGCGCGCGGGACAGGAAATCCTCGCGCACCAGATGAGTCAGCGTCGCCCCCGGCGCGATGCGATCGCGCAGCGCATCAAAGGTTGGGATATGCGCAGGCGAGGTGTGGAGCAGGGTCAGGATCAGGGGTGTCATCTTCGGGCCTTTTAGAGTGTTTCCGCATTACGTTGACTCAGCGTGATGTGGAAACGCTTTAGGCCGAGGGATACAGCACCGGGTAAAGCGACGCCACCAGCAACGCGGCCATGACCCGATTGAAGACCCGGAGGCGGGACGGGTTGGACAAAAGGCGGCTGACTTGTTGGCCAAGCACGGTCCAGCTGCTGACGCAGGGCAGGTTGATGATCCCGAAAACCAGCGCAACCAGCAGGATGGCCCAAAGACTGCGATCCGGGGCGTAGAGGGTAATCGCGGTGAGCGCCATGGTCCATGCCTTTGGATTGACCCATTGGAACAATGCGGCCTGAAGAAAGGTAAAAGGGCGCCCGCCCTCTTTGCCCTTGGCCGGGGGTGCCGCATGGGCGATTTTCAAGGCAAGCCAGCACAGGTATACCACACTGACCCCCTTGAGGATCGTGTGGCTGAGCGGCCAGGCGTCAAACACGCGGATCAACCCGATCCCCACGAGAAACACCATCACCATGAAACCGATCCCGATGCCCAGCATATGCGGGATCGTCCGCAGGAATCCAAAATTGGCCCCCGAGGCCATCAGCATCAGGTTGTTGGGTCCCGGCGTGATCGACGAGACCATCGCGAAGAGGGAAAGGGCGAGAAGGACGTCATATGTCATGACGAAATGTTTCGCTTCATCTGGACCGCATTAGATTGCGTTGATGCCGCCAATGGGAATATGTTTGCATCTAATGACCGATCTTGACCACATTGACCGCAATATATTGCGCGAGCTTTCCGAAAACGGCCGACTCAGCAATATTGAGTTGGCCTCTCGCGTGGGGCTGTCGCCCTCGGCCTGTCTGCGCCGCGTGGCGGCGTTGGAGAAATCCGGGGTGATTGCCGGGTATCGCGCGGTGTTGAATCCGGCGCAGATGGGGGTCGGGTTCGTCGCCTATGTGGCCGTAGGGCTGAACCAGCATACCAAGGCCGCACAGCTGGCTTTTGAACAGGCCATCGCCGCCGCCCCGGAAGTACGCGAATGCCATAATATCACCGGCAGCGTTGAATACCTGTTGCGGATCGAGGCGGCGGATCTTGCCGCATACAAAGCCTTTCATTCCGACGTGTTAGGCACAATAAAACAGGTGGCGGCGTTGACGACATATGTGGTGATGGGATCGCCCAAGGACGAACGCGCCTGACGGTTGCGCGTTGAATTGCCGATCTCGTTTCAGCGGATTGGCGGGGGTGCGAGTTGTCTCTAAAGTCAGGCCATGACCAGGATTTGCCGACGTTGCTTGCTGTTGTCCACTCTTGCGCTTGCCGCCTGTGGCCGAGCTGCGCCAGTGATCCCAACCGCGACCGCGCCGCAAGAGCCGCCGCTTTACCCTAACGAAACGCCCGAATTGCGCCGGTTGATCAACCATTGGGCAGATCACTATGCCGTGCCGCGCGCTCTGGTGCATAAGGTGGTGATCCGCGAAAGCACCCATCGGCCCGATGCGCGCAACGGACCCTATTACGGGTTGATGCAGATCCTGCCCGAAACCGCCCGCACCATGGGCCATCGCGGCCCGACCTCGGACCTGCTGAATGCCGATACCAACCTGCAATTCGCGGTGAAATACCTACGGGGGGCGTGGTTGTTATCGGATGGAGATTTCGACACCGCCTTGGGGTGGTATGCACGCGGGTATTATTACGAGGCCAAGCGGCGCGGGATGCTGGTGGAGACCGGGCTTCGTCGGCCCGGTTAGCTTGGGTCGCACAGGCTGAACAATGGCCGTCCCGTGGGCGCGGCCCGGCCTGTCGGCCGGGCAACAGATTGCTTTTGACGTCGGGGTTAGCCGTTGGCGATCAATTCAGCCTGGGCCACGATCACCTCGGCCTGTTTGATGCTGGCGATGTCGACAAGGCGGCCCTTGTAGACGGTGGCCCCTTCGCCATTTGCCTTGGCCTGTGCCATGGCCGCAAGGATTTCGCGTGCTTCGGCCACGGCTTCCTCGGACGGGGTGAACACCTGGTTCGCCAGCGCGATCTGCCTGGGGTGGATGGCCCACTTGCCCACCATGCCCAAGGTAGCAGAGCGTTTCGCCTGTGCGATATAGCCTTCGTCATCCGAGAAATCCCCGAACGGTCCGTCCACCGGAAGCACACCATGGGTGCGGCACGCCGCCACGATGGCCGCTTGTGCCCAGTGCCACGGGTCGGACCAGTGCTTTTCGCCGTCGCGCAGCATGTAGTAGTTTTCCTGTGTCCCGCCAATGCCAGTGGTCTGCATTCCCATGGAGGCCGCGAAATCCGCAGCCCCGAGGCTCATCGCCTGCATACGGGGCGAGGAGGCGGCGATTTCTTCCACATGAGCGATCCCGGCGGCCGATTCGATGATGACCTCGAACGACACCGGCTTGGTCCGGCCCTTGGCGGTTTCGATAGCGGTGACCAGCGCGTCGACGGCGTAAACATCCGCTGCACAGCCCACTTTCGGGATCATGATCTGGTCAATCCGGTCGCCCGCCTGTTCCAACAGGTCGACAACGTCGCGGTACCAATAGGGCGTGTCCAACCCGTTGATGCGCACGGACATGTATTTGTTGCCCCAATCAATGGTGTTCAGTGCCTCGATGATATTTGCGCGGGCTGCGTCCTTGTCGGAAGGCGCCACCGAATCTTCGAGGTCGAGGTTGATCACGTCCGCCGCGCTGGCCGCCATTTTCGGAAACAGTTTGGTGTTCGAACCGGGGCCGAACAGCTGGCAACGGTTGGGACGGGCCGGGGCGGTGGGTTGGATGCGGAACGACATGGCGCTTTGCTCCTCTGCGTGCAATGAAATTACGTTTTCCTTGGGTGATGCGATATTAAATTGCGCGACCGCCCGCAAGAGGATTTCTGCACCGGCAAAAGAAAACGCCGCGTTGCAGAATGCGCAAATGCTTTAACGTGACCGCAAACCCGGGAATAGTCGCGCCGCACGATCATTGTTCCATGCCACACGCCATTCCACGGAAGGCCAACAGGGCATACTGGTTGAACCACACAACCGGATGCCATTGCCGTGTTCGGTATGGGAATCGCCTGCTGCGGTAGCGGGCAACATGGTCGGCCCCGTCGTGGACCCCGTCGCGGCGGCGGCTTTGGTGAAAACGGCGGAAACGTCGTCCAGGGCCCATTGGGCGGGATATTTCCGCAAATTTACACCCTTGCGCGCAAGATTCTTCGCAATGGCGCAAAATTACAGGCGGCTTCGGGAGGACATTCGGCAACGCGAATTGCAGACTCGTCCAGCAAATTCGGGGAAAGGACTGCGCGATGATCGAGACACCATATCTTTTGTTCCTGGGCGACGCGCCCGACCAACTGGCCGCCAAGGTGGCCGTGGGCATCAAGGACTGGCGTCCGGACAACGCGGTCGGCCAATTCCGGATGGACGGTTGCAAGGCCGATGTGGGCCTGACCGACATGAGCCTTGTGGAAGCAAAGAAAGCCGGGGCGAAAACGCTGGTCATCGGCGTGGCCAACCGGGGTGGGGTTATCAGCCAGGAATGGAAGAAGGTGCTGGTGATGGCGCTGGAAGAGGGCTTTGACCTGGCCAGCGGGCTGCACAACCTTCTGCGCGATGAACCGGACCTGGTGGCGGTGGCCGAGGCCTGTGGCCGGGCCCTGCACGATGTGCGAATCCCCGAGGTGGACTACCCCATTGCCAACGGCAAGAAACGTACGGGCAAACGGTGCCTGGCCGTGGGCACCGATTGTTCGGTGGGCAAGATGTACACGGCCCTGTGCATGGATGCCGAAATGCGCAAGCGGGGCATGAAATCGACGTTCCGCGCCACGGGGCAAACAGGTATCCTGATCACCGGGGACGGTGTACCATTGGACGCTGTTATCGCCGATTTCATGGCCGGGTCGGTGGAATACCTGACCCCCGACAACGACGCGGACCATTGGGATCATATCGAAGGACAGGGCAGCCTGTACCACGTGTCCTATTCCGGCGTCACAATGGCATTGATCCATGGCGGACAGCCCGATGCGCTGATCCTGGCGCATGAACCGACCCGTGAACATATGCGCGGACTGCCCGAATATACGCAACCATCGCTGACCGAATTGCGCGACACCGCTCTGACGCTGGCCCGGGTGGCCAACCCGGCGTGTCAGGTGGTGGGGATTTCGGTGAATACCCAGCACATGCCGGATGACGAAGCCAAGGCCTATCTCGCCGAATTGGAGGCCGATATGGGGCTGCCTGCCACCGACCCATTCCGGTATGGCGCAGGCAAACTGGTGGATGCGCTGGCGACAATCGGGTAAGGTTCGTCCGCCCTTACAGGCGGCCTCGCGAGGCGCGCCCGTAAGGGAGCGACGAGCGGTGAGGGGAACAACATGCAGATTTCAGTGACACCGGAGACCTTCAAGCTGGCGCAGGTCTTTACCATCTCGCGCGGATCAAGGACCGAAGCCAAGGTTTTGACCGTCCGTATTTCGGACGGATTCGTAACCGGGTTCGGGGAATGTGTACCCTACGCGCGCTATGATGAAACCCTGGACAGCGTTTCCGCCGAAATCGAGGGCCTGTCCGGGCGGATCACCCGCGATGCGTTATATGACCTGCTGCCTGCGGGTGCCGCGCGCAACGCGGTGGATTGCGCCCTGTGGGACCTTGAGGCCAAGAAAACCGGCAAGCGCGCCTGGGAACTGGCCGGGTTGCCCGCACCCGGGCCAGAGATCACCGCCTATACCCTGTCGCTGGACACGGCCGAAAAGATGCGAATCCAGGCCGAAGAAAACGCCTTTCGCCCCTTGTTGAAAATCAAGCTGGGCACACCTGACGACATGCCGCGTCTTGAAGCGGTCCGCGCGGGTGCGCCAGATGCGAAAATTATTGTCGATGCCAACGAGGGCTGGTCGGCAGAGGTTTACGCCGATCTTGCCCCTCATCTGGTTCGACTGGGCGTTGCTCTGGTGGAACAACCCCTGCCCGCGGGCGAAGACGAGGCATTGATCGGCCTGGAACGCCCGGTGCCGGTATGCGCAGATGAAAGCTGTCACGACCGCAGCAGCCTGCCCCACCTCACCGGCAAATATGACGTGGTCAATATCAAACTGGACAAAACCGGCGGCTTGACCGAAGCGCTGGCCCTGCGCGATGAAGCCATCAAGCAGGGTTATGGAATCATGGTTGGCTGCATGGTCGGATCGTCGCTGGCCATGGCCCCCGCGACGCTGGTTGCACAGGGCGCAATGGTCACGGACCTTGACGGACCGCTGCTATTGGCTGAAGACCGGGACCAGCCGCTTTTGTTTGACACCGCCGGAGTACACCCGCCCGAACCGGGCCTCTGGGGATAAGGAGACCACGACGATGACCCGCACCGTTTACGTAAACGGGCAGTACCTGCCCGAAACCGAAGCCACCGTTTCGATTTTTGACCGGGGCTTTCTGATGGCCGATGCGGTTTACGAGGTGACCAGCGTGCTGGATGGCAAGTTGATTGATTTCGAAGGCCATGCTGTACGCCTGAAACGTTCGCTGGACGAATTGCAAATAGCCGAACCCTGCACCAAGGACGAACTGTTGGAGATTCACCGCGAACTGGTCAGAGTGAACGAGATCGAAGAGGGGTTGGTTTACCTGCAGGTGTCGCGCGGCAGCGACGGCGACCGCGATTTCGCTTTCCCGTCCGCAGAGACCAAGCCCACCATCGTCCTGTTCACGCAGAACAAACCGGGGTTGGCCGACAGCCCGGCGGCGCGGAAAGGTGCCAGGATCATCAGCATCGACGACATTCGCTGGGGCCGTCGCGACATCAAGACCGTGCAACTGCTCTACCCCTCCATGGGCAAGATGATGGCCAAGGCCGCGGGCTGCGATGACGCGTGGATGATCGAAGACGGTTATGTCACCGAAGGCACCTCCAATAACGCCTATATCGTCAAGAACGGCAAAATCGTGACCCGCCCGCTGTCCAATGACATTCTGCACGGAATCACCCGCAAGGCCGTGTTGCGCATGGCGAAGGAGGCCCAGATGGAGATCGAGGAACGCCTGTTCACCATCGACGAGGCGAAAGAGGCAGACGAGGCCTTTACCACTTCGGCCAGCGCCTTTGTTATGCCCGTGGTGGAAATCGACGGTGTGACCCTTGGTGATGGCACCCCGGGGCCGATTGCCAAGCGGTTGCGCGAAATCTACCTTGACGAAAGCCGCAAGGCTGCTGTTTGACACTGCGGGTCCTGCTCCTTCTGCCGCCCGAAGCGCCGTAAACAGCGGCACGTAAAGCGTTTCCGCATGACGTTGACACGGCGTGATGCGGACACGCTTTAGAGATCTTCGCGCGCGTGACAGGCGTGTGCATGGGGCAGGTTTCTCAACCTCGCCCCCGCGCGCACGGGCAGTCCGACCGCCGCGATCTTCCCCGCCACCCGTCTGGCCCATTACGACCGGCCCACCAAGGCACGGCACGGCGGATGAACCGCCCATGTGTCTTCCCGCACAGTGCAGCCCCGCAAAGTGCGGCGGAACTTACCCTTTGTCCGTGCCTACGTTTTCTGCAAAGGCAACCTTGAACGCGGCCTTCTGTTCGGCAGTTGCTTCGGTCTGGAATTTATCCTTCCATTCGCCGTAAGGCATACCGTAATAAATCTCGCGCGCCTCGTCTTTGGTCATCTCGATCCCGCGTTCATTCGCCGCCTCCTGATACCAGCGCGACAGACAGTTGCGGCAGAATCCGGCCAAGTTCATCAGGTCGATATTCTGAACATCGGTGCGTTTTTCCATCAGGTGGTCGCGCAGGGTGCGGAATGCTGCGGCTTCCAGTTCGATCCGGGTTTGGTCGTCCATCTTGTCAGTCCTTCCATTCATCGGGCCATTGCAAGGGCTACTTTGGGGGGCAAGGCCCACGTGTCAATCAGGCGGTCACAGGTTCGCGGTCACAGGCCGGTTTCGGCCAATACCTCTTGCAGAACAGGGGCCAGTCGCCGGGCCCAGCCGTGCTGTTGCTCTTCGGTTTCAATCACATCATGGCGCAGTTCGATCAGAACATTCGCACGCCCTTTTTGCAACGCGTGCTGGTCCACCGAATCCCCGGGCAAGTGCCCGGCATAGGGTTCGTTATCCCCCACGCACAGATCCGGTTCGCGCGCCAGCCGCCGGATCAGGGCGGGGCCAAGATCGCTATCCCCGGCGTGAAGCACCCCAATCTGCCAGGGACGTGGCGCGCGCCCGTTCAGCTTGGGCGAAAAGCTGTGGATCGCGACAAGAACGGTATCGTCCCGCTGTGCGGCGAGCCCCTCTAACGCCGTGTGATAGGGGCGCCAGTAGGTTTCCAGCCGTCGGCTCCACTCCTCCGGCGAAATATGCCGGTTGGCGGGGATCAGCGTGCCGTCGTAAAGTTTCATGATCAGCGTCGGGTCGTCTTCGCCCCGGTTCGGGTCAATCACCAACCGGGAAAACCGCGACAGGATCGCAGGGGCGTTCAGCAGTTCCGCCAGGGACCGTGTCACACCCGCCGCGCCCAGATCATAGGCGATATGCCGGCTCATATCCGCATGGGAGATTCCAAGATCGCCGCCATGCACCTCTTTGGGCACATGATTGGACGCGTGGTCCGCCGTGACCAACCAGCGCGACGCCCGGTCCGCGCCAATGATTTCGTAAGGGTGTTCTGTCATGAGTGTATCACTTCCTTTGTTCACGACTTAGGGCAGTTGTGCAGAAAAGTGAATTGCGCGATAACAACGAAATTGAATTGATAGCGATAACAAGGGCGACGCCACCCCGCGTGGCCAAAGGACAGGCAGGAATATGAGACGTCTTCGCAATGTGAAAATCGTGGCAACGCTTGGCCCGGCGTCCAATGACTATGACACCATCAAGGCGCTGCATATTGCCGGCGCGGATGTCTTCCGGTTAAACATGAGCCACGGCGCCCACGATGAAATCCGCAATCGTCACCGCATGATTCGCGAGATTGAACGCGAACTGGACAGCCCTATTGGCATTCTTGCGGATTTGCAGGGCCCAAAGCTGCGGGTCGGGGTTTTTGCCAGGGGCGAAGAAGAGCTGATCGAAGGCGCGGCATTCCGGCTTGATCTGGACAAGGCGGAAGGCGACGCCACCCGCGTCTGCCTGCCCCATCCCGAGATTTTTCAGGCCCTTGAACCCGGGTCAAACCTGTTGGTCAATGACGGCAAGATCCGGCTGAGGGTCGAAACCTGTGGCACGGATTTTGCCGATTGCGTTGTGGTTGCGGGCGGCGTGATTTCAAACCGCAAAGGCGTGAACGTGCCGGATGTGGTGCTGCCTCTGGCCGCCCTGTCCGACAAAGACCGCAAGGATCTTGAGTTCGTGTGCGATCTTGGGGTGGACTGGCTTGCCCTGTCTTTTGTGCAACGCCCCGAGGATGTGTTGGAGGCCTATGCCCTTGCCAATGGCCGCGCCGCGATCCTGTCCAAGATCGAAAAACCGTCGGCGGTCGAGTGTTTTGACGACATTCTGACGGTCAGCGACGGGGTCATGGTGGCCCGTGGCGATCTTGGGGTGGAATTACCCGTTCAGAACGTGCCGCCGATCCAGAAGCGGCTTGTGCGCAAATGCCGGTCCGCAGGCAAACCCGTGATCGTGGCCACCCAGATGATGGAAAGCATGATCGAAAGCCCCGTCCCCACGCGCGCAGAAGTAAGCGATGTGGCCACCGCGATTTACGAAGGTGCCGACGCGGTGATGCTGTCGGCGGAATCGGCGGCGGGCGATTATCCGGTTGAGGCGGTCACCACGATGAACAATGTGGCCGTCGAGGTGGAAAGTGATCCGACCTATACCCAGATCATCGAAAACACCCGCAATGCGGTACGCGAGTCGGTGGCCGACGGTATCGTCGCAGCGGCGCGGGAAATCGCCGAAACCACAGATATCAAGGTGATTTGCTGTTTCACCCAATCGGGCACCACCGCGTTGCTGACCGCACGCGAGCGCCCGCGCGTGCCGATCATCGCCATGACATCGCTGCGCGGCACGGCCCGCAGGCTGGCGTTGAGCTGGGGCACGAATTGTATCATGACGGGCGAGTTGAGCCGGTTCAAACAGGCGGTGGTCACAGCCGCCCGCGCGGCCCGGAAATACGGGTTTGCCGAACCGGAGGATCAGATCGTTGTCACCGCCGGTGTACCATTCAATGTCCCCGGCACCACCAACATTCTGCGTGTCGCCCCCTGTGATGAACGTTTGATTTTCGCCGCCGACCCGGACTAGGATCAGTCTATGGCTTACGAGTTTAAGGAACCCTCGCATGGATCATGATCTCGCTATGGCAATCGGCATGGTCGTCGGAGTGCTTTCAATTCCCTCTGTGGTGTCCGCCCTGTCCGAAGGACGCGCGCCGCGCGTGGCTTCGATCGCGATCATTATTTCCGGAGCGCTGATGACTTGGGCCATTATGAACAAACCCGGCGGGTACAAGATAGAGGACCTGCCTGATGTGCTGGTCAAAGTGGTTGCACGCTACGTAAAATAAGGCGATTGCCCCCCGACCCCCTTGCCAAGATCAAAACACCCGCGTATACGGCGCCTCTGTCAGCGCGGCCGGCTAAAAGTGGCATGCCGAGTCGCGTGTTATTGACCGAACCCGAAAAGATAGGAGACGGAAATGCCCAAGATGAAGACGAAATCGAGCTGCAAGAAGCGGTTCAAGGTGACGGCCAAGGGCCGCGTGAAGGCCGGTCAGGCCGGTAAGCGCCACGGCATGATCAAACGCACCAACAAATTCCTGCGCGACGCGCGCGGCACCACCACGCTTTCGGCTCCTGACGAGAAAATCGTCAAGTCGATGATGCCATATTCGCGCTAAGGAGGGTTTGAGAGATGTCGAGAGTTAAAGGCGGAACCACCACCCACGCCCGTCACAAGAAGGTCACCGACGCAGCCAAAGGTTACTATGGCCGTCGCAAGAACACCTTCAAGGTTGCCCGTCAGGCGGTCGATAAAGCCAACCAATACGCCACCCGTGACCGGAAGGCGCGCAAGCGTAACTTCCGCGCGCTGTGGATCCAACGCATCAACGCCGCCGTGCGCAGCCACGACGAATCGCTGACATATTCGCGCTTCATCAACGGCCTGTCGCTGGCCGGGATTGAAGTGGACCGCAAGGTTCTGGCCGATCTGGCTGTGCATGAACCCGACGCATTCGGGGCCATCGTCGATCAGGCGAAGGCCGCGCTCGCGTAAGACCCGTTCAGGGTAAGACATCAGGAAGCCGCGGACCTTTTTGGGGTCTCGCGGCTTCTTGCGTTTTAGGCCTCCTGTGATAGCAGGGGCATGACGAATTTGGAGGGTCCGATGGACGATCTGAGAGACAAGTATATCGGTTTGATCGCCGAGGCCGGCGATGAGGCGGCGATCGAGGATTTGCGCGTGCAGGCCGTCGGCAAAAAGGGAGAAATCTCGCTTAAAATGCGCGAGTTGGGCAAGATGACCCCCGAAGAGCGGCAAGTGGCAGGCCCCAGGCTCAACGCGTTGAAAGACGAAATCAACAGCGCCCTTTCGGCCAAGAAATCCGCGCTGGCCGATGTCGCGCTGGACGAACGTCTGCGCGGTGAATGGCTGGACGTGACCCTGCCCGCGCGTGACACGCGCCGTGGCACCATCCACCCGGTCAGCCAGGTCACCGAAGAGGTGACCGCGATCTTTGCCGACATGGGGTTTTCGGTTGCCGAAGGGCCGCGCATTGACACCGACTGGTATAATTTCGATGCGCTCAACATTCCCGGCCACCATCCGGCGCGGGCCGAGATGGACACGTTTTATATGCACCGGGCCGAGGGCGACAACCGCCCGCCCCACGTGCTGCGCACCCATACCAGCCCCGTGCAAATCCGCAGCATGGAAAAAACCGGCGCGCCGATCCGCGTGATCTGTCCCGGCGGTGTGTACCGTGCGGATTACGATCAGACCCACACCCCGATGTTCCACCAGGTCGAAGGCCTTGCGCTGGATACCGACATTTCCATGGCCAACCTGAAATGGGTTCTGGAAGAGTTCGTAAAGGCGTTTTTCGAGGTGGACGACGTGGAGCTGCGCTTCCGCGCCTCGCATTTTCCGTTCACCGAACCGAGTGCCGAGGTCGACATCCGCTGTTCCTGGGAAGGCGGGACGCTCAAGGTTGGCGAAGGCGACGATTGGCTTGAAATCCTTGGTTCTGGCATGGTGCATCCCAAGGTGCTACAGGCCGGTGGCGTGGACCCCGAAAAGTATCAGGGCTTTGCCTTTGGCATGGGGATCGACCGGATCGCGATGTTGAAATACGGCATCCCCGACCTGCGCGCGTTTTTTGACAGCGACCTGCGCTGGCTGCGCCATTACGGCTTTGCCTCCTTGGATCAACCGACCCTGCATGGGGGACTTTCACGATGAAATTCACACTCTCCTGGCTCAAGGATCACCTTGATACCACCGCGTCTCTGGACGAAATTCTCTATGCGCTGACCGACCTCGGGCTTGAGGTCGAAGAGGTGATCAACCCGGCACAAAGCCTTGAAAAGTTTACACTTGCCAAGGTGATCGGGGCCGAGCAGCACCCGGATGCAGACCGGTTGCGCGTGTGTAACGTGATGACCGACGAGGGCGAAAAACAGATCGTCTGTGGCGCGCCTAATGCGCGGGAAGGCATCACCGTGGTGCTGTGTAAACCCGGCGATTACGTGCCCGGAATTGATGTCACCCTGAGTGTTGGCAAAATCCGCGGGGTCGAAAGCCATGGCATGATGGCCTCGGAACGCGAGCTGGAATTGTCCGAGGAACATGACGGCATTATCGAACTGCCCAGCGGCGAGGTGGGCGAACGTTTTGTCGACTGGCTGGCCGTCCATGACCCGGCCAGGGTGGACCCGGTGATCGACATCGCGATCACCCCGAACCGCCCCGATGCCTTGGGCGTGCGCGGCATTGCGCGTGATCTGGCGGCACGCGGTCTGGGGACGTTGAAACCCGCAAAAACAGCAGAGATTCAGGGGACTTACCCCTGCCCGATCCATGTAACCATCGACGATGACACGGCCGAAAACGGCTGTTACGTCTTTGCCGGTCGCCTGATCAAAGGCGTGAAAAACGGACCCTCTCCGAAATGGTTGCAGGACCGTCTGCGCGCCATCGGGCTGCGCCCGATTTCGGCATTGGTCGACATCACGAACTTCTTCACCTATGACCAGAACCGCCCGTTGCATGTGTTTGACGCGGACAAGATCAAGGGCGACCTGCGCATCCATCGCGCCAAGGGTGGCGAAACCCTCGTTGGTCTGGACGAAAAGGAATACACGTTCAGCAAAGGGCAGGTCGTGATTTCGGACAACGAGAACGTCGAATCCATCGCCGGGATCATGGGCGGTCTGGCCACAGGATGCACCGAAGCCACCACCAACGTGTTCCTTGAAGCCGCCGTATGGGACCATATCCAGATCGCCACCACGGGCCGCGCCCTGAAAATCAATTCCGATGCGCGCTATCGCAACGAACGTGGAATCGATCCGGAATTCAACATGCAAGCCCTTGAATTGGCTACACAAATGATCCTCGACCTGTGTGAGGGTGGCGAGGTGTCCAACGTGGTTGTCGCCGGTAAAGTGCCGGATGTGAGCCGGGCTTACAAGCTGGACCCTGCCCGCGTGATCAGCCTTGTGGGCATGGAAATTTCCGAAGCGGAACAGCGCCGGACGCTAACCGCGCTTGGCTTTAAGCTTTCCGGTAACATGGCCAACGTGCCCAGCTGGCGGCCGGACGTGATGGGCGAGGCGGACCTTGTGGAAGAGGTTGCCCGTATCGCTTCGTTAACAAAGCTTGAAGGCAAGGCCCTGCCCCGTGTCACCAACGGTGTGCCGAAACCGATCCTGACATCCAACCAACGGCGGGAACAGATCGCGCGGCGCATGACGGCGAGCCTAGGGTATAACGAATGCGTCACCTATTCCTTTATCGACCGCTCCAGCGCCGAATTGTTCGGCGGCGGCGATGACGCGACCATGCTGGCCAACCCGATTTCGTCGGAAATGAGCCATATGCGCCCGGCGCTTTTGCCCGGCCTGTTGCAGGCCGCCGCACGCAACCAGGCGCGCGGGTTCAACGATCTGGCCCTGTTCGAAGTCGGCCCCGCCTTTCACGGCGGCGAGCCCTCCGAACAACACACACTTGTCTCTGGGTTGCTCGTTGGGCGCACGGCGGCCAAGGACGTGCATGGCGCGTCGCGGCCCGTGGACCTGTACGATGCCAAGGCGGATATCGAGGCGGTGCTGGCGGCCATTGGTGCCCCCGCAAAGGTCCAGATTCTGCGCGGTGCGCGTGAATGGTGGCACCCCGGACGGCACGGAAAAATCTGTCTCGGCCCCAAGAAAGTACTTGGAATCTTTGGTGAATTGCACCCCCGGGTGTTGGACGCCATGGGGGTGAAGGGCCCTGCCGTTGCCTTTACCATCTGGCCCGAAGAAATCCCTGCACCGCGCAAGAAATCGGCCACGCGCCCGGCGCTGGAGCTGCGGGATCTTCAGGCGGTGGAACGCGATTTCGCATTCGTGGTGGACGCGGATGTCGAGGCGCTGACCCTTGTCAACGCTGCGGCAGGCGCGGACAAGGCATTGATCGAAAACGTGCGCGTGTTCGATCAATTCATCGGCGGCAACCTTGGCGAGGGCAAGAAATCCCTGGCCATCACCGTGCGTTTGCAACCCACCAACGCGACCCTCAAGGAAAAGGATATCGAGGCGGTCGCCGCCAAGATTGTCGCCAAGGTGACCAAGGCGACGGGCGGCGAATTGCGCGGATAAAACACAGCCGTCGCAAAGCCCATTCAAATGGTAAACAGCCCCCCGGATTCCATCCGATTCGGGGGGTACTTTTTGCGCACCGGGGCGACACCGGCGCGGCATCGTATTTCGCGATTTCGCCGGGTTACCCCACCGCGCGCAGTTAAGGCCCAGTTAAGGTTAACAAACCCTCACCGTACGCCGCGCAACACCCCCTTCGCGGTTCGGGCTAAAGCGCACACTGTGATCCCACAAGAACCGGAAACGCTTTTGTCACGGTTGGCGACGGCGATATGGCCCGGAATGAGGGGGAAAGGGGGCGTCCCGGACCCTGCCTCTGGGTATGAGGTCCGAAAGCGATGGAAAGAAAAAGTGAATTTTCTCCAAACCTTTTTCAAACCCTTATGTTATATCTTGTTGCAGCACCCATTCGAGGGTGTGCGAACAGACAAATTCTCAAGAGTGGGGTATGTGTGATGCTTAAAGAATTCAAGGATTTCATCGCCAAGGGCAATGTCATGGACATGGCCGTGGGAATCATTATCGGTGCGGCGTTTACCGCGATCGTGAGCAGCCTTGTGGCCGATCTGATCAACCCGATCATCGGGCTTTTCATGGGCGGTGTGGACTTTACCAACAATTACGCGGTTCTGAGTGGCGAGGTTGCCGCAGGCACCAGCCTTGAGGCCGCGCGTGAAAGCGGGGCCGCCGTCTTTGCCTATGGATCGTTCATCATGGCCGTGATCAACTTCCTGATCATCGCCTGGGTCGTATTCATGTTGGTGAAATCCGTGAACAAGGCCAAGGACGCCGTAGCGGAAGAAGAAGTTGTGGAGAAAGCCCCCGCCGGGCCTACCGAGCTTGATTTGCTTACCGAAATCCGGGATGCTCTGAAAAAGTAACCTACGGTGGTGGATAGAATTTGCGACTCGCCCACAGGGGCGAGTCGCGTCCATTTCAGCCCATTTTGGCCAGACGAATACGAGTAATTTTGAAAAGCGCATTTCTTGGCCCCAATAGGTTGCCCGGGAACATAGCAAGGGTCGGAGACAGTCAGGGCATGTCAAAGCAATCCACTTCGCCCGTGCCGCTTGGCGAAATAGCAGCATTGGGCCATATCCCGGTCTGGCTTGATCTGGATGCGGGCCATAGCGCACCACGAACCTATGACAGCCTGTTCCAGGAACAGCAAGGCAGGACGCAATCCCTGCTTTATGCGGCGGGGGATTATGGAAGCGCGGCGACGGGTTTTTTGAAACTGGACGAAAGCCGCACAGATTTCCGCGTAGATGTGGCGACGGATGTGCCAACCGTTCAGGCGGGCCGTGAAGAGGCCAGCGAGGAATTGATTCGCAGCCGGTTTTCCACGCTCTACCTTCAGGACATGCGCGACGAAACGATCGCAGCTTTGGCCGAACGGTTCGCGCGCCCGCAAGAGGCGGGTTTAAAGCCATTTGAGGAACTGGCCGTGTTCGGGATGAACCACCCCGGAGACGCGCGGGAAACCGGGTATGGGCACGGATTGCTGCATCTGGATGAGCACCTGCGCCCGCGGCTGGATCTGCGATACACCCGCATCCTATCGCCGGATGATTCGGCGGGACCCGAGCGATTGCTGCGGGTCGTGGCGCGTAGCGTGGCGGACGAAATCGAGATCGGGGCGATGCTTGATCATTTTCAGTATCTGGCCAACAGGTATCGCGACATGGGAAGAGACACGTAAGTTTTTTGCCCCATTGGGTCCTTCCGAGCCCTTCCCGATCGACGCAGTCGTTGATCCAGCGGAGTGCCCGTTCCGGGCCACCCATGATATCTCGTTCCTCGGCCTCTGGCCTCGTCCTCGGGCGATTGGGTCATTGGACTGCACCCGAGTACACCGGGTTCAGTGATCTGGTGTCCGATCCCGATAAAACCCGGTTTGTTTTACATTTTCGGTTTGACACGCGCGGCGGGCTTGGATAATCGAACCTTCGTGTTGATGGCGTGATAGCTCAGTTGGTTAGAGCACAGCACTCATAATGCTGGGGTCGGCGGTTCAAGTCCGCCTCACGCTACCACAACTTCCCGACACAGTCTTTTCCCTGCCGCGACAGGGCGGCGGCCCCGCAGGGGAGCACGGATCGACACCGGGGAGGGACAACTTTTCAGGTCGACACCTTAAGAGACAGGCTTGTATCCGGGACCTCAGGGGCCGTCTGGTGTTGGCTATAAGTCTTGATATTACGCTGATGCTTCGTGGATTTTGGGGTCAAAATCCACTCCTGTCGGCTATACTGTTTAAAAAAGATGTACCGCGCCCGAATCGTGGCTGTCTTCTGGCGGAATATCGAAGAGACCCAAAACCCGTTCGCGCAATTCCCGCAGTTTCAGCGCACTACCCAAGGTCGAAAGGTCGAGTGGCGCGCTCATATCCTCGTGTGCGGACAGGCCGTCAAGGATTACCGCGATATCATCGAGCGATTGGCGCAAGAAATCCACACTCTGGAAGTCTTCGTGCAATTCATGCCGATCCGGAAGCGCCCCGATATGATCGTCCAACCGCAATGCAAGCCCTGCCAGGCTCTCCAACTCTCGTGCCAGGGTAGATATAATTTTTTGATGTGGATAGCGGATCATACACTTTTCTCTTTCTGCAAGTCTCGCAAAGGGTGCTGTTAAAGCCGCCCTACCACCTTCTCAATGCAGTTCTTCATCTGCACCGTGGAAAAGGGTTTCAGCAGAAAGCTGTTCATTGCGAGTTGCCGTCCGCGTTGAATCACACTGTTATCCGCGCGGCCAGTCACAAGAATGAACCCAATCCGAGCGGTCGCTTTGTGCATGCGCAGTTGTTCCAGAAGCTGCAAACCATCCATTCTGGGCATATTGTAATCCGACATCACCAGATGCACCGGTTTGCCCGCAAGGCGCGTAAATGCGTCGACACCGTCTTTTTCCCAGGCGTAGTTTTTGAGGCCAATTTCTTCGAGCGCCTGAATGATAAGTCCGCGGCTGGTCGACATGTCATCGACAACCATGATCTGAAGCTGTTCTTTCAATCCCATTGCCTGCCCTCAGTTTGCTGTTTGACTGATAGTGGTCGCAACATGTTCCGCTTTGCGATGAAACACACTTGTTCCCCGTGCATCGAACTTGTCGCGCATGTTGCGGGCCACTTGTTCAGAGTGTCCGATCATCAACGTCCCCCCGACCGGCAACCGCCGAGCGAACCTTTGCCATAAGGCCTGCTGTGTTGCTTCGTCAAAATAGATCGTCACATTGCGGCACATGATTACGTCAAATTGTCCGCGAAATGGCCATTCTTTCAATAGATTCAGCACCTTGAACGCAACCAGGCGGCGTGCGCGCGCATCCACCGTCCACATTCCCTGCTGTACTGCGTCCGGTAGAAAATGCGTTTTGCGAACTGTCTCCGGTACGGTATTCAGATCCAGTTCCGAATACCGACCCTCAAGGGCGCGCAGGATCATGTTGCGATCAATATCCGTCGCCAGGATCTTGACGTCCAGTTCCGGCGCTTGCGGGCAGTTATCCAAAAATGAAAAGGCAAGACAAAGGGCTTCTTCGCCACTGGAACACCCCGCAGACCAAAGCCGCACCCGCCCGCCCCGTTGCGCACGGTCGGCCAAGTTCGGAAAAACCTCTTTTTTGAGATAGTCGAAATGCGCAGCCTCGCGATAAAAACGAGTCACATTGGTTGTCAGCGACTCGATCATATGATCCAGTTCCTGCTCACCTTCATGGCTTTCAAGCAGCCTCCGATAAGACCCCATATCGTTTAGTTTCAGGGCCTTGAGACGGCGTGAAAGGCGTGAAACCACCATGGCACGCCTGGTCTCAGAGAGAAAAATACCTGTTTCACGATGCAGAAGCGCCGCGAGCGCCGCAAAATCGGCATCGGAAATGCCGATCTGTGCAATACAATCTGCCGGCTCCGGAATTGTCATTGTGCTTTGTCCGACACCAGAAATGGCAGTGTGCTGGGCACATCAATCGAGCGGATCAGTTCGTCGCCAATGGTAAAGACGCCCTTGATAAATCCTTTGCCCTCTCCCCCGGATATGTCGGGCGTCGGCTTCATCTCTTCATCCCTTACGTTCAGGATGTCGGCAACCGACTGAACCAAAAAGCCAACTGTCTGTTCCCCGATCCGCACGATGATGATCACGTGACGCGGAGACGGTTCCGTTGAACCAAGGCCCAACCGCATTGACAAATCAATAACCGGCAACACGGTGCCGCGCAGGTTCATCAAGCCTTTCACATAGGCAGGCGCATGGGGCAGCACGGTGGTTGGTGTCCAGCCACGGATTTCGAGCACGTAACTGATATCGAAACAAAACCCTTGATCCCCGATCGTGAATGAAACGATTTCTCTCTGGTTTTCGTTACTGACCGCAGTGTTGCTAGACATGATTGGCTTCTCCATTCACCTGGTGCCCGGGGAAATACTCACCCAAACTGGCATTGTGGTCGGCAAGCTGATCTGTATCCACAATCAGGGCGATTTTCCCGTCCCCAAGAATAGTTGCAGCAGCAATACCTTGAATTTGTTGATAGTTTTGCTCAAGCCCCTTTATCACGACTTCGCGTTGGTCAAGGATACGATCCACGGCCAGGGCAGCGCGGCGACCGGAATCCGTTTCCACGAGGAGAAGCGAGCGATCCTCGAAGTCCAGAGGCGGCTCGCGATATCCAAGTATCGCGCCCAGGTCGAGCACGGGAACCAGCCCATCCCGGGTCGAGATCACCTTGTCATTTGCAAAGAGCGCATGCACGGTGGCGTCATCGGCGCGGACTGTTTCTCTCAGCGCGTTTGTGGGCACGACCAGGATCTCTCCGGCGGCCTCGACGATCATGCCTTCCAGAACGGCCAGTGTCAGGGGCAGGCTAATGGTAACCGTTGTGCCCTCTCCAAGTTTGGAGTGCAAAGTCACACGGCCACCCAGCGCCTGAATCTCGTTTTTCACAACATCCATCCCAACGCCACGACCCGACAGGTTTGACACTTCCTTGTTCGTCGAGAACCCGGGATGGAACAGAAGGTTGTCAATTTCCGTGTCGTTCAATTCGTCCGTCGGAGAGATCAGCCCTTTTTCTTCGGCCAGCTGCCGGACACGTTCGCGGTTGATCCCGGCCCCGTCGTCACGCAGTTCGATCACCACGCGCCCAGACCTGTGCGCCGCAGAAAGCGTGACAGTGCCACGTTGGTCCTTGCCAATCCTGTTGCGCACTTCCGGCGGTTCGATACCGTGGTCCACGGCATTGCGTATCATTTGGGTCAGCGGATCAACCAGACGTTCGGTCACGGTTCTGTCCACTTCGGTGTGATCCCCTTCGGTGATCAAACGTGCATCCTTGTTCGCTTCGCGGGCCGACTCGCGCACGATTCGAGACATGCGTTGGAACAATCCGCGCACCGGCTGGGCACGGATTGCCATCACGCTTTCCTGTAGAACACCGGACAGTTGTTTAAGCTGGGTCATCGCGGTTTCGACCGCCCCGTGCGGGGAAAACGTCAGCTCACCCATAGACTGGCGCAGCATCGCCTCGCTGATCACCAGTTCACCGGCAATATTGATCAATCGATCGATACGCTGCAATTCAACCCGGATGGTTTCACGCGATGTCGTGGCCCCGGATTTTTCGCGTGACGCTGATTTGGCTTTGGCCGATTCGCTGTCCTCAGCCGGCGCAGCGATCTCGTCTTCCGATACAGCCACGGGCGGAGATTCAACGGCAAGCGGTGCGGGCAGATCGGCCCCGGCAGAGCCTCCAAGCGGAGCGATGTCCAGGTCACATTGCCCGAATGAGAATTCGAACACCGCCTCCACCTCTTCACGCGACGACGTTGTTTCCAGCTCGATTTGCCAGGACACGCAAGGCGTAAACGGGGACAGCGCCGCAAACTCCGGCACCTTTGAGAGGTCCGCCTTGATGGACACGGTGCCAAGTTCGCCGAGCGCCTTGATCAACAACGCCGCTTCATTGCCATTGTCAAACAGCGCCGCGTACGGAGCAAAGCGAATGTGATACCCAACACGGTCATCCTCGTCTGACAGGTCGAGCGGCCCGCCAAGGTCCAGAGTAAGGGGTACGAAATCATCCACCGCTTCCGCCGCATCCGCGATCTCAGCAGGAGCGGGGGCGTCCCCACCCCCCGAAATCGCTTCGAGATCCCGCAAAATCCCGGCCCCCCTGGAGGGATCGGTTTCCTGCTCCAACCGGGCATCTTCGACCAGATCGGCAAGATGGTCGCCAGAGAGATAGAAAAGGCTGACAAGCATTGCATCAACGGCCAATCTGCCGCTACGCAGATCATCCAGAACGTTTTCGAATGCGTGGGAGAAGGTCACAAGCGTGTCGAGCCCGAATGCTCCGGCCCCGCCCTTGATCGAGTGTACGGCCCGGAACATCGCGTTGATGGTTTCGTCGTCGAACTCCTGATCATCAATGGCCTTCAGGCCATCATCAAGAACCTCAAGCAGTTCGCCACATTCTTCAAAGAATCCGCCTCTGAGATCGCTCATGACACCCCGCATTCAGGCCAGGACGCGCCGGATGGCAGACACCAACAGCATTTCATCGAATGGTTTGATAATCCAGCCGGTCGCGCCAGCATCGCGGGCGCGTTCCTTCATTGGCTGGCTGCTTTCGGTCGACAGGACAAGAATTGGCATCCCGCGATACTTGTTCTGCGATCTTACACCTTCGATGAAACCGAACCCGTCCAGCCGAGGCATATTGATATCGGTGATCACCATATCCGGGGTTTCTTCGGCCAGTTTTTCAAGCCCGTCTTCACCGTCTTCGGCAAGCCGTACCCTGAACCCGTTCCGCGACAGAGTCTGGTCCAACATGTTCCGCATCGTGCGAGAATCGTCTACCGCCAAAATCGTGCGCTCCTGCATGGGCTCAAACCTCCAATAATACCGCATGTTCAACCCCCAGAAGGGACATTCCATCAAGGAACCCTTCTGACGGATTGACGAATTCAAACTGTATATTTTCGCTGTTCCAGCTGCGCTTTGCCGACACCAGCGCCTGTAGGCAGAGCGCGCCGAAGAACTCAACCCCGGACGCGTCGATCTGCACCGGGGACAGTTGCCTCCTGCTTAGATCTGCCACCACCTGTTCAACAGCAGAGGTCCCAAGCGATACGGGAAGCCGAATGACGTCCGCGCCGTCCTGCGTATCCGGTGCTTCGGATGATGGTTGGTCTGGCATATGGGGCGTCTCCCTGCTTTGTTCGATGAAACAGCCATCGGAGGGGGACGCTATCGCGCTGGAGTTAAAAAATGGTTCTGCTCATCGGGTATTCCTGCTCTGTCCCGAGAACACGTTGACCTTTGGGGAGCCGGGCCGACAGGGTGCCCCGTTCGTGACGCGTGTCGGGACAGGACTCGCAAGACAGGAGCGCAGCTTTCCGGGTCACGGCGTTCTGAAACGCGTTCGGGCGGGCGGCATCACACGACCCGCCACAACGCTGGCACCCAGCCCCCTTCTTGGGGGTGTTCTGCACAACGTTGCCCTGACGCGCCCCCAAGGGCGGCCAAAGGCGACTCCGCGCTATTTCTGTAAAGGTGGCTCGGTTTCCTGATCGGGCCAGATGCCCGGTGATGTGGGCAGGCCGTCGTCGAATTGACGGAGATAGCCCAGCATCATCGGACGGTTGTCGATAAAGCCCTTATAGGTCGCCAGCTCTTCGGGCAGGTCACGGATCACGCGGTGCAGGCGACGGCCCCATTTGGGCATCGTCATCAGGTCCTGAAACGAGCACAGATAACAGCGGATCGGGAAGAGCAGTGCATTTGAGCGCGGCAGGCGGTAGAAGGTTTGCAACTCAACCCGCAGGTGCTGTTTCGAACCGATGTTCTCCGGGGTCAGCTCTGTCTTTTGGATACCCCATTTGTGATAGTTTTCGGGGCTGGTATCCAGCAGCGGATTGACCGTCATGGTCCAGTTCAGCCGCCGCGCAGGCGCGCCTTGCTGGATGTTGAGCAGGAATTTCAGCGCGCGTTTGAAAATTCCCATCTCATGAGCCATCGGCACCGGCGCGTGCCATTCGAAAAAGTTCATGCCGATGTCGAAATCCAGCGACCAGTCGGCCTGTGTCGTGACCATGCCGGCGTCCATCCACAGCATGTCATCGCGCTGATCCAGCACGGCATAATCGCCCTGTGCCTGGCGGGTGATGTATTCCAACGGACCGCAGGGCAAGGTGGTTTCATCGAGAAACGTAAAACTGTGATCAATGCCCATGGGCTTGTTGATCCAGCGCCAATGATTGCCATCGCGGTGCAGTTCGAACAGGTCCGGGTAATCCTCGGATTTCGAGACCATGATCAGTTCCAGCGTGTCCCAGCCAGCCAGAGTCATATGCGGCAGGGACTGGCAGCGCAGCGGGTCTTCGGCCAGCACCCGGGCGCGGTCTTTCATCTCTGAAACGTAATGCTCGTCCACGTCAAAGCGTTTTTCATAGACCGACCCTTTGGGCCCGCCGCGGTGCTGTTCCATATTGACCGAATACATATAGCTGTCTTCGTGAAACGGGAACGGAAAGCGTTTGATTGCCCACTCCGAATTGTGGAAAGAGTAATCGTCGCGGAAGGTTTCTTCGTTGAATTGAATAGTCATGTGGCTCTCTCCTTAGCGGTCCAGCACCAGCGATTTGCCGATGAAACGGCTCACGCAGGGCATGATTTTCTTGCCCGAGGCATGGTCTTCATCCTCAAGCCAGTGATCACGGTGGAGGAATTCCCCATCGCTTTCGACCACATCGGTTTCGCATTGGCCGCAGGCCCCGCCGCGACACAGGAAGGGAGCATCGACGCCACAACGCTCCATGGCCTCAAGCAGGCTTTCGTTTTCGCCCACATCAATGGTGATGTCCGATTTGCACAGGCGCACCTGGAACGGTTTGCCGGGCTGCGGGGCCAGGAATTCCTCGGAATGCACGTTGTCTTCGGGCCAGCCGTGTTCCACGGCGGTATCGTGAATCCACCGGATCATACCCGCCGGGCCGCAGACATAGGCGTGGGTGCCAAGCGGCTGCCCATCCAGCAGGTGTTCAAGGTCGATCGCCTCGCCTGCGCTGTCATAATAGACATGTACATTGGCGGGATGTTTGGTGCTGAGCTCTCTGGCATAGCTGGCCAGTTCCGGTGAGCGGGCGGCATAGTGCAATTCCCAGTAACCGTTTGACCGCTCCAACTGTTCGATCATCGCCATGAAGGGCGTGATGCCAATCCCACCGGCGAAAAAGATGTGTTTGCGCGCGCGCAGATCGAGGGCGAACAGATTGACCGGATAGGTGATCACCATGTGATCTCCTTCGGACACGTTCTTGTGCATGAACAAAGACCCACCGCGCCCTTCATCATCGCGGCGCACCGAGATGGCATAGGTCGAGGTGTCCGCCGGATCGGACATCAGCGAATAGGGATTCAAACGGGTGCGGCCGTCGTCGTGCATTTCGACAACCGTATGCGCACCCGCCGAGAACGGCGGAAAATCCTGCCCGTCGGTACGTTTGAATTCAAACCGGGTGACAAGATCGTTCAGGGGCACAACGGCGCTGACGACAACGTCCAGTTTTTCGGCGCCTGCTTTGGCTTTTGCGGGGGATGCGCTCATTTGTACAACTCCACGGCGTCAGGAACATTTCCGGGGTCTTCGGCGTCGATACAGACGGCCTGGAATGCGGCGAGACGGCGGGAATAGTGGTCGCGCACAAACAGGTTCAGCCCGCAGTGTGAACAGACAAACGGATCGGTCATCACGTCTTCGGTGATGCCCTTGCAATGCACACATTGCATACGCCGCGCGACCGATCCGCGATGTTCGGTTTGAATGGCGGTGTGAGGGATGCCGACACTGGTGGCTTCGTTCATCGCCTGACCGATCAGCCCCTCGGTGCCCGCCAGATAGACCTGCAACCCCATACGCGCCTCGCCAAGGACATGGCGGATGCGTTCGATTGCAGCCGCGAAACTTGGGCCAACATAAAGCTGGGCGGGGCCAACTGCGCGGAGCTTGTTCACATAGGTTTCGCCGGTATCTTTGGCAATGAAGATGATATGGCTTTTCGCCATGAGGCTGTTGTCCTGAGCGGCAAGGTCAAGCAGCGCTTCGGCCCCTTGCGCATCAGCGATCATAAGGTGTGCTTTGCCCTTGCGCGGTTCGAGCGTACCATAGGTGGGGCGGCTCTTGATGCTTTCCGGAAAATTGAATTTGCTCATGCCCGGAACCTCCCTTGCTGGGTGTCAATTCGGCCGGGCGACCGGGGGCCGCCCGACATGGTTCCGGATCAGCCTTTCGCTGTGCGGATCGATTTGTCTTTGTCGTAGAAGGGCATTTCCTCGGCAACGCAGGGGATTTCGGTGCCATCTTCGTTGCGCACGGTCATCGCAGTGCCGGGCACGGCGCAATCGGTGGGCATACGGGCGATGCCAACATTGTGGCTGTTCAGGTCCGAATTCATGCCAAAGGTGACAACGCCAACCTCTTTGCCATCTTTCAGCAGGGTCGCGCCTTCGCTTGCGGGTGTGGTGCCTTCGAGACGGACGCCGTAGATTTTGAAACGTTCCTTGCCCTGCAAGGCATAGTGGTTTTCCGCACCACGGAAACCGGTCTTGCCGGGGGAGACCGTGAACTCCAGCCCCAGCTCCCACAGGGAATCGCCACACGCGGCGTCCGCAAAGGGATAGGTTTCCGAGTTGTCACCAGGATAGAACAGCAGGTAGCTTTCGGTGCGCAACAGATCGAGTGTCGAGAACTGTACCGGGACGATGCCCATGTCTTTGCCGTCTGCAAGGATCGCGTCCCACAGTTCAACCGCATGGCGACCTTCGCAGAAGATTTCATACCCGCGCTCGCCGGTGTAGCCAGTGCGCGAAATCATGACAGGTTTGCCAAACAGCTTGGTCTGCATGATCCCGAAATAGGCCAGATCGCGAATCCCCGGCACATGTTTTGCAAGGAAATCAACCGCGACCGGACCCTGTAGGGACATGTCGTGCAGGTCGTCGTCAAACAGCATGGTGACGTTCTTGCCATAGGCCGCCATGGCCAGACTTTCATGGCCGGTTCCGGTGCCGTGTACCAACAGCCAGTTGTTGACCGACAGGCGGTAAATCACACAGTCGTCGATGAACAGGCCGCGATCATCCAGCATCGAGGCATAAACCGCGCGTCCGGGCATGATTTTGTCGACATTCCGGGTGGTTGCGCGATCAATCACCGCTGCGGCGTGGGGGCCGCTAAGGTGGACTTTTTTCAGGCCGGACACGTCCATGAGGCCGGCCTTGGTGCGGACTGCTTCATAGTCGGCTTTGGCGCGCTCATCCGAACTGTCATAGAACCATGCGGTTCCCATTCCGTTCCAATCTTCCAGCTCGCCACCGATGTCTGTGTGGCGCTGTGCCAGTGCGGAAGTTCGATAGATGATGGCCATTTTTCTCTCCCTGTTGATCCATTGCTGGACCACATTCAGACCGATACCGATCCAAAAATCAACACTTCTGCGCAAATAAATTTCCTGATGGGAAATAGATTGCCTTGCTGTGCAGAGTCTCGGCAACTTGCGACGGAGACGGAGGAGGGAGGGGATCAACCCAAAAAGCACCAATTCAACCAAATTCAACCAAAAACGGCTTACCTGCCTTTGCCCCCTCAAAACACGCATGTGGTACAAAATTATTGACTAATAGGAAAATATACGCACCGCTGTACGAAAACAGTTTTACTGTGGGTAAAGTAAACGGCCAAAAAAACGACCAAAAGGGAGAGTACTATGGATGGAAATTTAAATGCGATCACGACCGTGTTCACCGAGTTTTATTACTGGGTCACAGTTGTTTTCATGTTTCTGATTCATGTGGGGTTCTGCATGTACGAAGTGGGCGCAAGCCGCCGACGTAACCATATGCACACGCTGATGAAAAACGTCATGGTGATCCCGTTGGTCACCGTGACGTTTTTCTTTTTCGGCTGGTGGATCTATTGGGCCTTCCCGATGTTTCCCTTCTTTGGCGGTCTGGACCCGGCCGGAGAGGCCAACGCGCCCTGGTCGCAAACCATGGGCACCAACCTGGGTGATAGAATCACCGGGGTCTTCTGGGCGGCGTTCCTGTTGTTCAGCTGGACTGCGGCTTCGATCGTTTCGGGGTCCGTGATCGAACGAATCCGCTCATCTGCGCTTTGGGTGCATGCGGTTATGATCGGTTCGGTCTGGTGGATCATCGATGCCGCCTGGGGATGGCATTATGGGGGGTGGATGGTCAAATACCTTGGCTATCACGATGCCTATGCGTCCGGCGTGATCCATGCCATCGCCGGTGGTTATGCGCTTGGGGTGATCATGGTGCTGGGTCCGCGCATCGGGAAATTCAAACGTGATGGAACCCCGCGCGACATTCCTCCGCACAATCCATGGATGCTGACGATTGGCATTTTCCTGATTTATACCGGGTTCTGGGGATTCTATGCGGCCTGCAACGTGCCCGTCATTTCACCCGAAGTGATTGATGGCCAGATCACCGGCACCACATGGACCGCAACGAATATCTATCTCGCGCCAACCACGCTTTCGGCGATTACCTTTAATTTCCTGATGTCGCTGTCCGGTGGTCTGATGGCGGCCTATGTGATTTCGCGCGGCGATGCCTTCTGGACCTTCTCGGGTGGTTTGGCCGGAGTGATCACCGCCTCTGCCGGGAACGATCTGTATCACCCGATTCAGGCCATGCTGGTCGCGGCCGTGGGTGTCGTGATTGCCTACAAGCTGCACTATTGGGTGGAGCGCCGGTTCAAGCTGGATGACGCCGTGGGTGCGGTGGCCGTGCATGGGTATTCCGGCGTGGTCGGGCTGATCATCGCGGGTTTCATGCTGTGGGGCGCGCCGTCTTCGCCGTTCGAAGGTTACGCGACCATCAACCCGCTGGGTCAGACCATCGGTGCGGTGATCATGTTCTTTGTTCTGGGCTTTTTGCCCGGATGGGTGCTGGCCAAAATGCAGGCAGCTGCGGGCGTGTTGCGCATCCCCGAAGAGGTGGAATTGCAGGGGCTCGATTATGCCGAACACCATTCCTATGAGGACGCCAAAGCCGAAATCATCGAGGCCGACAAGCGGTACCTCGCCAATCATATCAAACCAGCAGAATAGGAGAAATCGACATGTCAACGATTGGATATGAAAACTGGGCCGTTGATCTGGCCGATGTTGGACCGGTCTATCCGTTCCAGGGATTCGAAGTGCTGATGGTTATCCTTGGCGTGGCCTTTTGGATCGGCTGGCACCGCATTCAATACGTGCGCGAAGGCAAGCATCTTGAGGCGGCGCGCAAGCGGGCCATCGATCACGCGAAAATTCAGGAAAGCGTCGAGCGGTACTAAAGCATTCGCCCTTTTACCCGAGACAGGGAAAAGGGCGAAGGCAACGCGGCATTTATGTGTTTCGCGTGTCCTGCCAAAAATCTGTGAGTCAGGTTGTTGGCAGGACGTTTTAGCCAGTTACGCCATCCCCGGGCGTTTTTCCTGCGCCCGGGGCATTGACTGTCAGGAAATATATTTTCATTTTGGTTTGAGTGATGGCCCGCCGGATGCTAGCGTGAATGCAGTTTCCTCAGAGCCGAATCAATATACGGAGCAACTAGAAAATGTGCGGAATCGTCGGATTATTCCTGAAGGACAAAGCACTTGAGCCGCAGCTTGGCGCGATGCTGACTGACATGCTCATCACGATGACAGATCGTGGGCCCGACAGTGCCGGGATTGCAATTTACGGCGGCGACGCAAATGACGGTGAGGCGAAGCTGACCGTTCAGTCTGATAATGCGGATGCTGATTTTGAAACACTTGCGACCGATCTGGGAGCGGCCATTGGGGCCGATGTGTCCATGGCGCGCAATGACACCCACGCGGTGCTGGCTTTGCCCGCCGACAAAGCCGAAGCCGCCCGCGCAGCGGTGCGCGACCTGCGCCCCGGTATGCGGGTCATGAGCGATGGGGACACCATCGAGATTTACAAGGAAGTTGGCCTGCCCAAGGATGTTGCGGCCCGGTTCAACATTTCTTCCATGGGTGGGTCGCATGGCATCGGCCATACCCGCATGGCGACCGAATCCGCCGTGACAACCGAAGGCGCGCACCCGTTTTCAACCGGTGCGGACCAGTGCCTTGTGCATAATGGCTCGCTTTCCAACCACAACTCTCTGCGCCGAAAACTTCAGCGTGAGGGTGTCCGCATCGAGAGCATGAACGATACCGAAGTGGGCGCGGCCTATCTGACCTGGAAAATGCGCGAAGGCGCGTCTTTGGGGGAGGCGCTGGAAAGCTCGCTTGAGGATCTGGATGGGTTTTTCACCTTTGTGGTGGGGACCAAGGATGGGTTTGGCGTCGTGCGTGACCCGATCGCCTGTAAGCCCGCTGTGATGGCCGAAACCGATCAATATGTCGCCTTTGGCAGCGAATATCGTGCCCTGGTGAACCTGCCCGGTATTGATGAGGCCCGCGTCTGGGAGCCCGAACCCGCAACCGTTTACTTCTGGAACCACTAACATGCAGACATATGATCTTGAGGCCGACGGCCTGCGCGGGCTGAATTCCGCCCTGCAAGCCCAGAGCGAAAATACCAACCAACCCAAGTGGGACATCGTCAACCCCAAAGGCAGCCATGCGATTGCGGTGGGGTTGAACGCCCCCATTGAGGTCACTGTAAATGGCTCAACCGGCTATTACTGTGCGGGCATGAACCAGCAGGCGACCGTGAATGTCAAAGGCTCGGTCGGTCCGGGCGTGGCAGAAAACATGATGTCCGGCACCGTGATCGTCGAAGGAGATGCCAGTCAATATGCCGGGGCAACCGGCCATGGCGGGCTGCTTGTGATCAAGGGCAATGCATCTTCGCGGTGTGGCATTTCCATGAAGGGGATCGACATCGTCGTGCATGGCAACATCGGCCACATGAGCGCGTTCATGGCGCAGGCCGGGAACCTTGTCGTCTGTGGTGATGCGGGTGATGCTCTGGGTGACTCTCTGTACGAGGCCCGGCTGTTCGTGCGCGGATCGGTCAAGAGCCTTGGAGCCGATTGCATCGAAAAGGAAATGCGCCCCGAGCATATCGAGATCCTTGAGGATCTGCTGAAACGCGCGGGCGCAGATGCCAAACCCGAAGAGTTCAAGCGCTATGGCTCGGCCCGGCAGCTTTATAACTTTGATGTTGATAATGCGCAGGCCTACTGAGGATGACAGACATGGATAATAAAACCCCGCAGACCATGCCGATCCAATCGGCCACGTTTACCAACCCGATCAACGCGGAAATCCGTCGTGCAGCGGCCACTGGTATCTATGACATTCGCGGCGGTGGTGCCAAACGGCGTGTCCCGCATTTCGACGATCTGCTGTTTCTGGGCGCGTCGGTATCACGCTATCCGCTCGAAGGGTATCGTGAGCGCTGCGATACCTCGGTGACGCTGGGCACGCGTTTTGCCAAGAACCCCATCGAGCTGGATATTCCCGTTACAATCGCTGGCATGAGCTTTGGCGCGTTGTCCGGTCCGGCGAAAGAGGCGCTTGGCCGTGGTGCAAGTGCGGCGGGCACGTCGACCACCACCGGCGACGGCGGCATGACCCCGGAGGAGCGCGGCCATTCGACCAAGCTTGTCTATCAGTATCTGCCGTCGCGCTATGGCATGAACCCCAACGACCTGCGCAAGGCGGACGCGATTGAAATCGTGGTCGGGCAAGGAGCCAAACCCGGTGGCGGCGGTATGTTACTGGGTCAGAAGATCAGCGATCGCGTCGCGGAAATGCGCACGCTTCCCAAGGGCATCGACCAGCGTTCTGCCTGTCGTCACCCGGATTGGACCGGACCGGATGATCTTGAAATCAAGATCCTCGAACTGCGTGAAATCACCAATTGGGAAGTACCGATCTATGTGAAAGTCGGTGGCACCCGCCCCTATTTCGACACGGCTCTGGCGGTGAAAGCCGGGGCGGATGTGGTTGTTCTGGACGGGATGCAGGGCGGCACTGCCGCGACGCAGGACGTGTTCATTGAACATGTGGGTCTGCCAACACTGGCCTGTATCCGCCCCGCCGTTCAGGCGCTTCAGGATCTGGGCCTGCACCGCGAAGTGCAGTTGATCGTGTCCGGCGGCATCCGCACGGGGGCCGACGTGGCCAAGGCCATGGCATTGGGGGCCGATGCGGTCGCCATCGGCACCGCCGCGCTGATTGCGCTGGGGGACAATGATCCGCGCTGGGAAGCCGAGTATCAGAAGCTGGGCACCACAGCAGGTGCCTATGATGACTGGCACGAGGGCCGGGACCCTGCGGGTATCACCACCCAGGACCCCGATCTGATGAAACGTCTGGATCCGGTTGAAGGGGGCCGTCGTCTGCGCAACTATCTCAAGGTGATGACCCTTGAAGCACAGACCATTGCCCGCGCCTGTGGCCACAACCACCTGCACAATCTCGAACCCGAGGATCTGTGCGCCCTGACGATGGAAGCCGCGGCCATGGCCAAAGTACCGCTTGCGGGAACCGAGTGGTATCCGGGCAAACCCGGCACGGGCTACTAAGATTTCGGGCGCGCGGGCAATGGTCTGCGCGCCTTTTTTACAAACAAAACAAGACCTACAGGGAGCCACCCAATGACGATAGATCTCGCCAAATTTGCCGAGGAAAAAGGCGTCAAGTATTTCATGATTTCCTTCACCGATCTGTTTGGCGGTCAACGCGCCAAGCTGGTTCCGGCGCAGGCGATCGCGGACATGCAGGAAGATGGCGCGGGCTTTGCCGGTTTCGCCACCTATCTTGATATGACCCCTGCCCATCCCGATATGCTGGCGGTGCCAGACCCGTCCTCGGTGATCCAGCTGCCATGGAAACCCGAGGTTGCATGGGTTGCGGGCAACTGTGTGATGGAAGGCCAGGACGTGGCCCAGGCCCCGCGCAATGTGCTGCGCCGCCTGATTGATGAAGGTGCCGCAGAGGGGCTGCATGTGAAAACCGGCATCGAGGCCGAGTTCTTTCTGCTGACACCGGAAGGCGATGAAATCAGCGACCCCTTCGATACCGCTGCCAAACCCTGTTATGACCAGCAGGCCGTCATGCGCCGCTACGATGTGGTGCGCGAGATCTGCGACTACATGCTGGAAATGGGCTGGGGTCCGTATCAGAACGACCACGAAGATGCCAACGGCCAGTTCGAAATGAACTGGGAATTTGACGACGCGCTAAAAACCGCGGACAAACACAGCTTTTTCAAGTTCATGACCAAATCGGTCGCGGAAAAGCATGGCTTCCGCGCGACCTTCATGCCCAAACCTATTGAGGGTCTGACCGGCAACGGCTGCCACGCGCATATTTCCGTTTGGGATGCGCCGGGTGCCGACAGCAAGACCAATGTCTTTGCCGGAGATGCGGGCGGTCAGGTGGGTGAAGTTGGCCTGTCGGAAAAGGGCGGTCATTTCCTTGGTGGGATCATGAAACACGCCAGCGCGCTGGCGGCGATCACCAACCCGACCGTGAACAGCTATAAGCGCATCAACGCGCCGCGCACCATGTCGGGCGCAACTTGGGCCCCCAACACCGTGACCTGGACCGGCAACAACCGCACGCATATGGTCCGCGTTCCGGGGCCGGGCCGGTTCGAGCTGCGCCTACCTGATGGGGCGGTGAACCCCTATCTGCTACAGGCGGTGATCATCGCCGCCGGTTTGTCGGGTATTCGCACCAAAGCGGATCCGGGCAAGCGTCACGACATCGACATGTACGCCGAAGGCCATTCGATCACCGATGCGCCGCAATTGCCGTTGAACATGCTGGACGCGCTGCGCGCCTATGAGAATGACGCAGAGTTGGTCAGCACCATGGGCGAAGAGTTTTCAAGCGCCTATCTCAAGCTGAAGAACCAGGAGTGGAATTCCTTCGTCAGCCACTTCTCTCGCTGGGAAAAAGATCACACGCTCGATATCTGAAGCGTTTCCGCATGACGTTGACTCGGCGTGATTTGGAAACGCTGCGCAACACAGTAGGGATGTGGGTGTTTTCGAACAGCAATCGGAACCTGACAGAACGCGCGGCATTTGTGTCGCGCGTTTATTATTCAGGACCAGTGAGGTGGTCGCCGAAAACCGGGAAGTGCGGGAAACAAACCGAGGTTCGTAGCACCCGTTTCTTTTTGGGTTTCAGAGCCCCAAATACGCGATTGATGCAAACACGGCACAGACGGTGCCCCATTGTATCCGGCTTATCCGCTCGCGCAGGATCACGGCGGCCAGAACCACGGTGATCAGACCAAAGGCCGAGGCCGCGACACTGGCGAATTCGGGGTTTGGCATAGCCCCGGCGAGGATGATCATGCCAAGCGCGAGGGCATCCAGCGCTCCCATCAGCACCAGCACGGGCACCGTTCCCAGAGACGGGAACGGAGATTGGCGCAACAGGATGGCCAGTGCAAAAATCGTGATCAGCGCCGCCACGCGGGTTGGCAAAAGCAGCGCCACTTCGGCCCCGCCTGACGCGGCGGCCTGACCTGCCGCAAAGGTGGCTGCAAACCCCGCGGCGGCGGCGAGCGACCAGAGCACCGCCGGGACGCGCGCGGTCTGGATGTCCTGGCCATCGTCACTGCGGCCCACGACGAATCCCACGCCAGTGACAATCAGCAAAACCGCCAGCCATTGATCCACGCTGGCCGGTTGGCCCGAGAACCCGGCCCAGGCCACGGATAGAACCGGATAGGACCCGATGATCGGTGCCACCAAACGCACCGGACCAATTGCAAAAGCGCGATAGAGCGCATACCCCGCCAGCCCATAAAACACCCCGGCCATCAAGGCGAGAGACAGCGCGGCGCCATCCGGCCGGATCGGAGCGGTCAGGCCAAGGGGAGCCACCATGAGCGTTCCGAAAACCATGACCGCCGCCAAAGGCGCCATGATTCCAGTGCTTTGGCTCACATATCGCACACAGAGATCGTGGATTCCCCAGGCAAAGGCCGCGACGACACCCAATCCCAGACTTAGCATTTCGCCTCTCTTTAACTGTGCTGCATCAGAGACCGATCAAAGGACCCGTTAAAATAGTTGGTTCAACTGGTTTCTTTATCTTGTCCGAAAGCCCGCTTTATGGATATTCTTGATGTTAAATTAATATTCCACACATGCAAGCGGCGGATAAACCAACAGGGGAAGAGATGCTCGACAATCGTTACCCGGACGTTGAGCCTGGGCCACCCAAGCCAAGTCTGATAACCCAGCCGCAGGTGTTTTCCCTGCCGCCCGGAACCGAACGTTACGTTGTTGAAGGTGCTGGCGCAATTCTGATCCGCATCGAGGCAGGTGACAGGCTGACCATTTCCAACACGGAAGGTGGACAACCCTGCGAGATTGTCGCCGCAGGCGCGGACGGTGTGGTCGATCCGGCGATTCTGGGGAATACGGGCACGGGTACGGCCGGGGGGCTCAAGGCGTTGCTGACCGGTTCGGATCGGTCCCTGCGTGGTCTGCGCATGGGGCTTGAATCGCGGGGGATCGACCTTGGTCAGGCGCGTTCGATCAATATCTTTGACGACTCCACTCCGGCGGGCGAAGAGAGCGTTCACACCGCCACCCGTGACGGGGTGGTGATCATTGCCGCACCCGGTGGGGTGATGGATTTCGAGCGCCAGAACACCGTTACACCGTTGACGATCTGGGTCAAACGCGGGGTTATCAAACCGCACACCCGGTTTGAGCTTCCCGATCCGCTGGCCGATCCGGTTGCGGATATCCGCATCCATTCCGCCACGGCGCAAAGCTATTTCGTCAAGGCGGGCGACTATATCCAGATCCTTGATGTGGATGGCCGTCAATGCACCGATTTCCAGTGTTTCGATGCGCGCAAGCTGGACAAGGGGATCGCGCATCCGCTTGATGTTACCACGACACGCACCATCCAGCATTGTATTTACCCGATGCCCGGGCTGCATGAGAAATACTATGATCAGGATGAAACGCCGCTGGTGCGTGTGGTACAGGATATGTGCGGACGGCATGATGCCTTTGCCATGGCCTGCGCGGCGAAATATTACGATGATATCGGCTATCCCGGTCATGTGAATTGCACGGACAATTTCAACGACGCGCTGGTGGCTCATGGGGTTCCGGCGCGGCCCGGATGGATGGCGATCAACTTCTTCTTCAATACCGGGCTGGACGATCACGGCGTGCTTTATGCCGATGAGCCCTGGTCGCGCCCCGGCGATTATGTGCTGTTGCAGGCGCTGACCGATCTTGTCTGTGTCAGCTCGGCCTGCCCGGATGACACCAGCGCCGCCAATGGCTGGAACCCTTCCGACATCCATGTCCGTACCTATAGCGGCGAAGAAAAATTCCAACACGCGGTGGCCTACCGCCCGACCCCCGACTCTGAGGCGAAAATGACGAAACAAACCGGTTTTCACGACAGCTTTGCCAGGTTCACGGATAACTTCATCGAATATAACGGATTCTGGCTGGCCAATTGCATGTCCACTGCGGGGCCGATCGAGGAATACCACGCCGCGCGTCAAAAATGCGTGGTGCTGGACCTGTCGGCGCTGCGCAAGTTCGAGATCACCGGCCCGGATTCCGAGGCCCTGTGCCAGTATGTCTTTACCCGCAACATGAAGACCCTGCCGGTGGGCGGCGTGGTCTATACCGCCATGTGTTACGAGCATGGTGGCATGATCGACGACGGCACGGTTTTCCGTCTGGGCAAGGATAATTTCCGCTGGATTGGCGGTTCGGATTATGGCGGTGAATGGATTCGCGAACAGGCCGAAAAACTTGGCCTCAAGGTGCTGGTGCGGTCGTCCACCGATGTGCAGCACAACATCGCCGTGCAGGGCCCCGAAAGCCGCGATCTGTTGAAAAAGCTGGTCTGGACCCTGCCGCATCACCCGAATTTTGAAGATCTGGTGTGGTTCCGTCACACCCCCGCGCGCCTGCGCAGCCATGATGGGGTCCCTATGGTCGTGTCGCGGACAGGGTACACTGGTGAGCTTGGCTATGAAATCTTCTGCCATCCCAAACACGCCGCCGAAATCTTTGATGCGGTTTGGGAAACCGGGCAGGACCACGGCATTCGCCCCATGGGGTTGGAGGCGCTGGATATGCTGCGCATCGAATCCGGGCTGATCTTTGCCGATTATGACTTCAGCGACCAGACCGACCCGTTCGAAGCCGGTATCGGGTTCACCGTACCGCTGAAGTCCAAGACCGACGATTTCATCGGTCGCGACGCGTTGATCCGGCGCAAGGAAACCCCTGCGCGCAAGCTGGTCGGGCTGGATATTCATTCCAATGTCGATGTGGTTCATGGCGATTGCGTCCATATCGGACGCGCCCGGATTGGCGAGGTCACGTCCTCTATGCGCTCGCCCATCTTGGGCAAAAATATCGCGCTGGCGCGGGTGGATGTGGCCCATCACGAGGTTGGTACAGAGGTCGAGATCGGCAAGCTGGACGGGCATCAGAAACGACTGCCCGCGACCATTGTGCCCTTCGCCCATTACGATCCCCAGAAAACGCGCCCCCGGTCATAGACTGTGGTGGCGTTGATCTGCATCAAAGCCCCCTTTTCGTGCAAAAGGTAGTCTGTTGTCATGAGTGCGCTGCATGACATTGGCGGAGAAGAGCGGTTGCGCGAACTGGTCAACCGCTTCTATGACCGCATGGAGACGGACCCGGAGGCCTATTCTCTGCACCGGCTGCATTTTCGCGGTCATGGGCTTGAACATATCCGGCAGGCGCAGTTTGAATTCTTGTCGGGGTTCTTTGGCGGGCGCGCATATTACCGCGAGCGGTTTGGTCATATGAACCTGCGCGAGTTGCACGCACATGTGCCGATCCGCGAAGACGACGCGGAGCTATGGTTGCAAACCTTTGACAAGGCTCTTGAGGATTGCGGGATGATGGGCATTCCCGCCGTTGGGCGCATCCGCGCGACGTTGCGCCGTGCGGCGCATATGTTGGTAAATGACGTGCATGACTGGCGGTTGGATAGCCCGGTCAATCCGCATTCGGACCGGCCGGACGCCTGAGTCCTGACGCCTTAGCGGATCAGACCGATTTGAATATCGGCCACATTGGTTCCCGTCGCGCCAGTCATCAGGTGGTCCCCCGACAGTGCCAGCGCGGGATAGCTGTCGTTGCGATGCAGGAAATCGGCGACTCTTTTGCCTCTGGCAAAGATGCGATCACAAGTGCCCTGATCAACGATGGCACCGGCGGAATCGGTTGGCCCGTCGCGGCCATCGGTGCCCCCGGACAGAAACACCCAGGGCCGCACGATTGGCTGGGCATCGGCGAGGGCCGCGACGCGCAGCGCCAATTCCTGATTGCGGCCACCAAGGCCCGAACCTGTGAGCCGCACGGTGGTTTCGCCACTCCAGATCAAGGCCTGGGGTCCCTCTTTCGAGGCGCGGGCACAGATTTCATGAAACACCCGCATCGCCGCGCCGTGCAAATCCCCGACCAGCGGTGTATCCGCCACAGTGACGTGATAGCGATCCGACAAAGCCTGCGCGGCGGCGGCAACGCTTTGGCCGTTACTGCCAATCAGACGATTGTCCGCGGGTGTGTACGGGGTTGCGGAGTGATCCGCGCGGTTGAGATGTTCCAGAATGCTGCGCGGCAGGCGCTCTTTGATGCCCACGTCCTGTATCAACGCCAGCGCGTCCCTGGCGGTGCCAATGGGTGCCACTGTCGGGCCGCTGGCAATTGCACGCAGGTCGTCGCCGATCACATCGGACAAGATCAGCGCGGAGACCGGTGCCGGAGCGGCAAGCCGGGCAAAGCCTCCGCCCTTGAGGTCTGATACCTGCTGACGGATCAGGTTCATCGCGGTGATGTCCAGCCCGCTGGCCAGCAACAACCGGTTCAGAACCTGCTTGTCCGCAAGCGTGACGCCGTCAGGCGGAGCAGGCAGCAGGGCCGACCCTCCGCCGGAAATCAGGGCAACCACATGATCATCCGACCCCGCGCGGTTGAGCAGATCCTTGACCGCTTGCGCGGCCTGCATCCCGGTGTCGTCTGGCACCGGGTGCCCAGCCCGGAACAGCCGATCTGCGGTCACGTCCGCGTTGTTTTCCCGATGCGTGATGCAAATGGTTTCAACCGGCCCCTCGTGGTCCTGCACAAATGCCCGCAACATCGCGGGCGCGGCCTTGCCCAGTGCAACCACACGGGTGGTTCCACCGTTCGGTGATGTCAAAGGAGCGCGCAACAGCTCTGCGCGCACCGCATCTTCGGGATCTGCGCGGCGCACCGCCGCATCAAAGGCGTCCCGGGCGTGACCCCGAAGCAAAGTATTCACATCAACCTCCTGAAGTCGGGCGTGCTTGTTCAACAAGCATTTCGGCCTGTGTGGTCAACATATCGACGGTATGCTGTGGCGTTTGGCCAGATCCTTTCTTTGCCTTATGAGCAAAATGGCAAGCAATCGCCCGGGCGCGGTTTCGCACCGACAATTTGTCGAAGATATTCGACAGGTGAAACTCTACCGTGTTGGCGGAAATGTCCAGATCGCGGCGCAGTTCTTTGTTTGTGAGCCCGTCGCCAACGCATCCAGCAGCAGTTTTTCCTTGCGCGAGAGACTTTCAATCGGGTCATTTCGCAGGTCTAAAGCGTTTCCAGTTGTTGTTGGATCACAGCAAGAGCTGGAAACGCTTTAGGGTGTCGGACAACGGAAACACCATGCTGCGCGCAAATTTGGGGCTGCGCGCGATTTGGGGCACTGAAAACACGCGTACCTTTGGCGTCGCGGGCTGTGATCCATCTCACAGTACAAACAAAAGGCCGGGAGGAACCCGGCCTTTTCCATGTCACCTGTCGCATCTTCAGGCGGTCAGACCTTCGGGTTCCGTCAGACCGTTCATTCTGCAACATGCAGTTACGGTGTTTGCGAGGAGGCAGGCGATTGTCATGGGGCCTACGCCGCCGGGGACGGGGGTGATGGCTCCGGCGATTTTCGCGCAACTGTCAAAGTGGCAGTCGCCCACGAGACGGGTTTTGCCTTCGCCTTTTTCCGGCGCGTCGATGCGGTTGATGCCCACGTCGATCACGGTGGCACCGGGTTTGATCCAGTCCCCGGTGATCATTTCCGGGCGGCCCACGGCGGCCACGACGATATCCGCCTGTTTGCAGACCGTTTCAATATCCCTGGTGCGGCTATGCGCAATCGTCACGGTGCAGCTGTCTTTGAGCAGCAGGTTCGCCATGGGCTTGCCCACGATGTTCGAGCGCCCCACGACCACGGCATTCAGACCGGACAGTGACCCGTGATGATCGCGCAGCATCATCAGGCACCCCAACGGCGTGCAGGGCACCATGGCTTTCTGACCCGTGCCCAAAAGGCCCACATTCGAGATATGGAACCCGTCCACATCCTTTTCCGGCGCGATGGAATTGATCACCAGGTCTTCGTTCAGATGGCCGGGCAGCGGCAATTGCACCAGAATGCCATGCACCGCCGGATCATTGTTCAGCTTGTCAATCAGCGCGAGCAGATCCGCCTCTGAGGTATCCGCCTCAAGCTTGTGCTCGTAAGAGTTCATACCCACCTCAACGGTCTGCTTGCCTTTGGAGCGCACATAGACCTGGCTTGCCGGGTCTTCGCCCACCAGCACCACGGCCAGACCCGGCGTGATGCCGTTTTCCTCTTTCAAGCGCGCCACATGGGCGGCCACCTTTTCGCGAACAGTGGCGGCAAAGGCTTTGCCATCAATCAGTTGAGCGCTCATGGCGTCCTCCTATTTTTCCGTCCGGGCATAGCAGTCCCGGTAGTGTTTCATCTCTATGCGCGGGGCCAGCGTCGCCGAACACGGGCGTGATCCGGTCCGCCATTTCGGGGCATCTCTCAAACTCCGCATCGCCCAGAGTGTCGCCCGGGATTTGCGAATGGCGGATCAACCGCAACCATGGCCGCACAGGGGCCAAGCGCCGGATCGTGAGGACAGTATTGCCGATAGGCCATCAGACACACCGTATCCCGGACAGCATCCCGGTCAACGCTCCAATCAGGCATAAAGCGACACAGGGCAGTACAGGGCGACACGGGGCGAGGGTTTTGGGCTTTTCCATCATATCAGTTCCCAAATGTCCCGCCCTGTCCCCTGTTTCACGTCCTGAACCGCGCCTTAGAACAGACCTTCGATCAGGCCCCCATCGTTCAGGCGGATGCTTTCGGCCGCAGGTTTGCGCGGCAGGCCCGGCATGGTCATGATCTCTCCGCAGACAACCACGATAAAGCCCGCACCCGCCGACAGGCGCACCTCCCGCACAGGAACCGAATGCCCCGTGGGCGCACCGCGCAGGTTTGGATCGGTCGAGAAACTATACTGGGTTTTCGCCATACAGACCGGCAGATTGCCATAACCCGCCTCTTCCCATTCGCGCAGCTGGTTGCGGATCTTCATATCCGCCAACACTTCGTCGGCGCGGTAGATGCGCTTGGCAATGGTTTCGATCTTCTCAAACAGCGGCATGTCGTCGGGATAGATCGGCGCAAAGTTGGCCTCGCCACTTTCGACGATTTCCACCACCTTCTCGGCCAGCGGCGCGGACCCTTCCGATCCCAGTTCCCAGTGACGCGACACAACCGCCTCGACACCGTGATCGGCGCAGTAATCCCTGACCGCCTGGACCTCGGCATCGGTGTCGGTGACAAAGTGGTTGATCGCAACCACAACCGGCACGCCGAAGGCTTTGACGTTCTCGATATGGCGGCCCAGATTGGGGCAACCGTTCTGTACCGCCGCGACGTTTTCCGCGCCCAGATCGGCCTTGGCCACGCCGCCGTTCATCTTCATCGCACGCACCGTCGCCACCAGAACAACCGCAGACGGCGCAATGCCCGCCTTGCGACATTTGATGTTCATGAACTTTTCGGCACCCAGATCGGCACCAAAGCCCGCCTCGGTCACAACATAATCCGAAATTTTCAACGCGGTGGTGGTCGCAATCACCGAGTTACAGCCATGCGCGATATTTGCGAACGGACCGCCATGCACAAAGGCCGGGTTGTTTTCCAGGGTCTGCACCAGATTGGGCTGCATCGCGTCCTTGAGCAGAACAGTCATGGCACCTTCGGCCTTGATGTCGCGACAGTAAACCGGGGTTTTATCGCGCCGGTAGGCCACAATGATGTCGCCCAGACGCTTTTCCAGGTCTTTCAGGTTGGTCGCCAGACACAGGATCGCCATGACCTCGGAGGCCACAGTGATGTCATAGCCGGTTTCCCGCGGGAACCCGTTCGACACACCGCCCAGTGACGCCGTGATCTGACGCAGCGCCCGGTCGTTCATGTCAACAACACGGCGCCATGCGACGCGGCGGGTGTCGATCTCGCACTCATTGCCCCAATAGATGTGGTTGTCGATCATCGCCGACAAAAGCGAGTGCGCCGAGGTGATCGCATGGAAGTCACCGGTGAAGTGGAGGTTCATTTCCTCCATCGGCACAACCTGCGCCATGCCGCCGCCGGCCGCGCCCCCCTTCATGCCGAAGTTCGGACCCAGAGACGCCTCGCGAATACAGATCATCGCGTTCTTGCCGATGCGGTTCAGACCGTCACCCAGACCAACGGTCGTCGTGGTCTTCCCTTCGCCCGCAGGCGTCGGGTTGATCGCGGTCACAAGAATCAACTTGCCGTCCTCGCGATTCTGAACCCCGTCGATAAACTCCTGGCTCAGCTTTGCCTTGTCATGTCCATAGGGCAGCAAATCAGCACCAGGAATCCCCAGCCTGTCGCCAATCTCTTGAATAGGCTTTTTCCGCGCCTCGCGCGCTATCTCAATATCAGTTTTAAACGTCATCGGACTCTCCTGTTGTTTGCTGCTTATTGTGCAGCGAATTGTTGGGTTTCGAGCTTCTCCACCTTTACTGCGGCGAATTTGAACTCCGGGATTTTTCCGTAAGGATCGATGGCCGGGTTTGTGAGAATGTTGGCGGCGGCTTCGACATAGGCGAAGGGGACAAAGACCATGTCCGGGGCGACGGCTCGGTCGGCGCGGGCCATGATGTCGATGCTTCCGCGGCGGGTGGTCAGGCGGACCATCTCGCCCGGCTCCACGCCCAGTTTGCGCAGCGTGGACGGATGCAGCGAGCAGTTTGCCTCGGGCTCAACCGCGTCCAGCACCATCGAGCGCCGTGTCATCGACCCGGTATGCCAGTGTTCCAGCTGGCGGCCCGTGGTCATGATCATCGGATACTCCGCATCCGGGGCCTCGTCGGGGGCAATCACGCTGGCGGGCGTGAACCGTGCGCGGCCTCCGGGACGCGGGAAGCCATCACCAAACACGATCGCCTGACCGGGGTCGGTTTCATGCAGCGAGGGATAGGTGATGGTCTCGGTCTCAAGCCGTTCCCAGGTGATATTGTCGAGGCTGCCCATATTGAGCTTCATCTCGTCAAATACCTGGCGGACATCGGTGTAACCCCACGGCAAGCCGATGCGCTGCGCCAGATCGACGGTAATCGCCCAGTCTTCGCGTGCCTCTCCGGGCGGAGCCACGGCGGGGCGGACGCGCTGTACCTGACGGTTGGTATTGCTGACCGTGCCGTTCTTTTCATAAAGCGCCGAGGCAGGCAGGATGATGTCGGCATAGTTCGCCGTCTCGGTCAGGAAGATGTCCTGAACCACCATCAGGTCCAGCTTGGCAAAGGCATCACGGGCGTGATCCACATCCGGGTCGGACATGGCGGGGTTTTCGCCCTGAATGTACATCCCCTTGATATTGCCGGCATAAATCTGATCGACGATCTCGGTGACGGTCAACCCTTTTTCGTTGCTAAAGTCCTCGCCCCCCCAGACATCGGTGAATGCCTTGCGGATGCCGTCATCCATCACCGATTGGTAATCGGGCAGGAACATCGGAATCAGCCCGGCATCTGACGCGCCCTGTACGTTGTTCTGACCGCGCAGCGGGTGCAGGCCCGCGCCCGGTTTGCCCACATTGCCCGTCATCAGCGCAAGGCTGATCAGACAGCGTGAGTTGTCGGTGCCGTGGATGTGCTGTGACACGCCCATGCCCCAAAAGATCAGCCCGGCCTCGCCACCGGCGAAGATACGCGCCACGCGGCGGATCTGGTCGGGCGAGATACCACAGATTTCGGTCATTTTTTCGGGGGTGAAATTGGCCAGATGTGCCTTTTCCGCCGCCCAGTTTTCGGTCCAGCGGTGGATATACTGGCTGTCATACAGCTCTTCCTCGACGATCACATTCATGATCGCATTGAGCAGACTCACATCCGCGCCGGGGCGGAATTGCACCATCTCGGTGGCAAACCGGCGCAGCCCCATGCCGCGTGGGTCCATCACGATCAACTTGCCGCCACGCTTGGTGAACTGTTTGAAATAGGTCGCCGCAACGGGGTGGTTTTCAATCGGGTTCGAGCCGATCACAATGGCCACATCCGCGTTTTCGATTTCATTGAACGTCGCCGTCACCGCACCCGAGCCCACGTTTTCGATCAGCGCCGCAACCGAGGACGCATGACACAGCCGCGTACAATGGTCGACGTTGTTGTGGCCAAACCCCTGCCGGATGAACTTCTGGAAAAGATACGCCTCTTCATTGGTGCATTTCGCCGAGCCAAAGCCCGCAACGCGGCGCGGGTCTTCGTCGCGCAAACGCATCAACCCCCTGGCCGCCAGATCCAGCGCCTCTTCCCACGTGGCTTCGCGGAAATGGGTCATCAGGTTGCCGGGATCGACGTTCAACCCTTTGGCCGGTGCATCGTCGCGACGGATCAACGGTTTGGTCAAGCGGTGTTCGTGGTGGATATAGTCAAAGCCAAAGCGGCCTTTGACGCAAAGACGGCCCTCGTTGGCGGGACCATTGATGCCCTCGATATATTTGACCTTGCCGTCCTTGACCTTGAGGCTGACCTTGCAGCCCACGCCGCAAAACGGGCAGACGCTTTCCGTTTCACTGTCAAAATCCGCGCGGTCGCCCATCTGGTTTTCATTCACCACAGTCGACGGCATGAGCGCGCCGGTCGGGCAGGCCTGAACACATTCACCACAGGCCACACAGGTGGATTGCCCCATGGGATCGGCCAAATCAAAGGTCGGATAGGCATCGTGCCCCCGACCTGCCATGCCGATCACATCGTTAACCTGAACCTCGCGACACGCGCGCACGCAAAGCCCACAGGAAATGCACGCATCCAGATTGACCGACATGGCCACGTGGCTGTCGTCCAAAAGCGGGATGCGCCCCTCTTCAAGCTTGGGAAAGCGGCTTTCCGAGAGATCATTTTCCTCGGCCATGTCCCAAAAGTGACTGGACTTGTCATGCGCCTTGTCGCGTTCGGGCTGGTCGGTGAGCAAAAGCTCCATCACCATGTTGCGCGCTTTTTCCGCCCGCGCGGAATTGGTGGTGACCACCATCCCTTCGACGGGCTCGCGGATGCACGAGGCCGCCAGGGTGCGCTCGCCCTCGATCTCGACCATACAGGCGCGGCAATTGCCATCAGGGCGATACCCGGGTGCGGGCTTGTGACACAGATGCGGGATTTTCAACCCAACACCCTGCGAAACCTCCCAAATCGTCCGGCCCGCCTCGGTTGTGACCTCTTTGCCATCAAGGGTGAATGTCACCAGTTCGGGGCGTGCTCCATCGGCCATGTCATACCTCCTCCGCGAAATGCTTTATCGTCAGCCGGATCGCATTTGGTGCGGCCTGTCCGAGGCCGCAGATGCTTGCGTCGACCATGGTTTGGCTGAG
>PDWJ01000046.1_pt1 | contig 156587 bp, 126 predicted proteins | sample 1430881 | NCBI WGS metagenome assembly PDWJ01 (sample SAMN01162460, study PRJNA174530) | Oral metagenome, whole genome shotgun sequencing project. | biome: Marine environment; feature: Marine mammal; material: Swab sample of the gingival sulcus; isolation source: swab sample of gingival sulcus...
ACCGTCAGCAGTTCGTGTGCATGGGTACCCACCAGTTGCTCCAGCAGCCGTTGCGGGGCGTGCTGGAACAGTTCTTTTAATACCGCGTCATACTGCATCGTAGCGTGACCAATGACTAAATAAAATTAATGGTTAAATTATCTGCTCAAAACATCCTAAAAATTAATGTATTTTTTTAAGTTTGAATTGAGAGATGGCCGCAAAACAAACAAAACGTTTGTCTTGCGACCTATCATCCGTGACAAGGCTATTGGGCGCTCCCTTCCGTGCGAGTCCTGGAAACAGATTCATGATCACCCACTACACCAACACCTGTCATATCCTTGAACATAACAGCCCGGGGCAATAATGGGCGGGCTGGACAAACGAAACCCCTGGTTGTTGTTCCGATTATCAGGCGTGTTCCTGTTCCGATTAGCGGAACGCACCCTGCGCGGGTTGTTGTTCCAGGAACCGCCACGGAGCGAACGGGGCATGCTATTGATCTGCTCCCCTGCAGAAGAGTACTTCACGAAAGATTGCATTGCATAGACCTTCAGTATCGGCATGACGGGCGTGACCAAGCCACGCTTGAATATGAGGGTGTATATCTTGCAACGTCAAGTAACCGTGTTTGTACTGGTGTGCAAATCGCCGTAAATGTCGCCGGAAACGCAACCCATTATCATTTCGTAGCCGTCGATAATCCGGATAGATGAGATAGCCCAGCAGATTCAGACCATCGCGGGTTCGACTAATATGACCTTTGCGCAGATGAAGCCGGAGACGTTCTACACTTAACCGGGCATGGATGATCTGATGAATTTCGTGAAGTTGTGATTTATTCTCACCCAGCAATACCAGATCATCGACATAGCGTAAGTAGGTGGGGACACGCAATTGTTCCTTGATCCAGTGGTCAAAATCGTCCAGATAGAGATTGGCAAAAAATTGACTGGTCAGATTCCCAATAGGAATACCACACCGCCGCTCCAAAGGAGTGAACAAATCGTCTCCGGGAAAATAAGTTGGTGTTTCAGCGACATCCGGCCCACTATCAATAACCTTATTGAAAAGGGCTAGAACCTGCTGATCTGCAATACGCCGCTGCAATTTGGCTTTTAGAAGTTCATGATCGATAGATGGAAAGTAACGACGAATATCCAGTTTGAGCACATAAGGATAGCGCCGCGCCCATTGCTGATATCGATCTACCGCTTGATGAGTACCTTTGTTTCGTCGGCAAGCGTAAGTATCATAAATAAAAGTACGATCCAACGGTGGCTCAATAATATTCATTATTGCATGATGCACCACCCGATCACGGAAGGGAGCTGCTGCAATCAGGCGTGGTTTACGCTCATGGATCGTAAATAGCCGATATTTTCCAGGCTGATAGGTACCGTTTTCCAGACTTTTCTGGAGCGTCAATAATTCGTGTTCCAGGTTCAATTCAAATAGCACAGCTCCTCGGCTGCGCGATTTACCGCGACGTGCCTTACGCCATGCCAGCCATAGATTGCCAAAGGACACTAATTGCGGCCAGATATGATGTAAGCGTTTTATGCTTCAGTACCTCGGGCGCGCAGCCAACCACCAATTTGTCGGCCTAGATCATCCATACACTTTGCCCCATACTCATAACGTTTCAGCGAGATAACCTGAAGCTCGTATGCTAATCGCCACAAATGGCGGTTAATTTCCAGCTTGCGGTTAGCTCTGGAAAGCGCGAAACGTTTATCACGACTATAAGCTGCCTCGACGAGAAACTCTAATACGGTTAATAACCCCGTTTCGAGTCGCTCTCCCAATGTAAACCGTCGCGCCCGTGGAAAATGATCCAGATGAGGAATAAGCCATACAAGTAATTCGTGACAGGTCTGTACCGCTTGTGGAGTGATATCTTGTGATGGTTTTTTAGGCATGACCATTCAAATAACTTATAAAATCAAATAACCTATAAAAAATAAGGTTATTCAAAAAATTTTTCCGCCGCTGCGCGGCGGAATAAAGGGTAAAAGGATAAAGAACAAAGGGTTATAAAGATCTGGACAAACGAAACCCCTGGTGGCCGTACCGATTATCAGGCGAGTTCCAGCCCCGATTAGCGGAACGCACCCTGCGCGGGAAGTCGTACCAGGAACCGCCACGGAGCGAACGGGGCATGTTGGCCTGATTATTGCTTATACATACTTTCTCGTCGCCTCCATACCCCTCGTCATACGCTGAACATGTCCATTCCCATACATTCCCTGCCGTGTCATACAAACCCCAGGGGTTCGGCTTGAAAGAACCCACCGGGAGGGCTTTCTCATGGTAAACCCCTTTCTCTCCTCCTCCCTCATAAACGTAATTTCCATCGTAATTCGCTTGCTCAGGCGTAATCCTGTTGCCCCACCAAAAGGCCGTTGTCGTACCGGCGCGTGCTGCATATTCCCATTCCGCTTCCGTCGGCAGCCGGTAGTCCTTGCCGGTCTCCTTCGATAGCCATCGGGTATACGCTACCGCGTCATGCCAGTTGACATTGATTACCGGACGATTCTCCCGTCCCCAGCCCCGATCATCCGGTTTTTTACGCCCGGTCGCTTCACAGAACCGGTCGTATTCGGCAAAGGTCACTTCGTATTGCCCTATTGCAAAGGCCGATACTTTTACCTTGGGATGTCAGGCTTGAATGGACTGTCTATGGACGTTGAAGCCTGAGCTACCTGGATGGGCTTCAAATCAACAGTAATCACCTGTTTGTCCTGGTCAATCTTCACTCGTTGGTCATAAGGCTGATAACCCTCTTTTTCCACCCGGATTCGGTGTTTACCGGGCTTGACCTGAATACCGTCTCGATATTTCGGCCCTATGCTCATGACCCGTACCCTTGCCCCGTCTGGCACGGTCTTGACCCAGAGTTGGCAGCAACGACCCGGTGATGGCGTGGGTGGCGATGGGGTGGCCGGCTTTGCAAACGAATAATAATGACCACCAAGGGAGCCATAAGTGTAAGGCTGCTGACTCTGATGCGTTTGGCGCATTACCTGATCCCGCACCCCTCCAAGCAATTGCCGCACGTCCTGCCCGGGATGTTCTTTCAATTGTGCGACCAGCGCCTGTGCATACACACCGTTGTCCGCAGCAATATCTCCCTCTCGTGTAGAAAACCCCACTAATGTATTACCACCGGTGCTCTCCACCCGTGCCATTCCCCGTGCCGCTACCGAGCGTCCCGTACCCTGATTGAGCTGTGCCACAAACGGGTTATTCCGGCACGAATCCAGCAAAACCAACCCTAGCTCTTGCGCCTGATTCACTTCTAGCAGCAAGGCTTCCAGAGGAATGGTGTTAAATAAATCACCCCGCCGATTCAGTGCTACATTCACCGGAATCAGGTAATTCTTGTTGTGAACCTGAATCCCGTGACCAGCGTAGTAGATCACGATCCAGCGGGCCCCAACCGCTGCGCGGTTCAGGTCAGATAAAGCGTCCAGCATGCTTTGTCTGTCGAGATCTTTTTTGTAGATTACTTGAAAACCGACTCTACTTAGCGCATCTCCAACAATTTTTGCATCGCTGACCGCGCGTCTCAGCCTTGCCTCCTGCTCATAGCGATCATTGCCGATCACCAACGCTACTCGTTCCGCTGCCCAGGCCGGTAGCCACCCTGTAAATAACATCACTATGCCCAGGCAGATGATGTGCCGGTTACATTTATTCATGTATTTGCATGCCCCTCTTATCATCGAATAATGCCATGAATACATAAACGACTATTATTCATTGCTTTTGTCAGGAAAGCTAAGTGCATTGATAAATATCCGGCTTTTTCCGGGGACGCAATATGGATTGCTGATAACAAAATGTCATAAATTTATGGTTAAAAAATTCTTTTAATTTATATGACGACGGCGCTAATGTCCCGGAATGAATGCCTGTACCTGCACTTTATCAGGTTGAAACCTATGGTTTTTTGGGTGAGGGACGCTTGTCAATGAGCGTGTGGCGCAGTATCACTTCAGCCACCGGGGTAACCTGTTTTGCTGAACACCTGGAACACTGTAAGAATTTCGGGTATTTCGAAGTCTGGGGAATATCAGCCAGGCTAAATTTCTGGACTACACTATGCTTTGTAATAGCAAAAATACAAAGACAATTAAATAAATTTATTACAAATAGATATATCTGATATATCTTGAAGCGCGCGGAGGTATTGAACTGATGATGGTTGCTAGAGTTGCTATGCAAGCACAGACACGCGAGGAGGACTGGATTTTTCGCCATGATATCGGTCCTTGTGGGCGTGCTCCGCGTCTGGCACTGGTGGCAAACCTCCAGGGTGGCGAACTAAACGGTTTATTCGTGCTCGCCCGGCTAGCGACATTTCTGCGCGGGATTGAGGCAGGTCGGTGGCGAGGATTGCGGTTACGGGAACGGGTGATAGTGGTTCCTACGGCAAATGCGGCCAATTTGCGTGCTATCAGTGTTAAGCAGTTTGGTCGTAAACAACCTGAAATAAAAACAGTCGCTCGTGATCTAACCGAATCTGTCGTGAATATCACGCAATCTGCCTATTATCGTGTGAACGTCCATACGGCCAGTACCGATCTGGAAGAGATGCCACAGGTACGGGTCTATACGCCTAGTGATGATGAGCGTGCCAGTGCCTGTCTTTTTGGGTTGCCGGCTGTCATTGAGCGACCATTGGTGCGAGGCGGTGCACCAAACCTGATGCGTGCATGGCACCCGCACGGGGGTGAAAATTTTGCGGTTTATGCCGGGCGGGCCGGTAATCTGCAACCCGGACATTGTGAAACCCTGTTTCGAGCGCTAGTCACGTTTATGGATCGCGTCGGTATTATCGAAGGGCTGGATCTGGCAGAGGAAGAAGATGATTTACACTATTTCAGTCTGAATCAAATGCATGTCGTGCACGCTGAACAGTCCGGAATTTTTTCTTCACGGCTGGAGGTGGGTCGCTGGGTGCAAGCCGGTGAGGAAATTGGTCAGGGTTACGATGGTTTTACCGGTGAGACGCAGGCACGAATTGTCGCGCCGCGGGCGGGGTTACTTACGAGTTTGCGTCGGCAACCCCTGCTATATGAAGGGGATTTGGTAGCACGTATTATGATAGTCGGTACAGATCAGTCCGGCAGTTTAGCCTGGTTAGCTGGAGATACCGGGACTTGATAGTGTTTGCCGGTACTTGTGAGAAAAGGCGGGTATCAGCCATATATAACGCAAACACTATAAACCGGAACAATTTATAGTGATAATTTCGCGCGTTAAAATAGATAGATATAGCGGAACCCATGAATCAGGTTTAATGGGTTCCGCTATATCCCGATTTAATCAACTGGCTATCTCCGGTTATAGGCTTCCGGCGTGCTGACCCGGGCATTCCTGATATACACGACCGATGTTTTAGCCGGTAGGCAGTGAAATACCGGTAATCTTTTTGAAAAGTGACACGGCATAGGAGTCGGTCATACCCGATACAAAGTCGGTAATCGCCAGTACCCTGTGGTAAAGATCGGTGTTCGGTTGCCGATTGGCGCCGATAAATTGCTCCGGGATAAGATGAATCAGCATTTGACTCCTGGACGAAGCACGGCAGCCATGCAACGCAATATCGTTAACAGCGGTGATAAAGGCTTCTAGCAAACCACCGAGCACTTCAAAACCGGCCACTTCAACTTCTACAACGGGTTGGGAGACGTAAATGGTTTTTTCACCACAAGCCTTAAGCGCCCGCATCGCCTCGGCAGCAGGAATCATGTCCAGCAACTCTGTTTTGAGATCACCGTTGAGGATAGTTTCTTCAAGTGTCATGAAGCATTCATGCACCTGCTCAATGATGGTGCCAATCGCCTTGGCACGCAGATATTCGATTTTTTCCTTGTGTCGGGTAATGCGATCAATTTTGCGTTGGGCGCGACCTGGATTGCTGGTGAGTGGCAATAACAAGTCACGCACCTGTTTAAATTGCAATTGTCGCAGGCGAAATGCATCTTCCACATCAATAATGCGGTAGCAAATATCATCAGCCGCTTCAGTCAGATAGGCAAGTGGGTGGCGTTTCCAGGCACAGGGTAATACTGGTTCCAGACCCAGTTGTCCGGCAATTTCTGTAAATAGTGCTTTATCATCTTGATAAAAGCCAAATTTCTTGAAAGCAATGCTTGCTGGTGGGGCCGCTTGTAATAATGAAGCTCTTGGATATTTGCTGAAAGTGCCTAGTGTTGCACAGGTCAGCTGCATGCCGCCCGGGTTGTCCGGGCTTTGTAATCGGGTGATGATCCGAAACCCCTGGGCATTGCCCTCAAAATGGATAAAATCCTGCTGCTGTGACTCACTCAGTTGCGCTAGAACCGCCTGACCTGCAGTAGAGTGAGTAAACCAGAGCCGGATCGCATCTTCACCCGCATGGCCAAAAGGTGGATTGCCAATATCATGTGCCAGGCAGGCCGCAGCAACCACTGCACCGAAATCCTGGGGCATGACATTTTTTAACGCATGGCGGTGGATTACACTGTCGCCCACCATGGTACCGAGTGATCGCCCCACACTGGATACTTCCAGACTGTGGGTCAGGCGTGTGCGGATATAGTCACTTTGCGAGAGGGGGAAGACCTGTGTTTTGTCCTGAAGGCGCCGGAATGCCGAGGAAAAGACGATTCGGTCGAAATCCCGCTGGAAGTCAGTGCGTGCTTCGTTGGCAGGCTGCTGACAGGATAAGCCTAAACGGGTGCGGGAAAGTAAGCAATTCCAGTCCATACAGGATCAGCGAGGGTGGATAGTTCTGAATCGTTGTAACTATCGAGTTCAAGTTTGGGGTTGAGGCCACGGTAAGGGCTGGCCGAGAAAATAGCCCTGTGCGTAGTCAACACCCAGTTCGCGCAAACGCTCGAGAATGGCCTGACTGTGCGTGTATTTGGCAACAGTCTCGATGCCGAGTGTGTGACTCATTTGATTGATAGCGGCAACCAGCGCATTGTCACGGGTATTTTCAATCATGTTCTTGACAAAACTGCCGTCAATTTTTAGATAGTTGACCGGTAATGTCTTAAGGTAATGGAATGAGGACAGGCCATTACCAAAGTCATCCAGGGCAAATTGGCTGCCGTAGGATTTGAGTGCTGTTATCAAATGGGTTGCATGGCGCAAGTTTTGAATGGCAGCTGTTTCAGTGATTTCTAAACATAATGACTCTGGCGGAAAGCCAAATTCGATGAACTGGGCTTCGATGAAGTCAAGCAAGGTTTCATCACTGAGCGAATTACCCGATAGATTAATGGCAATATTGGCCTTTGTCTGGCCGACGCCATCGGCATAATCACGTAAGGCGGCTCGAATGACCCAGCGATCAATAGCGCCCATTAATCCGTAGCGCTCAGCAGCCGGAATAAATGCAGCGGGTAGCACCAGTTCACTGTTTTCATCCTCGTTTACTTTGGAGACTACGCGGAGTAGAGCCTCATAGTGAGTGGGTCGGAGGTCAGTGGTGTGTAAGGGCACGATGGGCTGATAGTACAGTCGAAACCGGTTTTTTTCCAGCGCATCCCGTAAGCCTGTTGCGCCCAGGATTTCGCTATGGCGTTGGGCCGTCTCTGTGTCCTCATATTGATAAAGGTGAACACGGTTGCGGCCCAGCTCCTTGGCGATATAGCAGGCGATATCAACTTGAGTCATGATCTGGGCGGTATCTTGTATTTCGGTTGTGATCGGCGCCAGGCCAATACTGGCCCCAACTTGGTAGGTGCGCCCCTCCCAGCTGAAGCAGTACTCACGGATAGTCGTGACCACGGTTTGGGCAATAGTTTGCGCTCTGTCCAGCGGACAGTTTTCCAGCAGCAGACCAAATTCATCGCCGCCAATCCGGGCAAAGGTATCACGCTCACGAAATATTTTCGGCAGGATTGCACTGATTTGTTTGAGCAGTTTATCGCCTGCGGTATGTCCAGCGGTATCGTTAATCAGCTTGAATTGATCAAGATCCAGATAACACAGTGCATGCTGGATACCATATTTTTTGGTGCTGGTGAGCGCCCGCACCAGCCGTCGCTCAAGTTCTATCCGGTTGACGAGGCCGGTCAGGGCATCATGGGTTGCATCGTGCTCTAGTCGATGCACCAGTTGCTGGGTTTTGGTGATATCGCGAAATACCAGCACGGTGCCTAATAATTGGCCGTCGCGCCTGCGAATAGGCGCCACCGAATCATCGATATAGCATTCCGATCCGTTACGGCTAATGAGTATGGCTCGACCGGGTAAATTGCTAATGGTTTGTGCCCGCAGACAGTGTGCTACCGGATCCGGTGCGGGTTGGCGGTTTTTCTCGTGAACAATGTGGAAAACTTCGCTTGACACTTGACCTTGTGCCTGGGCCAGTGGCCAGCCAGTCAGCGCTTCTGCTACTGGATTAATATACTCGATGATACCTCGTTCATCTGTGGTAATAACCGCATCACCAATCGAATGTAACGTGACCTGCGCCCGTTCTTTAGCTTCAAATAGGGCTTCTTCTGCCTGTTTACGTCTGGTGGTATCAATACCCACTCCAATCAGGTGTTCAACGTTATTGCTCTTGTTTTTGATGGCAGCCTTGATGGTATAGAGCCAGTGTTGCTGTCCGGATCGATCAGTAAAGTGTATTTCTCGCTCTATCTTGTCTTGTTCTTGTGAAAAGATCGTACCGTCACCTTCAGACAGGGTTTGTGCCAGATCTATATTGGCCGGCGGTGAATCAGGAAAGGGTTTTCCGATTAATTGCTCAGGGGTGCAATTGAAGTATTGGGCGAAACCTTGATTAGCCAATCTGATCCGGCCTTGACGGTCTTTGACATAAAGGCAGTGAGGGTCAGCGTCAATGACTGTTTTGAGAAAGAGTCGTTGCCGTTCCACTTCCTGTTGAGTGTGTAACAGGCGTTCAACCAGTTTTATATTGCGGAAGCAACTGGCGATGTTGGCAAGGAATATATCCAGTAGCTGGCCATTAAGCGTCGTCAGTGTTTGGCCGTTATCAAGAAAAAGAATAATGTCCTGGCCAGGGGCAGCCTTGAGGTACAGTACCGTATAGTCGGCTTCAAGGAGATGCTGGCCTTGAGCAAGGCAAGTCAAGATCGCTGAGGCGATCTGTGTATTTTGTAGCGCCTCTATAGGCTGATCAATGTAGTGGGCATATCGGGCGCTGGCAGCCGCTACATAAAGCGATGATGTGTTGTTGCTATTACCATTGCTGGATGATACATCCCGGTACGTACAGATGATGCCGTGCGGTGATAATCCAAATAGTGTATTGAGTTGTGTCAGGGTGGCTTCGGCAAGATTTGCAATTGTAGATTGCGCCATCAAGTCGTTAGTTGCGCGTACGATCCGCTCCATGCTGTATCGCTGTTTTGTAAGGGTGCGTAGCTGTTGATAGTCGCGCAGGGTAGTGCTGACGGCAGTGATTAGTCGGGTGTGGGTCAAATCTGCCTTAGTGTGATAGTCATTAATATCATATTCATTAATGATGGTCTGTTGCGGAGCATGCCCTGGCTGTCCGGTGCGTAGAATAATCCGGCATTCTTCTAATTGAAGCGTATGGCGGATGTGCTTTACCAGATCAAGACCGGCATACTCGGTTTCCATCACGACATCCAGGAGTACCAGGGCAATGTCTGGATGTTCCTGCAATTGCATCTGTGCTTGCTGGCCATCGTAAGCATGCAGGAAATGTATAGGCTGATTAAGAACGTGCAGATCGCGCAGGATAAAGCAAGTGGTATCATGTACCTCAGTATCGTCGTCAACAATCAACAGCTTCCAGGGCGTTATCCCTCCACAGCAGTATGCTTCAGGAGCAGTACCATTGGCCAATGAAATGGGTTGATGGGTCATGTGGGCATTCCCAGGGTCGATGGGTCTGGCGCAATACGCGGCAGGCTCAAGGTAAACGCAAGATTATGATCAGGTGGGCTATCCACCTGAATGGTGCCTCCCAACACGTTTGTGACGAGATTGTAAACGATGTAAAGCCCCAAACCACTGCCACCCTGTCCGAGGCGGGTGGTAAAAAAGGGTTCAAAAATGCGCTTGAGGTTATCAGGAGAAATACCAACGCCATTATCGGTATAGTGCAGTTCCACTTGAGTTGAGCCAATGGCCTGCGCTTTTATCGTGATACGACCGGTTTTCATGTTGGCAAAACCGTGCGTGATAGAATTGCCAATGAGGCTGGCTAGTACCTGTTCCAGTGAGCCGGGGTAACTTTCCAGCTCAAGTTCAGCAGGGATATCCAGCTCAATATGGTGGGCGGTGTGTTTGAACTGGGGTTTGAGAGTAATCAGCAATTCTTCAATCGTCTGGCGTAGCTGGAAGGGACGACGGCGCATACTGGTTTGATCGACTGCGACTTGCTTAAAGTGGTTAATCATGGCCGCAGCGCGGGTTGCGTTGCGTTCCAGTAAATCGATAGCTTCAGCGGTTTTTTCCAGAAAAGCATCTATCAGGTCGCGTTGTAGCTGGCTCTTGTTTTCAATGGCCGCTGTGAAGGTTCGCAGATGCTCACCGAGTGCACCGGCCATTATCCGTGTGTTGCCTAATGGGGTGCTCAGCTCGTGGGTAACGCCAGCGACCAGATTGCCCAGTGCAGCCAGCTTTTCCGACTGCATGAGTTGATCCATGGCCTGACGCAGCTTGGCGGTGCGCTCTGCCACCAGTTCTTCCAGATGACTTTGATGCTGTGCCAGTGCGTCTTCTGCATGTTTTTGTGCAGTAATATCTGAGCCAATGCTGAAAATCTCGGTAACTTGATCCTGGTTATCCAATACCGTCTTGTTAGTCCATGAAATCCAGATACGTGTGCCATCACGACGTATATTTTCATTGATGGTGTGTTCAAATTGTACCGGGTTCTGGCAAATGTCTTTCATTATTGGGTGCAGGCCCCTGTCGGCGCTTTCATCCCATGGGACGATAGTTCCCAATATATGCTGACCGATTAATTCCTCCTGTGTATAGCCAAAAAACCTGAGACCGAATTCATTGATAAACGTGATTTTGCCCCGGCAATTCCAGCGCAAGATGATGCTATTGGCATTTTCGACCAGTTCACGGTACTTGTTTTCACTTTCCTGTAGCTGTTTTTCGGCCCGCTGGCGTTCGGTGAGGTCGTTAAATACGGCAAGCAAAGAGTTGCCCATGGGCGCAACGAAAATTTCCATGATGCGTAAAGAGCCGTCTCGACAGGTGATCATCGTCTCCAGAGCGGTGCCCGATTGCTGCGTATGAGCGACTTCTGCAATCAACTGGAGCCAGTCTGTTTGACTCGTTTTTCGGTGGCCTGTATCAGGATACGCCTTTTGAAACCATTGATCCGCTTCAGCTATTTCATCTATCGAGTAGCCAAAGGTGCGCTGAAACATCGGATTGATGTATTCAAATTCGCCCAACGTGTTGCAGATGCTGATAGCTATCGGTGCTGATTCAACCATTTGCCGGAATCGGCGCTCACTCGCTTTGAGTGCCAGTTCGGTCCGCCGTGCTACGGTTAAATCACGCATGACCGCTACTGCACCTAGCAGGCGTGCCTGGTTATCATAGAAAGGTACGCAGCTGCAGGTCACATAGCGCGGTGCTTGCCCCCTGGCTTTAATGATTATATTGGCATTTTGTACCTGTTCGCTCTGATAGGCGCGCACCAACGGTATCTCTGTTTCATTGAGTAGCGTCTGGCCGTCTTCTTTATAAAGTTGATAATAGGATGACCATTGTTTTTGCGGGATTTGCACAAGATCCAGGTTATGCCACTCGCGTGCGGTACGGTTAAGCAGGACCAATTCACATGCCGCGTTACAGGCGACTACACCATCTGACATATTTTCCAGCAGTGTACGGATAAATTCCTGCTCTCGATGCAGCGCCTCTTCGACCCATTTGCACTCAGTAATATCCAGGAGGATGCCACTCCACAAAATGCTCCCATCGGCTTGGCGCTCGGGTTTGGCAATGCCGTGATGCCAGACAACCTCACCATTAGCCGTGTACAGACGGAATTCCTCTCGCAAGGTTGTCATGGTTTGTGCGGAATGGGCGATCGACGCATCGATTCTGGGTCGATCCTCTGGCAGGATCATATCGAACAGCGGGCTGCTATGTTCACGCAGGGTTTGCGGGGAAACGCCGAACATCTTTTGGCACCAGGCGCTTACGTAGGGAAAATTGCTTGATCCATCGGGGTACAACTGAAATTGATGAATTATCTCGGGTACGCTTTCCATCGTCTTGGTTAGTCGCGCCTCGCTTTTGCGCAAGGCAGCTTCAGCGGTTTGGCGCCTTTGAATCTCGTGCTTGAGTTGCCAGTTCCACAGTAGTGATGCGGTGAGGATTATGGTGAATAAGACCACTATGTGTCGTAGGGCAGCGTAATCAAAGCCTTTTTTGTAGTGCAGGGGCACCCAGCGCTGGTAAATGGCGGTGTGTTCAGCATCAGAGATATCATCCAGCGCTTTTTGCAGGATGCCGGCCAGGATAGGCCAATCGTTGCGAACGGCTATTCGCTGCTCGTTGCGGTAGGGTGTCTGACCGGCGATTTTGACATTCCTTGTCTGATGATGGGCGGTATACTGGTTGATGACCAGCATATTATCAATGTAAGCAAAAACCTCGCCTTTTTCCAGCCGTTTTAACCCTTCAGTTATTGTCGATACCGTGACGAGATTGATCTTTGGATGATCTTGCTGTATCCACTCGTGAATAGCATAGTCGCCTACCACGGCAACCTTTTTGCCATTCATTTGCGCCATTTTGGCAATATAGCTGACATTGGCTTGAGTAAGGATAACGATAGGAATGGAGAGATAAGGCTCAGTAAAATCTGAAAATACTTCCCTCTGAGGGGTTTTGGCTATACAGGTGACGATATCAATCTTCCGACGCTTTAGCCAGGGGATAACCTGTTGCCAGCTCGTTTGCTGTACCGGTTCAAGCGTAATGCCCAGTCGCTGGCCGAGCAGTTTCATATAGTCATGGGTGATGCCTTGCCAGCCGTGTTTCTGGTCAAAAAACTCAATCGGCTTCCAGGCAGGGTCTGAAGCCGTGCTGATGATCGGGTGGGCATTGAGCCAGGCACGTTCTTCCGGGGTGAGAGTGGTCAGGGTTGTCCGCGTTGCTACGGCTGGCAGGTTGGTGCTGTTTACCGGAGGGCTGCTGCATTGATTCACCAGCACCAATACAATCCATAACAGCGCAGATCGAATCCATGAGGAACGCTGCTGTTGATTAGAGAATGGGCGATGGCGGGCTATTTCCATAAGTGTTCAGGGAAACAATGAGTGGGCTCGTTGATGGTGAAAGTGTACAGGCAGGATATCAATATCGGTTTTAGAAGCTATGCAATGGTTGGAATCGGATCAACCTGCGGTTTACCCGTGCTCCCTGTTATTTTAGAGAGAGCGGTTTGTTTGCAATAGGTTCTTGGGTAAGCGGCGGGTTCGAATTTTTTTTGGTTCGGGGGTGATCACCGGTGAGATGATTGATGAGTTCATCAATGCGCAGGAAGGTGAGCCAGTCCACGACGGTAGCCAATTTCAAATTGGCCCGGATTGTTAACCCCTCGATTTATAATCGAGGGTTGTTTAGTTTGCAACTGCATCATTGCCAATGCTATCACGTGCAGGTGTTACGCAAGCTTGAACCCAGCCTGTTAGCCTAAAATAATCGGTGGGATAAGTAATCGTTATTCCAAATGCGCATGAGTAGTCGTGGCTTTTGATGATGTCGTTGATGACTAACGGGCGATAAAATGTATCGGTGTGGTGTTCAAAATATTGTCGGAAATGGGACAGCGGCGATCGACTTCGTGCAGGAAGCTTTCTTTCTCTTCCTGAGTCATATCTGCGTCAATGGTTGCGGTAACGGTCAGCGCCTGAAAGCCAGAACGGTTTCCGTCACTTTTGCCAAGTAATACTGAGGGGTCGAGTTCGCCCTCAATCACAATATCCATACCACGGAGTTGCAGCTTGCGCTGATTGGCGATAATACGGGCTATCGTACCCAGGCAGCCGGCCAGTGCCATAAAGAAATATTCCAGTGGTGTTAAGCCTTTGTCGTTACCGCCGGGCGCAGGTTGATCGACGTAGGCGACATGATTGCGAATATGGCTTTCTATTGTGAATTTTGAATTGAGTCTTGCCTCAATGCGGGTTTTTTTGAGTGTTGCCATGATGTGATGCCTGTATTTAGGTAGTCAGGATTGGAAAAGTGGCTATGATAGAGAAATTCTCGGCACAGCAATAACACAGTACTGAATGGTACAGCAAAATTTTTGCTTGGGTAATCATGGGGTGTGTCCGCTTTGCCGCACTGCTCACAGGTCAAGCTGGATTGTCGTTCTGCTGCGGCATACAGGGCATGAATATGCCCATCAGCATGATCGATACTGAAACGCAAGGTGCCGGGTTCCTGTTTGACTTGTACCGCCAGCGGACCCAGCTTAGTCATTACCGTATGGGTTTGATGTCAATCGCCAGTTGGTGGATGCGTGGATGCCAGCCGTCTTCACACGCAAAGCCAGGTTCCATCAAGTCCCGCCAGGTTTTTATTAACAGGCCGGCGGCAACCGCGAAACAGGTGTGAAGATTCAGCGAATAATCTTTCAGTATACTCAGGACTCATACCAGCATCTCCAGTGCTTCTTGCGCGTCCAGCCATTCGCTTTCAAGGTTATTTAGACTGCGGTCAATTTGTGCCTTTTTCAATAACAGTGCCTGTAACCGGTTTTTATTGACGGACTCATACAAGCTTGAGTCAGCAAGTTCGCTTTCCAGGCCTTGCTGTTCAGCATGCAGTTTTTCCATCTGCCTTTCCAGTGTTTTGCTGTGTTGTTCCAGCGGTTTGCGTTTGATGGCCAGTTGCTGGCGCTGGCTGGCTTCTAAACGTTTTTGCTCACGGCGTTTCGGTGTACTGCTTGCGGTGCTATCGCTACCCGAGGCATGGTTACGCCGGGTGAGGCGATGCTGTTCGTTGAGCCAGTTGCGATAATCCTCCAGATCACCATTAAATGGTTGCACACGACCTTCAGCCACGAGCAGGAAATCATCAGTGGTCGTGCGTAATAGATGCCGGTCATGGGAAACGATGATCAATGCACCGGTATAGTCTTGCAAAGCCAGTGTCAGCGTATGGCGCATATCAAGATCAAGGTGGTTGGTCGGCTCATCGAGTAGCAGCAGATTAGGCCGTTGCCAAACCAGTAGTGCCAGGGCGAGTCGCGCTTTTTCCCCGCCGGAGAAGGGCGCAACCGGTGCTAATGCCTGATCGCCTTGAAAGCCAAAACCGCCAAGAAAATTACGCAGTGCCTGTTCGTTGGCACGATCTTCCTGTCGCTGGAGGTGTTGCAGAGCGCTCCAGTCAGGGCGCAATTGCTCCAATTGGTGCTGGGCAAAATAGCCTATTTTCAAACCCTGGCCGGCTTCGATATGCCCGCCTAGCGGCGGCAAGGTACCGGCCAGCATCTTAATTAGCGTGGATTTGCCTGCACCGTTTGCGCCTAGCACCCCGAGCCGTGTTCCTGGATTAATCGTCAGCCCGATGTTTTTCAAAATGGGTTGCCCATCGTAGCCAGTCGCTACTTTATCAATGGTCAGTAATGGGTTGGGTAAATGATCCGGCTTGGCAAAGCGGAACGTGAACGGTGAATCAACATGAGCAACGGCAATCCGTTCCATGCGTTCCAGGGCATTGATACGGCTTTGTGCCTGGCGGGCTTTAGTGGCTTTAGCACGGAAGCGTGTGATAAAGCGTTCGAGGCGAGCAATTTCACGTTGCTGTTTTTCATAAGCGGTTTGTTGCAGTGCCAGTCGAGCGGCACGCTGCTCCTCAAAGGCAGCGTAGTTACCGGCATATAGCGTGATGCCGCGCTGATCGATATGGGCAATATGCTGGACAACATTATCGAGCACATCACGGTCGTGGGAGATGAGCAGTAGTGTTCCCGGGTAAGTGCGTAGCCATTGTTCCAGCCAGAGTACTGCGTCGAGATCAAGGTGATTGGTCGGTTCGTCCAGCAATAGCAAGTCAGAACGGCACATCAGCGCCTGCGCCAGATTTAGTCGCACGCGCCAACCGCCGGAGAATTCCGCGACAGGTTTTTTCAGTTGCCCGGCGGTAAAACCTAATCCGGCCATGAGCTTACCCGCGCGTGCGTGGGCGTTGTAGCCATCAACAGCGTCAAGGCGGGCGTGTAGTTCCGCCTGGCGTGCGCCATCACGATTGCTCTCGGCATCGCGGAGTGCTTGTTCAATCTGGCGTAGTTCAGCATCGCCATCAAGCACGTAATCTAGTGCAGATGTTGGGAGCGCGGGCACTTCCTGGGCGACATGCGCCACTACCCAACGTGGTGGAAGCTCAAGATCACCTGCATCCTGATGAACGTCGTCACGCAGCAAGGCAAACAAGCTGGATTTGCCACAGCCATTTGCACCAATGAGTCCAACTTTCCAGCCCGGGTGAATGGCCAGTGAGGTGTTTTCGAATAAGGGTTTGCCGCCGCGTTGTAGCGAGAGTTGACGTAGGTTCAGCATAGTGTGTCAAGTGTACTCGAATGGTTCGGTAGGTCGCGGGTAACTGGCGAAGCTTGTCTGATTTTGGGTTAAGCTTCCAATGTGAATGATCAAGAGTTTTTACGTTACAGCCGACAAATTTTGCTGCCGGAATTCGGGATTGAAGGGCAGGAGCGCCTGCGCCAGTCCCACGCCCTGATTATTGGGTTGGGTGGATTGAGGGTCGGCTGCAGCAATGTATTTGGCGGCTGCCGGTATTGGTCAATTGACACGGGTTGATTTCGACTGTGTGGTATTTATCCAATCAAAACCGTGGTTAGCGTGTCCGGCATGCGGGGAGCAGCCTGCGGCGTGATATCAGCATGATCGGGCAGTTGGGGAATGGGTCTAATAACAGGATTTATTCTTCTTTGAGTGCAGCCTGAATCAACTCTTTGGTGTTGGTGTGGCGCACATCCTTGCCCTTAACCAGATAAATAATGTATTCAGCAATATTTCTGGAATGATCACCAATACGTTCTAGGGCCTTGATGATGAAAATAACACTAATGGCATGACCAATAGTACGCGGATCTTCCATCATGTAGGTGATAAGTCGTCGCAGTGCTGACTGGAATTCCTGATCGAGTTCATCATCGCCTTGTACAACTTCAGCGGCACGCTCCGCATCTTGCCGCGCCAGCGCATCAAGGCAGTTATTCAGCATTCCTGAAGCTAATTTTGCCATTGGTGCGACATCACGTAACAATTTTGCACTGGGTGGGCCGCTAAAGCCATCATAGGTTTCAATCGCCATACGGGCAATTTTTCCCGCCTCGTCACCAATCCGCTCCAGGTCAGTAACCGCCTTGGATAGGGAAATAATCATCCGTAAATCCTTTCCGACCGGCTGACGTAACGCAATCAGGCTGATACTGTCCTCGTCAGCCTTGACTTGCAAGCCATCGATAATCTGGTCACGCTGGATAACTTCACGAGCCGCTGAGATATCCTCATCATCAAGTGCCCGAATAGCACGTTGAATCTGATCTTCAACCAGCCGGCCCATTTCCAGCACGATGCTGCGTAAATTAGCCAGCTGGATATCAAATTGTTTGACCGTATGAGCATTGTTACTCGTTGGCATAACCGGAATACTCCTAAATTTCATGGGCAGGAGATGAAAAGACGATATTAACCAAAGCGACCTGTGATGTAATCCTCAGTTAATTGATGCTGGGGGTTGGTAAAAATCTGGTCGGTTTCGCCCACTTCAATTAAATCACCGAGATGAAAGTAGGCGGTACGTTGAGAAACGCGGGCTGCTTGCTGCATGGAGTGGGTGACGATAACAATGGTGTAATTTTCCCTCAATTCGTCAATCAGCTCTTCGATCTTGGCAGTCGCGATGGGATCCAGCGCTGAACAGGGTTCATCCATCAGGATCACTTCAGGATTAACAGCAATAGCACGGGCAATGCACAGCCGTTGTTGCTGGCCACCGGATAATCCGGTGCCGGGTTCATCCATGCGTGTTTCAACTTCTTTAAGTAAACCCGCTCGCTCCAGACTGGCATAAACCAAATCATCAAGCTCGGCCTTGCCATCAACCATGCCATGAATACGGGGGCCATAAGCAATATTTTCGTAAATGGACTTGGGGAAGGGGTTTGGCTTTTGAAATACCATGCCAACCCGCGCACGTAGTTGCACCACATCCAGGCTTTTATCGTAGATATCTTCGTCATCCAGTTTGATGGTGCCGGTTACCCGACAGATCGGGATCGTATCATTCATCCGGTTCAGACAACGCAGAAAGGTTGATTTGCCACAGCCGGAAGGTCCAATAAAGGCGATCACCTCATGCGTATCGATATCAAGGCTGACCTTTTGCAGGGCCTGTTTTTCCGCATAGTACACATTGACATCACGACAGATTATTTTGGGATTATCGGGTGCAATTCTGCTTGCTGTTTCGCGGTGATTGCAAGCTTCAATCCGAGGTGGCGATGATCGTGAGTGGTCTTTTTTAGGTGTTGTGCCCGCGGTGCTATTAAGGGTTGTGTCCGTTTCTAATGGGGTGGCGCTCATACTGTTGAAATCCTCATGGCAATGGATTGTGATTCAGGTCGTGAGGTCGATGGGTCGCATGGTGTCTGGATTACCACCGCCGCTCAAATCGCTTGCGAAGCACAATAGCCAGTCCATTCATCAAAATCATAAAGCCGAGTAATACTATGATTGCGGCTGAAGTACGTTCAACGAAGGCGCGTTCTGGCAGGTCAGCCCATAGATAAATCTGTACAGGTAATACGGTTGAAGGGTCAAGGAAATTTTGGGGTATGTCAACAATGAAAGCAACCATGCCAATCATTAACAAGGGGGCAGATTCGCCTAATGCTCGCGCCATACCAATAATTGAACCGGTTAGCATCCCGGGCATGGCCAGTGGCAAAACGTGATGTCCCACCATTTGCAGTCTGGAAGCACCCATGCCGAGTGCAGCCTCGCGAATTGAGGGGGGTACTGAGGTAAGCGCTGCACGGCCAGCGATAATGATGACCGGTAGTGTCATCAGGCTTAGTACCAGACCACCAACCAGGGGCGCGGAGCGTGGCAGACCGAAAAAATTGATGAATACTGCCAGACCTAGCAGACCAAACACGATGGAGGGTACGGCTGCCAGATTGTTGATGTTAACTTCAATAAGATCTGTCCAGCGGTTTTTGGGTGCAAATTCCTCCAGGTAAACCGCTGTGGCTGCACCTATCGGAAATGAAAGCAAAAAGGTAACCAGTAAGGTGTAAAAGGAACCCATTAATGCGCTGCGTATACCTGCCTGTTCGGGTTCACGGGAATCACCGCTGCCAAACAGGATGGTATTGAATCGCCGTTCAAGTTGCCCGTTTTGCTGCAGTTGATTAATCCATGCAATTTCCTGGTCAGAAACCGGTCGCTCCGATTCATCCAGATCAGGATTAATATTACCTTTGACAAAGGTATCCAGGCTGGCTGAAGCCAGGAACCAGATACGCTGACTCGTGCCAGTCAGCCCGGGATTATCAAGTACCATGCGGCGCAGTTTTATAGGCGCATAATTACTGACCAGCTTGTACAGTTTTCGCAGATTACGGCGACCCTTGACCTCTGGAAAGATTTCCCGCAGCCCGGTTCGAATGAGCTTGTTGTAATTAGCCGTTTCCAGTGCGGCCAGGTCGCGGTGACCTTCAGGATCGATAATCGCCGCATCAAAGGTGATGGGTATTTCAAGATACGTCTGGGTGAATGCCGGATAGCCCTTACTGATAATGCTTGCAAACATCAGTAGAACAAAGGCCAGACCTGAACTGATGGCCAGCAGGCCGTACATGCGAAAACGTCGCTCAGCCGCATGACGACGCTTTAGACCGGCATTAACGATGGTCTTGATATTTTTGGCAGATGGCTTTGGGGAACTACTGGAAGAGGTTAGTTTACTCATATTGTTCCCGATATTTACGCACGACGTGTAAAGCGATGATGTTAAGAATCAGTGTAGCTGTAAATAGCATCAGACCTAAGGCAAAGGCGGCCAGTGTTTTGGCGCTGTCAAATTCCTGGTCGCCAGTTAGCAGCGTGACGATTTGTACGGTAACGGTCGTAACCGCCTGTAATGGGTTAGCAGTCAGGTTGGCGGATAAACCGGCCGCCATGACGACAATCATGGTTTCGCCGATAGCACGTGATATCGCCAGCAGAATACTGCCCACAATGCCGGGTAAGGCGGCAGGTAACAGTACACGCTTGATCGTTTCCGAGCGCGTTGCCCCCAGCGCATAGGAGCCATCACGCATTGACTGCGGGACAGCGTTGATCACATCGTCAGATAATGAAGAGACGAACGGTATGATCATGATTCCCATGACCAATCCGGCAGCAAGCGCACTTTCCGAGGCAACTTCTAGCCCCAGGGCTGTACCGATATTACGGATTAGCGGTGCAACGGTTAATGCAGCGAAAAAGCCATAGACGACGGTTGGAATACCGGCCAGGATTTCCAGGGCGGGCTTGGCAATGGCACGGAATTTTGGTGTGGCATATTCAGACAGATACAGTGCCGACATGAGCCCGACAGGTACAGCAACTAACATGGCGATACCGGAAATTAGCAGTGTTCCGGCAAATAGCGGGACGGCCCCAAACGCACCTGAAGAGCCCACCTGATCAGCGCGGATTGCCGTTTGTGGGCTCCAGTGTAAGCCCATCAGAAATTCGCTGATTGGGATTTTTTGGAAAAAAAGGATTGATTCAAACAGTACCGACAGGATGATACCAATGGTTGTAAAGATTGCAATGGTTGAACTGATGATCAAAAGAAGGTTAATGACTTTCTCTACCTGATTTCGGGCGCGGAGTTTCGGGGCAATCTTGCGCCATCCATAGACGGTTCCGGCAATCGACAATGCCAGAATGATAACCCAGAGCGTAGCATGGCCAATGGTTTGCAGGTTTTTATAATGCTCAGCGGCTGACTGAATGACCGGATCAACCGTATTAGAGAAGGTATTGCCGCTGATTAGGTTCTTGATGTCGTTAGTGATCAGGTTGAGGCGATCTGGTGGTAGTGTGCCCAGTTCTGGTGGTAAGTCGGCAAGCACCAGATTGAGAATAATGTTCGGTTGCAGGATAGCCCACACCACAAATGTAACAAGTGCGGGTAATCCGCACCAAAGTGCAGTGTAGGCACCGTAGAAGCTGGGTAACGAATGCAGATTGCGAATATGGTTGCCAGAGACAGCAAAGGCGCGCTGGCGACCAAGGTAGTAGCTGCCGGCACTTAGCAGAAGTAGTGTAAGGAAGAGATAAAACAGCATATAGGAAGTATCCGAAAAGCGAGAAAACGCCATCTGCAACGAGGCTAGACTATCATCACAGATGGCGTATTTGGAGCTACATTGTATGTGATCGTCTACATCGGTTTAAGGTTGTTTGCATCTTTGGCAACTGTATTACGCTTGTCAGCCGGTAATGGAATGAGCCCTTTATCAGACAGATAACCTTCATTACCCGAAGCCTTGTCGCTGGTGAATTCTGCAACAAATTCCTTGAGGCCAGGAATCACGCCAACGTGGGCTTTCTTGACATAAAAGAATAGAGGCCGTGAGACAGGATAGCTGCTGTCGGCGATGCTCTCAAAGGTTGGGGTAATGCCGTCAACTTTCGCTGCTTGAATCTTGTCGAGATTCTCTTCAAGGAAGCTGAAACCGAAAATGCCATAAGCGGAAGGATTGGCAACGAGCTTGTTTACAATCAGGTTATCGTTTTCGCCCGCTTCGATATAAGCACCATCTTCACGAATCGTGCGGCAAATAGCTTTAAACTGCTTTTTGTCGGTCTTTTTAAGTGCCTTGATCTGTGGAAATTCTGCGCAGCCCTTGTCCATAACCAGCTCGACGAAAGCGTCACGAGTGCCGGATGTGGGCGGGGGGCCGAGCACTTCGATCTTGGCGTCAGGCAAATCAGGGTTGACTTCCTTCCAGATTTTGAAGGTATTGGCGACCAGCTTGCCGGTACCCGGCTGTGGAATTTCTTTCGCCAATGCCAACCAGAGATCCCGACGAGTCAGCGAGATAGGCTTGGCTTTTTTGGATGAGGCAACCACAATGCCGTCATAGCCGATCACGACTTCAACAATGTCTTTAACACCTTGCCTGGCGCAATTTTCGATTTCCGACGATTTGATTTTACGGGAAGCATTGGAAATGTCCGGGTATTGAGTGCCTATGCCATCGCAAAACAGTTTGAAGCCACCGCCAGTGCCGGTAGATTCAACTTTTGGTGTTTTGAATTTGGTACTTTTCCCAAAATTTTCAGCAACAGTCGTTGAAAAGGGGTAAACAGTGGATGAACCAACAATGCTGATGTAGTTACGCGCTGATTGCGCGTGAGCTGTACCAGCCAAAGCGAGGGTCGCGGTTACAGCAAAAGCAAGTGTGTACCTGGTCAAGGTTGATCTCCAAAATTGATTGAAAGCAATGGACAAAAGGTATTTAAGAAGTACGTTACCTTTGAAATTTCGCCAAAAACGTAAATCAATATTATTATCGTATGGCGGCCTTTATAGTTCATTTGTATTTTATATCACTTTTATTGCAGACAATATGAATCGCTTAATTTGATTGAGTCGGGCCGGTAGTGTTAAATGGAAATCGTAACATGTTGATAGTTTGAGGGGCTCAAGTGGAAGATACGGCAATACATCGCCGGATTGTGTTGATTACCGGTTGTTCATCGGGTATCGGAGAATGCACAGCGCACGGCTTGAAGGCGCGAGGCTGGCAGGTATTTGCCGCAGTGCGCCATGTGGATGACAGGAAACGATTGCAGGCCAGCGGCTTGGAGAGCGTATTGCTGGATTTGCGTGATTCAGCCTCGATTCGTCAGGCGGTGGCAGAGGTTTTGGAGCGTAGCAACGGTCAATTGGATGCCTTGTTTAATAATGGTGCATATGGCCAGCCAGGTGCCGTAGAAGACCTTGACCGTGAGGCCATGCGCGAGCAGTTTGAAACGAACGTGTTTGGTGCGCAAGAATTGAGTAACTGCATCATTCCAGTGATGCGTCAGCAGGGTGGTGGGCGGATTGTGTATAACAGCTCAATATTGGGGTTGGTTGCTTTTCCCTACCGTGGTGCTTACGTCGCCAGCAAGTTTGCTTTGGAAGGCCTGGTCGATTCGTTGCGCATGGAACTATTGGGTTCGGGCATTCGCGTTTGCCTGATTGAGCCAGGGCCAATTCTGAGTCGATTCCGCGAAAATGCCCATGCGGCTTATCGTCGGCATATTCATGCTGAATCCAGTGTACATCGGCAAAAATATGCGGCGATAGAGGCGCGGTTGGTGAAGGAGGGTGCAGTTGCACCGTTTACCTTGCCTCCAGAAGCTGTGTTGAAAAGGGTTATTCATGCTCTTGAAAGCCCCCGACCCAAGAGCCGCTACTATGTGACTGTGCCGACCCGGTTGTTTGCCATTTTGCGCCGGTTACTGCCTACCAGCGCCCTGGATATGTTGCTGCGGCGTGCAGGAGATGCTGGGTGGCGATAATCCAGGACGAGGTTGGCCGGGGCTACGGGGATTGCGCGTCAGGCGGTGTGGTCAGCACTCATCACTGTTCTCTATCGCGCTTGTTGAGCCCGTACATCGTTATGCCGATGCGTGGCCAGCACTCATCACTGTTCTCTATACGTTGATGGGTGCTGTGTAGCCTGGCGAGGGCGTATTACTTACTACGGTATAACTTCAATGTCCCCTTAAGGTTGTTTGGCTTTTATCAGTTGCTTGTGCCATTACCCGAAGGATCGGGCGCAATGCCATCCACCATTGTTCCAAAGGACGATGATTGGTCATGTCCATCATTTCAGGTATCTGTTTAAGCGAGAAAATGTTGACTTTGCCCTCAACCAGGCCGATGAAGGCACCCTTGGTTGATTTGGCCTCAAGTTCTCGGCTCAGAAAGTCGATGCAGTGTGATGCCAGTCGGGTTGCGAGAATGCGATCATAGGGTGAAGGGTTGCCGCCTTGTTGAATGTGGCCGAGTAGCGCCTGACGCACATCGAATAGATCGCCGCCTTCCTCTTCAAACAGCCGACACATAAAGTCAGTTGTGTATTGTTGATTAGCCTGCTCGTTACGGATGGCCAGGAAAAGCCGTCGGCCCTCCTGGAAGCTTTTAACCATACACTCCACGTCATTTTGTAGCGCCTTGAGCCGAATGCCTTCTTCAGGAAGATAAATACGCTCGGCGCCACCGGCCAGGCCGCTCATCAGTGCCAGATAGCCGCAATAACGACCCATAACTTCAACGACAAAGCAGCGTTGTGTTGCAACGGCGGATTGTTTGATCGAGTCCAGTGCCTTGATAATGGCGTTGAGTGCGGTATCTGCACCGATACTTAATTCCGAGCCGGGTAAGTTATTATCGATAGATACCGGCATGCAGATCATCGGAATATTGAAGGCTGGATAGCGCCCACGTTCGCTATATAAGCGATATGCCATGTCGTAGGCAAGCCATCCACCAGCAACCAGCAAGCCATTAATTTTATGCTCTTCGAGAGCACGGGATAAAGCATAATACTGTTCTACTGTAGGCAGATAGCGGTTAGTCCCCAGTTCGGCACCGCCTTGTGAGATCCAGCCCTCTACGTCACCCCAGCCCAACTCTCGAATACGACCTTTAAGTAATCCTTTGAAGCCACCGCGTATGCCCAGCATGGTGTGGCCTCGATCCAGTCCCAGGCGTACTGCGGAGTGTACTGCCGAGTTCATGCCGGGGGCCAATCCACCCGTATGCAATATAGCTAATCGGTGGGGCCGGTCAGGTGGCGCAACGCTGGGCAAGGTCTCTGCAAGTGCCGTAAATGTATTAAACATCTCGGTAAAGCTGCCACCGCGCGTCTCCATTGCTTTGTCATAATTATGTTCAGCGATAAATTGAGCCACCGAGCGGGTTTTCTGAACACACTGCATCAGTGGTGAATAGCGAACACGGTTATAACGCATCCCGACCAGCTGCGGCTCTTTTTCAGGGGTTGTCTCGATGATATTTTCGAGGGCAGCGTTACCGACCAGAGTGCTCATCCAGCGGTCAAAGGCGCTAGGTGAGCCGCCGCGCTGTACATGACCGAGAATGGTGACGCGAGCATCCTCGCCTAAGCGCTCCTCAAGTACCTGGCGGACATAATCGCTGCTAATAGGATTGCCAGCACGGTTTATTGCGCCTTCGGCAACGATAACGATACTGTCACGACGACCGGCGGCCCGACCACTACGCAGCAGCGCGCACATCTTGTCTTCCCAGCCGTCAGGGGGTGGTGTTTCTGGAATCAGTACATAGTCAGCGCCACCAGCAATAGCGCTCATCAGTGCCAGGTAGCCACAATGACGACCCATGACTTCAATGACAAAGGTTCGTTGATGGCTGGCAGCTGTACTGTTGAGCGCATCAATGGCTTCCGTAATACGATGTAACGCGGTGTCGGTACCAATTGTCATATCAGTACCAAACATGTCGTTGTCTATAGAACCGACAAGTCCGGTGATCATTAATGCAGGATGTTTTTTTGCGGCTTGTGCATCAATTTCGCCATGGCTGACGAGTTCGGCAAGCAAGTCTGGCCACTCACGGCGAAAGGTGTCAGCACCGGTTAAACTGCCGTCACCACCGATAATTACCAGGCGATCAATACTATTATGAACCAGGTTGCGGGCAGCGCGCAGGCGACCTTTCCGCTCCCGAAAAGCAGGGCAACGCGCTGTACCGATGACTGTACCGCCACGATGTAGAATACTGCCAACATCGTCCCATGATAGTGGGCGGATACGGTCGGCGCCATCTACCATACCTTGATAGCCCTCAAAGATGGCGTAAACAGCAGCGCCCTTGTGCAGGGCAGCACGAACGACTGCACGTACTGCTGCATTCATACCTTGAGCGTCACCACCACTGGTCATAACGCCGATGCTGATTGGAGAATTACTGGTCATAAATCAAATTTTCCTGGGCTGGATTAAATACTGGATGCAAAGCGTAGCATTATTATTACTTTCTACGTTATGAATACTTGCCAGATATATAAGGAAAAATCTTGGGATTTTGAAGATGAGCGTATTGGCGCCGGAGCAAGCTGATGGGCGAATGGGAACACTACATGTAAGCGAAAAATGATTAATATGGAAAAAAAGATTTTATATACTGAAAACCTTCTGGATTATTGCGTGAATATCTAGGCTTTATTTTTTATCCGGTACTTTATGAATTTATTAATTTTTTCTGTTTATTTTGTGAGAAAAGCTATCCTGAACCCTGTATTTTGTTTTAATTTTTTTATAAAAAACAGATTAAATAATATTTCTTTTACTAAGGCAATATATCCAGCGGATTAACTTGCAAACAAAAGCCATCCTGCCATTAACCCAACCACGATCAAAAACACCGGACGAATAAATGGTGCACCGTAGCGGATAGCACCGTGCGCACCAATAAATGCGCCCAACATCAGCGCTGAACCCATTGCCAAGCCAACAGTATAGTCAATATTGCCCAGTACAATGAAGGTGATTAGAGCAGTGATGTTGCTCACGAAATTCATAAACCGGGCAACGCCTGATGCGGCCACTAAATCGAGTTGAAACAGCTTCGTTGCTGCTGCCGTCCAGAATGCACCGGTGCCAGGGCCAATAAAGCCGTCATAAAAACCGATCAAACTGCCCGTTAGCCATTGAATATTTTGTCGGATATGTGATGTTGTCGTTGAGTTATCATTTTTTTCTGCCTGTAGTGCTTGCTGTGGCCAGATCAGATAGATAGCGGCCAATAGAATTGCCAGTGGTAGCAATTTTTTTAATATCCCGGGACTCATCAGATAAATGAATACTGCGCCCAGTAGCGCACCTGCAAATGTTCCAAAACTAACTGCCCACCACAATTTCGGTTGAAACAAGCCTTTACGAATAAATGTTATAGAGGCACCGAGTGTACCGAACGTACCAATCAGTTTATTGGTACCAATGACCAGATGTGGTGGCATCCCGGTACTCAGCAGTGTGGGCATGACCAGCATGCCGCCACCACCGGCAACAGCGTCAATGAAACCGGCTATCAAGGCAATTCCGCCAAGTAGCACAAGGGCGGAAATATCCAGGCTGATGAATTCCACGCGAATCAGACAATTAATTTTGAATACAGCATTGCCAACGAGCTATGTAATGCCATAGTATCAGGTAAGTGGTGGTCTGCTGTGGCAGAAAGTTCTGTACCAATAACCAGAAGTAATACCACTTGATTTTTTTGCTGTGACAAATGCAGGTATATCATTTGCAGCATCACCAGCGTACAAAATGGTTGCTGGTTCTTTGTCACTCTGGCTGACAGTTTTCGTGCGAAACAGCGGTTGGCCGACAAGGGCCATGATAAAAGCTATGATCGTGATACCTTCCTGAAACCAGCCCGCTTGCGGGGTATGGAGCCGGTCATACCTCAAAGAAAAATAAAAAAGAGACGCGCCAATGCACTGCGGCTCGCTACAGACTCGGCCATCGTGTTGAAAATGCGTTCATTCCTGCATCCCAAAAGATCCTGGCTATCTGCACTATTTAAGTGTTTAGGCCATAAGCTGGGTCAATACCCGCTGATAAATTCGGCTCAAGCGTTCCAGATCATCAACCGGTATCCGTTCGTTAATCTTGTGGATTGTAGCATTGGTTAATCCCAGTTCGATGACCTGAGCACCTGTTGGGGCAATAAAGCGCCCGTCAGATGTGCCGCCGCTGGTGGAGAGCACTGGTTCTATACCTGTTTCGGCCTGGACTGCAATGCTAGCGGCATTAACCAATTCGCCTGGTGAGGTGAAAAAGGGTAATCCTGATAGGCTCCATTCAAGCTGGTATTGGACTATCTGTCCAGTCTTGACTTCTTCGTTGAGTAAGCAGGTCTCCACAATGGATTGGGTACGCTCTTGTATATATTCAATAGTGATTGCTGGCGAAAAACGGAAATTAAACAGCATTTCCAGCTCGCCAGGAATAACATTGGTCGCATGAGCACCTGAGTGCAGGTTAGAAATCTGAAACGATGTGGGTGGAAAGAAGTCATGGCCGTTATCCCAGATTTCACCGGTCAAGGTCGTGATAATTGTCCCAATAGCATGAATCGGGTTTTGTGCCAAATGTGGATAGGCAACATGGCCCTGGCAACCATCCAGGCGTAGCTGGCCATTGAGTGAGCCGCGTCGACCATTCTTGATGGTATCACCCAGTTTTTGGGTACTGGAGGGCTCTCCAATCAAGCACCAGCGGATTTTTTCGTTACGTGCCTCAAGCTGTTCGATCACCTTGACTGTACCATCAATCGCTATGCCTTCTTCATCACTGGTAATTAGAAAAGCAATAGCCCCGTGAGGCTGTGGATATTCAGCCAGAAATCGCTCACAGGCAGTGACCATTGCCGCTATGCTACCTTTCATATCAGCTGTGCCGCGTCCATAGAGCCAGCCATCATGGGTTTGTGGATCAAATGGTGGTGACAGCCATTGCTTTTCAGCGCCTGGCGGTACCACATCGGTGTGGCCAGCAAAGGCAAATACGGGTTCGCTATTACCAAAGCGTGCCCAAAAATTATCGACGACACCAAAGCGTAGCCGCTCTATTTGAAATCCCAGCTTTTTTAGTCGGGCAATTAAAATTTCCTGACAGCCTGCGTCATTAGGTGTTATTGATGGTCGGCGGGTAAGTTCGAGGGCCAGCTCAAGCGTGTTATTCATGAGTCGTATAGCGGCTTTTTAATATTGATTGGGAATTATTTGTTTCTGGATAATACGGCTTCCTGGGTGAGAATCTTCTCGTAACCTGGAGTCTTGAGCCGATTGCATGACATTGGTAGAGAATGTTCGTTTGCTGCCTGGCGAGGTCGACAAAAAAATATCGTTGCCAAGATACTGACCGTATTTCGCACGCACATAGGGAACTTCATTGACAATAAGAAACTTTTCAAACAAGAATTTTTGACCTTTTGCAGGAATTTTAATGAGTGGTTTTAAGTCTTTATTTTGTTTTGAATTTGAAAACTGTTTAACCTGTTTAAGTGGGCCTTCAAATTTTGAGTAACCATAGTAATCGGGAAGATAGATTGTCCATCGCAGGTAGCTGATAGGAATGTCAATGCCCGGTAGTTGATTGGTAATGTCACCCTTTAAACTCAATGTACTGACATCTGTAATATAACCCACTTCTATTAGGAATGAGCGAAACTCACCGGTAGATGGGGATTTTTTCATGGGAATCAATATTTCGCCGGTTTCCTTGCGGGCAGGCTTGACAGGCTTGCCATCCAGGAAGGCTTGCCATATATGAGATTGCCCTGGTAGCTTTAGTGTTAAAAACTGGCGGTCGTTGTTTCGTATAAAATACCGAAGCCGAGTTACGCTTTTTCCAGCGAGTGTTCTGTAAGTACTACTGTCAACCAGATCGACATTAGCGACTATTGTTTGGATCTCATGATAGCTTTTTATTGTCAGGCCTGGGTTGAATGTGTTGGTATGAAATTTATAGCCATGAAGTATGGGGCTGGATGCAGAGTGCCAGAGTTTCTTGGGCAAGTTACGGGCAGAAATGATAATATCCTTGTCAGTGTTTTCGGTAGTGATCTCAATATTTCCCAGTGGCTCTATACCGAGATAGCCTGTCATATTGTCAGCTCCATGAACGTACATCACAGGAATTTTTACTGTTGCAGGTAATGTGGCTGGTAGTGGTAAACGGTATGAAAAGACAATTTCAGCACCGGAATGCCGATCAGGTTGACCTGAAATCGTAATAATCTGGTTTGTTTTTGTTTGTTCAACATGCCATTGATCTATCTTGGAGCCAGTAACATTAACTATTTCTGTTGCGAGCGGTAAGTGAAAGGCAATTTCATTTAAGGATTTGACATGTTTGATCTGGGCAGTAACTTGTGCTGATATCATTGACTTATCTATTGATATCAATGAGTAGGTTGTGACCTGTTTTTTTCGGGTAATTCCTGTATCCTTTTCAATCTTCCATCTGACGCTTAGGCTATTATCAGTGCGTAATACTGTCTTGAAAAGGGTTTCTTTTTTATCCCGAATAACACGTCCTGCTGGCTCGGCATGAATAAGATGAGCACCACTTTGTGGTATGCGGAGTGTTATTTGATTAATGACAGAGCGGGGCGGAGTAAAATTCAAGCTATAAACCAGATCTTTAATATCAAGAGAGATATAGAACGTCATGTCAATTGTGAATTTGCCGGTTCCCCTGGCAATAAATTGATAACCTTCCCGGCTTCGGACAAACTGGGCATTTAAATAGGTTTTTGGTGTCTTTTCCTTGATGATGATGGCTTGGTCTTCTGGTTTTTTTTCTGCTGTAGAGGATGGTTGTGGTGTTTTTTCGGCAATCTTTATAAAAGAGGGTTCATATCCAATATTAACCATTTCAATCCCAACTGTATTTGGAAAAAAAGGAATACTGACCCAGCCATCTTTCAGAACTTCTATCGAAAAACCAGCTTCAAAACGGATGGATTGGTCTTCAACGATACCGTTATATTGAGCCCTGGTTATTGTGTATTCTGCGGGAGGAATTTTTTTGCTTTGGTGCACTTTTTTCTGCTTTTTCAGGTTTTCTATTTGCTCCAAGAGAGATTTTAGTTCTTTCCATGGAAGAACCACTTTTCCCGATTCCATTTTTGGTAAAGTAATATCTTGAGCCAGCGCACCTGTGGATATGAAGCCACCAAGGACTACTGTTATCACCCAGAAAGGGAATAAAACAGGCAGTTTCCTGATGGTTTTAAGTAAGTCATTTTTAATACTATATGCTTTGATACAATATAAATTATTTAACATCTTGTTGCTCCCCATGATCTTCGTTTGAGTTATCAGAACTATTTTTGTTTTTAATTGATTCAGACGAGCTGGTGTTTTGGTGATTTTGTTTATGAGTTTCTGGGGATGGGGTGTTTGCTGTGGATGTGCTATTAGGTTGAGGGTAGATTTCCGCTACGAGGTCGCTGATTCTGAAGTCTTTAAATCGTGGTAATACATGCATGGTGACAGCGAGAATAATGACACCCTCAATAACCAGAATGAGCCCTGTATATGTGGGTAGTAACTCGGCAATAGATGTGATGCCAAGAAAAAAGGTATAGGCTATAAAAACCCAAACAGCATGTAATAAACTGTAAGTTGTTTTAATATAATTAAATATCAGGGTGCCTATGACACCAAAAGCAATACAAAATGCCAGTATTACATGTAAGTAAACTGAAAGATAAGCAAATAGTGGATAGTAGAGAAAGTAGGCAACACTAATAATCGCAATACGAAGAAAATCGACTTTGCAAGCTGTTAGGGTAAAAAGTGTAATACCAGTGATTAAAAAGAGGACGAAGAAAAAAGGAGCACGATCAGTCATGATCGAGATTTGTCTGGCAATGTTAATTTGGTCAGGTAAGAGTACGCCTATGTTGAGTTGAGTCAGGACACTATCCAGATTCCATACCAGTTTTTTACCGTTTGCAGTTTTTTCTATAGCGGTAGGTGACATGGTGGAGGTTGGGTAATCAATATCGCTGGCGCCTTTGATATCAACTGTCATTCTGAAATGATTGATTTGTCGGCCAGGCTCAAACCCATAGATAAAGTGATTGAGTCCTCTACCTTTATACTGTACTGTCATTTCAAGAGAACTGTTGGCTTCGGCCATTCCTGTCCATAGAATCAGGTTTTTTTGATATTCTGTATTCTCCCGATCTTCCTGATGGTTAACCAGAAGCTTAACATCTCGTAGCATACCTTCGCCTTCTTTCATTGGATAGGGAAAGATGAAGGAAAGATATATTTTATCTGATTCAGTATTTTTTATGGTATAGTTTCCAACAAAATCAGCATTATAGCCTGTATAATAAACAAGGCCTTTTTTCCGGTAATCAACAGCTATACTCACATGAATATTTGAGGCATAGGGCTGCATGGTACTCAAAGAAGAAACATCAGAACCGAAAACCTTGTAGCGAATAGAGGGCATAGGTTGCGTTAGATTGCCTCCCCAAATGCGTTTTACTGTATCCATCTGGCCATACATAGCAAAATCGGTTCGTGTTTGTAGTCGTGAGCCCAGCATGGACCAGCCTATCAATAACGGGATGAATAATAGCCAGATATATTTATTAAAAATAGTTTTTTTGATGAGTTGAAGCATATTGATTCCTGTTTAGAGATTGATAAAGGGATTTTTTATTTTATAAAGTAGAATATACTTGATATTGGCAAGCATGGTTTAGCATGGTACCTGAATCTTGATAGCTAAAGTAATTGATTAAATTATATGTGCGATTCTTTTCAAGAAAGCGATCATCTGAAAGGTGCTTGTATCATTTGGATAATCATGGTAAACAGCTGGAAAATTACTGCAAAATTATCGAATCAGGATCGTGGGTGAACCTATTATGTGCTATAATAGGTTCACCCTTTATTTACTGGAATAATAATCAGTCACGCAATAGCTCATTAATACTGACTCTGGAGCGTGTTTTTTTATCGACCTGCTTGATAATTACTGCACAGTACAGGCTATGGCTACCGTCAGGGGCAGGTAATGCGCCGGGGACAACAACTGAGCCTGCGGGCACGCGACCATAACTGATTTCACCTGTCATACGATTATAAATCTTGGTGCTTTGACCTATGTAAACACCCATTGAGATAACCGCGCCGCTTTCAATAATAACACCCTCGACAACTTCTGAGCGTGCGCCGATGAAACAATTGTCTTCGATAATGGTAGGGTTTGCTTGCAAAGGTTCCAGCACCCCACCGATTCCAACGCCACCCGATAGATGAACATTTTTACCAATTTGGGCACAGGAGCCGACTGTCGCCCACGTATCAACCATAGTGCCTGAATCGATATAGGCACCGATGTTGACATAGGACGGCATCAGCACAACCCCAGGCGCAATATAAGTACCCTGTCGAGCCGTTGCAGGTGGCACAATTCGTACTCCCGCAGCCAAAAAATCCCTTTTACCATAATGTGCGTATTTCGGAGGTACTTTGTCAAAATAGTTGCTATAACCATCGCGGATGACGGTATTTTCATTCAGGCGAAAGCTCAATAGCACCGCTTTTTTCAGCCACTGATTGACTATCCAGCCTTCGGCGCCCTTTTCGGCAACCCGCGCCTGACCTGATTCGAGAAACCCTAACGCCGTTGTAACGGCCTCGCGTACAGAGGCAGGGGTTGAGGTCTCATTAAGTTCAGCGCGTCGTTCAAAAGCGTCTTCAATAATCTGTTTTAACTCATTCATTAGTAGAGCATTCTCGGTAAGGACGGTGTTTCTGCCGATGGTAGGGGTTTGGGTATCGCTGCAAAAAACCGTCATAATAAGCGGGGAAAATAAAAAGTAAGGTCAGTCACCTGTAGACGACCCGGACTGTATGATAACTCTAGCACTTTGGGTTATTGAACGTCAGCGAGTGACTGCCGTGATCGTGTGCGATTGAGCCCTTGAAAATCACAATAAATGAGGATGAGCAGGTATGGCAAAAAGGCCCGTGACTGAGCGTACAGTGACTACCCGATCAACACAGCAGCCGTCAACAGCGGTAAAGAAAAGTGAGCCAACTACCCAGCCTACCTCTGCGGTTAAAACAGCCATCGATGGTCGAAAGCGCGTCATTATTGAAGGCGTGTGTCCTGAGCTGGATAGCGGCCGTTTCGCTATCAAACGCACTGTGGGCGAGACTGTAGTGGTCGAGGCCGATGCATTTACCGACGGTCATGATGCACTGTACTGTGTGATTCAATATCGCAAGGTGGGTCAGACCAGGTGGCGGGAGATTCTGATGCAATCTCTTGTCAATGATCGCTGGCGTGGTCGGTTTCAGGTGCAGGAATTAGGCCGCTATGAATATACGCTCATCGCTTGGGTGGATCACTTTAAATCATGGCGGCATGATTTGGCACGTTGGGAACAAGTTGAAGATATTAAGCTGTCTTTGCAAGTGGGTGCTGAGTTAATCAAAAAAGCCAGTGAACGTGCCAGTGGTAGGGATGCTGAATGGCTGGCAAAACGTGCGGATGCCTTGTTGGGCGGGCAGAATTTGGAAAGCCGTCGCGAACTGGGTCTGGATAAGGAATTGAACCAGTTAATGATTCGATACGCTGATCGCACGTTAGGGTTGAATTACGATAAGGTTTTGGGTGTGATTGTTGATGACGAACGCGCCCGTTTTAGTAGCTGGTATGAATTGTTTCCACGCTCAAGCAGTCAGATTCGCGGTAAGCATGGTACATTTCATGACTGTGAAGCCTGGTTGCCACGATTGGCGGCCATGGGGTTTGATGTCCTTTATTTTCCGCCGATTCATCCTATCGGTCGTATTAATCGTAAAGGTAAAAATAACACATTGACCCCCGATACTGATGATGTTGGGAGTCCATGGGCAATTGGCGCGGAAGAGGGCGGGCATAAGTCAATTCTGCCTGATCTGGGGACGCTGGACGATTTCCGGCATCTGGTGCAAAAAGCCAGCGAGCACGGCATTGATATTGCGCTCGATATCGCTTTGCAATGTGCGCCGGATCATCCTTATGTGAAGCAGCATCCCGATTGGTTCCGCTGGCGACCTGATGGCACAGTGCAGTATGCCGAGAATCCACCCAAGAAATATCAGGATATTTATCCGTTTAATTTTGAGACGGATGACTGGCAGGCACTGTGGGACGAAATCAAGAGTATTTTTGAGTTCTGGATCGAACAGGGTGTTCGTATCTTTCGGGTGGACAACCCGCACACCAAGCCATTTGCGATGTGGGAATGGCTGATTGGTGAAATCAAGAAAAACAAGCCGGACGCGATCTTTCTGGCAGAAGCGTTTACCCGCCCCAAGATTATGCATCGGCTGGCCAAGCTGGGCTACACCCAATCCTATACGTATTATGCCTGGCGCAATACCAAGCGGGATTTAAATGAGTATCTGTCTGAGGTTGCCCAGGGGCCTGGTCGGGAGTATTTCCGCCCCAACTTCTGGCCGAATACACCCGATATTCTCACTGAATTCCTGCAACAAGGTGGGCGGGCAGCCTTTATGTCGCGATTGCTGATCGCCGCTACTGCCACGGCGAACTACGGTATTTACGGGCCTGCATTTGAAATGATGGAGCATGTTGCCGTTAAGCCAGGGAGCGAGGAGTATCTGAATTCTGAGAAATACCAGGTTCGCTACCGCAGTTTCGAGGATTTGGATTCGTCAGACAGCCTGTGCGATCTGATTACACGCGTGAATCACATCCGCAAGGATAATCCGGCGCTGCAATCTGACTGGAGCCTATGTCTTCACCATGTCGATAATGATTACATTGTCTGCTATAGCAAGGCCAGTGCCGACGGGAGTAATGTGTTGCTGATCGTTGTAAATATCGACCCGGAACACACGCAGTCGGGCTGGACACAGCTGGACCTGGAAGCCTTGGCTCTTGATCAGGGGCAGTCTTTCCAGGTACACGATCTGTTAACAGGTTCCTATTACATGTGGAATGGGCCGCGTAATTATGTAGAGCTAAACCCACAACACATACCAGCGCACATATTCTGTATTCGGGGTGGGTCGAATTCGTAAAGCAGCACAATAATACGGTAATACGGTGAGGAGATACGCCATGGGATCGAACCCGATAACCTGGGCCGGTGTGGAAGATCCACTCTGGTTCAAGGATGCCATCATCTATCAGTTGCATGTTAAAGCGTTTGGCGACAGCGATGGCGATGGTGTTGGTGATTTTCGGGGGCTGGTGCGGCGATTGGATTATCTGGAGGATCTGGGTGTTGATACACTGTGGCTATTGCCTTTTTATCCTTCGCCAATGCGGGATGATGGCTACGATATCTCCGATTACCACAGCGTACATGCACAATATGGAACGCTGACTGATTTTCGTGCGTTTGTTCGGGAAGCACATCGTCGGGGGTTGAAGATCATCACGGAGTTGGTGATTAATCATACCTCCGACCAGCATCCCTGGTTTCAGGCAGCGCGCCATGCGCCTGCCGGTTCCAGAGAGCGGAATTTCTATGTCTGGAATGATGATGACAAGAAGTTTCCTGAAACCCGTATCATTTTTACGGATACTGAAACCTCTAATTGGGCTTGGGATCCCATTGCGCAGCAATATTACTGGCATCGTTTTTTTTCCCACCAGCCTGATTTGAATCATAACAATCCAGCGGTTGTTAAAGCAGTAACCCGAGTCATGCGATTCTGGCTGGATATGGGTGTCGATGGGGTACGATTGGATGCCATTCCCTATCTGTGCGTACGTGAAGGAACAGACAACGAAAATCTACCTGAAACGCACGAGGTTATCAGGCAGATGCGGTCGGTTGTGGATGCCCGCTACCATGGCCGTATGTTTCTTGCTGAAGCCAATCAGTGGCCAGAAGATGTGCGCGATTATTTTGGTGATGGCGATGAGTGCCACATGGCCTACCACTTCCCGTTAATGCCGCGCATGTATATGGCTGTTGCACAGGAGGATCGTTATCCGATTATCGAAATTTTGGAGCAAACGCCGGATATTCCCGACAATTGCCAGTGGGCAGTATTTCTGCGCAATCACGATGAATTGACGCTGGAAATGGTGACAGATCGGGAACGGGACTATATGTACCGTACCTACGCAGCTGATCCAAGAATGCGGGTTAATGTAGGGATTCGGCGTCGTTTGGCGCCGTTGATGGACAATGATCCGTCCAAAATCAAGTTGATGAACAGCTTGTTGCTGTCGATGCCTGGAACACCAATTATTTATTATGGTGATGAAATCGGTATGGGGGACAACTTCTATCTCGGCGATCGTAATGGTGTGCGAACCCCGATGCAATGGACACCCGATCGCAATGCGGGTTTTTCCCAGGCAGATCCGCAGCGTTTATATTTGCCGCCCATTATGGATCCGATTTATGGTTATCAGGCGGTGAATGTCGAGGCACAGCATCGTGAGCCGGCCTCGCTGCTGAATTGGACACGACGGCTGATAGCGGTGCGCCGTTCCTGCAAGGTGTTTGGGCGTGGCCGGCTGGAGATGTTGCATCCGGGTAATCGCAAGATTCTTGCCTATGTCCGTGCATTCGCTGATGAAGCGGTGCTGTGTGTCGCTAATTTATCGCGTTCCGCACAACCTGTAGAGCTTGATCTCTCTGCCTACAAGGGTATGGTGCCTGTAGAAATGCTGGGCCAGACAGCTTTCCCGCCTATTGGCGAATTACCCTATCTATTGACCGTGCCACGCTATGGTTTTTACTGGTTTCGCCTGACTCGTGCTGCACCACCTGTCTGGCATGAGGATAAGTTACCGGGTACGGATTTGCGTGTTTTGGTGCTATTCCAGGGGTGGACCAGCTTTTTCCCTGACCAGGTGGATCCGGGCCGTCGGAAAATGGCGGTTGATTTACACCAGCAATTAACAACGCGGGTATTACCCAAATTCTTGCCAACTCAGCGATGGTTTGCTGGCAAGAGCGGGCGGATCGAGCGCGTGGAATTTGATCAATACGATGTCTGGGTGGGTCATACTGAATGGGGGCTCGCCCGCGTGCGTGTTTGGTTGGCAGGTCGGGAGGAGCCTCAAGAGTACGGGTTGCCACTGGCGCTCGCCTGGGAAGGCAAGGGTGATAGTGATGAAGAATTACGTTCGCTGTGGCCCTATGCCCTTGCCAGGGTCAGGTTCCGCGCCCGTATGGGGTTGCTTTACGATGCCTATGCTGATGCGCACTTTTGTCAGAATTTGGTAAAGATGATGGCGCGCGGTGAGCAAATCCCCTTGGGGAATGGCTGGCTGAAGTTTTCAGCAACCGGTGCGTTTGGCAAGCTGGCCGGTGATTTACCGGAAATGTTGCCGATCAAGCGTTTGGTGCTGGATAGCAGTAATACTACCATTGCTATTGGGGAACGCATGCTACTAAAGGGCTATCGCCGGTTGCAACCTGGTATTAATCCTGAGCTGGAGATGGGACGTTTCCTTACCGAGGTTGCCGCTTTTCCGAATGCAGCGCCATTGGCCGGGGCGCTTGAGTATCATAATGATGACGGTACGGTGATCGCATTGGCGTTAATGCAAGGCTTCGTGGCTAATCAGGGTGATGCATGGAGCTATACCCTTAATTATCTGATGCGTTTTCTTGATGACTGTATTCAGCAGTCTGAGTTGGTGGAGGATACTGTGGACGATGTTCACGGTGTGTACTTGCTGTTTAGCAGTATTCTGGGACGACGTACCGGCGAGTTACATAAAGCGCTGGCGCAAGCAGGTGGCGATCCAGCGTTTGATCCTGAACCGATGACGGCAGCTGATGTTTCCCAATGGGTCTCACGGATTCAGGATGAGGTGATTGTGACCCTGGATCGTTTGCAGCAGGGGTTGTCGGAGTTGCCGGAGCCGTCTCAAGTATTGGCGGAATCGTTGTTAGCATCACGAGCGAAAATATTGCATCGGTTGGAGCAGTTAAATTCAGCCGGCCATTGGGGGGCAATGAAAACCCGCTATCATGGCGATTACCATCTGGGTCAGGTGTTGGTTGCAAAGGATGATGTGATCATCATCGACTTTGAGGGTGAGCCATTTCGAACCTTGGAGGAGCGACGCGAGAAGCACTCGCCATTACGCGATGTAGTGGGTATGTTGCGTTCGTTTAATTATGCAGCACATGCTGCCTTGCGGCAGGTAACGGCTGATCATACCAGTCATTGGGAGACATTGGCGCCCTCTGTACATGAATGGGAGCGGCAGGTACGGGTTGCCTTTATGGAAGGTTACACCAGCGTTATGAAAGACAGTGCGGCGTACCCATCGGATCCTGATGAGGTAACAGCCTTGCTTGATTTGTTTACGCTGGAGAAAGCCTGCTACGAGTTGCGCTATGAAATGGACAATCGACCCGGCTGGATTGATATCCCGCTTGAGGGTTTAAACGAATTATTATCATTATTACCTAAGGAGGATGTGACCGAATGAAAAAACAAAAAGTACTTGCTTTTGTAATGGCCGGTGGTGAGGGTTCCCGCCTGAAGCCTCTTACGGCGGTCAGCTCAAAACCTTCATTGCCCTTTGGCAGCCGCTATCGCATTGTCGATTTTGTGTTGAGTAACCTGCTCAATTCCGGTATTCAGTCGATCTACATGTTGGTGCAATATAAGTCTCAGGCGTTAATTGAGCACGCGCGTAAAGCGTGGGTCGTTTCGCCAATGCGAAATGAGGAATTCGTAACGGTGGTACCACCGCAGATGATGGGTGGTGGTGAAGTGTGGTTTCAAGGGACAGCCGATGCGGTATTTCAAAACATTAATTTGATCAAGATGCACAATCCTGATTTAGTGGTTGTGTTTGGTGCTGATCATGTTTACCGCATGGATATTCAGCAAATGATTGATTTTCATAATGAACGGGAAGCAGATGTATCGGTTGCAGCATTACCTGTGCTGCTGGAGGAAGCGAGTTCTTTTGGTGTGATTGCTGCTGACCATGCCGGACGGGTCAGCGGGTTTCAAGAAAAACCGGCCAATCCGGTGCCGATGCCTTCCGATCCAGGCCGTGCCTATGCCTCAATGGGGAATTATATCTTTGATGCCAAAGTATTGGTGGATGCGCTGATTGCTGCCAATGAGCGTGATGAGCACGATTTTGGGCATAACGTGTTGCCGAATCTTATGGAAACCCATCGCTTGTTTGCCTACGATTTTGCAACAAATAAAATACCGGGTACCAAGGATTACGAGGAAAAAGCCTACTGGCGTGATGTTGGGACACTGGATGCCTATTTTAGCGCCCATCAGGATTTGCTGGGAGAAAAGCCAAACTTTGATATGTTTAATCCAGAGTGGCGGATTTTTTCCAGCAACTATCAAGGACCCGTGGCACGGTTAATTAATGCGCGTGTCAACAATGGTGTGGTTGCTGCCGGTTCAACGGTACGTGACGCTTCAATCAGGGATAGTATTATTCGCCGTGAAGTTAAGATTGATGAAGATGTCGAGATTGAAGGTTGTGTGATTCAGGATTATGTCCATATCAAGCGTGGTTCACGGTTACGGCGAGCCATTATCGGTCAGCATAATGTGATCGAAGAGGGTACACATATTGGCTATAATCTTGAAGAAGATCGTAGTAAGTACGAAGTTACCGAAGAAGGGATTACGGTGATTGGACCTGGAGATGTAACACTTTCTCTGCAAGGATTTAGCGAATGAACCCGGTTTGAGTCAGTTCATTGTTAAGCCTTCTGTCAATTGGTGATAGAAGGCTTTTTATTGGGGTGCGTTGTCATGAGAACGTCTGCGGTAGAAATCTGGCCGGGTCGTCCTTATCCTTTGGGAGCGACCTGGGATGGCCAGGGTGTCAATTTTGCATTGTTCTCAGAGCATGCAGAACAGGTAGTGTTGTGCCTGTTTGATGCCAAAGGCAAACGTGAGATTGGGCAGATCCCGTTACGTGAACGCACTGATTCAATTTGGCATGGCTATCTGCCTGAAGCGCGCCCCGGGTTACTTTATGGTTATCGGGTGCATGGGGCGTATCAGCCGGAGCAGGGGCACCGCTTTAATGCGCACAAGCTCTTGCTTGATCCTTGTGCTAAAGCGATTGTCGGAACGATAAACTGGAGTGATGCACAGTTCGGTTATCGAATAGGGCATCACAATGAAGATCTCAGTATGAGCGTCCGTAACAGTGCTTCGGGTATGCCTAAATGCCAGGTAGTCGATAGCGCCTTTTTGTGGGGTGATGATCGTCCGCCACGGACACCATGGCATGAAACGATTATCTATGAACTGCATGTACGTGGTTTCACCATGTGCCATGATGATGTGCCTGCCGATTTGCGTGGTACGTACGCCGGGCTGGCCAGCAGCACGGTGATCGATTACCTGAAAGCCCTTGGTATAACGGCTGTGGAGCTGTTACCGATTCATTACTTTGCTGTGGATGAGCGTCATTTGCTCGATCAGGGTTTAAGTAATTACTGGGGATATAGTCCTTTGGGCTATTTTGCGCCAAACCCGCGCTACGCCGCGACCGATAATCCGGTTAGCGAATTCAAGAGCATGGTTAAAGCACTGCATTCAGCAGGTATTGAGGTCATTCTTGATGTGGTTTACAACCACACGGCTGAAGGCAATCAACTCGGCCCGACACTTTGCTTTCGGGGTATTGATAATGCAGCTTACTATCATCTGTCGCCGGAGCATCCACGCTATTTCATGGATTACACGGGTTGTGGAAATACGCTGAATATTCCTAATCCCAGAGTTTTGCAATTGGTGATGGACAGTTTACGTTACTGGGTGCAGGAAATGCATGTGGATGGTTTCCGTTTTGATTTGGCTGCTGCGTTGGCGCGAGATGCAAATGGGAAGGTCAATCAGACCGGTGCATTTATGACCGTAATCCAGCAAGACCCGGTACTGTCTCAAGTCAAGCTCATTGCCGAGCCGTGGGATTTGGGTGAGAACGGTTATCAAGCGGGCCAGTTTCCGGTCGGCTGGAGTGAATGGAATGGCAAGTATCGTGATGTTGTGCGTGATTATTGGCGTGGTGAGGGTGGTTTAATCGGTGAACTGGCCTATCGTTTGACCGGTTCTGCTGACCTGTATGAGCACAACGATGGCCGTCGACCCTATGCCAGTATTAATTTTATTACCGCACACGACGGTTTCACGCTGTACGATCTGGTCAGTTACAATAAACGTTATAACGAGGCCAACGGTGAAAATAACCAGGATGGTACTGCACACAATCGTAGCTGGAATTGTGGTGTTGAGGGTAATACGGATAATGCTGCAATATTGGCATTGCGTTTACGACAGCGGCGCAATTTTTTGGCTACCTTGCTGTTATCACAGGGTGTGCCGATGGTGTTGGCCGGTGATGAGACAGGCCGAACGCAGCGTGGCAATAACAACGCCTACTGCCAGGATAATGAAATCAGTTGGCTGGATTGGGGGGGGATAGCCTGGCTGCCCGAAAATCGTGAGCTTTTGGCCTTTACCCAACGACTGATTCAAATTCGCCAGAAACATCCGACGTTTCGTCGCCGCCATTTTTTTCGGGGTATTCATGGCGACCAGGTGCAGGATATCCTCTGGTTTAATCCTGATGGTCAGGAAATTAATGATGATGAATGGTCACATGATTACGCCCGTTGCCTGGGGATGTATTTGCCTGGCGATGGTGTCGGAGATTGGGATGATTGCGGTCATGTGCTGGAAGACGATGATATGTTACTGCTGGTGAATGCCTATCACGAAGAAATCCCGTTCATGCTCCCGTTGCTACGGGGCAGGTCACTGTTTGAAGTCATGATTGATACGGCATTACCGCAAGGCCAGCCGGTTGGCGGCAATCAACACCCTGAGGAAGACCCGTATCCGGTACAGGGGCGTTCCCTGGTGTTGCTGCGACGTTGCCGCCAGTCGTGATCATCCAAAATGGGGCAGCCCTGCAAAGGTAAGGATCTGGTGAAATTATAGTGGTGGACGAAATTCCAGATAGCGCCGATGTGAATGTCGGGTTTTTTGGAAAACGAAAGTGTTTTTGGCACCAGCCGTTCCGCCCGTTGTCCGTGGGTACAGCTAAACCGCTCAATGTGATTCGTTTTGCCTGAGTCTTGCCAGCGCCAGCCGAACCCGGCGCTTGTTCGCCTTCCTCCCCCCAAACGCCCACCGTTGATCGCACTGGAACGTCAACGACCCTTTTTTTCTATCTTGACACCGGTCTGTTGTACTATCTGCCCGTACTTCGCATTCACATATCCTTGCAGCCAGCCTGCCGAGACTCCGATCACCCGCACAATCCCCGCCAGCGCTAACCGCTCTGATAGCAACCTGTCGATCAGCACCTTAGGTTTCATCGGCAATAGGTTTCATCGGCAACTGGACGCCACACCGGATCTTCCACAAATTGCCGACCGCAGCTACGACACTTATGATGCTGTTTGCCGTTATGGATCTTGCCATTCTTGACGACGTGACTCGACTGACAGCTTGGACAGTTCAGCATCGTGCAGGACTCTCTCAGAGCGGCAGGACTTTAGTATGATGTCCTTAACCTTATTTGGGACTACCAAAATTTTTACGTTTGTGCAGTTGGCATCAGATTGATGCGAAAACGATAAATGCTTCAAAATCCGTCGCCACCGGCAATGAAGCGCCTAATGAAGTTGTGAGGGATGGTTGTGTTAGGCACGTTGATGAGAGAAAAGAATGCAATATAAAGATCTACGTGATTTTATTGCCCAATTGGAGCAGCTGGGTGAGTTAAAGCGGGTCAATGTCACAGTCGATCCATACCTGGAAATGACCGAGATTTGCGATCGAGCGCTACGTGCCGGTGGCACAGCGATCCTGTTTGAAAATCCCAAAGGCTATCCTGTTCCGGTACTGGGTAATTTGTTTGGAACACCGCAACGGGTTGCATTGGGCATGGGGACCGATGATGTTGAGGCACTGCGCGAGGTCGGCAAGCTGTTGGCCTTTCTCAAGGAGCCAGAGCCACCCAAAGGTATGCGCGATGCTTGGGATAAATTGCCGATCTTCAAGAAAGTACTGGATATGGCGCCTAAAAAAACCGGCCATCCACCCTGTCAGCGGCATGTAATTGAGGGGCAGGCTGTCGATCTGATGACACAGCTGCCGGTACAAACCTGCTGGCCGGAAGATGCCGCGCCCTTGATTACCTGGGGGTTGGTGGTTACGAAAGGTGCACAAAAATCTCGACAGAATCTGGGTATTTACCGCCAGCAGGTAATTGGCCGTAACAAAGTCATTATGCGCTGGCTAGCACATCGGGGTGGTGCACTCGATTTTCGTGATTGGCAGCAGGCTCGACCGGGTGAACCTTTTCCAATTGCTGTTGCGCTGGGCGCTGATCCGGCAACCATTCTTGCTGCGGTTACGCCAGTGCCCGATAGTTTGTCGGAATATGCGTTTGCCGGTTTGCTGCGCGGTTCCCGCACCGAACTGGCCCAGTGTTTGGGTAATGCGCTACAGGTTCCAGCCAGTGCCGAGTTTGTATTAGAAGGGTTTATCGCCCCCGATGAAACGGCTCTGGAAGGGCCATTTGCTGATCATACCGGTTATTACAATGAAGTTGATCGTTTTCCGGTCTTTACCATTGAGCGTATCACGCATCGAGAAAACCCGATTTATCACAGTACCTACACGGGTCGGCCGCCCGATGAGCCCGCTATTTTGGGTGTCGCATTAAATGAAGTATTTATTCCGGTTTTGCAAAAACAGTTCCCTGAAATTATTGATTTCTATTTGCCGCCGGAAGGTTGTTCCTATCGTCTGGCAGTCGTATCAATGCGCAAGCAGTATCCGGGACATGCTAAGCGCATCATGCTCGGCGTTTGGTCGTTTTTGCGACAATTCATGTATACCAAGTTTGTTATTGTGGTGGATGAGGGTATTAATGCACGTGACTGGAAAGATGTTATCTGGGCGATGACGACACGTATGGATCCAGCGCGGGATGTTGTAATGATTGAAAACACGCCCATTGATTATCTGGATTTTGCATCGCCGGTTTCCGGGCTAGGCTCCAAAATGGGTTTTGATGCAACGAATAAATGGTCAGGGGAAACCCGGCGCGAGTGGGGGCGGCCTGTCACGATGAGTGAAGCCGTAAAAAAGCGAGTAGATACTTTGTGGGATCAATTGGGATTGTAGAGCTTTCGAACGGATGCCAGGTAACGCCTTTATAATCCGTTTGATACCAGATTGAGTAAGAGCGATTCGTTCATCATGCCTCATTATGTCACAATTAAACCGGGGGGCCACAAGTTTCAGGTGGCCGAAACCGAATCGGTGCTGGACGCGGCTCTGCGTGAACACGGCAGCCTATTGCCTTATGGTTGCCGCAATGGTACCTGTGGTGTTTGTATGGCGCAGGTTATAAGCGGTGAGGTGGCCTATTCTGATGGCAACCCGCCAGCACTGGGGGCGCAGGAACAGGCTGAGGGTAAGGCGCTGTTGTGTCGGGCGCGACCTTGTTCGGATTTGGTGATCGAGGTGCGTGAGGTTAAGGTCGGTGGTGATCCCGTGATTAAAACATTACCCTGTCGGGTGGAGCGGCAGGAGCGGTTAGCACCCGATGTAATGCGTCTTTATCTCAAGCCGCCGAATATCGGGCGCTTGCAGTTTTTGGCAGGTCAATATATTGATATCCTGTTGGCAGATGGCCGACGGCGTAGTTTTTCCCTGGCGAATCCACCACATGCCGATGACATGCTTGAGTTGCATGTGCGACGTGTACCTGGTGGTTTTTTTACCAATTTTGTCTTTGAGCAGATGCGAGAGAAAGCGTTACTACGTTTTGAGGGACCCCTGGGTACTTTTTTTTTACGCGAGGATTCTCCGCGCCCTATTCTGTTAATGGGAGGAGGGACAGGGTTTGCACCATTGAAAGGGATGTTGGAGCATATGTTTTATGCAGGTTTGAATCGACCCGTGCATCTGTATTGGGGTGTGCGCGCCAGGGTGGACCTGTATCTAAATAAGTTGCCATGCGCCTGGGCCAAGACATATGCCAGTTTTCGCTATACACCGGTCTTGTCAGCACCATTGGCGGACGATGCCTGGCAAGGGCGTACCGGTTGGGTGCATGAGGCGCTTGCAGCGGATTATCCTGATTTGAGTGGTTTCGATGTTTATATGAGTGGGCCACCACCAATGATTGATGCGGCTAAACCGGTATTTTTTGCTCAAGGGCTACCTGAAGATCAGTTATTCTTTGATTCCTTTGATTTTTCTTCTTGACCGCTGTGATAGTGCATGGGCCTCGATAGAGGAATCACGAGACAGTATCGTAACGGATAGCACATCAAGATAACGGGCTGTGCAAAATGAGTGGAAGGCCTGCTACACCTTCCACCCTGCCTTTTAGAGGGCTGAGTATCATCAAGCCGCTCCGGTGGGAGCCGGTGAAGGGGTGGTTGCTGCTGGCCCTTCGAGTTGCTGTGCGTTACTGTCCATGGTAAGTGCTTCACCTTCCCGTTCCAAGGGTTTGCCGACCAATAACCGTAATCCAGCATGGAAACATTGACCGGCGTAGGTTAGCTCATGCAAGGATTGCAGTAATTCACCAAGCTCCTGATAAGCATCGGGTGTCGGCATTAACCTGATACTGCGCTCCAGGTAATCGCGTGCCTTTTCATTCTGCTGACAGCGTTTAGCCAACCGACCCAGCGTCAATAACAAATAGGGATCATCATCGTGCTTTTCTAACCATCTCTCGGCAGCTGCCAGTTGTTCGGTGGCGTTACCACGACCCAGCATTCCATAGCCAACCACTAATCCTGAATTCCAGCGTCGGTTAATTGCTGCACGTAACAGTGCTTCAGCATCGTCAATAGCATCACAGTCACACAAGGTTGCCGCATAGTTTACCAGCAACGCTTCATCATTTTCGCGTAACGCTACCGGTATATCGTGCCACAATGCCCGTAATTGCGCCAAAGAGCCGCTGGCGGCGGCGCTTTCCAATAAAGATTGATATGTTAGCTGCTGCAGCGCGGAGAAATCCTCAGCTTTCATTACCTTATGCTTTTGCAGGTCAGGCAATATCTTGCGTAAGGGTTCCCAGGCCTTTAGCTGCTCATAGGTTCGTGCCAGCCAGCGCAATACACCAGGGTGGCGCGGATGAAGCGTGCGCAATGATTCGAGTACAGGGCGTATTTCCTCGGCGCGGTTATCCGCCAGTAAAAACTCGGCACGGGCCAGGTGTACCATCAAGGTATCGGAACCAGGTGCTTCCTCAGCCTGGCGCAGATGCAAATCACGACGCCATTTTTTTTCTGCAAGATTGTGGGCAGCGTGGGCAGCCCCCAGATAGTGCATCGCCGGTGTATCACTGCTATCGGCATGGCGTAACAGGGTTTTTTCTGCCGCCGCCCATTGGCCGGCAGCAAGTTGCCGGCTGCCCAGATTGAACAAACGACGTGCCTTTCTCTTTAAGCGGCGCTGATTGGCTGCGATAGCGTGTCCAGGCGCTTTCCAGAGCTGGAGCAAGAGCCGAATCAGGATATAAAGCAGGGAAAATAAAATGATGAGCAGGATAATCAGAAAAGCCATACTCGTTTCTATCGTCCACCCACCCATGCTGAGCATGGCGTAACCCGGGTCATCACGGAGCATTTTGGCTAAGCCGATGGATAGAAATAGCGTCACAATAATGCCGATGAGTAACCTCATGGTGTTGTCTCCTCAGCAGGTGCCGCCGATTCATCCCCGGTAGCAGGGCGGGTTTCGGTCGATGGTGTTGGTGTTTTCTGTATGGACCTTAGCGGTTGTCGCTGATTCATGAAATCGTGGAAAGCCAGATTAAGTCCTTTTAAGCCAGGTATATATGGATTAAACTGCACTGTTTGTAGTGCTTTTGAATCCGCCAGGAATTGTTTAACCCTGGAATCATCCGTGTCAAAGTAGGTTGTTACCCAATCTCGCAAGAGGGTGTAGGAATCCTGGAAGCTTTGTGAATCACCACGCAATAAAGCCATTCGCATACTTTCAAGCACCAGTCGGGTATTCTGGCGCAGAAGAAACTCGTTCTTTACTGGAATCAGTGCGGGTGCTTTGGTGGTCTCGTGTCGAATAATCACAATGTCCCGAAATTGATTCCAGACAGCCTCGCCGGCGCGTTCCCACCATGGATGCCCGGTATTATCGCTCATATTGATGGTTGATGCGGGTTTCAATCGATTTTTAATGTCAGGAACTGGCGTATTGATTTTGAGTGGCAGGCTATCGATTTCTCGGTTCATTTCTACCAGCTTATGTGCCAGTCCGGAGATGTCAGGCAGCTCGACACCGCGCAGGCTCGCGATTGCTTCATCCAGCATGGCTTGTGTTTGATCCAATCCTTTTTCGTTGACAGCGCCGAGCCGTTCACGGGCAGCAATCAGCGCTTTGCGGGCACTAGCAACATCCTGCTCTATACTCAGCTTGGTATCGGCAAGCCGTAATAAATACGTTGTCTCGGCAAGCAGAAAAGCATTGACATCACCGCCTTTGGTGGCGATGAGTTTGACTGTTTCCAGGTGATCCTCCAAGCCTTTATAGCTTAGCTGGAGATTACGGATACGTTCACGCAATTTGGCAAGTTGCTCTTGCCGTTTTTTAATCTCGGTATCCAGTATCTCTTGCTGTTTTCGGGTCAGTGCCTTAAGGGTTCCATGGCCATCGCGCAGTAGACCTAATTCGGTTTTGACAACTTTGGTTTCTCCTTTTTGCAATTCCATTGCATTTTGGATGGGTTGCAAGTTACCGGTTAGGCCCAGGAGTTTGCTGCTGATATCCTGATCCTGGCTGCGGAGTGCATTGACAGCCTCTTGTGACTGTTTTTTGACCTCGGTCAGTCTTTGGTCAACATTTCTTTGCAGTGTTTCCATATCTTTTTTCAGTGCATCCGGTTTGATCTGACCAATCGCTTGTTGTATGGCCTGATTCAGGCTATTCGTGCGCTGTGCCTGATCTTGTTGCCACAAGTACCATAGATAGCCACTGCCGCCCCCTGCACCCAGGCCAACAAGCAAGGCAAGTGCAGCGAGCCCCCGACCGCTTTTAGGCGGTGGTGCAGCGGGTGGTTCAGGTGTGGGTACGACCGCCGGTTTTTGCGGTGGCTTTACCGTGGTTTCTGCTTCGGACGCAGCGGTGGCGTCGGCTTTTCCGATATCAGTGTCTTTATCTGTCATGTCGCGTTACCGAGCTATTGGAGAAAAATTCGTTGCCAGATCAAGCAGGGCGGCAGTGATTGCCTCGTCGCTGGCGTCCCGTGCAAGTAACAGGTGGCGACATCCTCGATGTGTAGCTATTTGCTGGATACGGTGACTGCTCAGGATCAAGGGTGTGTCGCGTAAATAATCATGCCCATCAACACCTAGCATATCAAAAAGATTCTGCAGGCTTTCGGTACTTGTGATGACTGTTGCACTAATTTCGCCCTGCTTCCAGCGTTTTAGCAATGCGGCAGCATCAATTTCTGGACATATTCGACGATAAACTTCGGCGCAGTCAACATGCGCGCCTCGAACTGTTAGCGTTCTTGTCAACAGTGTCCGCCCACCTTCACCGCAGATAATGGCAATATTATTATGGCGTACCTGTTGAAGGCGTGGCAGGGCAAGCAAGCCTTCACTGGAAAAGTCCTGTTCAGGTCGTAGATGGCATGTAATATCATGTTTTTCAAGGGCTCTGGCCGTAGCTTTGCCAACAGCCGCGATGTCTAGATCAGTCAATAGGTCCGTGTGCGCAGGTATTAGGGGCAGTGCACGTTCCACGGCATTAACACTGGTGAAAATTGCCAAATGATAGTGATCCAGTCGCTGTAAAATGGTTTTTGCTGATGTGTTGTCATGCGGCTCACCGATTTCCAGCGTGGGGCACCGGATGGCAGTACCACCCTGATCCTCAATCATTTGGCAGAGTGTATCGGCTTGATGTGCAGGTCGTGTGACCAATACGCCCAGACCTTTTAATGCGCTAGACATGGTGTGAATTCAGAAGGCGCCCAGCACATGGCGCAATATATGATCGGCGCCACGGGCTAGCAGCTCTTCTGCCAAGGTTTTACCCAGTTGTTCAGCTTCACTGGCGGAGCCGCGAATCTCACCACGAATCAATTGGCTGCCATCAGGGTTGCCGACCAATCCGCGTAGCCAGATCTGCCCGTTTTCCAGTAAGGCATGGCCTGCAACAGGTACCTGGCAACCACCTTGCAAACGGGCATTAAATGCCCGTTCTGCCATCACACGTGTGTACGTTTCTGGATGGTTTAATACATGCACAAGCTCAAGGGTGTCGGTATCATCAAGTCGGCATTCGATACCAATGGCGCCTTGACCAATGGCAGGTAAACTGAATTCAGGTTCAAGCACGGTGGTGATACGCTCGCTTAAACCAAGTCGGTTAAGCCCCGCAGCAGCGAGAATGATGGCATCAAATTGCCCGGTATCCAGCTTCGTCAATCGGCTGTTGACATTACCGCGCAGGCTGCAGATCGACCAGTTGGCGTGGTGTGCGGCGAGCTGACACTGCCGTCGCAGACTGGACGTACCGATTCGGGCGTTGTCGGGCAGTGCGTCCGGATTGGGGTAATGACAGGAAACGAAAGCATCGCGGGGATCGCCACGTGCCAAGATTGCAGCCAGGCCCAGTCCGGCAGGAAACTTAAACGGCACATCCTTCATTGAGTGGACCGCAAGATCAGCATGATTGTCCAGCATGCCTTGTTCCAGTTCCTTAACGAAAAGCCCTTTGCCGCTAACTTTGGCCAGCGGGCTGTCCAGGATTTTATCGCCACGAGTGACCATGCCTAATAATTCAACGTGCAGGCCGGGATAAGCTTGGCACAAGCGTTCAGCGACATGCCTGGCCTGCCAGAGAGCGAGCGGGCTTTTACGGGTAGCAATACGTAGGGTCTTAATGTGCATGATGCTAAGCTATAGCATCTCTTTTTGTAAACATCCAACAAAAAATATCTTATGAGCAACACACAAACCAATAAGACATGGGGTGGACGCTTCGTCGAGAGCACCGATAGCTTTGTTGCAGACTTTACTGCGTCCGTCGCTTTTGACCGGCGAATGTATCAGCAGGATATTAACGGCTCTATCGCCCATGCCCAAATGCTGGCGCGGGTTGGGGTACTGTCTTCTGAGGATTGTGCACGTATTGTGCAGGGTCTGGAAAGTATCCGTGGCGAGATTGAGCGTGGTGAATTTGAGTGGTCAGTCGTGCTTGAAGATGTTCATATGAATATTGAGTCGCGGCTGAGTGCGCAGATCGGTGATGCAGGTAAACGATTACATACCGGTCGCTCGCGTAATGATCAGGTTGCAACCGATATTCGGTTATATCTGCGTGATGCTATTGACACGATTGTTGCGGAATTACGGCGCCTGCAAGCTGGCCTGGCTGCATTGGCGGTACAGGAAGCAGACACGATCATGCCAGGTTTTACACATTTGCAGGTTGCACAGCCGGTGACGTTTGGCCATCATTTACTGGCCTGGTTTGAAATGCTCAAGCGTGATTATGAGCGACTGCTGGATTGCCGCAAGCGGGTTAATGTCATGCCATTGGGCGCTGCGGCACTGGCGGGAACCTCGTATCCGCTGGATCGCGATTACACCGCACAATTATTGGCGTTTGACGCGCCCTCGGCCAATTCGCTGGATGCAGTAAGTGATCGGGATTTTGCCATTGAATTTGTTGCTGATGCGGCAATTCTGATGACACATTTGTCGCGGATGGCGGAGGAATTGGTGTTGTGGTCATCGGCACAGTTCGATTTTATTGATTTGCCTGACCGGTTTTGTACAGGCTCTTCGATCATGCCGCAAAAGAAAAATCCTGATGTGCCGGAGCTGGTGCGAGGTAAAACCGGTCGTGTTAATGGCCACCTGGTTGCGTTGTTGACGCTGATGAAAAGTCAGCCATTGGCTTATAACAAGGATAATCAGGAGGACAAGGAACCATTGTTTGATTCGGTGGATACGGTGCTGGGAAGCTTGCGGGCTTTTGCCGATATGATTCCGGCATTGCGTCCACGGCGGGAAAATATGCTGCGAGCGGCCAGGCGTGGTTTTGCAACGGCGACTGATCTGGCCGACTATTTGGTGATGAAAGGGGTGCCGTTCCGCGATGCCCATGAAATCGTCGGTAAGGCGGTGCGTCTGGGGCTGGAGACAGATCGGGATTTGGCTGAAATGGATCTGGCGGAGCTGCAACAGTTTTCGCCTTTGATTGACGATGATGTATTTAACATGTTGTCGCTGCAAGGGTCAGTAGCAGCACGCGATGTGCCGGGAGGAACTGCCCCGAATCGGGTGCGGGCAGCGGCAGCATCAGCACAGGCGTGGGTGGCGGCATCAGGGTGAGAGTGTGTATCCGGTGTGCTGGACTTATGGTTTGTTTGGATGTTCACACCCACTCAAGGTTCGAATATGATCAAACAACACCATGTCTCTTGATCTTAATAGGCATCCAATATGGTCGGCATAATCAGTGTCGGTACTAATAATACAATAGCCTCGGTCAACTCACAGGTTGCACCGAGGGTATCACCTGTTGTGCCATTAAGCCGTGCCATAAGGGAGTGACGGATGCGGATAAAGCTGATACCCAGTACCGCAATAAGAATACCACCAGGCCATACACCAAGGATTACAATGGTCGCAGCAACTACAATTAGCACAAGCAAAATGCAGTGCCATTGCGTCAGATAGTGTGCATAAGGCATTCCCAGCCCTTCGGATCGAACGTAAGGGGTTGTCGCCAGTAACAGCACCACCATGGTACGGCCCAACACCGGAGTCAGTAGCAGGATAAAGCGGGCATCACTCACCAGCAGGGCTTGTAGAGCCGTAAACTTGACCAATAACAACAGCGTAATGGCGAGCACGGCAATAGGGCCACTACGTGGATCTTTCATAATGATAAAGGTTCGCTCACGGTTGCCTTGACCACCAATCCAGGCATCTGCGGTATCGGCTAAACCATCTAGATGTAGACCACCGGTCAATAGTACCCAGATGGTCAATAGCACAGCCGCTAACACACCCGGGTCGATTAACCACAATACGGTATGCAGGCTGGCCAGCAGCCCACCGATCAATAGGCCAATTAAAGGAAAGAACAGTACCGACATGCCAAAATCCTTTGGTTGTGGCGGTGTTTCGGATGCAGGAACAGGGAGTCGGGTGAGTAATTGTAATGCCAGGATTAAAGCTCGAATCATGTTAAGCGGCCATTATGAAAGACAAGGCGGGGTTGTGCTGCTGGGTCGCGGTAGTGTCGTATGCGACTGAGTGAGGCGAACGGCACTTCAAAACACCACAAACGTTGCAACGGCATCTCCAGTATCTGGCGTAATATCATGCGAATCACGCCCCCATGAGCAATCAATAAGACATGCTGGCCTTGATACGTGCGTATCAATTTGTCCCAGGCACCACCAATACGCTGACTAAACACATCAACCGGTTCCCCTCCGGGAATCGGATAATTAATGGGATTGCGCCAGAATTGAGCCAATGCCGACGGATTGTTTTCATGTATTTCAGCAACGCTGCGACCTTCCCAGATACCGAAACGGATTTCACTGAATTGGGCATCAATATCCAGCGGTAAATTTAATCGGCTTGCCAATTCGCGGGCAAAGTCAGCGCAACGAATCAGTGGGGAGCTCACAATGGTTTGCCATTCATGGTAGCCGTTCACCGCTGTGCGCATCTGCTCCCAGCCTTTGGGACTCAAAGGGTCATTCTGTGCACCGCGAAACATTTGACCGCCCTGCGGTTCGCCGTGCCGTAGTAAATCGATGGTGGTTAAATCGCTCATTCCTGTGAAACCCCTGCTTCAGCGAAAGTGGCCATGCGTGCATGCAAGGCGGCGGCGGCGCGGAGGATAGGTACGGTGACGGCTGCCCCACTGCCTTCTCCCAGTCGCATACCGAGATTCAGTAGCGGCTGTGCTTCCAGGGTATCTAATAACTGGCGATGCCCAGGTTCGGCGGAACAGTGTGTGTAAAATAACCAGCGAGCCAATTCAGGATGTAGGCAGACGGCCACCAGCACCGCTGCGGTGGTGATAAAACCATCTACCAGAATGGGTAGCCCCAATTGGCCACAACGTAGATAGGCACCTGCCAGCGCCGCTATCTCGAAACCACCCAGTTGTTGCAGCACCTCCAGCGGATTTTGACTGCGATAACGCGCCAGTGCCTGGTCGATGACATGTATCTTATGGCTGATACCGGCGGCATCCAGACCGGTGCCGGGTCCTGTCAGATCCTTGGCAGGCCGATTAAGCAGCGAACAGGCGATAGCGGTAGCACTGGTGGTGTTGCCGATACCCATTTCACCACCGATAAACAATTGTGCGTCGGCGATGGCGGCCCGATCAGCCGCTGCACGTCCAGCATGTAGTGCCTTATCAAGCTGTGTATCCGTCATGGCAGGCTCATACATGAAATTAGCCGTACCATGACCCACACGCGCATCCAGTACATGCGGTAGCATTTCCAGTGGCGATGCGGTGCCGACATTGATCACTTCCAGTCGCGTATTACATTCCTGTGCCAATACATTGATGGCTGCACCGCCACGTGCAAAGTTACGCACCATTTCAGCAGTAACCACTTGTGGGAAGGCAGACACCCCTTCTGCCACGATGCCATGATCGCCAGCGAATACACTGATCCAGACCTTATCGACATTGGGTTGCTGACTGCGCTGCATGGCGGCCAGGGCTATACCCAGCTCTTCCAGCCGACCAAGTGAACCCGGTGGTTTGGTCAATTGGGTTTGCCGCTCCTGAGCAGCGGCGAATGTGGTGGCATCCGGGGCGGGAATTGGATCGTCATACCAATGAGCAGTGGTCATGCGGGAGAATCCTTAGAAATCCTTTAGGGTGAGCGGTAGGCCGGCAACGATGAACGTGACACGATCACAGCGCTCGGCAATGCGTTGATGCAAGCGACCTGCTTCATCACGGAAACGTCGTGCCATTGCGTTGGCCGGTACAATACCCTGGCCGACTTCATTGCTGACGAATAGCACGTGGCCAGAAAGCGTTGGCAAGATATCTAGCAGTATATGCACTTCATCGTGCAGTCGCTGATCGCCTGCCGCCAGTGCATTGCCCAACCATAGCGTCAGACAATCAACCAGCAAACAACGATTGGGAGCAGCATGGGTGTGTAGGGCGTGGGCCAATGCTAGTGGCTCTTCCACCAATCCCCAATCGTTGGGGCGTTCGGCACGGTGCAGAGCGATGCGTTCAGCCATTTCACTATCACCGGCCTCAGCGGTGGCGAGGTAGGTAACCTCTAGGTGAGTTTCAAGTGCACGCCGCTGAGCAAAAGCACTTTTGCCAGAGCGCGCACCCCCAAGAATCAACTCTTTCATATCAAATATTCTGAATAGTTCAGGTGCAGGATTGTTGCTAATACAGGGACTTAAGTATGGTCTATTTTTGCGGCTTTCCAAATAAGGTATAAGGCAATCACTGATCTGGGCTTGCGATATGCGTTAGAAATCATGCACATGATGCTAAAGAAGCCAGTGTGAGACTGCCACGGGGTTTTCATGGCTTACCTGGCATTGCACCTGTAGCGCTTTACCTCTAAGATACTCTCCTTTTGCAATCCACTCGGGTTGTGACTCCTTGCTTCACCGTATTGCGGGAGGCTTGTTTTTAAATCCATAAGGAGACAGGTAATTATGCGGCATTATGAGGTTGTATTTATGGTTCATCCTGATCAAAGCGATCAGGTACCAGCGATGATTGAGCGTTATCGTTCGATTATTGAGGATGATGGCGGGCAGATTCACCGCCTGGAAGATTGGGGTCGGCGGCAACTGGCTTATCCGATCCATAAGATTCATAAAGCGCACTATGTATTGATGAATATTGAGTGTAGCCAGGGTGTGCTGGACGAGATTACCAGCGCCTTCCGTTTTAATGATGCTGTAATCCGCAATCTGGTTATCAATCGGGATGGGCCTGATACTGAACCTTCACCATTGATCCGTTCGCGTGATGAGCGCAGTGAGCATGATGAGCGCAGTGAGCACGATGAGCGTGGTAGCCGTGATGATCATAACGTGCGTGATGATGACGATATCAGCGATGATGACGATATCAGCGATAAGGATAGTGATGCCAACAACAATGATATCAATACCGATTGATCAAGGGTGAGTATTAGCAATAAGCTGGTATCTGCCCGATTTCGGTTCTACCAACGATCATACCATCTCATCTGTACTGTCAGGCGATAGCTGTCTGACGCCACAAGCCCATTGATTGGGCGCATTAAAAATGCCATTTGTTACGCTTATGTATTGGATTTGCAGTGTGATGCTGTAAGTGTGGCTACTCTCAAGAGGGATTCATGATGCGTCCAAATCCTAAACGCTTTGAGGATTAATAACTATGTCGCGTTTTTTTCGTCGTAAAAAGTTTTGTCGTTTTACCGCTGATGGTGTCAAAGAGATTGATTACAAAGACATCGCTACCTTAAAAAATTATGTTACTGAAACAGGCAAGATAGTGCCGGGTCGTATCACGGGTACCAAGGCACGCTATCAGCGACAGCTGTCGGTAGCGATTAAACGCGCTCGATTTTTAGCGTTGCTGCCCTTTTGTGATCGGCATTAAGCAATAACCCGATACCGGAACCCTTTGAGATGAAGGCGCTAGCTGCTTTTACCATGCGCAGTCGATTTTCGGCTGTGCCGGTGGCAGCAGCGACAGCCCTGCTGTTCTGGCTATTTCCACCTTTCTTGATGGTATCTGGAGCCGCGATAACACTAGTGACCCTGCGCTATGGGGCAGTGGAGGGCATGATGGTAGTCGCGCTAACCGCTGCCGTTGCCACCGGGCTGATGGGAACAATGTTGAATGCATGGTTACCCATGCTACAGGTGTTGGCAGGCTATTATTTACCATTATGGGGCTTGGCGCTGGTATTGCGTGCAACGATATCGTTGTCGCGGGCGCTGCAAGCAGCGGCGGTGCTAAGCGTATTGGGTGTGATCCTTTTTTATCTCATATTGGGTGATCCGGCTGCCTGGTGGGGAAGCATGCTCAGCGAGTTGCGGCAAAATATAACCGTGTCAGCCTCGACAGGACAGGCTGCTGATCGGGATGCAGTTGAGCAGTTGCTGATACTAATGGAGGGTTGGGTGCCCTATTTGCCGGGGCAAATCGTAAGTGTGATTACACTGTTTGTATTGGGCGCGTTGTTTTTGGGGCGCTGGTGGCAAGCACTGTTGTTCAATCCCGGCGGTTTTCGCTCTGAGTTTCACCAATTGCAGTTAGGTCGCTCGCTGGCAGTATTGACCCTGGTATTGTTTGGTGTCGCTTTGGTATCTGGCTGGGCATCATTAGCCAATGTTGCGCTGGCATTGGGAACCCTCTACACAATACAAGGTCTCGCGTTGATCCATGCTGCCTTTTTTAAATGGCAGTTATCATCGGGCTGGTTGCTGTTGCTGTATCTCGTGCTGGTGCCGCTGTCTTCACAATTCATTATGGCGCTGGGTATTGCTGATGCATGGGCTGATTTTCGGTCCCGTATTCGATCCCGCCCCGACTAAACATATAAATATAGCGGAACCAATGAATCAAATTTAATTGGTTCCGCTATAAATACACAATGATTATGTTATTAATACTATATTGATAGTGGAGTTTCCGAGGATGGATATTATTTTACTGGAGAGAATTGATAATCTGGGCGCGCTGGGCGACCAGGTTAAAGTGAAACCAGGGTATGCCCGCAATTATCTGATTCCAAAGGGTAAGGCAACCGAAGCGACCCCGGAAAATGTCGCTCGTTTTGAAGCTCGTCGTGCAGAATTGGAGCGCATCGCTACCGAGGCATTGGTGCGTGCCAAAATGCGCGCTGAGCAATTGGCAGAGCTGATTGTGACCTTGTCGGTAAAAACGGGTAGCGAGGGCCGGCTATTTGGTTCGGTGGGTGCTGCTGATATTGCCAACGCGGTTTCTGCCGCTGGTATCGAGTTGCAAAAACATGAGGTACGCTTGCCCGATGGGACGATTCGCCAGATTGGTGAGTACGATGTTGATCTGCGTCTGCACACCGAGGTCAATAGCCAGATTCGGGTCAATGTTATCGCTGAGGATTAATCGATAGTATTTTTATATGCTGCCTTGTTGGGTTCTTCGACTAAAATAGAATCAGTCCCTTTTGGCATGAAGTTTATTCTGGCGACCCGGTCATAACCTGACCGGGTCGCTTTGTCTCTACAGAGATGTGCTATCGTCCCGCCAGTTCGATATAGATCGTAGTTCACCCGCATCGTTCAAAAGTTGAGAGTCGCTGTGATGCACCCGGTTTCATCATTGCTCAGCCGAAAAGACAACCCCACTGATATCTTGCGGACACCACCACATTCCCTGGAGGCCGAGCAGGCTGTGCTGGGTGGTTTGATGCTGGATAACACGACATGGGACCAGATTGCTGATCGCCTAGATGAGAGTGATTTCTACCGTGGTGACCATCGCCTGATTTTTCGTGCTGTGCGTCAATTGGCTGAACATGGCCATCCTTTTGATCTGGTGACGCTGGCCGAATGGCTGGAAGACAATGGTGATCTGGAGAATGCTGGAAGCTTTGGCTATTTGGGCGTGTTGGCGCGAGATACGCCCAGTGCAGCCAATGTTCGTGCCTATGCCGATATTATTCGTGAGCGGGCTATTCGCCGTGAACTGATCCGTGTTGCTACCGAGATAGCCAATAGTGCCTATGATCCAGGTGGCCGCGATAGCAAGGCGCTTCTGGATGATGCTGAAAGGCAGATGTTTGCCGTGGCCGAGCGAGGTTCTCGCGCCCGCGAAGGCTTTGCAGACACGCGGGATTTGTTGGCGCGAACAATAGAGCGGATTGATACATTATTCGAGCTGGATAGCACAATTACCGGATTACCGACCGGCTGGCCGGATTTTGATGAAATGACCGCAGGTTTGCAGCCGGGTGATCTGGTTGTGGTCGCTGGACGTCCGTCCATGGGCAAGACCGCTTTTGCCATGAATATTGCCGAATACGCTGCAATTCAGTTGAAGTGCCCGGTAGCCGTGTTCAGTATGGAAATGCCCGATGAAAGCCTGATTATGCGGTTGTTATCATCGCTGGGGCGCATTGATCAGCATCGGGTACGTACCGGTCATTTACAGGATGAGGATTGGACACGATTGACGTCTGCATTGACGATGTTGTCTGAAGCACGGTTGTTTATCGATGATAGTTCCGGCCTCAGTCCAAACGAATTACGGGCACGGGCGCGACGTTTGCACCGGCAAGAGGGAAAGCTGGGATTGATTGTGGTGGATTATCTGCAATTGATGCAGGTGCCTGGCAGCGTTGAAAATCGTGCCACTGAAGTGTCTGAAATTTCCCGCTCACTCAAGGCATTGGCTAAAGAGCTGTCGGTGCCGGTTTTGGCGCTCTCGCAGCTCAACCGAACATTGGAGCAACGGGGCGACAAGCGTCCGGTCATGTCGGATTTACGCGAGTGTGTTACTGGCGATACATTGGTGATGCTGGCAAATGGTCAACAGGTCGCTATTCGTGATCTGGTGGGTACACAACCAGAACTATTGACCTTTTCTAAGGAACAGCAGGTCGTACCGGCAAAGAGCGATCTTGTCTGGTCGGTGGGGGTAAAGCCGATATTTCAAGTATCTCTGGCCAGCGGACGGATGATATGTGCAACAGCCCAACATCGTTTGTATGGTCAGCGAGGCTGGACCCAGGTCGCGAATATTTCGTTGGGGGACTGTTTGGCCGTGGTGGATAAGCCGTCAGGGTGTACAGCGGGCTATGGTGTTGCCTGGGATCGGGTAGTCAGCATTAAGCCGTATGGTGAAACCGAAGTTTTTGATTTGACTGTTCCTGATTTAGGATCATGGTTAGCGGGGGGTATTGTCAGCCATAATTCGGGAGCGATTGAGCAGGATGCGGATTTGATCTGCTTTATCTATCGGGATGAAGTCTACAATCCGGATAGTCAGGAAAAGGGTATTGCCGAGATTATTATTGGCAAGCAGCGCAATGGCCCCATCGGGAGAACACGCTTGACTTTCCTGGGGCAATATACCCGCTTTGAAAGTTATGCTTCGGATACATATGTTGCAAACTAGCTCTTGTTATTATAGGTAACGGCATTGCTATGAGTCGAGCAACCACAATATGCCTGGATTTGGGCGCATTGATAAGCAATTTGCGGCGTGTCAGGGCGGCAGCACCGGGTCGGCGAGTGGCCGCTGCAGTCAAGGCTGATGGGTATGGGCATGGGCTGGTTCGAGTGGCCCGCGCGCTGGATGCAGATGCGCTGGCGGTTGCCTGTATTGAGGAAGCACTGGTTCTGCGTGAAGCTGGAATCACACGGCCTATCTTATTGTTAGAAGGTGTTTACGAGGCTGCGGAATTACCACTTTGTGCCGACTATCGCTCGGATATTGTGATTCATCATCCCGAACAGCTACGGATGCTGGAAGCGGCAGATTTGAAACAGCCCCTGCGGGTTTGGTTGAAAATAGATACCGGTATGCACCGCTTGGGTCTGGAGCCTGAAACAGTTCCAGCCATTTGGGAGCGCCTGCATGCCTGTTTGTCGGCGCAGCCAAATATTGGTTTGATAAGTCATTTAGCACGTGCCGATGAGCGGGATAGCGAGGCAACCCTTCAGCAGTTAAGTCTGTTTGAAGCCACAACCGCTGCTTATTCAGCGGAACGTTCTCTTGCGAATTCTGCCGGTGTTTTAGGGTGGCCACGTACCCATTTTGACTGGGTACGGCCAGGATTAATGCTCTATGGCGCCTCGCCGTTTGTCAACGGTCTGGCAGCCGATGACGGTTTGCAGCCGGTGATGACATTCCATACCGAGCTGATATCGATCAAGCGTATTTATAAAGGTGAGGCCATTGGTTATGGTGGCACGTGGGTTTGTCCGGAGGATATGGATGTCGGTATTGCCGCCGTCGGTTATGGTGATGGCTATCCACGCCATGCGCCCTCAGGAACGCCTGTGCTTGTCGAGGGTCGGGAGGCTCCGCTGGTGGGGCGGGTATCTATGGATATGATCGCTCTGGATTTACGTCAGCACCCCAAAGCACGGATAGGGGATCAAGTGATACTGTGGGGTCGAGGGTTACCGATAGAAAATATTGCAAGAGCGGCAGGTACGATTGCGTATACCTTGATGTGCGGGGTGACGATGCGGGTACGGCGTGAGGTGCTGGCTGCTGATGGTATCTAAAGCACGCACAGCCTATTTCTGTACTGAATGCGGCGCACAAACCAGTAAATGGCTGGGGCAGTGTGGTGATTGTGGTGCATGGAACAGTTTGCAGGAAGCACCCACAGCGCCATCATCTGCAAAAGGCAGTACTCGATTTACCGGCTACGCCGGATCAGCAGGCCGTTCAGATGTTTATGTGTTATCCAGGGTCGATGCTGTTGCGGAAGCGCGCCAGTCTTGTGGTAACGGTGAGCTGGATCGGGTACTGGGTGGTGGTTTGGTGACCGGCTCGGTGATCTTGATTGGCGGGGATCCGGGTATCGGCAAATCGACCCTGCTATTACAGGTGTTGGCAGTGTTGGCTGAGCGGAGTCAGGCGCTGTATGTTAGTGGAGAAGAATCACCCAGGCAGATTAGCCTGTGCGCCCAGCGACTTAATCTGTCCCGTGAGCGGTTGCGATTGTTGCCAGAGGTTAATATTGAGCAGATTCTGGCAACTGCCGAGGTCGAGCGACCGGAAGTGATGGTAATTGATTCCATTCAAACGGTGTTTACTGAACGCTTGCAGTCCGCACCGGGTTCGGTTGCTCAAGTACGGGAAAGTTCAGCCCAGCTGGTCCGGTTTGCCAAGGCCACGGGTACAGCATTATTTCTGGTAGGGCATGTCACCAAGGAAGGTGCGATTGCCGGCCCGCGTGTTTTGGAGCACATGGTCGATACCGTGCTGTATTTTGAGGGTGATCCCGGCGGACGGTTGCGGGTGTTGCGGGCGGTGAAAAACCGCTATGGCCCGGTTAATGAGCTGGGTGTGTTTGCGATGACTGAACAGGGCTTGAAAGAAGTTAATAATCCTTCAGCCATTTTTCTATCACGGCATGATGTTCCTGTAGCCGGTAGCGTCATCATGGTGACACGGGAAGGTACGCGTCCACTGCTGGTGGAAGTCCAATCGCTGGTGGATGAGTGTCATGGTGGTTATCCGCGTCGAGTGACGCTGGGTTTGGAACAAAACCGGCTGGCTATGCTGCTGGCGGTGCTGCATCGGCATGGTGGTGTGGCCATGTATGATCAAGATGTTTATGTCAATGCTGTCGGTGGTGTGCGAATCAATGAAACAGCAGCCGATTTGGCTGTGTTGCTCGCTGCACTGTCCAGTTTTCGCAACCGGCCATTGCCCACCGATTTGGTGGTATTTGGGGAAGTCGGCTTGGCAGGAGAGATCCGGCCTGTGCCAAACGGTGAAGAACGACTCAAGGAAGCTGCCAAGCATGGGTTTAAGCGCGCTGTCGTTCCACGCGCTAACGTGCCTCGGCGTGGCGGTCAGATTAAAGGATTGGAATTGCGCGGTGTGTCCCGTCTCGATGAAGTGATGGGCGAGGTCTGAGGTGATGTTTCAGGATTGCATAGATGATGAGGCTTTCCTGTATATATTAATCCGGCGGGCATTAATATACTGTTCTTTAAAGTTAAATATACGTAAATTCAGATGGTTAAAATATTAAAATAAATCCTGTTTGCCCGCCGGATTAATAGCAGGCTATAGCCAATTCTGAGAATATTGACCCGGGCAGCGACAGATGTCGGATTCCCCGCTTTTGTGGTCATGACAGAGTTGATCGGTATACCGTTGTCATGCCCGCGTGGGCGGTGGGCATCCAGCGATGTCACCTGTGCTGGCCAGAGAAAATCATTGATCATCTTGTCAGTTGCCAGCGCTTGAAAAATCAAGTGGCCGAAGTCGTGTGCGGCCTGGTATGCGCCGCTTTGTACATCGTTTTCGATTCATTCAAGGCGTGCGGGCTAGTTTGTGTCACCGACCACATCCACATCAGGGGGTGGGGTAAATTTTAGCAGTGTGGGATCGAGTATCGGGTTGCGCTCCAGCTTTTGGAAATCCAGTCGGGTACGCTGTCCGAAACTATCCTTGATTTCCAGGCCGGTTAGCGTATTGTTCTTGAACGCCAGCCGCAATGATTTAAAGTCAGGTTGTGGTTTCTTTGGGGTGAGTTTGTACCAGGCCAGCCCGTCCTGATACGTGGCTTCGCCAATCATGAAGGTATCTTCAATCGGAGTGGTGCCACTGAGCAATGCCAATGGTGCGGCACTCAAGGTCTGATCAAGTGGTCGTACCGTCACCTGTGACAGACCGACATCATAAACCCATAATCGTTTACCATCAGCAACAATGGTTTGTTTATTGGGTTGCTGGTAATCCCAGCGAAATTTGCCGGGTTTTTGCATCAGCATCCGGCCACTGGAGCGTTGCAGGAGCCGTGAGCGCTCATCAAATACACGCTGAGTAAAGTCTGCGCGTAGTGATGTCAGATCCTGGAAATAGTGTTGTACGGGCGTTTGCGTTGTTGCTTGCGTCGGTATCAGCCCTAGGCTGAAAATGATGGCGACTGTAACTTTCAGGATGTTTGGCATCATTAAGCCCCCAATTTGGTTTTTTGCGGATATCTCAATAAGAGATCAGTAGCAGAATTACTCAGAATAAGGTAAAGATATTCACTTGTATTGATAATCGGTACATTATGCGGGTCAAAAGCTGTTTCTCAAATGAACGAAAGGAGGTGATTAATGGTTGCGATGCGTGCGAATGCAGGTCAGGGTTGGGGTTGGATCGCTGAGGGTTGGCGATTGTTTTTAAAGGCTCCTGGTATTTGGGTTGTGATTTTTTTGATCTATATGGCGATCAGTATCGTGTTATCACTGATTCCATTTGTAGGGATGATTGCACAGACGTTACTCAATCCGGTATTGATCGGTGGTTTGATGTATGGTGTAGCAAGGTTGGCGCAGGGCGATAAGCTGGAGATCGGTCATTTATTCAGAGGATTTCAGGATCAAGAGAAGCTGGGCTCATTGGTGATGTTGGGCCTGGTCAGCATTGCTGGTGGGGTATTGATTCTGCTGGTATTTATAATTTTTCTAGGGGGAGGGTTGATCACGGGTGCTGCCTTGGAGCATACCGGTACTCATGCCGCTAGCGAAGCAATAGGGGGCCTGTTTGTCGGCGCTGGTCTTATCATGGCACTGATTGTTTTGATAGTTGGTGTGCTGATTTCGATGGCATTGTTCTACAGCATTCCACTGGTGATGCTGGGAAGGCAGAATGCTTGGCCTGCTATACAGGATAGTGTTATGGCGTGCTGGTTGAATATAGTACCACTATTGATATTTGGTCTGATTTTCATGGTACTGGCGTTTATCGCCTTTATTCCCTTTGGCTTGGGTATGTTGGTGTTGCTTCCGGTAGCGTTTTGTGCAGTGTACAGCAGTTATCAGGAAGTATTCGAGCATGGGGGTTCCAGTGGAGAGGGGTCAAGCGGGATAGATTTAGCTAAATGATTCAATGGCCTGGTCTGCTTTAGCGCATTGAAATGGCTTGCCATACTGGAATGCCGAAGCAGGATTTCAGGTCTTGAGTTGCCTTGCCTGGTATAAGGGGGAGGTGCGTGAGCACCCTCCCGTTATATTGTCAGGCTAAGCGAAGGGGTCACGTTAAAATTTGAACTCTTCGATGAGCAGCCGTAGTTGCAAAAGTGACTGTGTACTGATTTTTATAATACGAAAGCCTGTATCATAGAAATCCGGGTTGACATCGTGCCCACTCCACAAGCTTTCTGCTTCGACCTGGATGCGCTGACGGGTAGTGCTTTCCTTGGGAACTTCTACCCATAAGCGAAATGCTTTGTTGAGTGGGATGGGCCGGTCGCTGACTAGCCGCAGGCCTTTCTGGTTAATATCAACAATGTGACCGAGCAATTCGTCGTTATCCCCGTTAAAAACACGCAGATACAGAATCAGATACCAGCGTGTCATTCTGCGTTTTTCGGTTTCGGCAAAATGAGTGGAACTCATGGTAACCTCTTCAGCATTAGGTCTTGGTTAGGGGATACCGGTTGTTCGCCAGGGACACAAACCGATAAAGCAGGATAAGAGATAGGGCGTATCTTAGGCTGGAACATCTGGATTCAGGCTATAGGTTACTGTAATGCTGGCTTGATCAAGGATATGGCCATCAATAGCTGTCAGTACATCAGGGCCGGTGAACTCACCTTCAACAGGGCAGCGGCTGACATCGAGTGCATATAGCGTAAAAGCATAATGATGAATGATGCTGTCATTCCAGGGCGGACAAGGCCCATCATAACCGAAATATTTACCCCTCATTGCAGGATCACTGGCAAACCATTCACGATAATTATTAATGCCTTGACGGGTACCACGTGGTCCTTCTGGTCCGGGTTTGCCGGTTGGCGTTACCGCATTGGAAAATTCACCCCTTTGGATCTGCGAGGGTTCTGGCGATAGATCGACTAAAACCCAGTGGTAGAAGTCGGTACGTGGTAAGTCGGAAGGTACGGTACGTCCTTCCTGGTTAACGTCCTCGGCGCGTGTGGGTACATCCGGGTCGTGGCAGATCAGCACAAGCGAACGTGTCCCTGCAGGCAAATCACTCCACTCGAAGGGTGGGTTGATGTTTTCGCCAAGCTGAACGTGCTGTTCTGGGTCAGCGATGCCGAAAGCATATTCAACAGGAATAGGCTGGGTGTCACGTAAAGCAGTGCTACTAAGTTTCATTGCAAATCTCCTGAGAAGATAAAATTCATATTCTTGAAAGATTGATGACTAGTTGTAAATTATGGAATCAGATTCGGCGTGTTGGTACTGTCACTCAAAAAAATTGTAGGCTGTCTGATTTGTATCGTAGCCGATCAGCGCATTGAACCTAATCCCCAATAATAATAACGTATACGCACCGTAATGAGTGATCAAAACACGCACAATAATCCGGCCAATCCTTCTCCGGTTGCCAGTAGTACGGCCAATCCTCAATCGGGTAACGCATTATCAGTAAAGCCGTCTGATAATGATGATCGACAGATACAGCGGCAGCCAGAGCAGAAAAACGTTGCTGACAAAAAGCGGCTTCACAATCAGCGAGCGCCATTCAAGACAGCAGCGCATATGATTGGTTTGTTGCTTGTGCTGTTTAGTAGCACCATGCTGCCACCGATGGGTGTAGCGTGGTGGTATGACGGTCTTGACGTTATGATGCCCTTTGCAGAAACGTTGGTAGTGACGCTTGGGCTGGGATTGTTCCTCTGGTTGCCTGTTTGTCGGCTTAAAGTCGATTTACGTAATCGTGACGGCTTCATCGTTGTTGTGGTGTTTTGGGTATTACTGTCTGGTTTGGGGACAATCCCATTTATGTTGTCCGAGGCGCCGGATATTTCCTTGATCGATGCCTGGTTTGAGACGACATCTGGATTAACAACCACCGGCGCAACCATTCTTTCTGAGCTTGACAGTTTACCGAAGGCAATTCTTTATTATCGGGCACAGATGCATTTTTTGGGTGGCATGGGCATTGTGGTGCTGGCAGTAGCCTTGTTGCCGATGTTGGGTATCGGTGGTATGCAGCTTTTTAAGGCTGAAACACCAGGGCCAATGAAAGATGAGAAGCTAACCCCGCGTATTACAGAGACAGCTAAAAATTTATGGTTTATTTATGTGAGCTTGAATGTGCTGTGTGGTGTGTCATTTTATCTGGCAGGCATGAATATCTTTGATGCGGTTTGTCATGCATTTACTACAGTAGCACTTGGTGGCTTTTCTACCCATGATGCCAGTATAGGTCATTTTAAAAGTCCATTAATTGAAGTGATTGCTGCACTTTTCGCACTGCTGGCGGCTGTTAATTTTGCGTTGTATTTTATCGCCTGGCGGATCAAAAGTATTCGACATATTCTGCAAGATGCGGAGTTGCAATTCTTTATGAAAATAATGTTTTTGGTCATTATCGTAACGTGTTTATATCTTTACTACAAAGGATTATTTTCATTTGAAGAATCACTTTATCATGGTTTCTTTCAGAGCATTATGATTGTCACAGGTAATGGTTTAACGACTGCAGGGTATTCGGCAGACTGGCCGATTTTTATTGTGTTATTATTGCTTTTAGGTAGTTTTCTAGGTGGATGTATCGGCTCAACCTGTGGTGGTATCAAGGCATTTCGTTTTTTGCTGCTTTATAAACAGAGCTTGCGCGAGGCAAGAGTACTGATTCGACCAACAGCACATATTGTAGTTAAAGTAGGTCAGAATGCTGTTTCAGATCGGGTGATGCAGGCTGTCTGGGGATTTTATTATCTCTATATTTTTTGTTATTGCGCCCTGTCACTGGCGTTAACAGCAACGGGTGTGGATTTGGTGACTGCCTTTGGGTCGGCAGCGGCAGGACTAAATAATATGGGTGTGGGCCTGGGTGAGACGGCCTCCGGTTTTAGTCCATTAAATGATACCGCAACTGTTTTGCTTACATTGTCAATGCTGGTCGGTCGCCTGGAGGTGTTCCCCTTGCTATTGTTAATGTTACCGGATTTTTGGAAATAATCATTAGGATGATGGCTAAGCATTTTTGTTTTGATAGCGTGATTTAATCGCTCTCCATTATTTAATGAATCATTGGTCGGGATAGCACGATAAAGGTAAGACAGCGATGGACAAAATATGGGGCTATACCGGTGAGTTACCACCTGCAAGGTTTAATATGGCACGTTACTGTCTAGAACCTGCCGCGCAGGTTACCCCAGACAAAGTTGCATTGATTGTGGTATCGGATGCCCACGCACCGATAGTACATGCCGAGCACTGGACTTACGCCCAGCTCGATGATGCTGTGCAACGCATGGCGGCAGGGTTGCGTCGTTTGGGGTTGGCATCGGGGGCGCGGATTATGATCCGCATGGGGAATACCAGTGATTATGCTTTGCTATTTTTCGGAGCGATTGCCGCCGGTTATGTGCCGCTGCCTTCCTCGGCACAATTGACTGAAGAAGAGGCCGATTTTCTGCTGGAAGATTCCGGCGCCCAAGTATTAGCAATGTCAGAAGAACTGGCAATTCAGCCAATGGACGGTGTGCAGATGCTGGGTTCCACTGATATAGCCGCACTGTGGAAGGACAGTACACCACAGGGGTACGCTGATACGATTGCTGATGATCCGGCATTTTTGATTTACACATCCGGCACAACAGGTCAGCCAAAAGGAGTATTACACGCCCAGCGCTCAGCGTGGGGACGGCGACCGATGTATCAAGGCTGGTATGGTATTTGTCCGACAGATATTATTTTACATGCAGGTGCATTTAACTGGACATACACTTTGGGGGTCGGGTTGACCGACCCTTGGGCAAATGGTGCAACCGCAGTGCTTTACAATGGTGGCCGGGATATCACTGTATGGCCGGTATTAATAGAGAAATTTAAGGCAACCCTGTTTGCAGCAGTGCCCGGCGTTTATCGGCAAATTCTCAAATATAACGATCTCTCTGCTTTTGATCTATCCAGTTTACGTCATGGGTTGACAGCCGGTGAAGCCCTCAGCCAGGCATTGTTGGCGCAGTGGCAAACAACTACCGGTAAGTCGCTCTATGAAGCCTTGGGAATGAGTGAGTGTTCAACCTATATTTCTTCAGCACCGGGTGAGCCTATCAAGGCAGGCAGTCCTGGCAAGGTGCAGCCCGGTCGTTGTGTGACAGCATTACCGATTGATAGTGATGTAGATGAACCATTACCTGTAGGTGAAACAGGCTTGCTAGCCGTACATCGTAGTGATCCCGGATTGATGTTAGGCTACTGGAACCGACCGGAAGAAGAAGCGCTGGTTTATCGTGGTGACTGGTTTATTGGTGGCGACCTGGTGCATTTTAACGCTGATGGTTACATGATCTATCACGGTCGCAATGACGATATCATGAATGCCATGGGTTATCGTGTATCACCGCTGGAGGTTGAGTATTGTTTGAGTCAACATCCAGCGGTGACCGAGGTAGCAGTTGCTGAAGTGGCGGTACGTGATGATGTGACAGTGATCACGGCTTTTGTGGTTCCCTATGATCCTGATGAAGTCGATGCAATGCCGTTACTTGCTTTCGCCCATGAGCATTTGGCAGCATATAAATGTCCCCGCGAGATTGTTTTTACTCATGCGCTACCACGCACGGCTAATGGCAAGATTTTACGTCGAGAGTTGGCACAATGGGTTAAACCGGTAGCAGATTCCCTATTAAACTTGTTAGGTAATTGATAGTCAGTATATAACTGAGCAGGATCGGTCGCGTTTACTCTGTAGCACAGTCCTGTATGCAAGCTGAAGTGGTTCATCCAGGAAATTACTACGCTCTAATACTTCTAAAGGGTAACACAGTCCTGTATGCGACGCGGCAAGCTGAGGCGGCCACACCGGGTCATCTGATGACGATACCCCTGTTCAGTAATCTAAAACACTCATCTGATCGATACGAATAGAGTCATGTTGGTATTACCCAACGATTTTGAGCTTAACGTAACTCTCGATGCTGGAAAACAGAAATCAGGTTTATGGTTTGCTTTCGCGGGCGGTGAATTATTAGTACGGACCGTCGGAGATCGTGTCGAATTACCAATAGGATTGCATTGGCCATTTAGCGATAACTTACCAGTACGTCATTTGGTTATTGGAACGCTGGAAGGTCAGCCATGCCATGCCGTTGAGCTCTTTATTGCAGAACCACCACCCGGAATGAGGTTTGAGAGTTTACGCAGATTATGGTCTCGCTTGGAGGATGGGTTGTTAGGGGTTGCCGGGCGAGCAGCACAACTCATTGAGTGGGATCGCAGTCACCAGTTTTGTGGCGGTTGTGGAGTGGCAACTCAGCGTGAGCGTCGAGAATATGCGCGCCACTGTCCAAATTGCGATATTTCCTTTTATCCGCGTTTGTCACCGGTGGTAATGGTGCGGGTGTTACGTGATGACCAGATTCTTTTAGCACGAGCACCGCGCTTTGCTCAGGGGATCTATAGTCTTCTGGCTGGTTTTGTCGAGGCAGGTGAGACGCTTGAGCAAGCCATCCATAGAGAAGTTGCTGAGGAAGTCGGTATTTGCATAGGTAATATTCACTATTTTGCGAGTCAATCCTGGCCGTTCCCACACGCATTGATGATAGCTTTTACTGCTGATTACCTAAGTGGTACTTTGCAAGTGGATGGGCGAGAGATTATTGATGCTCGTTGGTTTTCGGTTGATGATCTGCCAGGATTACCGGGTCCGATGAGCATGGCGAGGCGATTAATTGAGGATTATCGGGTGCAGATGACACAGGGATTGTCACTCGATTAGCTATCAGTAACGGCCGTCAGTTCATATGTGGAGGGTATATGCTCGAAAAACTTAAGTCAGCTCATGCTGTTATTGCGCCCATAGACGATCAGAATCGAGCACGGTTTGTTGCTTTGTGGAGACGGTGCCCAGTCGATGCGTCGGCGCGCGCTGACGAGTTCTATGATTATCTGGTTAAGCGATATAGTGAGCCCCACCGCCATTACCACACCCTGGAACATGTGCAGCGTTGCCTGGAGAAACTGGATCAGGCAGTAGCGCTAATAAAAGATCCTGATGCCGTTGAAATGGCGCTTTGGTTGCATGATGCCATTTATAATTTAAATATGAAGGATAATGAACAACGTAGTACCGAAATATTGCAGGTGTATGCCGGTGAGAATGCGGATTCGGTTTTTTTGCAAAAAGTGTGTGATCTAATCATGGCAACAGCTCACCACGAAATTCCAGAAGATCAGGATGCATGCTTTATCGCTGATATTGATTTGTATAGTTTCGGTCAATCCTGGGATGATTTCAGGGTTGATGAGCAATTACTTCGCAAAGAGCATATATGTACTGCGGATGAGCACTACTATCCTGAACAGTTACGTTTTCTTAATATGTTGCAAGATCGACCTACATTTTTTCTAACTGATTTCTTCCGGCAGCGCTATGAACAAGTCGCGCAAGACAATATTCAAAAGCTGATTGCGCAATTGCATGCAGATGGTTATTAATCCCTGCAAGATTCTGGCTGCAGGGCGCTTTGGAGATGTAAGGAGGGCTTAAAGTGATCAGCTTGCTATGCAGCACAGCAGCGGGGAAAACATTTGTTTATGTGGATGAAAGCGGCTTTGAACCCACCGCCGGTCGCCGCTACCCGTACGCCCCCAAGGGTCAACGAATCCGGGGTCGCGTCCCGGGCCACAAACGAACCCGAACTTCGCTGCTCGCAGCACGGATCGGTGCACACCTGGCATGTCCACTGCTTCTTGACGGTACCTGCAACACCACCGCGTTCCATCCTGACCCCACAACATAGCGTGGTACTGGGCAATGCCGCCTTCCGCAAAAGCACGAAAACACGCGAATTGAGCAAAGCTCGCGGCGCACGCCTACGCTTCCTTCCGTCCTGTTCTTCTGACCGCAACCCCGTTGAACAGGATTTCGCCACCCTCAAAAAACGGCGTGAATATCAACCTGACCAAACCCTGGATGACCTGATTAAATACTATCGATAACTATGGGATAAGCTATATCCAATCTGGTTTAGCGCACAAATTATCACTATAAATTGTTCCAGTTTATAGTGTTTGCGCTATACATGACTGAAACCTAACCTGTTTCAACTCAGGTGCCAGCCCCTTTTAAGTATGTGATAGCCTGTTCCAGGCGTTTCAAACCTTCCTGAATTAAATCATCAGGGATAATAAGTGAGGGTGCAAGCCGAAGGACATCAGGGCCGGCAACTAATGTGAGTAACCCGTGAGTGAGTGCTGTTTTCATAAAATCCCGACTTTGTCCTTGCCAGTGTTCCGAGAGCTCGCAGCCGATCAGCAAACCTTTGCCACGTAGCTCCCGAAATACACCAAGACGCTGATTGATTTGTTGCAGGCCGGTGATAAAGAGGTTGTGCTTGCGGCGTACTTCGTCCAGTAATTTTGGTTCACTGATGATATCAAGTGCTGCTTCAGCGACGGCACAACCTAGTGGATTGCCACCATAGGTCGTGCCATGACTGCCAACAGTAAGGCTTTGAGCAATCTGACTGGTCGTGAGCATGGCGCTGATTGGAAAGCCACCCGCCAAGCCTTTTGCAGTGGTCAAAATATCTGGAGTAACTCCATAATCCATGTAAGCGTACAGATAGCCGGTGCGCCCGTTACCACTTTGTACTTCATCAAAAATGAGTAATGATTGATAGCGGTTACACAATTCGCGGACACCTTGCAGAAAGGCTGGAGTAGCACTGTTTACTCCACCTTCACCCTGCACAGGTTCCAGAATGACAGCACAGGTCTTGTCAGATATGATTTCAGCGAGTTTGTCCAAATTGTTGAAAGGTACATGATGAATACCAGGGGGCAGCGGCTCAAAACCCTCGGTATATTTAGGCTGGCCACCGACTGTAACGGTAAACAAGGTGCGTCCGTGGAATGCCTGGGTAAATGCAATAATCTCGCGCTTGTCTGGCGCGAAATGGTCCGATGCATATTTGCGAGCCAGTTTAAGTGCTGCTTCATTAGCTTCTGCGCCCGAATTGGCAAAAAATACCCGTTCAGCAAACGTTAGTTCACATAACTTGCGCGCAAGTCGGATTGCAGGTTCATTAACCAGTATATTGCTAACATGCCAGAGTTTTTGTGCTTGCTCGGTTAACGCAGCAACCAGCTTTGGATGTGCGTGGCCTAGTCCGGTTACGGCAATGCCGCCGGCGAAATCAATGTAGTCTCGACCGTCCTGATCCCACACCTGAGAACCTTCACCTCGTACCGGTATCATTGCTGCCGGTGCATAGTTAGGCACCATGAAAAAATCGAACAGTTCGCGGGTTACAGGGGATAGGCTCATCGTAATAGTCCTGAAGCGTTGAAAAGAGCTTGAGTCAGCATATTATGTTTTTTAGGAACGGCTTTTAATCGATCGGGCTTAAACCAGTAAAAATACATTTGATCTTAAGCCATGACTAGATCTACTACTGGATTAGGATAAATAAAATATAAAAAATAATTTTTGATGGACTAGAGCATTTCCAGCATGGGCTTTAATTTGTATTTGCGGTAGTGTTTTTCGTGCAGCGTTCCAAGATAATGTTGCCAGCTTTGTTCTTGCCCCAGTACTTGATAGGCTTGCCTGGTTTTTTCAAGCCAGTTGATAGCCTCATTGTACCGGGAGGATCGAGACTGATTCATAATGGATTCGGCTTGTTGACGGCTCTTTTGAATAACCCATTCAGGTTGTTGATTGATTGCTGCATCCATAACGCGACTCAAGAGTCGATTAGAGATATAACGTATATCAAATGACTGGATAGCATCATCAATCAAGTTTTCATACAAAAAGATATCTACCCGAGTATCAGCGCTTGTATGCACATCCTTACGCAGGAAATTGAGTAATAACTGTCGTTTTTTTGGCCAGTGCTCGTTGCCTGCCAGTTTTTCAACACGTTGGTATTCAGAAAGACCGGGCGTGTTTTGAAATGCAATAATGGCTGCCGCCAGTGCTTGCGATGTTTTACCTTGCTCTATTGCATGTTCGCATAGCCATGAGGCCAGTCGGCTTTTAGCACGCGCAAACGGAGGATACCCATACAATTCAATACTACGCATGGTGATGGGGGTGTCTTGATGGCCACTGATTGGGATAGGATCAGGTTGTTCCACGAGCTCAAGGCACCGCAGGCGGTGTTCTGCAACATTTATTGCAGCATCCGTTTCGCCGTGCTGGTAGAGCGCTTCGGCCAACTCCAGCGAGTCGGTAGATGAGAGTGGTAACTTTAGACCGATATCGATTGATTCCTGGATTCGTCCCAGTTCAAGCAGGTATAGTGCGTATAGCTTGTATAGATGTTCAGCTTTTGCCAGATTTAGATACGATTCGTGTTGGCCTGTGCGTTTCAAAATGCGTAGCCGTGCCAGGGTTTCTTGCAGTGCGTAGGGTGAAGGTGATGAGGTATCTGTCCATAAGTCTTCTACAATATTTCTGTCTTTCAAGACATTTTTATCGTGCAGGACATTAATGAGATCCGGATCATCCCAGCCTGTTTGAACAATGGTTTGTAGAGCCAGCAAATTATTGGATACCCACGGGTCAAGCTTATGTGCCCAGGTCGCAAGCCGGTTTGCCCAATACTCACGATCTGCCATGGTCATATCTGGATCGAGTAATGCCTCAGTCCAGATAGGCAATGTTTCATCAAAGAAAAGACTGGTTTCTTCACCCCTGTCTTCAAGGGTTTTCCAATGTTTGCAAAATTCACCCGTAACCGCGTCCAGGATGGCCAGGGCTGTTTGATAATCGCTGTTATTCAGGTGATTTTGCGCTTGCTCGGCCATCTCGATAATGGCGCCAATAGAGCCGTAATCTTCTTCATCCTGTTCATATTGAACCCAGCGTATCCCTTTGAAAATAGCGTTTTGCACACTCTGCCGGATCGAGAGGGTATTCACAGCCACAGATGAATGATGATACTCACGGCTTTCAGCAGGCGTTAGTGACAGCGCAACAGGCAAGGCTGCTTCAATCAGATCTGTCATCCGTGGGATTCGGTCTGCCAATTCCAGTAGCAATGCTTGCAGCTGAGCGCGATCCAGCATCGCCAGGTTTTTGTCAAGGGGCGGGCGGGTTTCAATTTGACCGGGTTGTTCAGCATAAGCAAGCAGTACAGCAACAATGTGTTTGCACCAGCCTTTAAAAGGGCAGGAGCAGGTGGCATTGCTGACGTTAATATCATCAAATTCTACCCGAACACGATAAGGGTGAGGGGCGCTACCTATAACATCAGCTTCAATTTTGTTACCACGCCGAATGAGCGTGCCAACCAAATGATTAGCAAGATATTCTTTGCCTCTTTGAATTGATTTGGCTGAGGCATTTTGATCGAGTGTCTCTAAAATGTTAACGGGTAAAGTTGACATGTGATGAAGTGAGGTTCAGGTTGTTTGCGATCATTTGCAGTAGTAGCCGCACGTTTTATGGTGGACGAGGCGAGCGAATGCTGGATAGCTATCAAGGTGAAGATGAAGATATTTTTTTAGTCATAATCATTTTTGGGGGTTGCAGCCACCTCGAAAAAAGACAGGATGAAAATCAAAGGGATTTTTTACACCGTGTTAAGCTATTAAGTTAATTTAATAAGCTTTGATCATAAATAGAAGATTTGTCAATGTCCAAAATTACCAGAAGTATTTATCGGGTTTTATTCATTAATCAAGGTAAATTGTATGAGTTATATGCCCGTAGCATCTATCAGGGGGAGCTGTACGGTTTCGTCCAGGTTGAGGAACTCATTTTCGGCGAGCGTTCAAGTGTACTGATCAATCCGGCTGAAGAGAAATTGCAAAATGAGTTTACTGATGTACGGCGTAGCTTTATTCCAATGCATTGTGTTGTGCGAATTGATGAAGTCGAGCGGGAAGGTGTTAGCAAGATCCGCCCAACGGAAGGTGGCGATAATATTACACCATTTCCGCAGTCATCGTTTCCGATGGGCGGGAATCGTGAGAAGGACTAGTCTGTTTGTGGGTGATCATTTTTTGATGGGAGGTCAGGATGGATACTGTAGCATGGTGGGAAGTTTTGCTGGGTGGGTTGGCAGCATTGCTGGTCATTCTATGGTTCCGGCCCGGTATTAAGGCGGCCATGGAGCGCAGCCGTAACGCTGAAAAGGATTGGCCAGCGGTGTTGATTCCGCTGGCATTGGTCGTGTTGTTCGTTTTGCTGCTTATCCAGTTTGTTCGTGGGTGAGCACGAGACGTTGCCGCTTGGTTAGGCGTTCGATGGCGCTTTCTTCTCAGTATTTCAGTCTGACAACAACAGGAGGCGTTGTTGTCAGGGTTGTGTGAATTGCTTTCCTGAGAGTGTGTGTCAGTGCATACACTTAATACAGTTAATACAGCACCTGTGCTGAGGTGATATTGGCAAGTCTGAGTGACAAGGTGAGCTGTCCACTTGGTTTGCGAATCATGATATTGATTTTTTCATCTGTAATTTCCCCTAGTGTGCCGGTATATTTCGCGCCCGTGCTGGTTTGAATCTTCGCTATTTTTCCGATGTGCTTACTGAGTTCACGAGTGGGTGTTGGGTGGAAGGTTTTTTTGATAACCACCACCTTCGGCCTGTGTTCTACTATTTCTTCTTCTGGTTGTGGTTTGGGCTTTTCTGGGGCGAACAGATGTGCAAATCGCTGAGTATCCAGACTGAATGACAGGTCATCGACCGGTTTTTGGTTGACAGATAGCTTCAAGTTCAACAGCTTGATGATATCCGTAGAGGAGTAGCCAACGAGTGTACTCAGATCAATAGGTGTGTCAGGTTGGGCCGTTAACGTCATCTGGCTGCTGTCGGCCAACAGAAAGTGACGATAAGCGTTAAGTATTCCGACTCCAAGCTTGATACCTGCTGTACTCAGTCGTTGAGCCAGCAGTTGTACATGATGGGTAACGTAGGTATCGACCGGCTCCCCGGATTTGGCGGCGCAGTAATTATTACGATGCTGATTGAAGCCATCATCGTAGAGAGAGATATCAAGCCCGGTAATTTCCGGTTGTAGGGCATCTGGTGATAAGGGCAGCACCGAGAGATTGGGAACTTTTAGGTCGACACCTAGATGAATTGCCATCCAGTTACGGGTATTGCTATCGATCTGCAAATTGAGTTGTTGGCGGTCTGGATTCGAGCGGTAGCCGATGGTGATGTTGCTGGTAATTTCTTTGTAACCCATCTCCAAGAATTCTACGCCATTAAAACGGGTGATTGATCCGCAACCGAGTGCATCCAGAGCATCAAGCGGTGAGTGTCTCTGAATAGTTTCAGGTGGGGGGTTTAATATCTCGCCATTCATGGGTAAGTTGATTTGTTGTAGCGATAACGAGAGGGCCTCAGGCGGCTTGTTTTGACTCAGGCGCAATTCCAGCATCATCAGTTCCAGCAGATTGCTGGCATTGAGTCGTACAGAGCCAATAGTAATGGTATCTCTGTTTGTATAAGGCCTGATTTGAACCCGATTAATGCCGACTGATCCAAATGGTGAAACATCTACGCCGTCGTAGCTAATATCAGCGAAGGGTTTGGCGAGTAATACGAGTTGATCTGCTCTCTGGCCGGTTTTGTACCATAGGTAGCCAAGAGCGCCGGCAGCAATAAGTAAGGTAATCGATAGAAGAATGGAGATGATTCTTGCAAGTGTACGCATGGATGAATCCTTGGATAATGTCGTCAAACTAATGAGTCTATGATAGAGTGTCTCTGGATCACGCTATGGAGGATAGACGATATGGCAGCGCATCGACGATACGCTGTATCCGGTATGCTCCGGGTATGATTAGAACCGCATCTGCCGAAAGGTACGGGCAAGGCGGGATGACCTTCAACGGATGATCGTTTGTTTATCAACGCTGTTTTCTGGATTATTGTGCACCGGGGTGCTGCGGCGTGATCTGCCCCTTGATTGGGGAGACTGGAAAAAGACACAGCACTGTTTTTGCCGGTGGCTCAACCGGAGGGTGTGGGCGCGGTTGTTGGAGCGATGCATCGACGAACCCGATTATAAGTGGTTAATGAACGACACGAGCCCTTGCAGAGTTCAACCCCATGCAGCGGGCGTCAAGGGCGGCCATCAGGATATGAGTTGCACAACACACCAGGAGGCATCTGGCCGTGGATGCGCATGGTCTGTCGATCCGGGCGCTTATTATGACAGGTTCCATCGCAGAGGGTACACCCGCGCCCGGCCTGATTGCCGGTTTTCGTGCGAAACAGCGGCTGGCCGACAAAGGCTATGATCACGATGCCCTCCTGAAACCAGCCCGCTTGCAGGGTATGCGGTCGGTCATACCCCCCAAAATAAAAATAGAAACAAGATGTGCCAATATAATACGTCGCGGTACAAACTCCGCCAGCGTATTGAAAATGCGTTACTGCATCGCAAAAGGTGGCGTGCCATGGCTACCTGCCATGCCAAAAGCACCACTTCATTCCTTGTCACTGTCCACATCCGGTGCATCGACGTATAGAGTAGTAAAAAATTGACGACACGATCTGGCATGGCTGTGGAGCGCACGTTTTTTCGTTGGGCGGGATAATATAAGAACCCTATTATCGTAACCCGTTGTGCCGCCGGTATACGCCGGATGAACATAAGCCGTTTTTTTTAAGCTTGAATTCGTGTAGCAGTTATGTTGAATCATGTACTCGCGGAGCTGGGCCGTGAGGATGCTGAAGCGGAGCAAGCGAACTTGCGAGGCAGAAACACCGCAGTCGGCTCCAGTGACGTGTTGCGGCGCAAGCCGCCAGGTGACTGGAGCGTAAGCTCAGCTCCGCGATAGCCGGCGGCGCAGCCGCCGGCAACAAATGCTTTATCCGCCACCGCTTACTATCGGGAGAGATGTTACCCATGAATGTCACGCAGATTGGTTTACAGGTTCCATCTTTGCTGCTACCCAGAGCGGGTATCGATATGACCCGATGGGCGGTGGTGGCTTGCGACCAGTATACATCACAGCCAGAGTACTGGTCTCAGGTGGATGAGTTCGTGGGGCATTCACCTTCAACCCTGCGAATGGTTTTGCCTGAGGTATACCTGGGTGCAGCCGATGAGATGCAGCGGGTTCAGGCCATTCAAGACACGATGCGTCGCTATCTTGCTGAAGGTATTTTACAACCGCAGCCATCTGGCTTGCTGCTGGTCGAGCGCGAGACCTCTCAAGGTCGAATACGGCGCGGTTTGATCGCGGCGCTGGATCTGGAACATTATGATTTCAACCCAGGTTCCAGGACGCTTATTCGACCCACTGAAGGTACTATTATGGAACGGCTGCCTCCCCGTGTGCGTGTTCGTGAACGGGCCTCTGTGGAATTGCCGCATGTCATGGTATTGATTGACGATCCAGACTGTTCAGTGATAGAGCCGCTGTTTGCTGAACCCATGTCGTTGCAGTATGACATCCCGTTAATGATGAATAGCGGGCGGCTTCGTGGCTGGCATTTGTCGCATCCATTATTGGTGCAATGGGTTGCTGAGCGGCTGATCCATCTGGCTAATCCGATGGTGTTTAATCAGCGTTATGGTGTGACCGATGAGCCGGTATTGCTATACGCAATGGGTGATGGTAACCATTCTTTTGCGACCGCTAAAATGATCTGGGAAAACCTCAAACAGACAGCGGCTGACCCCGTCGCCATTATGGACCATCCAGCGCGTCATGCCTTGGTCGAATTGGTTAATCTGCATGATAGTGGTTTGGTGTTTGAAGCGATCCATCGTATTGTATTTGGCGTTGAAGCCGATAATGTCCTGGTAGCGATGAAAGACTACTTCACCGCACAGGATTCACAATGGATAGTACAGGATTACCCCTCGTGGTTAGCGGCCAAGCAAACCTGGCAGGATATGCAGCAAACCGATCAGCATGTCATCGCCTTTGTGGCGGGTGATCGTTATGGCGTGCTGGGTATTGGTGCCCCGCGCTTGACGTTGCCAACAGCCAGTTTGCAAGCTTTTTTAGATATATTTTTAAGCGAGCAGATAGGCGCAAGGCTGGATTATATTCACGGTGAGGACACATTGGTGCAATTGGGCGCTCAATCATCGAACACTATCGGTTTTTATCTACCCGCACTGTCCAAGAGCGACCTGTTCCGTACCATTATCCATGATGGTGCTTTACCACGTAAAACCTTCTCGATGGGTGAGGCTGACGAAAAACGGTTTTATCTGGAATGTCGGCAAATCACCCGCTGAGCAGGGCCAAAACGCTTTGCTGGCAATGGAGGCTTGATTATGTCCAAGGCGCCCGATCTGTTGTGCGTGCGTAATATTGGAATTGCCGCACATATTGATGCAGGTAAAACCACCCTGACCGAACGGATGCTGTACTACGCCGGTGTTTCTCACAAGATCGGCGAAGTTCACGAAGGTGCGGCGCATATGGACTACATGGCTGAAGAACATCGGCATGGCATTACGATCACGGCTGCCGTGACCTGTTTGCCCTGGCAAGCACATTTGATCCAGCTCATTGATACTCCGGGGCATGTCGATTTCACCATTGAGGTGGAGCGTGCTATGCGGGTACTTGATGGTTGTGTGCTTGTATTGGATGGTGTGCGTGGCGTAGAACCACAAACTGAAACCGTGTGGCGGCAACGCACCCGCTTTCAGTTGCCAACATTATTTTTTGTCAACAAACTGGATCGACCCGGTGCAAATTTCGATGCGGTGTTAGCCACCATAGGCAAACAGTTGGGTGTGGAGCCTGTCGCTGTTACGGTGCCGCTACCGGAATATGATGGCACAGTGATCCATCTGATCAATAAAACCCGATTGTATTTTGAAGGTGAGCAGGGCGAGATAGTGCGGGAACGACCCTGTGATGATGCGCTATGGGAATGGGCGCGGCCATGGCGGGAAAGCGTGCTGCTGGCAGCAGCCGAGATGGATGATGTGCTGGCTGAGCAGGTCTTAGGTGGGCAGGAGCCTGATCCGGCCCATGTCTGGGTGGCGTTACGTCAGGCGGTGCTGGCCGGTAAGGTCTATCCCTGCTTTGCCGGTAGCGCACTGCGAAATCAGGGTGTACAACCCTTGATGGATAGTGTGATTCAATTGTTGCCATCGCCTGCTGAACGACCGCCTAGCATGGCAAAACTACCCGATGGCGGTGAGGTCGAGGTCGCCATGGATGCGAAAGGCGCATTCGTGGCATTGGCGTTCAAAGTGCAGATGTGGGAGGGTCGCCGCCACGTGTTTGCACGACTCTATCGTGGAATGCTGAAACCGGGCGATGAAATCATTATTCCTGATTCGGGCGGTACAACACGTCGGGAGCGGGTGGCACGGCTATTTGAAGTGGATGCTAATCGCAAAATTCGGCTGGAACAGGCAGTGGCAGGGCAAATCGTATTACTCGCTGGGCTGCGCTGGGCAAGTACTGGCGATACCTTATGCGCCCCGGATCAACCGTTGTGGCTGGAGCGTATTGCCACCCATGAACCGGTATTGGGTTTGGCTATTGAGCCAAAATCAAGCATTGATGAGGGTAAATTGCTGGAAGCACTGGAAAAATTGCAGCAGGAAGATCCGACATTGTGTGTTGATGAAGATCAGGAAACCGGACAGCGGATACTGCGGGGTATGGGCGAGCTGCATTTGCAGATTGCCGCTGAGCGTTTATTGCGTGAGTTTAATCTTGATATTCGGGTTGGTCAGCCTGATGTCGTGCTACGTGAAACGATTGAGTATTCCAGTGAGGCGGATAGCCGTTTTCATCGAGTGGTAGAACAGGCCGATGGAAAAACACTGGAAATGAAGGCGTGGGTGCATGTGGCGGTCGAACCCCTGGCGCGTGGAGCTGGTGTAACGATTGTTATCGAGCCGCAGGTCAAGCCTGAAAGGGCAGAACTGCATCCTGAGCAGCAACAGGCGCTATCTGACGGTATTGACGATGTTCTGATGAGTGGTGCAGTGACAGGCAGGCCGATGCAGGATGTCGCTGTACGGGTACACGCAGTGGAGTTATTTGGCATCTTATCCAGCCCGCAAGCGCTACGTGTTGCCGTGGCCGAGGCGCTGCGACAGGCGTTCGCTCAGGCAGGCAGCCTGATACTACGCCCGATGATGGCCAATGAAGTGATCGTACCTGAAAGTGATATCGGTACGGTACTCGGTGATTTGCAGGCACGTCACGCTGTGATCCACGATACTGTCTCACAAGGTGAAACCACGACCATTCATTGTGCCTGCGCGCTGGATCGCCTGCTAGGTTACATCACCGACTTGCGCAGTATGACGCATGGACGCGGTCAATTTACCATGCGTTTTGATCATTTTGATGTCGGTTAGTAGTCATCAGAAATTATGGCAAAAACAGGCGAGCGGCAGCCTCGGGATTACTGGCAAAATACAGATGTAGATACGAAGCTGTTAGCCGTCCTGTTCGATAAACCGCTTCTCCGGCCTTGTTATCACGCTGCCGGCAGCCATGTACCAGAGGCGATAATGGGGTTTTCAGTTGTGAATGATGGAATGTGTGACCACGTAATGTGCCCTCCGGCAAAGTAACGGACTGCATACCTAAACCCGCTAATCGGGTTTTTAGCGCCGCCTGCCCGGGTAACAAACCCAGCATGGTTGCCTGTTTGCCCGTTTTATCGGTCAATGATTCTGTGCAGTAGAGCAAGCCGCCGCATTCAGCATAAACAGGCTTATTGGCGTGATGATGCGCGTGCAGATCGTCTCTTAGTGATGTATTTGCCGCCAGTTCATCAAGGAATAGTTCCGGGTAGCCACCGGGCAGGTAAACACTGTCCACCGGTGGCAAATTGTGATCATTCAGTGGTGAGAAAAACACCAGTTCTGCGCCCATGGCCTGTAAGGTGGTCAGGTTTGTTGCATAGAGAAAAGCGAAGGCGGTATCGCGAGCAATGCCAATCCGAATGTCCTTAAGTAGTCGTGGTAGTAGCTCCATGGGTGTTTCAGGAAAAGAAACTGCTGGTGGCAATTCCACCAGGCCGGTTTCAGCGATGCGAGCAGCCGCCTGTTCCAGGCGTGTTTCCAGATCATTGATCTCTTCAGCTTGTACCAGACCAAGGTGGCGGTCAGGTAACGCCATATCACCATCGCGTGGCAGCCAGCCATAAAAATGGGTGTTTGCGGGTATACTTTCAGCCAGTAAAGCCGCATGGCCTGCTCCCGCGACCCGATTCGCCAGGATTCCCGCAAAAGGCAGGCCGGGGCGATAAGTTGCTAATCCGTGAGCAACCGCGCCAAAGGTTTGCGCCATGGCATTGGCATTAATCAGCGCCAGTACCGGTACACCAAACAATTCCGCAAGATCCGCGCTGGATGGCTGGCCGTCAAACAGTCCCATAACCCCTTCGATCAGGATGAGATCAGCTGTTTGGGCGGCTTGATAAAGCAGTGCTTTACAATCACGTTCACCGACCATCCACAAATCAAGCTGATGGACCGGATGCCCTGAAGCGCGCGCCAGAATCATTGGATCAAGGAAATCGGGGCCGGTTTTGAAAACACGTACTGTACGTCCCCGATTGCGATGATAACGAGCCAGTCCGGCAGTAACGGTTGTTTTACCCTGACCGGACGCTGGGGCAGCAAGTAGAAGAGCGGGGCAGCTTGTGGACATGATTGTCTGGCAGTTTGTGGAGTGATAAAGAACTATAGCGCAAACGCTATAAACCGGAACAAGTTATAGTGATAATTTGCGCGTTAGAACAGATGGATATAGCGGAACCCATTAATCAAATTTAATGGGTTCCGCTATATTTTATCCGCAATGCACTAATGAACGCTAAAGTAAGGAGATAAAACGCAGTAAAGTACTATGAATTTATCATTAATTTTTTAATATGCGTGCTGAAACATCCGAAACCCAAAAACCTTTACGCTACGGCTATACTACAGGTTCCTGTGCTACGGCTACCAGTCTGGCAGCGGCTGGTCGATTGTTAGTCGGAGCTGAACAGAAGCAAGTCAGTATTGTGTTACCGCGTGGTCAGCGTCCTGTATTCGAGCTGGAATACTGTCGGCTGACAGCCGAGGGCGCGGAAGCGGCAGTGATTAAGGATGCCGGTGATGATCCTGATGTGACACATGGGGCGTTGATCAGCGCCCGCGTGACTTTGGTAGAGGCTCCGGGCATACGGTTTTATGCTGGTTCTGGCGTGGGAACAGTGACGTGTTCGGGTTTGCCGATTCCGCCCGGTGAGCCTGCCATTAATCCTACACCACGGCAGATGATGACTGATAATCTTAATCGTTTGGCTACTGAGCAGGGTTATTGCGGTGGCTTCGAGATCACGATTAGTATTGAGAATGGTGAGGTTTTAGCACAAAAGACACTCAATCCACGCCTGGGGATTGTCGGCGGCCTGTCGATTCTGGGAACAACAGGGATTGTCCGGCCATTTTCCTGTTCTGCGTATATCGCATCCATACAGCAGGCCATTAATGTGGCACGTACCAATGATGTAGAGCATATTGCAGCCTGTACCGGCTCCAGCAGTGAACGAACCATTCGCCAACATTATGGTTTATCTGATATGGCATTGATTGAAATGGGTGATTTTGTTGGTGCGGTGCTAAAGCATTTACGGCGGGCGCCGATTCCACGTCTGAGTCTGGTTGGTGGTTTTGGCAAAATGAGTAAGCTGGCAGCAGGCCATCTGGATTTGCACAGTCGTAGTTCCAGCATTGATTTTTCGCTGCTGGCTATGGAAGCTGCGGCGCTGGGTGCTGATGAAACATTGCAGGAGGCGATACGAAATGCCAATACCAGTCAGCGATCCTTGGCAGTAGCACATGCGGCGGGTCTGCCACTGGGCAATCAGATTTGTAATTTGGCGCGTCGGCAAGCACGGCTGATTGTGCCGCCGGAAGTTGCGGTGGAGGTGTGGGCCACTGATCGTGCCGGCAAGCCGGTCGGCCATGTGGGATTTGACGGGTGAATATTTTAATTCTGGGAGGTATTGGCGAAGCTGTAAAGCTGGCACGGGCATTAGCGGCGACTCACTCTATAATTTACAGCCTGGCCGGAAAGGGGCGGCAACCGGAGTTACCCTGTCAAATTCGTCGTGGGGGGTTTGGCGGCTGGCAAGGGCTGGAAATATTTTTGCGCGACAATGCGATTGATCTGCTGATTGATGCGACCCATCCCTTTGCAGCGCAGATGAGTCATCATGCAGCGCAAGCCGCGCAAAGGACAGAAGTACCTTTATGGGCGTATCGGCGACCGGCATGGCAGCCTACGTTAGGGAGTGACTGGCGGTTTGTCACCGATTGGGCCGGCATTCAATCCACTTTGGGTGAATTTCAGCGGCCCTTTTTTACGATAGGTTTGGAACCCCTGCAACACACTACCGAGATTCCAGCGAACCAACACTGGTTGGTACGCTGTCTGGCAGCGGACGTGCCAATGACATCGCGGCTGACGCTGCTGTGCGCGACCGGGCCATTTAGCCTGGAGCAGGAATTAGCATTGTTGCGAGAGCATCATATTGATGTGCTGGTTGCCAAAAATAGTGGCGGTCATGCGGTTGAGGCGAAGTTGGCGGCAGTACAACAGATGCAGATTCCTGTCATTATGCTGGATCGTCCAGTATTACCTCCTGTCAATCGGGAGTTTGAGACTGTGAAGAGTCTGTTGGATGCATTATGAATTATTCATCCTGGGTGCTAACTCCAATAAAATATGGAGTTAGCCACGCATAAAAATATCTGAGTTGATATTGCTGTCGAATAAAGAAACGGCTATAAAATCGAATCCTGCTTTATATAAGATCCTTATATATTATGAATACCCTGTATATGTTATGTCAGTTTATTTTACAGTTTATTTTGCTTCTTCTGTAGTTTAAGGGGAGTTACATATAGCAATATAGCGCAAACACTATAAATTGTAATAATTTATAGTGTTTGCGCGTTAAAACAGATGGATATAGCGGAACCCATTAATCAAGTTTGATGGGTTCCGCTATATTATATTAAAAAACCTCTCTGGCTATGGTAGGCAAGAGAGTGGGAATGAGTAAAAAAGCCTAGGCTTTTCCAGGTGATTTCTTTTTTTCTTGCTTAGGCTGCTTGGCAATCTTTAGTTTTTGGCCCGGGTGTATGATGCTTTTTATATTCAGGTTATTCCAAAGGGCAAGTTGTTTATAGTTAATTTCATGTCGTTTGGCGATACTCGACAACGTATCGCCGCGCTTGACTGTATAAACTTTGGGAGACCGAAAAAGTTGGTCGCTACTGGCAAAATCGATTTTATCGATAAAAGCTTGTGCCTGTTGCTTGGGTAAAAAGAGGGAAGAAGGTTGCTCAGGATGCGTTGCATTTTGGATAAAGCCTGGATTAAATCGGCGAATATCATCCTCGCTGACATTGGTCATTTCCATTGCCTCCGAGAAGGTCAGTGGTTTACTAAGTTGAATGTAATAAAGGTACTGGCTGTTGGCGACTTTGGTCAGCTTCATTTCGTACGCACCGGGATTGGCAACAATACGACTGATAGCTAAAAGCTTAGGGACATAATTCATGGTTTCTGTGGGTAATTCCAGACTCCAAAAATCTGTTTCCTTACCCGCTTTCTGGTTGGCTTCCTGGGCGCGTTTTATCCGACCTTCACCGGCGTTGTAGGCGGCTAGCGCGAGTAACCAGTCGCCTTTGAAATATTTGTGTAAATACTGCAGATATTTTAGTGCCGCTGTTGTTGATTTTCCGATATCACGGCGGCCATCGTACCAATCGTCCATGGCTAAACCAAAGCGTTCACCGGTTTTTGGCATGATTTGCCAAAGGCCGGCTGCTTTCATTGATGAGGTTGCATCAGGATTGAAAGCACTTTCAATAATAGGAAGCAAGGCGATTTCCATGGGGAGCTGCTTTTCTTCAACAGCTTTGGTAATCATGTATATGTAGGGACTGGATTTGCTCGTTACATATTTTATGTATTTTGGTTTCTTTTTTAACTTTTCAAGTTGTTCGTCAATGCGAGGGTGCTCTGTTGAATAAAGCTTGAGATTCTTGCGAATGCGCTGCCATAGTTTTCCGTCTTTGGCTTTCTTGACCGTTGCAGGGATAAATTTTCGCTTTGGTTTTTTATTCTTTCCTTTTTTCGGGTTACCTTTTGATTTTGACAATGACTGCTTGCTTTTTTGCTTTTTTTTATTCGGCTTAACTGATGATTTTTTTTGATTTTTTTTTGTGGATTGACTTAGTGCTTCTTCTTTTAATGTGGGTCTTTCTAATTCTGATAATTTGAAGTGACTTTTATGTTGCTCTAGCAGGTTGGAATTAATTGAAGATGGTTTGCGTATTTTGATAACGATATCTTTAGATACTTTTATTTTTGCTTTTTCTTCTAAATTCTGGCCATAATTTATATTCCCTTTGCTAGTAACAGTTTCTTGGCTTGAAAAAACTTGATTTTTTGTCGTGAGTGGATTTTCTTTGCCATCGAGTGTATCTGTTAATTTTTTTTGTTTGGTTTTGCCCTTATTATCTGTAGTAGAGTGATCTGTAGTAGAGTCGCTTTTAGTGACCGTTTTCTGAGAGGTTTCAGCAACATTTTTACTTATGATCAATGGCTGTTCGTTTTTAGCGGTTTGACCGGGTAATGTCGCTGCTGAGTCAGCACTTGTTTTAGTACCCTTCTCAGGAATTAGTGCACAGGCCCCGGCTCCAAAAATAAAAAACAAACCAATAATTATATTTAGCATTTTCATCATTTTTGAAATTAACCTCATATTAGGCTCTAATTTTTACCGTCAGGCGGAATGGACTGTTCACACTGCTGCCGCCGCTCCAGGTAGAAAGTTAGTGCCAGGGCACTCCCACCTGTAATTAATAAGCTGAGAAATAATCCAAGAGACCCAGCTAGATGGGCAAAAAATAGCGTGTAGATTTGAATGATTGAAAAAGTAGTACCGTAACCGGTTAGCATACGCATGGCTCGCTTCGTACCCAACCAGATGAGTATTCCGTTTAGGATAACCCATAGTATATTAAATAGTATCAGTTCAGCATTGCTGGTTCCGTACCAGCCTTCATTTAGGTTAAAGTTACCGAATAATGATAATAGCCACAATGCCATTTCCGCAAAAAATAATCCACCGGATAACCAGATTTTGCAAAAGCCTCGGTAGAATGTTAAAAAACCTTTTTCACTTTGTTGATGAATGATGGCAAAAACAATCATTATTGTTGCTGCTGCCAAAAATCGTAGTGGGTAGTTCATGCCAAACCAATAGGTGCCCCAGCCAGAAGCATAGCCAGTAAAGCCACCGAACCAACTAAAGAAAACAACTATACTGAGTACAAGTAAAAGAGGGTTTCTGAATCCGTAGCTTAATCCCAGTAACAAGATTAAATCAATTAACAGTAGCGCAGGCCAGTTTCCAGAGCCAGTGGAGTAGATTGCTGCCAGAGTAAAGGTAAGTCCGATAACACATAATCCACCCAATAACTCAAGGCTGAGCGTTGTCCAGACCAGAGTGGAATATTTATATTTAAGCCACTGTGCGGCACTAAAATTGCTAATAAGCAGCACGACTAGAATGAAGGCCAGTTTTTCTAAAGTAAACTCAAAAAATGTTCGCGCTAATACTGCTAGTCCAGCCATAATGCTTATTGTGCCGAAGATTAGAAACCAACGTCCGAGTGAATGCCAGTTCCAACCTTTTGTTGGATAACGTCGACTGAGTTGTTGGTAAGTCGCCTGATCGAGTAGGCCTTCACGTAGTAGCGTATCCAGCTCCTTATGAATACTTTGATTATGAGTTGATAGCCTCATGATAATTGTGACTCTGTTTTATTGTGGCCAAAGTATTCACAAAAAAAACCAAGTACTAGCATCATCATGCCACCAATACAAAGGAAGCCGCCTAATGATAACTGATTCCAAAAGTGCTCAAAGTAGCGAGTATATAAGTTGATCGCCAAAAATACGATACCAAAGCCAGTAAAGCGGGAATCATGCAGCCATGCACCAATAACAATTTGTGTAATACTTGTTGCGGTAAAAATGAGTATCCAGCCTAATGGTTTATTAAATAAGGTCAAGAACCATAGTGACAAATTTAGATATAATAACCCAAGAATTAGATAGAGTGATCCGAAGCTGTTATAGCGCCATAATAATTTGTTTTCTAAATAACGCTCGTGCCAGCAACCTAATATTATTGCCAGTAATGCTACCATAGCCATTATTCGCTCATCGTGAATCGTGATAAAATAGCTGCCATATCCTCCGTAAGCATGCCATACTCCTAGCCCGTGAAAGAATAACAAGAGTGCCAGTAATAGCGGCCAGCGTAAGTGATAGCGATAAGCAGTAAACAAGCCTAGTGCACTGGTGAGTAACATAGTTGTTGGTACAATCTGACCTGAAATCTCGCCCTCTAGTGCGAGGTGTATTAATACAAAGGTTCCGAATACAGCTGTCAGGCTGGCAGTAACCAGTATTGAGCCGGTTAATGGATTTTTTTGATAGGGACTGGTGGCACTTTGTATGCCAAAGCACCATGAAATTACTGCTGTAATACCTAGCATAATCGCGCCAACCCAGGCGGATTCTGATAACAAGGCAATATAGGCAAATACGGCTAGACCAAGTTGAAAGATAGCAAATAAGCCTAGCCATTTGAGTAGCCCTGCTATAAAGCGATCGCGTCGTTCGTAGCGTACTAGCAAGGTATCCAGCAAAGGGCGTTCAATAAGCCCCTGCTGATGCCAATTAGTAGCTTCATGAGTCAATAAATCACGAGTACTGGAAAGCATAGTGCACTATTTCGGTTAAGTTTATCCTTTGAACAAGGAATCATGATGATTTTAATGAGTCGTTTAACTGACTGGGTGGTTAAAAATTTTTTGTATAAGGTAAGTAAATATAATTCATAAGCCTTAGCAGTGACGAACTAATTATTTTTTGCATATTAATATTCCTGAACCATATTGAGATTTTATAGTGGATGATCTGCACTGATCTACTTTATAAGGATCATAGGTGCAGATCTTGGAAAATACGCTTAGTTTCTACTACGTTGTACCAAATTTGCTGTTTCTATGAGTACGACTGAAAGCATTGCCAGATCAGGCTGACCGGTTACTGCTCGATCCGCAAAAAGCCTTTGGTAATGCTCAACACCAGCTTTATTTTGCTCCAGCCAACTATCCAGATATTGCTCAGCATTGTGTGCATCAGCTGTTGCACACAATACATCCAGTGTCAATGCTCGGCCTTAATCATAAAGCATATCAAATAATGCAGCTCGTGATCGATGTTACCGATGACTGCTCACAGGTAATTCAATGATATGTTGTCGTAGCCAATTTAATTCCAGTCGGCTGGCGAGACCAAAGTGGAGCATCAACCTGAATACCGGTATTCTCCCGCATATCGAAATCCAGTACCCGGAAAAGCGTATCGTCATGTGGCACGATTTCATAGGGGCGGGCACTGAGTATTCTTAGGCCCATATGTTCTAGTTTGGTTAAGACATCGGATAGCGGGATTGGTTTTTCAGGGCCAAAAACCTTGAAGCGCAGTACACCCTCGGGGTCTTCCAGTGAACGATATAGCCGCATATCTAGGGGATAGTCTGGGCAGATTCGGTGGAGTCGCAGAATGTCGCTAACAGCAGTACGGGCAGTAAAATCCTCTTTATAAGCTGCCGGGAAGGATTGGTCAAATCGTTGAAACAGGCTATTTCCCGGTTCTTCACCCGCGTGCTCGACTAGGGCGCGTTGCAGCACCTCTTCCCAGGTTTGTCAGGTCACCTCAAAATGTATAACGGCTTCATTGATACTGCTACTGCCTTCAGTATCATCCGGCAAAATCTGTTGCAAGCGACCCTGATCATCACGCTTAACACGCAAAACCGGGTGGTTAACCTGATGTACCGTCAGCCCTTGCCGGTTTTTCCTATGGTTACAAAGTTCACCAGAAACGGCATATCATCAGTAACAATTTCAATTACAGTATGAGTACACATGTCAACCATGCTCTTCAAAGTTTGGGTTTCAAGCACGAGTTGTCAGTGTATTCGGCTGGCGTTGGTGGCTTAGATTCCAGTGCGACAAGACAGCACCATAAAATTCTTCCAGAGCAGCGCCGACTATATCTTCGGCAGTAGCCCAGGTGTAGTAATGGCGTACAAAAGCCTGGGCAATGCTTACAGTTTTTCAGGTAGGCGTTCCTGCAGCAATTCGATCAAGCAATCAATGGCTTGTGCTGCTTGTTCTGTTATTTTATTCATTGAGTCCTCCGAAAGAGATTCTGGTAGTAAGTTAGGGATAGTAAATAATCTGTTGTTATGATTGCTTGATGAGTATTTGGTTTTCGATAGCTATCTGTCAAAGATAGACTGGTTGACCATAATAGTCATTGTTAGGTTTTGAGTAGAGTAATATTTCTTTAGATAATTTTTTTGTTTTTATTGCTTGTGATTTCTGCCAACTTGGCTACGTTAGGCCGGATTGATTTTTTTGTGTTTTATTACATGTGTAACCATTATGATAGTATGCTGCACTTTTTGATTAATGGCTGCGATTTTTAATTATTATTTTTATTTTAAGTTCAAGTAGTGATATTGTATTTTTTGTTTTTATCTGATAGTTTTTTGACATTACCATGTATATACTATAAATTCCAGCTAATATAAGGATGGCTTATTAAAGAGCCTGAAATTGACCAGCATTAAGTGCTGGATATTTACTTTAATAAAGTGGAGGTATTAAAAGTGCTTTTTAGAAATACTATGATTTTAGGTGTTGGTACGGCAGTACTCATGGGGATAAGTGGTGCTGTTTCTACGGCTGGTGCAGCTGAGCAAAAGTATGTGACTATTGGTACAGGCGGACAGACAGGTGTCTATTATGTAATTGGGCAATCGATTTGCAAGCTAGTCAATCGTGGGCAGAAAAAACATGGCATCAAATGTACCGCACCTTCTACAGGCGGCTCAGTAGCTAACCTCAATGCTATCAAGTCGGGCGAGCAAGATATGGGTGTTGCCCAGTCTGATCAGCAATACAAGGCGATGAAAGGTGAGGAAGATTTCGAGAAAGCAGGTGCTGATGCAGAGTTGAGATCTGTGTTTTCGGTACACCCTGAATCATTTACTGTCGTTGCTCGCAAGGATTCGGGTATTAAGGTTTTTGATGACCTTAAAGGCAAGCGAGTCAATATCGGTAATCCGGGTTCTGGGCAGCGTGCCACCATAGAGACCTTGATGGAAGCGAAAGGCTGGACTAAGGATGATTTTAAATTAGCCTCGGAATTAAAGGCAGCCGAGCAAGCACAAGCACTGTGTGATAACAAAATCGACGCTATGGTATATGTTGTAGGCCATCCAAATGGTTCTATTCAAGAGGCAGCATCGTCCTGTGATGCTGTTATTGTCCCTGTAACAGGAGCAGAAGTAGAAGAATTGTTGAAAATGTTCCCTTACTACGCGGCTTCAACAATTCCAGCGGGTATGTACAGGGGCAATGACAAAGATGTACAGACTTTTGGTGTAATGGCTACTTTTGTATCTTCCACCAAGACTCCTGATGATACTATTTATGCTGTTGTTTCAGCTGTGTTTGATAATTTCAAGCGATTTAAAAAATTACATCCGGCTTTTGTTAGCCTGAAAAAAGAAAATATGACCAGGGATGGCCTTTCTGCCCCTTTGCATGGTGGGGCCATGAAGTATTATAAAGAGAAGGGCTTGCTGAAATAGCCTAATCATTATAGGTGACTGCTTAAGCTAAACGGTCACCTGACATTGCGCGCCAGGATGCTTTTGCCATTTGGCTTTAGTATGAAGGAGATATCAAATTCATTGAGTAGCTATGGTGTATCTCAAAAAGCAGTCTATATGGCACTATGGACGTACTAATGAATGCTAAAAAGCCGGAACGTGGCCGTTTTTGCTATGGCAAATGAGCAAATGAACCCAACAACCTTCACTTATAAATCGAGGGTTGTTGAGTTGCTGGCTAAATTGATAGTGATGATTCTTTCCAGTTAGAAAGCCAAATATTTTACGCTAATTGTACTCGCTAACTATTATAAAGTATTAAAGATTTGGGAGTTATTGCGATGAGTGCACAAATTGCTAAAAAAGAATCTATGTCAGATGAGGCTCTGCAAGATCTTGTTGCCCAATCGGATACTGGTGCCCGATCACCGAGTGGGATCTCGAAGCAAATTCTGTTGGGCACAGCAGCAGTTTGGTCTTTATTTCAACTCTGGATTGCATCACCTCTACCTTTTTTAATTGGTTTTGGCGTTTTTAATGATACTGAAACCCGCTCGATTCATTTGGCATTTGCCGTTTTTCTGGCTTTTATGGCTTATCCTGCATTTAGCCGATCCCCGCGAAATTTTATTCCTAAAGCAGATTGGGTTGTAGCAATAGTTGCTGCATTTTGTGCGGGTTATTTGTTTTTATTCTATAACTCGCTTTCCCAACGTCCGGGAGCACCTGTTTTACAAGATGTAATTGTAGCCTGTGTAGGTATGGTGCTTTTGCTGGAAGCAACACGGCGTGCGTTGGGGCCACCATTAATGATAGTGGCAATGGTATTTCTGGTTTACACCTTTGCAGGCCCGTATATGCCAGGACTGCTTGCCCACAAGGGCGCTACTCTGAATGCTGTTGTAAACCATCAATGGGTTACAACTGAAGGCGTTTTTGGTATTGCACTGGGGGTTTCAACCAGTTTTGTTTTTTTGTTTGTACTGTTTGGTGCTCTACTCGATAAAGCAGGTGCAGGTAATTATTTTATTAAAGTTGCCTTTTCTTTGCTGGGGCATATGCGGGGTGGGCCTGCTAAAGCAGCGGTGGTGTCCTCAGGTCTGACCGGATTAATCTCAGGTTCCTCGATTGCTAATGTTGTAACCACCGGTACCTTTACCATTCCAATGATGAAACGGGTTGGTTTTTCAGCCGAGAAATCCGGGGCTGTCGAGGTCGCTTCCTCGGTTAATGGACAAATTATGCCACCTGTTATGGGTGCAGCAGCATTTCTTATGGTGGAATATGTAGGTATCTCTTATTTTGAGGTAATTACCCATGCCTTTGTACCGGCCCTTATTTCTTATATTGCGCTGGTTTACATTGTTCACCTGGAAGCACTGAAAGCCAATATGCAGGGCTTGCCTCGGCCTGGAGCTGTCAAGCCTTGGCTGCAACGAATCATCGGGGTGTTATTTGGCTTCATTGCCGTCATAGTGCTCTCTTTAGCTGTTTACTATGGAATAGGTTGGCTAAAACCTGCTTTTGGTGATATGGCAGGCTGGATTATTGCTGTGATTCTGACTTTGGTATATATCTCTTTGGTGTGGGTTGGTTCCCACTATCCTGAGTTAGAAGTTGATGATCCTGATGCCCAAATTGTTAAGTTGCCTGAGGTTGGGCCAACAGTTAAATCTGGTTTACATTTTATCCTGCCAGTAATCGTGTTGATTTGGTGTCTGATGGTAGAAAGGCTTTCGCCTGGATTATCTGCATTTTGGGCAACAGTGCTTATGATTTTTATATTGTTAACGCAACGCCCGTTATTCGCCCTGTTTCGACGAAAAGGCCAGATTATTCGTGAGATTAGTCGCGGTTATAAGGATCTTGTTAGTGGTCTTATTGCAGGTGCTCGCAATATGATTAGTATCGGTATTGCCACTGCGACAGCTGGTATTATTGTTGGTGCGGTGTCCCAGACTGGAGTTGGGCTCGTACTCGCTGATTTGGTTGAAATTCTTTCTCTGGGTAATGTGCTGCTCATGCTGGTTTTAACGGCAGTTTTAAGCTTGATTCTGGGTATGGGGTTACCAACAACTGCAAATTATATTGTAGTATCATCGTTACTCGCGCCAGTGATAGTAACCCTTGGTCAACAGTCTGGTTTAATTGTGCCATTAATTGCTGTCCATCTGTTTGTTTTCTTTTTTGGTATTATGGCCGATGTGACACCGCCTGTCGGCCTGGCTTCCTTTGCTGCGGCTGCGGTCTCTGGAGGTGATCCAATTAGGACGGGTGTTGTTGCCTTTATTTACAGTTTGCGTACTGCTATTTTGCCATTTTTATTTATTTTTAATACAGATTTACTGCTAATTAATGTTGATTGGTATCATGGTATTAGTATTTTTATTGTGGCAACAGTGGCTATGTTATTATTTTCGGCCGCCATGCAGGGTTATTTTTTCGCTAAAAGCCGATTGTATGAATCAGCATTGTTATTGCTTGTAGCCTTTACGTTGTTCCGGCCCGGTTTTTGGATGGATATGATTTCTCCACCTTATCAGGAAGTGGCACCTACCCAACTGGTGGAAGTTGCTGATAAATTGCAATCAGGCACAAAAATCAGGCTACGTGTGGATGGCACTGATGAAGTTGGCGATCCACATAGCTTTGTTGCTGTATTGCCACTGGGAGAAGGTAGTACCGGCGAGGAGCGCTTGAAAAATGCGGGCCTTGAACTGATCGATAGTGATGGGAAGCTGGTTGTCGATAATGTAGGTTTTGGTAGTTCTGCGGAGAAAGCCGGTTTTGATTTTGATCAAACTATCCAGAATGTATTGGCACCTCTGGATCAGCCGAGCAAAGAGTGGTTGTGGATTCCGGCTTTTCTGTTATTGGCGCTGATTATTAAAATGCAGCGTGCCCGTCGTCAGCGTGAAATGGAAAAGACAGCTGCAGCCTGAAGGAGGTTGTATCATGTATAGTCATATTATGCTTCCTGTTGATCTTAATCATAAAAGCTCCTGGCTTAAGGCACTGCCAACGGCGGCTGAATATTGCAAGGTTTTTAGTGCAAATTTGTATGTTATGACAGTAATCCCTGATTTTGGCATGCCGTTGGTTGCGAGTTACTTTCCAGGTAGTTTTAGTGAGAAAGCGTTGGCAGATGCAGAGAAGCGCCTACAAGCCTTTGTTAAAGAACATGTGCCTGATGAAGTTGCTACACAACACCTGGTTAGCAGAGGCAGCATTTATAAGGAGATTATTCGAATAGCAAAGGAAGTAAATGCCGATCTCATTGTTATGGCATCACATCGCCCAGAGCTAGGCGATTATTTGTTGGGGCCAAATGCAGAGCGGGTTATTCAGCACTCGGATAAATCAGTATTGGTGGTCAGGAATTAATAGAGTGCTGTAGTGCCGGAAGTTTTTCATTTCTTCAGGGTTGCTTCCCCCCACACAGCAGGTGTGGAGGTATTGGTTTTTTATGCTATTGATCGCCGAGTGCTTGTGTCAGCCATTCGGCGATATCTCGTATTTCTTGCCAGCAAACCTCATGCCCCATATCGTAATCCTGCCATTTTACTGAATAGCCGAGGCTTTCAATAAGTTCAGCACTTTGCTGGCCATAACGCATCGGAATCACTGCATCGAAATCACCGTGAGCGATAAAGAGAGGTGTGTTCTGATTGGCTGAAGAGCGCTCCGCGTTCAGTCGGTTGTTTAGCGGAAGATAGCACGATAGCGCCAGGATGCCTGCAAGCTGTTCAGGATAGCGAAGGCCCGTATGCAATGCTATCGCGCCACCTTGGGAGAAGCCTGCCAGCACGATCCGCCCGGTTGGTATGCCGCGGCCTTTCTCCCGTTCCAGCAGTACCTTGATTGCCTGCTCGGATGCGTAAACACCTTCTGGATCTTCTTGTCGCGGTAGATCCATGCTCAATACATCATACCAGCCCCGCATTTGCATACCGCCATTTACAGTAATGGGCCGGATGGGTGCATTGGGGAATACAAAGCGAATCCCCAGTTCGGCAGGTAGGCGTAGTTCAGGCACAATAGGCTCAAAGTCGCGGGCATCGGCACCTAGACCATGTAACCAGATCACGCTGGCACGCACGGTTCCGGCAGGTTCGATTTCGAGGGTGTTTAATGGTGTATCAGTCATTAGAATATTTTCTTGGTTTAGGGATTTAGCCAGTAACATACTGTTCAGCTTATCAAGTCAGTAGGCTATGTATGGTGACATGGATTGCGCGATATAATGCCAGAATATCCCTTCCAGTTGAGAATTTTTTAATGCATATCTTGGATTATAAAAACGCTTTTTTTGGTATCTTGATAGCTGTTTTTCTGGCAGGTTGTGGACAGAAAGGTTCGTTGTATCTCCCTGATCAGGAACCACGGCCGCAAAATTTATCGGTGGAAAACTAGGCTATGGATCATTTTGAATATCGTGATGATTGTTTGTTTGCTGAGGATGTTGCCATTTCTGAGATAATAGCGGCGGTTGGAACGCCTTGTTATGTCTATGCCCGTGCCACAATTGAACATCACTGGTATGCCTTTGATCAAGCCTTTGGCGCCTATCCCCACCTGGTTTGTTATGCCGTTAAAGCAAATAGTAATTTGGCCGTATTGAATATATTGGCTCAACTGGGGTCGGGGTTTGATATTGTTTCAGTGGGCGAACTGGAGCGGGTGTTAGCCGCAGGTGGTGATCCTGCCAAGGTGGTTTTTTCGGGTGTGGGCAAGCGCCGTGATGAATTAAAGCGGGCGTTAGATGTCGGGATACGTTGTTTTAATGTCGAATCAGAGACAGAGCTTGAGCAACTGGAACAGGTTGCAATAGAGCTAGGAAAACAAGCACCGGTATCGCTACGGGTGAATCCTGATGTGGACGCCGAAACGCACCCCTACATCGCTACAGGCCTTAAAGAAAACAAGTTTGGTATTAGTTGTGAACGCGCATTAACAGCATATCGCCATGCGGCAAAGTCTCAATTTTTGAAAGTAGTCGGTATCGATTGCCATATTGGCTCACAGTTAACAAAGCTGGCGCCGTTTGTTGACGCTCTGGAACGAGTTATTGCACTGGTCAGGCAACTGGAAAAACAGGATATTCATATTAATCATCTTGATCTTGGTGGTGGCTTAGGTATCTGTTACCTTGATGAAGATGCACCATCACCGGCTGAATACACTGCTGCAATCATGAAGTTTCTGGATCATAAATCCTATGAAATTTTAATTGAACCCGGTCGAGCGGTTGTTGGCAATGCAGGTGTTTTAATCACAAAAGTAGAATTACTTAAGCAAACTGAAGATCGTAATTTTGCAATCGTTGATGCAGCAATGAATGATCTGTTGCGCCCAGCGTTATACTCGGCTTGGCAAGAGATTATTCCGGTTCAGCGCCATAATATCGGTCAGCTGGATTATTATGATGTTGTCGGGCCAGTTTGTGAAACGGGGGATTTTATAGGTAAAAATCGACAATTAAATATTAAGACAGATGATCTGTTGGCCATACGCTCCGCTGGAGCTTATGGCTTTGTGATGAGTTCTAATTACAATTCCCGACCTCGTGCGGCTGAAGTTATGGTGGATGGTGATCAGTTTCATATTGTTCGTCAACGTGAAACTGTGGCAGATCTGTATGCTGGCGAGAAGATTTTGTCGTAATCAGCCTGTGTGTTGCTTGTTTCCTGTAAACCGGAAGATCAAGAGGCCAAATTAATGACTAAAAAATTCTCAAACCCCTCACCGGATGAAATTCGCCAGTTGCTGCAACGAACTAAAACGATTGCTGTCGTAGGCTTATCTGCCTCAAAAGATCGACCCAGCTACTCGGTTTCTGAAGCGTTGCAAAGATTCGGCTATCGTATTATTCCGGTTAATCCGGCTGTAACTGAAGTGCTTGGTGAAAAAGCCTACCCCGGCCTCAGTGATATACCAGAGCCAGTCAGTTTGGTTGATGTTTTCCGGGACTCACACCATGCTGCCGGAATTGTTGATGACTGTATTGCATTGAAGTTACCTGTGGTCTGGCTACAGGAGGGTGTGGTTGATGAAGTGGCAGCACTACGGGCACAGGCAGCAGGTTTAACTGTAGTTATGAATCGCTGTATTTATCGTGACTATAATCAATTAATGGCATGATTACACCTTGATCTTACGCCAATAAAACCTGATATACGGTTGAATGGACCTCTGTGGTTAATGTGGATGTGTATGGAGCAGGGTTTTTATGAAACTTTACTTTACCAAAATGCAAGGGTCAGGTAACGATTTTGTAGTGATTGATGCAATTAACCAGGCTGTTAAATTGGAATCGGCCGATATCCGGGCTTTGGCGAATCGTCATTTTGGTATTGGTTGTGATCAAGTATTACTGGTGGAAGCTGCGAGTGGATGTGATGCAGATTTTCGCTATCGAATCTTTAATGCTGATGGGAGTGAGGTGGGGCAATGCGGTAATGGTGCGCGATGTTTTGCACGGTTCGTGCGCGATCAAGGATTGACTGCCAAGAATGACTTGTGGGTAGAAACGATTGCCGGTTTATTGCGGTTGCAGATTCAGCCCGATGAGCAGGTGGTCGTCGAAATGGGCCAACCTCAGCTAGAACCAGAGACTATTCCTTTTCTTGCCGCTGAGCGTGCCACGCGCTATCCCATTACAGTTGGAGGTGTTGAAATAGAAATAGGTGTTGTATCAATGGGTAATCCACATGCAGTGTTAACCGTGGACAATGTGGATGATGCCGAAGTCACATCGCTAGGCGCTTTGCTGGAGCAGCACCCACGTTTTCCCCATCGCGTTAATGTTGGATTTATGCAAGTCATTGCACCTGATCATATCCGCTTGCGCGTGTTTGAGCGAGGTGTCGGTGAAACCTTGGCCTGTGGTAGTGGTGCGTGTGCGGCCGTGGTCATCGGGCAGCTATGGGGGTTGTTACAGTCAGATGTACGGGTCGAGCTGTCAGGCGGCGAGTTAACTATCAACTGGACGGGTGAAGGTGGAACAGTGACCATGAAAGGGACAGCAACTAGAGTTTTTGAAGGGTGGATAGCGCGGTGAGTGGGGGTATCCAATAGCGCTTCAGGAAGGCATGAACCCGAATTTGACGCTCGCAATACTTTCCCCCGCAATCTCCATAATTAGGTTATCGGGGTTGCGCTGTATCAGCGGCATCCGAATAGTTTAGCCAGATATCTAGCTGGGCATGCGCTTGCTGAATACCTTGACTGTTTTGCGCTGAAAATAGTTGAGCACTGACCGCTGGATTAGCTGTTTTTAATGACTGCCGCAGTTTTTTCAGGGCAGTTTGTGCTGCACCGCGGCTGAGCTTATCTGCCTTAGTCAGGAGGATATGTACAGGTAGCTGCCGAAAAATGCACCATTCCAGGAGCTGGCAGTCCAGATCAGTAGGTGGGCGGCGCACATCAATTAATAGCAGTAGACCTCGTAGCGAGATTCGCTCACGTAGGTAACGTTCCATTAATGTTTGCCAATGGTAGCGCACGGCTTCTGGCACCTGAGCGTAGCCATAGCCGGGCAGGTCAACAAGGTAACGTTCTGGCTCCACCTCGAAATAATTGAGCATTCGGGTGCGGCCGGGTGTTTTGCTGACTCGCGCTAATTGCCGCTGATTAGTGAGGGCATTGAGTGCACTCGATTTGCCTGCATTAGAGCGTCCAGCAAGGGCAACTTCCAGTCCGATATCGGGTGGAAGTTGTGGAAACGTGTTGATACTTTTGATAAAAGAGACCTTATGATAACGATTGGTCGCTATTGGATGGCAGGGTAAATCAACATGCTTTTTATGGTTTCTCATTGAACTCAAGGGCTGAAGCTGATATATAAAATACCTGGTTTTTTTAAAAGCGAGGCTGGCCAAAATTTTGGTGGCTTTGTCGTGATTGAGAAAGGCTTTAGTCGCCGATGTGTAGCTATCGGACTCTCCCTGATTGGCGGCAGGGTCGCCTGAATCGAACACCGTCATCGTACAGGAGCTTTCTAGAAATGAAAAAAATTGTTGTGGTTGCTGCGGCGTGTGCATTGCTCGGTTCTGCGACTGTTGCTCTGGCTGTGGGCGATCCTGCCGCCGGCAAAACGAAATCAGTGACCTGTGTGGCTTGCCACGGCCCGGATGGTAACAGCCCTCTTGCAATGTACCCAAAGATAGCGGGGCAAAGTGCCGAGTATCTGCTTAAGCAACTTAAAGACTTTAAGAGCGGTGCACGTGTTAACGCGATTATGCTGGGTATGGTGACACCGCTGAGTGAGCAGGATATGGAAGACCTGGCGGCTTATTTTTCTTTACAAAAAGTAAAGCGTAGCACAGCTGATCCAGAGTTGGCGGCTCAAGGTGAGGCGATTTTCCGTGGTGGCAATCTAAGTAGCGGCTTACCCGCTTGTGCAGCCTGTCATGGCGCGACAGGAGCCGGTATCCCCGTAGCCAAGTTTCCGTCACTGGCAGGCCAGCATGCCGAATACATTAAATCGCAGCTTGAGTCTTTCCGTAGTATGGCTCGTACTAATGATGCTGGCCAAATGATGCGCGGTACTGCTGCCAAGATCACTGATGCGGAAATTTCGGCAGTTTCGTCATACATCCAGGGCTTGCAGTAGCTTATCACCGATCAGTTGTCGGGATTAGGGTAGCAGTATCTCGATTATCACAATTGAGGTGGTCGTCTGACCACCTTTTTTTATGCCGAATTTTTTACCCTGATTGGTTCATAGTCACTGCCATCAATACGAACGGATAGCAGCTGATTGTGTCCAATAGGCGTTTCCAGCACATCCGAAAACGCTAATTTGCCGTGAACGACCAGACTATTGTCCGCACGCCACGCTCCCGACGTACCCTGGTTTGGGTGTTGCTGGAGCTATTGGGCTCAATGAATTTTGCCATCACGTTGTTGGTTGTTGTTGCCGTGGCATCCGTGATTGGCACCGTGCTTCAACAAAATCAGCCTTACACAGATTACATCCTCAAATTTGGGCCGTTCTGGTTTGAAGTGTTTCGTACACTGGGACTTTACGATGTTTATGGTGCAGGCTGGTTTATTGGCATTCTGTCTTTCTTGATGGTATCTACGGGGGTGTGTATTTATCGACAGACACCCGTGATCGTACGGGACATAAGGCGATTTCGCACCTGTGTACCATTGAATGCTCTGCGTGTATTTGATCAATGTGTCGAGTGGCGATTATCAGATAATAATGTCAATTCCACTTATTCTACAGTAACTGATCTGCTAAAGATCGGTGGCTATCGTTGGCGTGTTCAGGATCATGGGCGCCATACGGTCGTCGCGGCGAAAAAAGGGCGTTTTAACCGCTTGGGTTATTTATGTACCCATGCTGCGGTGGTGGTTATTGGTGTTGGTGGGTTATTGGACGGCAATTTGTGGCTAAAGCTGAAGGAATGGCAGGGTGAGCTAAAAGTGGAAACCCGTAATTTGTCTGCACGTGATATGCCACCAGAAAGCCGCCTGGCGCCTGGTGAAGTGCCCTCATTTCGTGGTCATGTCATGTTGCCCGAAGGGATGACGACTAATTTCATTTTCTTGCGAATGCGGGATGGTGTCATTTTGCAGGCATTGCCGTTTGCTATTGAGCTGCAAGATTTTCAGGTGGGGTATTACGATAGTGGCCAACCCAAGTCTTTCGTGAGTCACGTATTGATTCACGATCAAGAATATTTAGGCGCTCAGCCGCTGAAAGGAACAATTCGCGTCAACCATCCATTGTCATATCGTGGTTATACCATTTATCAATCTGATTTTGGTGACGGCGGATCTGAATTGGAGTTGCGGATATGGTCATTAAATACCAGTCGAGTGGATACCACTGAAGCACAGGGCAAAGTGGGTAAAACACTTCAAGTTGGATGGTCCTCGGAAAAAGCTTTGAGTTTGGAGTTGACCGGGTTGCGGTTATTCAATTTGACGCCTGCACCGGGTGCTAGGCCCGGTGATCGAAAATTCCGTAACTTCGGCCCGAGTGTCGAGTTTAAAGTGCGGGATGCAACAGGTCAGGCACGTGAGTATATGAACTACATGATTCCAGCACAGTTAGAGGGGCGCTGGTTTTATATTAGCGGTATGCGTGCTCAGCCTGATGATCCATTTACATATCTGTATATACCAGTAGATGAAAATAATAGTTTTAAACGCTTCCTGATGTTTAATGCCCGCTTGCGCAACAGACAATGGTTACATCACCATTTTATGCAAATGACTATAGAGAGTGATAAAAATTCGGAATTCCAGCATAATCTGAATGTTGTGCGATTAAACTTACTTGAATTATTTCTTCAAGGTGGATTTTTAGCTGTGACTGATCGTGCTAAAGAAGTTGTACCGGCTAATCGCTTGCAGGGTGCAACGACACTGTATCTGAGTATTTTACGTGATACGTTAGCAGAAGTTTTTATTACAGTATTACGTGAAGAAGGAATCAATGTTGAGCAAGCGATCAGTGAACAGCAAGAAGTCTTTTTTAATGATTCCGTATCGGCATTGGCTATGCTATCGAGTTATGGGTCACCATTTTATCTACAGTTATCTGGCTTTAAACAGATAGAAGCTTCGGGCTTGCAGGTCACTTACAGTAGTGGTGCAGTTGTGGTGTATACTGGTTTTTTATTGCTGGTCATTGGTATCTTTATCATGTTTTATACTTCGCATCGTTATCTTTGGTTTTGGCTCGCATGTGAATCGGATGAGACCTATTTGCTGGTCGCGGGAACAAGTAATCGCCATCCAGTGTCGTTCGCTCTTGAGTTTGCACGGCTGCGGACGGCGCTGGAGCAACGTCTGGGGATACCTGCAATCGGAAAGGCTGTTGTTGCTGATCCGGTCAAGCGGTCTGATGGTGACGAAGCATGATGCTCTACGGTTTAAGAGAGGTATATGAGTGATGGCGGTAACACAGGACGCGATGTTGGCGCAATGGGAACGTCCATCGCTGTGGCAGCGATTGACTGCCTGGGATGGATTGTGGGCACTGCTGATAGGTATAGGTTCAGCATGGGCTTATTGGTTTTATCATTCTTACATGGATCATTATGAAGTAGCCATCCAGATCGGTAGTACCTTGGCGCTAATTACCTGGGGCTGGTATTGGAGACCAGCACAGCTTTTTACATTAGCCGTTGCAATGCTGGTCTTGTTAGCGATGTGGCGCTATGGAAATAACCTTGAGCTAAGCAACATCGATTTTGTTTTAAAATATTTTCTGGAAAGTCAGGTGGCATTCATGTGGATGAGTGTTTTATATGTCCTGGCAACCGTGACTTATTTTACAGTATTGTTTAGTCAGGGTGACTTTATTGGCAAAACCGCTGCTGCACTCACCTGGGTTGCAACAGTGATGGGAATGAGTGGCCTATTTATCCGTTGGCGAGAGTCTTATCTATTGGGTACTGATATAGGCCATATTCCGGTGAGTAATCTTTATGAGGTCTTTATTTTATTTGTGCTGATTACCGCACTGCTTTATTTGTTTTATGAGGATCGTTATCGTACCCGTGCTATGGGTAGTTTTGCTTTGCTCATTATTAGTAGTGCAGTGGCTTTTCTATTGTGGTACACCTTTGAACGTGAGGCACACCATATTCAACCACTCATTCCAGCATTACAAAGTTACTGGATGAAAATTCATGTGCCGGCTAATTTTATTGGTTATGGTGCATTCGCACTAGCGGCAATGATGGGTGTGGCTTATTTGCTGCGAGCCAGTATTGAGGCTCGCTGGCCAGATAGTGTATTGGTGCGCACGCTGCCACCGCTGGATTTGTTGGATACTGTGATGTATCGGGCGATTGCCCTTGGTTTTGCTGCTTTCACCATTGCAACGATTCTTGGAGCGCTGTGGGCGGCGGAAGCTTGGGGGGGGTATTGGTCGTGGGATCCCAAGGAAACCTGGGCATTGATTGTCTGGCTAAATTACGCAGCCTGGTTACATTTGCGGCTGGCTAAAGGCTGGCGCGGTCAGCCAATGGCGTGGTGGGCAGTGATTGGTTTATTTGTAACCTTGTTTGCTTTTTTGGGGGTCAACATGTTCCTGTCCGGTCTGCATTCTTATGGCTCGCTGTAGGTGTTGGCTCACTATGAATCTTTCCACTCAACTTGCTTTTAAGAAGGGAGTTTGTCCAATGCTGACCGCGATCTATCGTATTGTGTTGACCCTGCTGATCTATACATTGCCATTTTTTGTTGTTGCGCGCGCTGCCGATACGCCAGAATCACCTCCTTTTCAGGAAGGTAGGGATTACACGCAACTCGATACGCCAGTTCCGACTTCGGTAGCGGATAAGATCGAGGTTGTTGAATTATTTTGGTATGGTTGCCCGCACTGTTATGACTTGGAACCGGCGATGCATGCCTGGTTAAAGAATAAGCCAGATAATGTTGTGTTTGTACAAATTCCAGCAGCGTTTGGCCCAAAGTGGGAGCAGGGTGCGCGTGCTTATTATGCTGCCGATACCTTAGGTGTACTTGACAAGGTACATCGGCCTATTTTTGATGCAATTAATCGAGAGAAACGCAATTTGAAGGATGAAGATTCATTCGCGAAATTTGTTGCTGAGCATGGCGTTAATGAAGATGCTTTTCGCAAGGCTTATAAATCCTTTCAGACGGAAACCCGATTACGTCGCGGTAATCAGTTAGCAAGGCGTTATGGTGTGCGCGGTGTTCCGGCTATTATTGTAAATGGAAAATATTATGTACGCTCACCGCGAATATTTGATGTGATTGACTATTTGATTACAAAAGAGGCCGCTGCACCACAGGATTAGACGAATAGGCGAGGTCAATAGTCAATGGATGATCGTGATAGACCACAGCGGCTAAGGTTACTTAGCTATAACATCCAGAGTGGGCTGACGACCGGAAAATATTCCCAGTACCTCACGTTAAGCTGGAAACACCTGGTACCTGTACCCTCGCGAATGCTTAATCTCGACAGCATTGCCCAAATTTTGAGTGGCTATGATCTTGTGGGTTTGCAGGAAGTGGATGCGGGTAGTCTGCGTAGTGGTTTTGTTAACCAGGTCAAATATTTAGCAGACTATGCCGGCTTTGAGCATGTGTTTGACCAGTCCAATCGCAAGATTGGGCTGGTTTCCCAGCATGGGAATGCGGTACTGAGCCGGATTCGACCTGATGCTGTTACTGAACATAAATTGCCGGGTATTCCCGGGCGAGGGGTACTGGAAGTCCTGTTTGGTACGGGTGAAGATACGTTGCATGTATTGATTTTACATATGGCTCTGGGGCGGCGTGGTCGTTTGCGGCAAATTGAGTTTTTGGCAGAGTTAGCGAGTCATTATCGGCACACCATTTTGATGGGGGATCTTAACTGCCACTCGGATAGCCGTGAAATGGCTACCCTATTAGGGAAAGCGTGCCTGCGTGAACCCATGCCGGGACTCCATACCTTTCCAAGCTGGCAACCCAATAGGCAGCTGGATCATATCTTGGTTTCACCTTCAATCAGGGTCGAACAGGTTGAAGTATTAAATCATCGCTATTCTGATCATTTACCGATTGCGATGGAAGTCAGCTTACCCAATACTGTGTGTTTAGCGCGTAATCCTGCATACCGTATCTACCGATAAGCTGCCTGCCCGGATCAACTCACCCTTAAAGCCATAAATGTTGAGGTTAGTTCGGCAAATTACGCCTGGTGGCTAGACATTCATGTCGGAAAATAAAATGACCAGTTTCTGGAATGGGTTGGCGCAACAAATCAGTACTGCCATCGGTCGATCTTGTATTATCCGGCAATGTGAACGGCTTGGCGGTGGTTGTATTAACCAGGCCTGGAAAATCAGCGATGGCGGGTACCCTTTTTTTGTCAAAACCAACACAGCGACTGGCGTATCAATGTTCGAGGCCGAAGCAGCGGGCCTTGTTGAACTAGCTGCAACCGCAACTGTTCGTGTACCTACACCGATTTGTTATGGAGCAATTGCTGATCGGGCTTATCTGGTATTGGAGTATTTGCCTTTAGGCGACTGTGGGATATCCGCAATGGAGTCCTTGGGGCGTAATTTAGCGGCAATGCATCGGTTGCAGCAGCCTTGGTACGGTTGGCATCGCAATAATACCATTGGTTTAACGCATCAGCCTAATGAACGCCGGAGTCATTGGGTCTCTTTCTGGCGTGAGCAACGGTTGGGTTTCCAATTAGCGTTGGCTAGAAAAAATGGTTCAAGTCGCACCTTACAACAGCATGGTGAACAATTGCTGGTGCGGCTGGATGAGCTTTTTGAGGGCCACCGATTCACGCCCGCCCTTTTGCATGGTGACCTTTGGGGTGGGAATGTAGGTTGCACAATCGATGGTGAGCCAGTCATTTTTGATCCGGCAGTTTATTATGGTGATCGTGAGGCGGATTTGGCAATGACCGAGCTGTTTGGTGGTTTTTCTTCAGTTTTTTATGCTGCTTATCGGGAATCATTCCCATTGGAAGCGGGGTATCCACAGCGCCGTATACTTTACAATATTTACCATATTCTCAATCATTTTAATCTGTTTGGCGGGCATTATGGTGCCCAGGCCGAACGGATGATAGCCCGGCTCCTAGCGGAGTTGCGGTGATTTTTTAGAGATGCCAGATGCGATATATGGTGGCAGGTAACATGATGTGACGGCACACACACTATACAAGGCGTCCCGTGAGGCTGTCCCACTATGCTAACTCGACCAGGTCTTGCAGGGTAAGCATATCACTGAGGCGACATCTAATTGTTCAATCTCACAAGCTGGATTAGCCGGCATTGAATTGGGTAACGGGCGATTTCTACAGCTTTTCTATCAGACAGGTCAGAAAACCGGGAGTTCTGCGATCAAAATAGGCTTCTTTATTTCTAATATTCAACGTGTTGCGACTTATTCAGGGTCAACTATACAATTGTTGCCGGCGGCTGCGCCGCCGGCAATCGCAAAGCTGAGCTTGCGCTCCAGTCACCTGGCAGCTTGCGCCGCAACACGTCACTGGAGCCGACTGCGGTGTTTTTGCCTCGCAAGCACACTTGCTCCGCTTCAACAGCCTCGCGGCTCAGCTCCGGCGATTAACAGGCTGTTAATACGCGGCGATATAAGCTGCAAGGTACGAAAAACGGGGTAATTTTCGCGTCTGGGAGACGCTGTTGTCTATACGCATAGCATCAAAAAACCCGCAGAGCTATGTGCTAACCATTGTTTTAGGCTTGCGGTGCTTGTAAAAACTTAACTGATTGAATACTAGGTGGATACTTGAGTCTGGTGCTTATAAGCTCTTTAGGTATACTGAACAAATTAACAAATAAATAATTGTGGTAGCGGCTAAATAGATTTGGTACTGTCATCTTTATTAAGAGAAATCAAGGTTATTATGATGATAGGTCAAAAAAAGTATATGGCTTTAAAAAAAGCGCGTTTTTTTACCCACACGTTGCTATGTGCGGGATTGCTGTGCATGGCTTCGTGTGCTGGAAATAGCCCACCTTCTACTCATACGGAAAGTGCGATGCCTGCAACTACATCAGCCATGCCTTCGGTATTATCGCCGGAAATTACCACGCCGGTAGCTTCTGGTCAGCCGTCCACGATGCAGGCTAGACCAACCGGTTCTGCAAGGAGTTACCTGATCGGTGTCGATGACTTGTTGCGGGTTACAGTGTTTGGTATTGAGGAACTCAATCTTTCCGTTCGGGTGAATGCCCAAGGCCAGATTGCAATGCCATTAATTGGTTCAGTGCCAGCAGCTGGTTTGACCGCTGAAGCTTTGGCTGAAGATATTGCCGCTCGTTTAGCCAAGGATTATTTGCAAAATCCCCAGGTGACTGTTTTTATAGAAGAGTTTACCAGCCAAAAAGTTACGGTAGTGGGCGCAGTTAAAAACCCTGGCGTCTTTCCTGTCAAAGGCCAGACGACTTTACTACAAGTAGTGGCTGCTGCCGGTCAGCCGACAACCATAGCGAAGCGCGGTGTTATTAAGGTATTGCGCCATCAACCCGATGGAAGGCACAAGATTTTTGAATACGACCTGGATGCGATCATTGAAGGTAGGGTTCAAGATCCTGAAGTCTTTGGTGAAGACGTAGTTCATGTCGAGACCTCAAACGTAAAGAGAACGGCCAAGGAAATCTTGGAATTCGTAAAACCCTTCTGGTTTCTTGGTCGCGGGTTTTGATACTTAAAACCTTTAACCTGATTACCTGATCAAAAGCCACCTAACGATTTAAATCTATTTATTATGACAGCATCTTACGAGCTACCTAGCCATTCTGGGCGGCCTGAGCTTCCCGCGCCAAGCCATTATTTGGCCGGGCGTCAGGAACATACTGTACCGATGGTGCCACTACGAGCACGCCAAGCTTTTGAGGATGATCTTGAGGATGAGGGACTTGATCTTCGTGAACTTTGGTTAATCGTACTTAAGCGTCGCTGGACTATCATCATTTTTGCCACCATTGTGATGGCGGCAGTAATCACCGCTACTTATTTGAAAACACCTATCTACCGTGCCAGCTTGACTTTGCAGATTGATCAGGAAGAACTCAATATTATCGATGTCAAGAATGTGAGCCCTTCTGCCAGAGCTTACTATGATTATTACCGCACCCAATATGAGCTGCTAAGGAGTCGTAGTCTGGCATCGCGGGTTGTCAAGCAGCTAGGTTTGGCTGATCACCAACAAGCTGCCTTGCCGGTCGGGCCCTCGTTATTTGCAAAAATTAAGAGTTCACTACAAAGTTGGTGGTTAGGAACCGACGCGTCAAGTCCAGTGCCAGAGCCAGCTATTTCAGAGCAAGCGCGCATGGAGGCTATTGTCGATGGTTTTTTGAGCGGGTTAGCTATAGTGCCCGTTCTGGACTCGCAGCTGGTTAAGCTTTACTACAACAGCCCTGATCCGAAACTAGCATCAGTTATTCTGAATAATTTAGCTAAAGCCTATATTAATCAAAGTTTAGAACGGCGCTTTGAAGCAACGACCTATGCGCGTAATTTTCTTCAGGAACGCTTGCAACAGGTCAAGATCAAGCTGGAGGAGTCTGAGCGGGCCTTGGTTGAGTTCGCTCGTCGTGAGCAAATTATCAATCTTGATAATAACCAAAGTATCGTTTCTGAAGCGCTAAAATCGATTAATGCCGCATTAAGCGTAGCAGAGAGGGAGCGTATTGCTGCTGAAACACTCTATCGGCAGATGCAGGGTAATCGTGGTCAGGGGCTCAATCAGGTACTGGAGAGCGTTATCATTCAAGAGCTAAAACAGACGAAAACAAAACTGGAAGTGGATTATCAAAACGGCTTGGGTACGTATAAGCCTGCGTATCCGGTAATGGTGCAATTACGCAATCAGATACGTCAGGTTGATAGTATGATCAAGCGGGAAATCGATAATATCCGATCCGCGATTACTGCCGACTATAAAGTGGCTAAAGCCAAGGAAGCTTCACTGCGTGCTAACTTTGAGAAAACGAAGAAAGAAATGCTTGCACTGCAAGATCGTAGTATTCAGTTTAATATCTTACGCCGTGAAGCGGATACCAATCGTGAGCTTTATGACGGTTTGTTACAACGATTCAAGGAAGTTGGGGTTGCATCCGGGGTTGGTAAAAATAATATTTCGATTGTAGATGCAGCCGACGTACCAAGAGCGCCTTTTACACCGAATATCCCAAAAAATGTTTTGATAGCATTGATACTGGGGTTGCTGGGAGGTATCGGTTTGGCTTTCTTGTTCGAGTATTTTGATGATACTTTCCGTAGAGCAGATGAGGTAGAGAAGGTAACTAATTTACCTGTACTGGGTGTGATTCCGATGGTTCGTCAGGAAAGCCAGGACGGGCGATCTATTGCGTTGGTCGGCCACGAAAATCCCCGTTCTGCTTTTTCCGAATCCTACCGTTCAGTGCGTACTGCCTTGCAGCTTTCGACGGCAAGTGGCGTGCCGCGTTTATTGACGGTAACAAGTGCGATAGCTGGTGAGGGTAAAAGCACGACTGTGGTGAGTCTGGCGATTCAGTTTGCACAGGCAAATAAAAGAACGCTGTTGGTAGAGTCTGATTTGCGTAAACCTTCAGTTCATCATGCGTTAAAACTGGATAATCAGGTGGGGCTAACCAATTATTTGGTGGGTGAAGATGTACTGCCAGAGGATCTGGCACAGCCAACTCATATTGCGAACCTGTTTGCCATGCCATCTGGCCCGTTGCCGCCCAATCCTGCTGAATTGCTTTCTTCAGCCCGGATGGCCACTTTGTTAGATCTCGCCGCTGAGAAGTTTGATCAAGTTATTGTAGATAGCCCGCCATTGCTAGGTTTGGCCGATGCCCTGATTCTTGGAAACCTGTGCCAGGGAACCTTGTTGGCTGTCGAGGTTGGCAATACACCACGTGGCCATGTGCAGAGTGCGCTCAAACGGTTACGTAGTGCCCGTGTACACGTTTTGGGTACTATCCTGACCAAGCTGGGAGCTCAGCCCGGTGGTTATGGTTATTATCGCGATTATTATCAATATTACTACTCGGGCTACTACAGCGAGGAAGTATCTTCTGGTTCAAGAAAACTACCAGCCGTTTAGATAGTAGCGTCAGATTTTTTACTCCATAAAGTCGATGCACCGGGTGTGGATAGCGGCAAGGAATGAAGCGGTGTTTTTGGTCTAGCAGATAGTCTTGCCGCGCCACTTTTTGAGATGCAGGAACGTATTTTCAATACGCTGGTGGAGTTTGTAGCGAGACGTATCGTTTTTTTCTGTTTTTCCTTGGGGGGTATGGCTGGCCGCATACCCTGCAAGCAGGCCTGCTTCAGGATGGCATTGCGCTTTGTCGGCCAATCGCTGTTTCGCACGAAAACCGGTAATCAAGCCGAGTCATATTGTCTATCCTCCATGGCGTGATCCAGAGGAACTTTATCATAGACTTGTTAATTTGACGACACTATCCAGGCTAAGGCGAGATAGTGTGCTATATGCATGTCTATTTTTGAAACGGTTTTGCCCGTAGTTGATATGTGATAGGTGAAAGCGTGAATGTGGTTGATTTTGCTCTAGCTTTTTATCGGCATCCATTGGTATTTCAGGATCGGATTTCTCCTGATGCACCACTATTTGAAGGTATAGATCAGTTATTGTGGCTGGCAAATGGTTCCCCGTCGTTTCTGGGTGAGATTGCCCGCCAGAAGGATGTGCAGGCTGGTGAATTGCAAGAGGCTGCCCGTTTTTTGATTCAGCGATTCTGCCTGGGGCGTAATACAACCCATTATCGGGTTCTTGGTGTTGAAATCGGTGCGCCTCTGGAGCAGATTAAAGAACACCATCGTTTGCTGATCAGGCTGTTTCACCCTGATCGCAATATGAATTGTGGCGCTTGGGGTGATAGCTACGCAATGCGGGTTAATGAAGCGTGGACAGTATTATCCCACCCTGAATCGCGTGCTGCTTATGATGTTTGGTTAAAACAGCTACCGCCTGTTCTGGATACGGTGAATAGCCAGCCTGATCTTTCAGATAGATCGGTAAAAAAAGGTCGCCATTATACGCATTTCCCGCAACATTCTCGGTTTATGAGATTCTCTCGCCGCTGGTTGCCAGGTTTTGTGCTAAGTGGTGTGGGTTTTATAGCGATATTGATTGTGTGGAGCGCGTATACAGAGAGATCGTTCAACGGGGTGGGGGCATTTCGGCAGAATCAACTGACCACTAGAGCGTCGCCACCTGCACCTAAGACCAATATGCCATCTGAGCCAGATGCACGCCCGGAAAAGCATAGCGCGCTTAATAGCCTTATGGTAATGCCAGACTGGAAGTCGTTAAAGTTGTATAATAAACAATTTCATCAGCGGCAGGCAGTTTATGATCAAAGATCACAACTGATTTTGGAGCGGCGACCTAAAGGTGATCGTGTTTTACAGCAGGAGCGGAGTAAACCTAAAAAGGCCAGGTCCAGGTATAAGCCTTTCGGTAAGGTTTCATCAGAATTACCGTTAATTTTAGCCGGTCAAGTCGGGCCTGATCAGGTGAAAGCTGTGCCAAAGCTTATTTTACCTAGGCATACTCGTTTTCAAGATCAGCAGGATGCCGGGCAAGTGCGCACTAAACGGGCATTTATAAAGCGAGTCGGATCTGAGGGTTCTAAACTGAGGCGTTTATTGATTGAGCAGATTCGGCGGGCTGAGCGGAAAGCTTCTGGGGCTGAAAAGCTGGAAAAATTGCGGTTTGAACGGCGAGTAAAACGCGACGAGCGGCGGAGCTATTTGCAGCGTAAACGAATGCAAAGCAGACAGAGCTATTTGCAGCGTAAACGAATGCAAATCAGCAAGCGGCCGACAGTAGGGAGAACATTATACAAGCCAAGGCAGGTGGGGCGGTTAGCGCAAACCAGAGCGGTTAAACCAAGAGAGGTATCGCCTCAACAAAGGAGGACAGCAGGCAGGGCACAACTTGTAGTTGTGCCAAAGGCTGATAGGCTTACAAAACAGGAATTAAATGTACTAACCCATCGTTATACCAGCGCCTATCAACGCAGTGACCTGGGTGCGCTTATGGCGTTGTTTGCTCCTGATGTTCATGGTAGAAACAGGAGCAACCGTGCAACTATTCGTCGAGATTATAAAATGCTTTTTAAAGCTCATACCATTCGGCATTTCAGGCTTAAAAGTTTGTTTTGGAAGTTACAAGGGTCGTTTGCAACAGCCGCCGGTCGCTATACGCTAGGGCTGGAAAGGCGTGCTGATGGCCAATTACGCCAGCTTGCAGGGAATATTCGTTTTGGGGTGCGCAAAAGAAATGGGCGAGTCCTGATTGAGATGATTGATTACAGTTGGCCCTCTGAGTGATCGATTTTTCTGTATTGGGGATAGAATGATGCCCTTTCTGTAAGGGTCTTGAGAAGGATGGCGATGACGGTTGCGACCAACATAATCAAGGCAACGATAATAGTAGCGCTCGCCAGTTTATTGGGTTGGCGAATACTGGTAAATGGTTTGGCTGATTATTATGGCGAGCAGAGGATACCTGAGGCTATAGCGAGTGCTTTGCACTGGAGAAGTGATCAGTCAGCGGCACTTTATTGGCAAGGATTGGCGTTAAGTGAGCGTGATGAAACAGTTGCTGCTGAGCGTTCATTGCGGGCCGCGGGTTGGGAAAACCCGGCTGATGCGCGAGTTTTCCTGACATTGGGGGAGTTGTACGTTAATAATAATCAGCAGGCTGCTCAAAAACTGGTAGAGTTTGCTGATGTGTTAGCACCGATGCGTAGTCCTGTGCTTGGTCGGTCAGCAAATTTCTGGCTTCACCAAAATCGGCTAGATCGAGTTTTGGCGCGTTGGAGGGTGTTGTTGCTTACACGGCCAGCGGTTTCATCGCAACTTTATCCAATATTGCTGGATATAGCTGAAAACCAGCAAGCACGTTCTTTTTTACAGCCATTATTGGATAATCCGCCTAAGTGGTGGGATCGTTTTTTTGTTTATGCAGCTTCAAAGGCAGATCGCCTGGAAACTGTAATGTTTCTATATCAACGCCGTAACCGGAACGGTCAATTGCCAGCAGCCAAAGAGCAGCATGTTTATCTGAACCTCTTGAAGAAAGAAGAGCGCTGGCCCGATATGTATCTGGCATGGCTCAATGGTCTTGATGTGCGCCAGCAGCAAGGATTAGGGAACTTATATAATGGCGGTTTTGAATTGCCTGTTAGTAACCTGGGTTTTGGCTGGCATATGCCACGAGTGCGAGGTGCACGGATTGAAACAATTGAAACCTATGGTACGCGGGGAGGCAAAGCACTGCATGTAGTATTTGATGGTCGTCGAGTGCGATTTCGACATGTGTTCCAGTATTTGTATTTGGAACCCGGGATGTATCAGTTTAAAGGGAGGGTACGTTCGCAGGATTTGCAAGCAGAACGGGGATTACGTTGGGTAATACGTTGCCAAGCACCTAGGGGGTTATCATTATTGACGGAAGTTCGATCATTTATTGGCACAAATGATTGGCAGGTTTTTTCCAATAGTTTCAGGGTGCCGAATAAAAATTGTAAAGCGCAGATATTACGATTAGAACTGGAAGCACGTGCTGCGTTAGAATTTATCGTGGATGGTAGTATTTGGTTTGACGATTTGACGATTGTACGACTTGATTAGGCTGGTGTGAAAAAAGCGTTTGATTATTTGAATTTTTTTAAAAAATTAGAGTTATAATAGTTAAAGATGCGTTCGGTTTTTTCAGAAAATTCAAAAAGAAACTGTAAGTTACTATGTAAATTATATAGATCAATGAAATTTTTAAGGATGGGAGGTTTTAAATGATGAGAATGCGATATGCGATTGCTGTAGGTTTAGCCTCTTTTTTAACAGGTTATAGCACAGGTATTTTTGCCGCTGATTCTGTTGCGACCCTGAAGGAAGTAGCTCAGGAAAATGTATATGTTAGTCAAGCGACAGCGATGGGTTTGGCTCGAGACGGCATGCCGCTTTTTGTTGGCGATCGAGTGATTACAACATCTGGCGGTCAAGCAGAAGTTGTTTACCCGGATGGTTGTGCGCTAAAACTGCAAGAAAATTCATTGTTTATTGTTAAGGGCTCTAATCAATGTCGTAAGGGACGGGGTGCTGGTGTTTATGGGATCAAGGGTTTTCAGAGTGGTGCTGTAGGACAGGCTCCTTCATCTGCCAACGATTTTGAAGCGCGGATTTACCGCCCAAAGAAAACGGCTGTTGACACGGGGAGCAGAACTGTATCTGCAAGAAATAACATGGGACTTACCTCGCAGGATGACGTGATTGATACCCGGAGGAATGGCAAGACCTGGGTCTATTTTAATGGGTGTGAAGTTAGAGTAGGGCCTGGAGAAAATGTGTCGATTGCGCAGTTGAGAGGTCAATGTAATGATGATGATGGTAGTAGTACTTTTAAGACTGCTGGTTTGAAGCGTCCAAGTGGTGATGTGTCGGTGATCAAAGGATCGGCCGTTGTTCAAGGCAGATCGAACATGCCCGTTTTTAAAGGTAACCGGATTAAAACCGGTTCGGATGGTGAAGTGACTGTGGTTTTTAATGGTTGTGGTGTGGAAGTTGAAGAGGGTCAACGGGTAACCTTGGAGGAATTGAGTGCATTGTGCGTACCTGCTGGTTTGATCTCGGCATCTGGTGCGGGTACAACGGCTGGTGCGGGTGCAGCGGCTGGTGCAGGTGCAGCGGCTGGTGGTGCAATACTTGGCGGTACTGCTGTCGGTGGTGTGATAGTAGGTGGTGCAGCAGCAATAGGTATAGCGGCAATTGTGACGGGTAATGATGATGATGATAATCCTGCGAGCCCGGCATCTCCATAACGGTGCCTTGTTTTTAATGTAGATTGGTTTTTATATGCTTTCTGGCTTTTTAGGGGGCCGCGCTGCTGATAAGAGCGTGGCTCTTTTTTATGGTGCTATTTTATTGTTGATTTTTGCGCCCCTCTTTTGGGGTGGAAATCATCCATTACCATTGTTGCTGATGGAGCTATTGGCATTAGTGCTGCTGGTAGGGTGGTTTTTGCGCCCCTCAGTGGGTGGTCAGTCCTTATCTCAAGTGGCGTGGGTTTTTTTGGCATTGCTGTTTTTTTTGCCACTGCTGCAATTGGTACCCGTACCTTTCATAATCTGGGAAGGTTTACCAGGGCGAGCGTTTTATGCTGATTTATTACGCTATATAGGGCCTGAAAGTGAGGACTTTAGATGGCGGGCACTCTCACTGGTTCCGAGTATGACCGAATCAGCCTGGCTTGCGCTGCTGCCACCACTTGCTGTATTCGTGGTTGCAGTGCATTTGCCTAGCCAACAACTTTTTACATTGACGCTGGTGTTCCTGGGTACTGCAACGGGTGAGGCGCTGTTGGGTTTGATCCAGTATGGTGATGGTGCGAACAGTGCCTTTCGTTTTGGCAATCACTTAATGGGTCTGAGTGCTTCTGGAACCTATATCAATCGAAATCATCTGGCAGGTCTTTTGGAAATGGCGCTGCCGATAGCCTTGGCTTTGTTAACAGCGACCATTGGCCATGGTGTGTCTCAGAATTCTAGTCGGCGAAGTCGGCGTAAACGCAATTTTCGTCAGTGGCTAGCGCACTTTAGTGTGGCGCGAGTCAATCAAACCGCTGTATTTGCGGCATTAGGGATAGCAATTTTGCTGGGTTTGATCTTTACTCGTTCTCGTAGTGGGATTAGTGTTGCTATGCTAGGTATTCTGTTGTGTACATTGTTATTCTCCTATCGTCTTGGTGGCCGAAATACATATGGTTTGATGGGCACTTTTAGTGCAGTTGGCCTGGGTTTGGCGGGTTTGATCGGGTTGGCTCCAATATGGATTCGATTTGCTTATATTGATCCTATCGCAAGTGGGCGCTGGAAGATTTTTGATGCGACGTTGCAGGCCATCGGCGAGTTTTTCCCATTAGGTAGTGGTGCAGGTACATTTGAGGAAGTGATCCGGCGCTTCCATCCGGTGGATTTACCCGGGATAACGATTAATCATGCTCATAATGAGTATTTGGAGTGGTTGCTGGAATTGGGTTTGCCGGCTGCATTATTGTTAGCCGTCGGGCTGATTTTTTACTGTTATCAATGGGCCTGGGTTTTAAAGCGAGGTTATTGGCAGCCCTTTCGGTTTGCCCAAGCCGGCGCCGGTATTTCCCTATTCTTGATGATGATGCACTCTATGGTGGATTTTAATTTGCGGATTCCAGCCAATGCTGTATTTGCCGCATTTTTAGCCGCATTGTTCTTTCATCGGCCGTTGGAGAAAGCAAGCCACTCATCATCGCATCGTAGGGGTCGCAAGGATTCGCAGGGTGGTGAGCAGAGACAATCTTCCCTATCTTGCACGATTCCACCGGAGAACCGGATTAATCCTTTTGCATCATGATGTTGCGGCCAATTTTGCTTCGCAGGGCACGTTGCAGGTAGGGTAATTCGGCCACGGGCAGGCGACTGGTAATTTCGACGCCATTAGCAAATTTTTCCAGTGAGCAGATCTGACAGCGCAAGCCATTGTCAAGTGCCCAGCGACCATCCACCAGCAAGGCAGCATGTGTCACTCGTAATGGCTGACCTGCGATCAGCACGTATTCAAGTCGACTTGGATCGTATCCGTATTGATGGATCAGCTGGTCAGCCTTGGCTACAGCGTAAGCTTTGCAGTCCCAGTACTCAAGCGTGCTCAGTTTGGAGGCATTCGGCCAATCATCCAGACAAAAATCTTGCGGGCAAGGGTTCCCTTGCCTGTTGATTTCCGTACTGATTTGTGCCAGTAGCGCTGTGTTGTCCGGAAAAGTTGATGTGCTGGTAGCGATTTTGGCGCAGCTGCTGGCGGTTATAGATAAAACAAGACTCTTAAAAAGGATAAGAAGAGAGTGGCCGTGTCGATAAGTAAGCTTCATATTTCTTTTTGTTATTTAAAATTTGATCATTGATAACTGGCTTTTCTATTAAAGCTAATGCCGTTACAATCACGCCCGGTCCCACGCTCAATTGATCCAGGTTTATTCATAGTCACTTAACACTTTAAGGCCGTAATTAAAGTTTACGAGTGATGATGCGATCGTAGCGTATTTTTTCATATTAACGGATGTTGGCTGTTATGGATTCCCAAAGATTAACGCATCTCAAGCAGCTTGAAGCTGAAAGTATTCATATCATTCGAGAAGTTGCTGCCGAATTTGAGAGGCCAGTCATGCTCTACTCGATTGGCAAGGATTCTTCAGTAATGTTGCAGTTAGCACTGAAAGCCTTTTATCCGGGTAAGCCGCCTTTTCCTTTGTTGCATGTCGATACCACTTGGAAATTTCAGCAGATGATCCAGTTCCGTGATCAGCAAATAAAACGGTTGGGGTTAGAGTTGATTGTTCATATCAACGAAGAAGGTGTAAAACAAGGAATTAATCCCTTTGAGCATGGTTCGCAGGTGCATACTGATGTCATGAAAACCCAGGCATTGAAACAGGCATTGGATCATTATGGCTTTGATGCTGCATTTGGTGGTGCCCGCCGCGATGAAGAACGCTCAAGGGCGAAAGAACGAGTCTACTCATTTCGTGATCGCTTCCATCGTTGGGATCCGAAAAATCAGCGCCCCGAGCTGTGGAATGTATACAATAGCCGGATTCGCAAGGGCGAAAGTATTCGCGTGTTCCCGCTATCGAACTGGACTGAGCTTGATATTTGGCAATATATATATTTAGAGAATATCCCTATTGTGCCATTGTATTTATCGGCTGAACGGCCGGTGGTTGAACGTGATGGCACCCTGATTATGGTGGATGATGACCGGATGCCATTAAAGCCTGGTGAAACACCACGTATGGAATGGATTCGGTTTCGTACGCTGGGCTGTTATCCACTAACGGGCGCTATTCACTCGCGAGCGACCACGCTTCCTGATGTCATTCAAGAAATGCTATTAGCTCGAAATTCTGAACGTCAGGGGCGGCTGATTGATCATGATGCGGCTGGCTCGATGGAAGAGAAAAAACGTCAGGGCTATTTCTAGAACGATACTTCGTTTCTGGCAGGATAGACAGTCGGGCGTGAAAATACGTTATGCAATACTTCGGGTTGTCCGATCTGCCTGGTCGTCCCTGAAAAAGGCCGAAAAGCGTGTTGGAGGTCCGGTAAACTCGACATCAAGTGACCGATTCCGATGGGCAGGAAATATTGGAAGGGCACCCCGCGAGGCTGTCCCACTATGCTAACTCGACCAGGTCTTGCAGGGTAAGCATATCACTGAGGCGGCGTCTAATTGTTCAATCTCACAAGCTGGATTAGCCGGCATTGAATTGGGTAACGGGCGATTTCTACAGCTTTTCTATCGGACAGGTCAGAAAACCGGGAGTTCTGCGATCAAAATAGGCTTCTTTATTTCTAATATTCAACGTGTTGCGACTTATTCAGGGTCAACTGCTTACTTTAAGCAAGAGAGCAGGCTGGGTGCCGACCGCTAACTATAGCGGCTGTTTAGATACAGCCCCATAAAATCAACAAATGAATTGAAAAAAGGTTAAAGGATGTCACACGCTTCCGCTTTGATTGAAACTGATATCCAGGCTTATTTGTCGGTACACGAGCACAAGGATTTGCTGCGATTTATTACCTGTGGCAGTGTCGATGATGGTAAAAGCACATTGATCGGGCGGCTTTTGTACGATACCCATCTTATCTATGAGGATCATCTGGCGGCCGTGCGCCAAGATACAACACGCTACGGTACAACGGGTGAGGAATTGGATTTAGCGTTACTGGTTGATGGGTTACAGGCGGAGCGCGAGCAAGGTATTACGATTGATGTCGCCTATCGTTATTTTTCAACTGAAAAACGTAAATTTATCATTGCCGATACACCTGGCCATGAGCAGTATACGCGTAATATGGCAACCGGTGCCTCGACTGCCCAGCTTGCGATTTTGTTGGTGGATGCGCGCAAGGGTGTACAAACCCAGACGCGACGGCATAGCTTTATTGTGTCACTGCTGGGTATTCGGCATTTGGTACTGGCAGTGAACAAGATGGATCTGGTTGATTATGATCCAGCGGTATTCGAGCGTATTCATGATGACTATCTAGCGTTTGTATCTCGACTTGGGGTGAATAATATTCATTGTATCCCGGTATCAGCATTACGTGGCGATAACATTGCACAGCCATCCAGAGTGATGCCCTGGTATGCGGGCCCAACATTGTTGCAGTTGCTAGAAGCGATTGAAGTCGCTCCAGACTATAATTTGCAGAATTTCCGTTTTCCTGTGCAGTATGTCAATCGCCCTAACCTGGATTTTCGTGGTTTTTGTGGGACTATCGCGGCGGGATCAGTACGTTCAGGGGATGAGGTGGTCGCATTACCTTCAGGGCGACGCAGTCGGGTCGCGACTATTGTGGCAGCTGACGGTGAATTGATGGAAGCTGGCGTCGGACAAGCTGTGACATTAACGCTTGCAGACGAGATTGATATCAGCCGCGGTGATTTGTTGGTACATCCCGATGGATTGCCAGCAGTCGCTGAATCTTTTGATGCCCGGGTTGTGTGGATGGCGGACGCACCTATGTTACCTGGCCGCCAATATGACATTAAACTGGCAACCCGAGTATTACCTGCCATTCCCATTGCATTACATCACCGGATTGATGTGAATACCTTGGAGCATCAGCCTGTCGAGCAGCTTGGTCTGAATGAGATTGGTTATTGCTGTTTCATGTTAAATCAGCCGATTTCTTTTGATGCGTATAATCGATGTTCAACCACAGGTGGATTTATCGTCATTGACCGGCTGAGTAATGCCACGGTCGGTGCCGGAATGATTGTACGGCCAGTCACACAGCCACTTGTTGATAAGTCACGAAATATTGTGTGGCAGGCATCAAAAGTGACCCGGACGCAACGGGCAAACCAAAAAGGGCAACAATCCTGTGTGATTTGGTTAACGGGTTTATCCGGCTCGGGTAAGTCGACTGTAGCGAATATGTTGGAGCAGCAATTGCTGCAAAATGGTTACCATAGCTTTTTACTGGATGGTGATAATGTTCGCCATGGTTTAAGCCGGGATTTGGGTTTTTCGAGGCAGGATCGCAGTGAGAATATTCGCCGGATTGGTGAGGTTGCGGCATTGTTCGCCGATGCGGGCTTGATTGTGATTACCGCATTTATTTCACCTTTCCGTGCTGATCGGGCATTTGTGCGGGAGCTCCTACCCAGGGGCGAGTTTATAGAAGTTTATGTTCGAGCGTCATTAGAAAGCTGTGAGCGCCGTGATCCCAAGGGTTTATATGCCAAGGCACGGGTTGGTGTGATTAAGGATTTTACCGGTGTTGATTCACCGTATGAGGAACCCGATCAGCCTGCACTAGTGCTCGAAACCGATCAGGAGGATATTGAAACCTGCGTTAAGCAGTTATTAGATTATCTTCGTGAGCGGCGGATTTTGCGTGGTGGCTAACAGGCCCGCTTCATTTTCTATAGTGTCTCAGAATCCTTACGCTGGCTTTGGGCATCATTCGCCAGGTTAATTTGTTTGGTTCTGGTTATTTTTAAGGAGGAAGTGAAATGCCCAAAACAGCTTTTATTACAGGCGCAACATCCGGATTCGGTGCAGCTTGTGCGCGTCGGTTTGCTGCCGAGGACTGGTCGTTGGTGATCTGTGGTCGGCGGCAAGGGCATCTGAAGTTATTGCAAACCGAGTTGATTAAAACTGTTCCAGTTCACGCTATCGTTTTGGATGTTCGTGAACAGGCTGCTGTTGCAGCAGCAGTCGCTGCGTTACCATCAGAATTTGTTGAGGTCGATTTATTGGTTAATAACGCAGGCCTGGCTTTGGGTTTGGAGCCAGCACACCGCTGTGACCTGGATGATTGGGAGCGGATGGTGGATACCAATATCAAGGGATTGATGTATTGTACTCAGGCGATTTTGCCCGGTATGGTAGCGCGTAATCGTGGTCATATTGTCAATGTCGGTTCGGTGGCAGGGACGTATCCTTATCCTGGTGGCAATGTCTATGGTGGAACAAAAGCTTTCGTCAAGCAGTTTTCTCTCAATCTGCGTGCGGACTTGTTGGGCACGGGGGTACGAGTGAGTAATCTTGAGCCGGGTCTGGCAGAGAGTGAGTTTTCACTAGTGCGCTTTAAAGGTGAGAAGGAAAAGGCGGCGCAGGTTTACAGAGGCACTCAGCCGTTGCGGCCAGAGGATATCGCTAATACCATCTATTGGATAGCAGCATGTCCAGCACACGTTAATATTAATAGCGTGGAAATAATGCCAGTATGTCAAGCATTTGCGCCGTTCACAATTAGTCGTGAGAGTTGATGGGCGTATGTGACTTATTTCGCTGAAGCCAAATGTGGTTGGTGGTAAAATAATAGATCAAGAACATCAGCAGGAAGCTGTAAAACTGTAAGTATTCGGGTATCTGAAAAAACCAGGCAAAAACACCAATAGCACCTGTGATTGTGGCGCTGGCCAGCAAGAGTGCTGTCACCCGACCATCGGATATCCCAAAGCTAAGCAGCAAGTGGTGCAAATGTTGGCGGTCGGCTATGAGCGGGTTTTGGTTTGCGCAAATACGGCGGATCATGACAGCGACGGTATCCATCAATGGTAAAGCTAAAATCCAGACCGCCGTCATGGGCGCCATCACAGCGGTCTCGCCCTGAGAGAGCCGGATAACGAACCAGCTCAAGAGAAAACCCAGCATGGTGCTGCCTGCATCACCCATAAAAACACAAGCATGTGCACGCCAGAGGTGACGCAGATTAAAGACCAGAAAGCCAGCAATAACCATCATTAATATCAGTAGTATGCTGATATCGATAACAGGTAGCTTGGGTGTTGTCGCCATTAAGCAAAGGACTATTAACCACCCTGTAGTAATGAGTGCAAGTCCGCCTGCCAGTCCATCAAGGCCATCAATCATATTAAATGCGTTGATAACGCCGACGGCGCTAAATAAGGTAAATGGAATTGCCAGCCATCCAAAAGTGATATTTCCCCAACCGAACAAATTACCTAAGTTGCTTAAAACGGTATCGCCCGCGAGCACCGTAAGCATGACAGCTGCAATCTGGAACAGAAAGCGGATTGTGGGTTTGATATGATGAATATCATCGTAAAACCCTGTCAGGGTTAATAGGGTAATAGAACCAAGTAGCGCGAAATGGGTGTTAGGTTTTTCGGGTAGCAATAAAACGCTAAGGCAAAAGGCGATGCACATTGCTACCCCACCAACCAAAGGTACAGGTTGAACGTGGTGTTTGCGAACACCAGGCATATCGACCCATCCTAGAATATGGGCAGGTTTGTTCAAGATAGTGATTAGTCCAGCACTAAACAAAAAGGCCACTACAAGCACATAGTATTCTGAAAGTAATAGTTCCATGGTGTCTGGCTAGCTTATCTTGCAGATAATTTTCACGAAGGTGGTTAGAAGGTGGTCAACTTTAGCTACAAAATATACGACGCTATGGTTATATAGCTATTTTAAGTAAGCATACTAGAAAAATTATTTTTAGGGCACATGGGTTCGAACTAACACCGAATACGAGTTATCTGGTAGAGCAGCTTGCCTAGATATTCCTTGAGTGCCCGGCTGCTGCTCGCCAAAGCTCGTGCATCAGGTAGCCAGCGTAGCGGATGAAAATTATTACGAGCCACTATTTCAAAATCAGTTGGAGCCGGGATAATTTCGAAATCCGATTTTTGGAATAATGCTAAAGCGCGTGGCATATGTAAAGCTGAAGTGACTAGTAAAATGCGCTGACTATTTATTTTTTTTAAAATCGGTAGGGAATAAACGCAGTTTTCATGGGTAGTGCGGCTCTCGGTTTCAAGCAGGATTGCAGTAGCAGGGACACCAAATTGTTGAAGCAGTTGACTGATCACTGTTGCCTCGGGTTGAGTAACACCACCCCACGGCAGGTAGCCACCACTTGCCAGAATTAGAGGTGCTTTGCCTGCATGATAGAGACGCGCAGTATACCAAATTCGGTCAGCCGTTGCTTTCAGGTTGGGGTATAGTCGATCGGGTGGTTTAGGAGATTGCATTGCACCACCTAGTACAACGATGATATCAGCGCTGGGTATTTGTTTAAGTGGGACGGGCGGGATACGTTGCTCGAGACTGGCACGTAGCCAGTCACTGAATACTGGCGTTGACCATAACCATAACCAGCTTAGCGCTATGGTCAGGAGTGAGATACCCCAACGCTGTTGACCGCGCCATAGGAGAACATTGGCAAGGATAGCGAGCAGCAGCGATGTAAGTAGCGGATAGGCGATTTGGGTCAGGATTTTGACCAGTAGCAACATGATTTCTGGTTCTCTGATGGTTTTTTCAAGGTATTTCTAGCAGAACCTGGGTGAGTATCTGGCAAAATTGGTATTAGATGATGCGCTAAGAATACTGAGTAAAAGCTGAAGAATGGTACCACAGAAGCAATAAATACCCTGCAAGTGCATGGATAGAGCGTATCTCGAATGTATCAATCAAAAATAGTTGCACGCCGCCTGGATAGCTTCAGTTGTAGATTTTTGCTCATAAGTGGCATCTGGTGATTCTGCTAGTGTCATTTTTGGGTATTAATACCAGTAGACATAACATATTTGGCTTCAGGGTCGAAGCTAGTTTCACTTTATATAATAGCGCCCATAATTGTCTCCAAAAACAGGTAATGCCTGTAGTTTTATTGTGTTAAGTGAGTTTTCTTGGGGGTTATTGAATATTGACTTTGATAGTGCAGAGCCCGCTGGGGGTGCTTTTCAAGTATGTTTTTTAAAAAGATACTGCGGTGCCGCATTGAAGCGCATATTATAACATAATACCAGTTTCTGATTTATAGTGAGTTGGTTGATATTAAAAAAATTTAAAGTACGCTCATTAATGAAATGATAACTGGAGATTACGCTTTTTATTTAAAGAGATAAATAATATATACTTATTATATAAAAACATTACCTTACTATTTTCTGGATTATTTTTTGAGTTTTTGTCATTTTTTTTGATAAAAAATGTGATTTATTATAATCTATAAATGATACATATGTGTCGTATTTAATGAGGTAGCAACGATGGGTAATCGACTGTCGAAAATTTATACCCGCACTGGCGATAATGGTACGACAGGGCTAGGTAATGGTGAACGGGTCTCGAAGGATTGCTTGCGTATTGAGGCTATTGGCGCAGTAGACGAACTGAATTGTATCATAGGGCGAGTATTAGCGCATGACTTGCGAGATGCTGTGCGTGAGTGCCTGCAAGAGGTGCAGCATAAACTATTTGATTTAGGTGGGGAATTAAGTATTCCAGGGTATAAAGCGATCAAGGTGACGGATGTTGAGCGTTTGGAGATGTTATTAAGTGACTTCAATGTACAGTTACCACCACTGAAAGAATTCATCCTGCCTGGTGGAGGGTATGCGGCAGCAGATTGTCATTTGGCGCGAGCAACCTGCCGTCGTGCTGAGCGGCGCATAGTATCATTGGCACGGGAGGAAGATGTTGATGAATCCGCACGGGTCTATCTGAATCGATTGTCAGATCTGTTGTTTGTGATATGCCGCCAACTTGCCCGTGATGAGGGAGGGGTTGAAGTTTTATGGCGAAATCCGGGGCGTGAGTAAGAGTAAATTTATTGCTGATCATTGATTATAACCACTGATCTTAAAGCACCTAAAGCGCTAGCGACAAAATAAAGCTATCAGATTGAAGGGATTGCTGCCACAAGTATCAGCTTCTACCGTAATTCAGGCTGTTTTTGTCTTGAATAGATACAAAGTGGTTTGGGGAGAAACATGGTAACTATATTCAAAACAGCCGTCTTTGAACGGACAGGAACTCTCTATCATAAAAATCCCTTAACGTGCGGCAGCGGGCTGTGTGACGGTCGGGGTTGCACTATCGGGCAATGCTGTAGGTAAAACAGTTACGGAACTGGATGCAACGGATGTACAAGAAATCGAAGCGCGCCGTATCTACGCTACAATAAATTAAAAAACGCAGCAGGTGCCGACCATGTTATTGATACAGCGGCTGGTTTGCCTGATGTGGCAGGTAAGCTCCCGGCAAGAGGACGACAATGATGGGTTGGGCTGGTGCAGCGTGTAAGACGGGTTCCCAGCCAGCATTAATCAGTTGTATTTGATCTTAATATAGCGCAAACACTATAAATTGGAATAGCTTGTAGTGATGCTTGCTGCCATCAGGCGTATTGATCCAGCCTTAATCCTGAAAGGTCTGTGTCCTTGGTCCAGACAAATCAAAGGCCTTCCCTGCATGCACAAGGAAGGCTTGTTTGCTACTTCAGCTGATCCAAATATTTATCAGCATCCAGCGCTGCCATACAACCGCTACCTGCCGAGGTAATGGCCTGACGGTAAATATGATCGGCGACATCCCCTGCTGCAAATACACCAGGGATACTGGTTGCAGTAGCATGCCCTTCAGTACCGCTATTAATCACAATATAACCATTACGCATCTCGAGTTGATCAGCAAAGATATCGGTATTTGGCTTATGACCAATAGCAATAAATACACCCTGTAGCTCTGTTTCCTTGCTTTCATCGGTTTTGATGTTGCGGATACGGATACCCGTAACACCGGCATCATCACCTTTGACCTCTTCCAGTATGCTATCCAGCTCCAGATGAATTTTGCCGCTGTCCACGCGCTCCATTAGTTTATCGACCAGAATACGTTCAGCGCGGAACTGCTGGCGGCGATGTACCAATGTCACTTCCGAGGCAATATTGGCCAGATACATCGCTTCTTCAACGGCAGCATTACCACCGCCGATAACCGCTACTTTCTGGTTGCGATAGAAAAAACCGTCACAGGTAGCACAACCAGAGACACCCTTGCCCATAAAAGCTTCTTCCGAAGGCAATCCCAAATATTGAGCGCTTGCACCTGTCGCTATCACCAGGGCATCACAGGTATATTCACCGGAATCACCAACCAGACAAAAGGGGCGCTCCTGCAACCGGGCAGTGTGGATCTGATCAAAAATAATTTCAGTACCAAAGCGTTCAGCGTGACGGCGCATTCGATCCATCAAATCCGGCCCCATCAAGCCCTCAGCATCACCAGGCCAGTTATCGACTTCAGTGGTGGTTGTCAACTGTCCACCCATTTGCAGTCCGGTAATCATGACAGGATTAAGGTTAGCGCGGGCAGCATAGACAGCGGCAGTATATCCAGCAGGACCGGAACCCAGGATAAGGATGCGGCTGTGTTTTGTAGTGCTCATGATGTCATCTCCTGAGTGAGTTCGGCAGGCTAGCTAGAATGGTATCCAAATATCACAGACGAGAACGGGCTGTGATATTTGGATACTTCGGGTTTGATTGCTATCCCTCCCTCTCACCAGTAAACAGAAAGGGAGGGCCTGTATCGATTTACAGGTTATCAGCGTTTTCAGACAGGTAAGCAGCAACACCATCAGCAGAAGGCTTCATCCCTTGCTGGCCTTTGCGCCAGCCAGCAGGGCATACTTCGCCATATTGCTCGGTAAATTGCAAAGCCTCAACCAGGCGGATCATTTCATCAACCTCACGACCCAGTGGCAGATTATTGACGATTTGTGCCTGTACCACGCCGTCTTTGTCAATGAGGAATGAACCACGCAGAGCGACACCTGCCGGATGCTCAATGCCGTAAGCGCGGGTAATTTCATGCTTGACATCAGCAACTAGCGGGAACTGTACTTGACCGATACCACCCTGCTCAATCGGGGTGTTGCGCCACGCATAGTGGCTAAACTGAGAGTCGATAGAGACCCCGACCACTTGTACGCCTAGCTCATTAAATTTTTTAATACGGTGATCATGGGCAATGATCTCTGATGGGCAGACAAAGGTAAAGTCCAGCGGGTAGAAGAACAGCACAACATACTGGCCACGCAGATCAGAAAGTTTGAAAGCATCCTTGATGGAGCCATCAGGCATGACAGCTGCTGCAGTAAAATCGGGAGCCGGTTGGGTGATTAAAACACTCATGGTGTTATCTCCTTGGTCAATTGAAGGGTAAAACGTGGTGTATGAAATTGTTTATCAGCTTAAGCGGAGCTGATTCGTTATGGAAATTGAATTATCCAAATGGATAAATAGACTCAGGCTATTGCGATGATCCATGTCGTAACATCATTGTTACCGGCGGCTGCGCCGCCGGCAATCGCCGGGCTGAGCTACGCTCCAGTCACCTGGCGGCTGCGCCGCAACAAGTCGCTGGAGCCGACTGCGGTGTTCTCGCAAGCACGCTTGCTCCGCTTCAACATCCTCGCGCCCGCGGCTCAGCTCGGCGATTATAAAATTGCCTTAAAAGACACCGTGTAATATTACCCGCATAAGTTTGGATAGTGTCGTCAAATTTTTTACCCCACAAGCCAATGTGCCGGATGTGGATAGCGATAAGGAATGAAGCGGTGTTTTTAGCTTGGCGGGTGGGGGTATAGCACGCCACCTTTTACGATGCAGGAGCACATTTCCAATACGCTGGCGGAGTGTGTAAAAAGGCGCATCGTATTGGTACACCTTGTTTTATTTTTCCTTGCAGGGTATGGCCGATTCCATACCCTTACAAGCAGGCCTGTTTCAGGAGAGCATCGTGATCATAGCGTTGGTTGGCCAACGGCTGTTGCGCACGAAAACCGCCAATCAAGCCGAGAGCTGGTGTACCATCTGCAAGGGTACCTGCCGCAATAAGTGCTCAGATCGGCAGACCATGCGCATCCACGGCCAGATGTATCTTGGTGTTGAGCCTTTTGTGTGACCCATGTCCTGATGGCTGCCCTTGATGCCCGCCGCAGGGGGGGGCACTTTACAATGGCTCGCGTCGATCATTAGCCACTCATAATCGGGTTCGTCGATGAATTGTTCCAGCAGCCGCTCCCACACCCCCCGGTCGCGCCATCGGCAAAAACGGCGCTGTGTATTTTTCCAATCCCCCAAATCAGGTGGCAAATCACGCCACGGCGCCCCGGTGCGTAATATCCAGAGAACAGCGTTGACAAATAAACGATTGTCCGTTGAAGGTCGCCCTACCTTACCGGCGCCTCCCGGCAGATGCGGCTCTAATGATGCCCAGAGCTTATCGGATATATCGTGTCGTCGATGCGCTGTCATATCGTTTTATCCTCCATTGCGTGATCCAGAGACACGCTACCTGTAGACTCATTAGTTTGACGACACTATCCAGAGTGCTTCAAAAAAAGTCAAGAGGAATTATGAACGCGAAACGCATTTTAATTGTAGAGGATGAGGGGCCGGTTCGGGAAATGGCCACTTTTGTACTGGCAAATGCGGGCTACGACGCGCAGGAAGCTGCTGGCAGTGTATCGGCAGTGTGCAGTTTTTTGCACTGATTTTCGGGCCGCGTATGCGCACGTCATTCTCAAAACTCGCCATCGGCCCGTGGGTAAAGACTCAGGCAAAACAAATTACATTGAGCGGGTAACGGTACCCGCAGACAACGGGTGGGACATCTGGTACGAAAAGCACGCCCGGCCCGGTTTCCAAAAAAACCGACGCTCACATCGGTGCTATTTGGAACTTCGTCTACACATTGATAATCTCACCGAATCCTTACCTTTGCACGACTGCCAAACCACGACCCGCCAGGTGGTACGCAGCGTATTCAGCGTATTGATTTTTCTCCGCCCGTTGATGGTTCGCTGATTTTGAATGCACGTATTGTCCCTTGTGTTAGCAAGCAACGCCTGTTATTGATGAGTGATGTCAGCCGGATAAAAGGTTGGCACGAACGCGGTGTGATTTTGTTGCCAATGTTTCTCAGGACAATCTTTTGATACCCTTGAGGATTGACAGGCGTTTAACCTTCAGTGCAAGCCAGATTTTGAGGGAAGTTTAATGAAATTATTGTTGGTTCGCCATGCGATTGCTGAGGATGCAGATACCTTTATTGCCGCAGGTGGTACGGATGCCCAAAGACCCTTGACTGAGGTTGGTCGCAAGAAAATGCGTAAGGGCGCCAATCGGTTGCGGGCGCAGGTAGAGCGGATTGATTTGCTGGTATGCAGCCCGTTGGTACGCGCCCGTGAAACTGCAGAAATTATTGCCCGTGCTTTTGGCGATTTGCCTATTTTGGAGCGCCCTGAGCTGGATTGTAGCTATCCACCTGATGCTATTGCCAACTGGTTGCAATCGTGCCCTAAATCAGACACGGTGATGGTGGTAGGGCACGAAACACAGCTCAGTTCACTGGTTGGGTTACTGTTGACGGGTACATCACAATCATTGGTTGTCATGCGTAAGGGTGGGGTGGTACTGATTGAATTTCGGGGACGAGTCACAGCGGGCGCTGGTGTGTTGCAATGGGCATTGACAGCCCGCCAGCTGCGTAATCTTAAATAGCATCAATAGCGTCGTCAAATTTTTACTCCATCAGTCGACGCACCGGATGCGGACAGCGGCAAGGGATGAATCGGGTATAGCGTATCGTCGATGCGCGTCATATCATTTACCCTCCATGGCGTGGTCCAGAAACACGCTATCCATAAACTCATTAGTTTGACGACACTATGTAAGCAAGATTAAAATCGGCGCGCTTCTTTGAGCTGAACGCTGGAATAAACAGTGGGTAGTCAGTGTGAGTAGCCAGGATTTTTATCCTGGTTTTTTATTTAATAAGGAAAGCGTTATATGTCTTCCGATAGTGTTGCTGCGATTGATCTGGGTTCCAATAGTTTTCATATGATAGTGGCTCGTATTGATAGCGAGAGCGAGCATATTCAAAAGCAGGATCGTTTGCGGGAAATGGTACAACTGGCTGCTGGTTTAGATGGGCGTAATCGTTTATCCGAAGATTCGCAGCAGCGAGCGTTGGATTGTCTGGCGCGTTTTGGACAGCGACTACGGCATATTCCACCCTCACAATTACGTATTGTCGGTACAAATACCTTACGGCAGGCCCGCAATAGTTCCTCTTTTTTAATGCGGGCAGAGGAAGTGCTTGGCCATGGTATCGAAATCATCAGTGGTGCTGAGGAAGCACGGCTGATTTATTTGGGTGTTGCCCACAGCGTTGCGGATGTGTCTGGTCAGCGTCTGGTCGTTGATATTGGTGGTGGCAGCACGGAATTGATTATTGGTAAAAAATTTGATCCGCTTAGCCTGACCAGTTTAAAGATGGGTTGTGTCAGTATGAGCCGTGCCTGCTTTGATGACGGACGCATTACAGCATCTCGCCTGAAACGTGCTGAATCGGTGGTGCAGTTGGAACTGGAGCCTGTGTGTGAAAACTATAAAGCGCAGGGTTGGGAAATCGCGACAGGTGCTTCAGGGTCAATCAAGACTATTCATGAGGTGCTGGTTCAGGAGGGTTGGACTAAGGATGGTATTACATTGGCAGCGCTACGGCAGTTGCGTGATGCGCTAAAAGAGGCCGGTCACATTGATGTCATCGCGGCTCGTTGGCAGTTAGAACCGGCACGGGCGCGGGTGTTTGCAGGCGGCTTTGTGGTTTTGCATGGCCTGTGCGAAGCACTGAATATTGATCGAATGGATGTGTCTGATGGCGCCTTGCGGGAAGGCGTTATTTACGACCTGCTGGGTCGTATTCGTCATGAGGATGTGCGTGATCGTACCATTAGTGTCGTGACCAAGCGTTATGGCCTGGATGAGGCACAGGTTGAACGGGTCAGGATAACGGCACAGAACTTGTTTCAGCAGGTGCGTAGCAGTTGGGCGCTGGACGCCGAGGCGTTTGCCCATCTGCTGGAATGGGCAGTTTGCCTGCACGAAGTCGGCTTGTTTCTGACACATGATCAGTATCAAAAACACGGTGCCTATATATTGCAACATGCCGATTTACCTGGGTTTTCACAGAGTGATCAGGAAATATTGGCGGTATTGGTGCACCGTCATCGGCGTAGATTCCCGGCTAAGGCCTTTAGTCATTTGCCGAAAGAAGTTGCCAAACAGGTACAGCGGTTATGTGTGTTGTTACGATTGGCGGTGGTTTTGCATCGTAGCCGTAGTCGTCAAATGTTGCCACCTCTATATCTTCAGGCAAGCAAGCGGTATGTGGATTTGCGTTTTCCTGACGGCTGGCTGGATGCACAACCACTCACCCGTGCCGATCTGGAAGCCGAAGCACGTTATATCAAAAAGGCCGGTTTTCAATTGAAATTCAGCCAGGTTGTGTTGGCTGAGTAAAAGGTTGGCGCAGTAGGCTGTACAATCTTGTTGCAGAGAGATCACGAAAGATATTGAGCCCGATCGTCATGCCCATATGACCATCTTGAGGTTGAGCCCGATAGGTGTTAAACAGCCGATCCCACCATGGCAGGTTGAAGCCAAAATTGCTGTTGGTTTCTTCGACCCGTATCGAGTGATGCACCCGATGCATATCGGGTGTTACGATCCACCAGCGGAGCACCTGATCCAGTGATTCTGGTAGCTTGACATTACCATGATTAAACATGGCCGTTGCGTTTAAAATAACCTCAAACAGCATTACCACAACGGGTGATACACCCAGCACAGTGATGGCTGCCAGTTTAATCAGCATGGAAATTACAATTTCCAGTGGATGGAAGCGCAAGGCGGTTGTGACATCAATGTCTGTATCACTATGGTGCATACGGTGTAGTCGCCACAGTAGCGGTATCTTGTGAAACAAGACATGTTGGGTATAAATCACCAAATCGAGCAGCAACAGCGATGCAATCAATGCCAGCCAGTCAGGTAGGGCTAACCGGTTAAATAATCCCCAGCCCTGTTGATTTGCAAGGGTCGCCATGCCGACACCAAGAACAGGGAATAGCAGTCGCACGGTTAGGCCATCTACCAGGATGATCCCCAGGTTGGCAGGCCAGCGCTGCGTACGTGGTAGACCTAAAGGGCGGCGGGGCTGATGCCATTCCCACAGCATCATGATGATTAGGATAGCGACAAAGCAAGCCAGGCGGATTATCGGTTCATAATGCAGCAGTTCGTTCATGATATCTTGATGTTGTGACGGAGTTGGGGCTATTCGGCGTTATAATTAATCATTTTTAATCCTATTGATAGACCCCGGGTCTCTAGAGGATATCCGCATGTCCCGATTCCCTCAAATAATCTCTGGTCAGTTTCCCGGCGTACGACCACGGCGTATGCGTCATGATGCGTTTTCACGGCAACTCTTGCGCGAGACAGTACTGACCGTTAATGATTTGATTCAACCCTTATTTGTGATAGAGGGCGAGAAACGCCGCGAAACGGTGGCATCCATGCCAGGTGTTGAACGATTGAGTATTGATGAAGTGCTGCATGAGGCAGAGCGGCTGGCGACCTGGGGCGTTCCGGCAATCGCACTTTTTCCTGTGACACCATCTGATGCAAAATCGCTGGATGCCGCTGACGCCTATGATTGCAACGGTTTGCTACAACGTACAGTAAAAGCGCTTAAGGCCCATGTGCCTGAATTGGGTGTCATTACTGATGTAGCGCTTGATCCGTTTACGCTTCATGGCCAGGATGGTTTGGTCGATGATAGCGGCTATGTGTTGAATGATGAGACTGTTGCGGTTTTGGTTCGACAGGCACTTTCTCATGCTGAAGCCGGCGCCGATATCGTCGCACCTTCAGACATGATGGATGGCCGGATTGCAGCGATCCGTGAGGCATTGGAGTCAAATGGTTTCATTCATACCCGTATCTTGGCGTATTCTGCCAAATACGCCTCCAGCTATTATGGGCCTTTCCGTGATGCAATTGGCTCAGCAGGTGCCTTGGGCAAGGGTAACAAGTACAGCTATCAAATGGATCCGGCTAACAGTGATGAGGCACTGCGCGAGGTGGCTATGGATCTGGATGAGGGTGCTGATATCGTAATGATTAAACCCGGGATGCCTTATCTGGATATCGTGCAGCGGGTTAAAGCGCAATTTGCTGCGCCGACATTTGCTTATCAGGTCAGTGGTGAGTATGCGATGTTGATGACCGCAATTCGTAATGGCTGGCTGGATGAGCAAGCGGCAATCATGGAAGCCTTGCTAGCGTTTAAACGTGCCGGTGCTGATGCAGTGCTGAGTTATTTTACCGGACAGGTGGCAAATTGGCTGCGATAAGTATGGCGAGTTTTTGGAAAATTCTGCTTATTATTCTGGTTGTTGGGTTAATGAGTGTTTTTTTTCTGAAGATCATGCGTCCACCCGGTGGTCAGGCATCCCGACCAGGGCAGGATTTGCCGTGGCAAGTGACGGTGAGTCATGCAGACCGGTCTTTGACAGTATTTGGCTTAACGCTGGGGCAAAGCACGTTGCAGGATGCCGTGAATAAACTGGGTCGGCGTTATGATCTGGGGATATTTCAGGACAAAACAGGCCGCTTGAGTCTGGAAGCGTATTTTCGGGATACCGTGGTCGGTGGCTTGAACGCCCGATTGGTACTGTCCGCGCATTTGCCTGAAATAGCCTTGAATACAATGCGTAGCCATTCAGGTCATGGTGAGCCTGCGCAGAGGGGTGAACGTCGTTTTATCGTGTCCGGGGATGACGCCGAGACAGCATTGAGTGCTGTTATTATGGCGATTACCTATATGCCCGTGGTCAAATTTGATGTCGATCTGGTGCGCCAGCGTTTTGGTGAGCCGGATGAGCGCATCATGTTTGAAGGTGGGGCACATTGGTTATATTCGGCAATGGGCCTGGATTTACTGCTTGGCGATGACGGTGAGGCATTATTGCAATATGTACCGCCATCAGCTTTCGAGGCCCGCTTGCGAGCGCCCTTGCGGAAGAATAAAGATTCTGGAGATAAATAATGACCTCTGCACTGGATCAGTATGCTGTCATGGGCCATCCTATTGCGCACAGTAAATCGCCACAGATTCATCGCCTGTTTGCAGAACAAACCGGACAGGCTTTGGAATATCACGCCATGTTGGTGGAGCGAGGCGGTTTTGCAAAGGCAGCACAAGATTTTCAGGCTACAGGCGGTAAGGGGTTAAATGTTACTGTGCCTTTCAAGCAGGATGCCTGGGTTTTTGCCGATGTGCTCAGTGCACGGGCTGAACGGGCCGGTGCGGTGAATGTATTAAGTTTTAGTGTAGCGGGTGTACAAGGTGAAAACACCGATGGATTGGGTTTGGTGCGAGATATCACCATTAATCATGGTTACCCGTTGGCAGGCAAGCGGATTTTATTGTTAGGCGCCGGCGGTGCAGCGCGAGGGGTACTGCAACCCTTGCTGGCAGAAAATCCGGCGGTGGTCATGATTGCCAACCGTACTGCCAGTAAGGCGGCAGAACTTGCACTGCGTTTTGGCGATTTGGGGCGGGTGTCAGGCTGTGGTCTGGACGAATTGGCAGGATTGCAGTTTGACTTGATTATTAATGCCACAGCAGCAGGTCTGGATGATACCGTACCGCCGCTTCCCGATACGGTATTGGTTGCAGGCGGTGTCTGCTATGACATGATGTATGGTAAAGAAACAACCGCTTTTGTGCGTTGGGGATTGGCGCACAGTGCGAGTCAATCCCTGGATGGATTGGGGATGCTGGTCGAGCAGGCTGCAGAGTCATTCCGGTTATGGCGTGGTGTGATGCCTGATACGCAACCAGTAATACTTGCCTTACGTGCCAAGTGGCACAACGAATTGGCCATTTAAACTTGTTTTTATTGGGTATTGCATTGGCCAGATTGTTATATAGCGGAACCAATTAAATTTGATAACTGGTTCCGCTATATTTAATCAAATCATCCAGAGTTTGGTGGGGCTGATATTCACGTTGTTTTTTAAGGGTGGCGAAATCACCTTCGATGGGGTTGAGGCCCAGAGAACAGGGTGGGAGGAACAGCAGGTGTGCACCGCGATCTTTGGTCAGTTGGTGTGTTTTAGCGCCTTTGTGGAAAACGGCGGTCCAGGACGGTAATATTGTTGAGGGGTTAAATGGGCACAAGCGCCGGGCTGGTCAGCTATTGAACACGGCGGTGGTGCAGGTTGCCGTCAAACAGCAGCGGTGCTTCCAATCGTGGTCCGGTCCGAGCTGCCAGCAGTGATGTCCGGGGCCTGTTACGGCCTGATACGGGACCATAGACGCATTTTTCCCGTAGCGCCGCGTCCGCGTAGTGCTATTGTTGCTACGGCTTCGATCTGCAGCGCTTAATTCATGCGGCTACTTAATCCTGCTTTGAGAACACCATATATCCAACCACCTCGCTAGCATGTTCTGTCTCACTGTCGGCGGACTGCTCTTCACTAATCAACACATCAACATCATGGATATCTTTTGCATGATGGCGAATATTAGCAGCATCATCACCATTGTGAGCCTGTACCTGACCAAGAAACACAGGTGGTTCACAAAAAGACTGCACAAAAGTAATTGTAGACGGCCGGTCAGTCACTCTATTGGTTGTGTGTCTGACTTCGAAAGCCACGCCATCTATCGTACCGACTGAAGGCTCCCAAGCAATATAATCAATAGCCTCAATCGCATGAACTTGCTCGTTAGCCTCCTGCTCCTGCAAACGACTCTCGAAACTATTAGCATCAATATTGCGTAGCCGTACCGTAACAGCATCACGCTCATTAACACTGGTAACAGTTGTCAATATCACTGGCGTAACCTGGAAAGGCTGTTCAAAGCGGGTTGTTCGAGCCGTGGCATTGCCAATGGTACGACCCGCCTTAATCTGGGTACCATCAGCCAACGTGTGAGTACCGCGCTCCATCACCAGGTAGCCGATCGTTTCAGGCATATGAGAATCATCCAGATAATCCCAATCCTGAAGTCTGATATCGAAGCCACTGACATCGATATTGCGAACGCGCACCACTGCCGGTTTCTGATCATTAAGGCTTGGGGCATTCGTGACAACTACAGGATTGATAAAGTCCTTTTCAAAAGGCACCCGTTGCCACTGATGGTCAACGGTGATCTCGCCCGCCTCTAGCAAGACTGTTTCTGATTGAGATAGAACAACTTGCTCCTTACTTGCAACGCTACCGGTACTGGAACGAGCCGTATTATCACCGTTTACCGGTGTAGTGGAGCACTCAACAAAAGGAGAGGCGGACGATGATTGCGGCAGGATGGAAAAAGAGATCGCATCGTCGCTAAGTAAATAACCCTTTGCATTCGCCTGATCGTAAGTTTTAATCTGCAGTGAGTAGTGACCTAATGTAGCCGCGACAGATTTACCGTAATAATCACCTTGTCGGTTACCAAACAGCATATAGGGTTTTTTATCTTCAATACGACTCATATTCAGCGAGCCGCTTAATATAAATTGAACACTTCGGGTAGCCGCTGGATAGTTATATAGCGCCAGGTTGAACTGTTTAACATCCAGATTATCAAGGTAGAGCGTGCTGCCTTGTTGAATAACTATACCCGTTGCCTGGTTAGTGGCGCTATCAATCAACAAAAGTTTTGGTGAGCCTGTCTCAGGTGCTGTGGTTGTTACACCAACTTTTGCCTGCACTGGCCTGGAAAAATCGCTTTCTGCCGTTCCAGTCGTATTGTATGTCGTGGCAGCAAAATAATATATTTTACCCTCTTCCAGGCCGGATAACGTATAAGATGTTTGATTGCCAACATCAATGCTTGCCGTGTAATGGCTACTCGACTGTCCATAGTAAATACGATAGCCGCCAACCTCAGGGTGAGCCACAGCATCCCACGCCAGAGAAATCTGGCCTGAAAAACTCTGTGTACTGTAGTAACACAATAAAAAGCCCAGGCCTATCCACCCGCTTGGTATTTTCATCATTTTTGGTAATGTCCCGGGATTCAGCAGCGCAACAACATCAGGCATCTTGGGCCTTATAACGGTTTTTTATCATAAAGATAATTTGGCTAGAGGCTTTCTGCGCTTCTCAGGATTGACGCAGATCGTATGTTGCCAGCAGCACATTTAAGCCCAAAGACTGAGGTCTTCATACAATATATTATGGCCAGGTATGAAATTTATGGGCGCAAATAGACTGCGAACGTGTTTCTTTTATAGTCCACTTCGCTACAGAATACTGAAGAACCCGCTTGCGGTACTTCGATATCCCGATCAGATGAATCTTCAGATTGTGCTTGCTATGGTTGTCTGTCATGTCGCATACGCGAAATAAGATCAAAGAGAATATCAATAAGCAGACCTACCTATGCGGGAAATCAAATTGATCACTTGTACCGAAAGACTTTTGAATTCACCGGAAGCTAACTCAACTTTTGCCTGATCAATTTTTCCAGCTTCTACCAGGTCGAGGATTTCGCCAACAACAAGATGAAATTGCTTATGCTTTTCTCTTAGTTCGTAGAATTCTTTAAGATTTTCAAATAGCCTATTCTCTCCTTCATGTATCCATTTTCCGAGATCACAGGCGTTATCTAGGCTTGCCACCTTTTTATCAGGAATTTCTCCACCGTAAATCGCAGTAGTCAATTTTGTTATCCATTTCAAATGGGCGTTTACGTATTGATTAACGAATTGTATCATCATGATTCTCCTAATTAATTTTTTGATTAAAAAGAGAGCTATGGTTCTTCACTATCGAGGTAGATCACAATGTCAAGACAGAATTTAGTCGAAGTTAAAGTGGGTACTCTGCGCTTCATGACGACAGGTTTCGCCTGTTTATGCACCTCAGCGAGTGTCCGGTAGTTCAGCGCCTGATGAGGACACTGGTCATTGTAAAACACAAAGCACTGCTGAGTCACCAAGCAGTGTATAGCACTCTTTTATTTTTAATACGATTCGTACTCAACGAGCCACTTAATACAAACTAATATACTATAGTGCAAACACTATAAATTGGAACAACTTATAGTGATGATTTGCGCGTTAGAACAGATGGATATAGCAGAACCGATTAATCAAATTGGTAGTAGCTCAATTCCGGGTGATTTTGTACAGGCTATGATGTCATTCATACGTACGCGCAGAACCGATGGTTAAAATCAGCCTGCATTGCCCTTACTGCCGAAGCGACCGACACGTGAAAAACGGCCGTACCGAAGACGGCCGCCAGCGCTACCTGCGTTGTGCCTGCTGCCGTCGTCACCGCGCTGAGATGCGCTCCAATCGCTACACGGCGGCGCAACGCGAGACGATTCTGCGTGCTTATCAGGAACGTAGCCGTCTGCGTGGCCTGATGCGCATGTTCGGTGTGGCCCGGAACACTGTCAGTGGCTGGCTCAAAAAAGGTACCACTTCAGATGCGTACCGCTCGGCCATTGGATACCCGGGTAGATGCGCGCCCGGGAAAGCGTGGGTGCTAGCGATAGATTTCGTATTTAACTTCGACTTGTGACCAGCGCGCCTGACGATTGAACCGGCCACCTGTCCATGTTTGCTGGAGTCGCTGACTCAGGACGCCCAGATACGCATTCGGCCTGGGAACGGTCGCCAGATCTTTATGTTTGGCCAGTAAATCATCCAGAAATACTGGATCTTCACTGACGATAGCGATCAGTTGACCCTGACCGACTGGTTCCCGTGCCCTGAATTCAAAGCCATAGTAAGGATCAGGAATGGTGATAGGACGATGGGCAGCAATCCGGTTGGTTTTGCCAGCCTTGTCGCTATAGCGGTTGGGGAAAATTTGTAACAGTTCACCGTTAGCATTTTGATCGAGGATGACCAGATAGCCGTTCTTTGGACTGGTTACTCTGATTTTGGTGGCTTCGCCTAGCTGAACACGCGCTCTTGGGATGATCTCCAGTTGAATGCCGAGTGTATTATCGTGTGCCAACCATTCCGTGATGGCTGTCGGATAAGGTGCTGGTTTGGGCAATGTTGTGGGTGCGGTGTCAAAGGCAAACGCAGGTTGCCCCGAATAGGCCGGTTCAATTTCCAGTGTGGGGGTTAGGCCGAGTGGACACAATGTCTCATGACGTTGACAGTAGGCGGCTGATTCTTTTTGAACGTAGCTAAGAAGTTCAGCGTAACTGACGACACCATTGTTATTGTAATCGGCTTTGCGGTTACGCAAGCCCTCCAGAAAACGTCGGGTGAATACGCTGTTGCGTGGTGCAACTTCAATATCGACCAGCGCCACTTGAGCGGCGGAGACAGCACTCCAGACCACACGTTGTTGATGGCCTTTTATCAATCCTTTTTCATGGCGATGCCCAGCCAGCGATTGACTAAAATCACCCACCGATCGGGCAGGATGGACATTTGGCATTTTGTAGGCGCGGGTGTTTTTGGGCTGTAGTAATCCACGGGTCGCCGTGCCGGAATGACAGGAGTCGATGATGATGGTTGTGTATCGGTTTGACAGGCGGTCAAAGCGCTCTCTCAGTTCATCATCGCTGATCATGTTGTAAAAGCTGCCATTTTTACCCGGCCTGGTATCGTAACTGACGAGTGTTTCATCCAGGCGGTCACGTTCGTCACCATTGGTGTCAGGCATTTGATAGCCATGACCACTGTAATAAAACAAGATACGATCACCAGGTTGCGTGTCTTCGATCAGCCAATGTTCTATAGCCTTCAGGATCCCGTTACGGGTGGCCTGACTATCGATTAATACCTTGATTTCATCAGGGCTGTAGTGGAGTGTGTCGAGTGCAAATTGTCGAATAATTTGCACATCATTGATTGGGCCAGATAAAGCGCCCACGTAGGGATAATTATTAATGCCAACTAGCAAGGCACGGTTTGCCGCAATAGCCGCTGAGCACCCCAGCAGAATAAGCAGCCCCAGAATCAGGTGATAACGCTTTTTTTGAAACCCATTTTGAAACATGTGCTGTTGTTCCTTATAACCCGCGCCGAGGTGCGGTATACAGCCCCAGCACACCCATCTGGTAGGCTCCCCAATCAGTATTGCGCAGCAGGCTATCGAGCGTTTTTGCTGCCGGTCGATTATTAAGTCCGCGTAATTGAGTTTGCAGGGTGGCAGGCTCTTGCGGCGTGACTATCGCAACCAGGTGATCCGCGCCAAAGGGCGCCCGGATGTAAGTATCCTTTGTGAAAGGACGGTTGCCCGGAACTGTTTTAGTGTCTTTTTTTAAGGGATACAGGAATTGTACCGTGCCATCCGATGCCAGATTAAATAGCGTCAGATACCGGTATCGATGACCATCCATCATGATGGAGACCACAGATCCCTGGCGGTGCAAGCTATTATCCGGGTTTAGCCGCAAGCGTACACTGTGTGGTGCGCTAAGGGTTTTGATTGTTTCCAGTAAGCGCCATTTGGCGGCGACCTGGTGCACTGCCGCTGCATGGGCGATGTGATAGGCCACGATATCACCCTTGCTGCTAAGCACATGCTGCTTGCGGGTATCCCACGTCAGGTCAGGTATCTGATCACTTTGAGCCGCTTTTATGCCGGCATCCGGGGTGAACAAGGCTGAAAGATCGGCCGAACCCAGCACCTGTAATCGCAAGACGGGGGCAGCAGCCAACCGTTCGTCAAGACGGGCGGCTGAAGGCAATACGGCACGATGTGTATCTATTTGTGCTTCCAGGTGCGGTGTTTGCCGGGCTTCGCTATACATGAGTACTGTTGTTTCCACATAGTGCTGCAATTCACCCCAGCTTAGCTGCTGGTTTCGATCCCTGTCGGCTGCACCACGTAGCGCTTGCGCAAATGCCCAACTTAATGCTCCATGCGGCTGACCTTCTATCAAGAATTCGGGGGTTTTCTGGTTTTTTTTTCCGGCCGAGAGGAAAATGACATTGGGTAATGACTGTTGATTGATATGCGGCTTCGTTGATACCGCCGGTCGTGGCAGTTCATCATCTTCAATTGGACCATAGGAACCAATGGTGCGACTACCCAGCAGATGGGCTCTTTTATCGATAGAGCGTGTCAGATCACCCGAGTAACAGGCATCAGCAACAAACACAATATTGATGGGCGCAGCCGCCTGAAAAAGTTGATGCAGCTCATTGTCAATAATGCGCTGACCATTACCAGGCCGGGTTTCCTGAAACCCACCCAAAATGAGCACATCATCTTTGCCATCCGCTTCGCTGCCACGAATCCGCTCGGGTTCCTGAGCGCCATGCCCGGCGTAGGTGAAAATCAGGGTATCACCTGATTTGGCTTTGGCAATCTGCCGGTTCCAGGCATTCAGAATGGCTTGGCGGGTCGCCTGTTCATTCAGCAATACCACCACATCAGTAATGCCAGCAGCGGCCAGCGCCGTTTGAATCGCCCTGGCATCATTAACTGCGCCTTTCAGTGGCGGTACATGATGGTATTGATTAATGCCAACCACCAGCCCGAAGGTTTTGGCTGATGCAGATAGGTTAAAAAAACCGGCAAGTAATCCGCCAACCAGGATGTAATACCATGTTAGTTTTTTCATGGTGATAGCCTTTCGATATCGCTGATAATCATCTTCAATGGCGGCGCAACTCAACGCGCCGGTTTAGTCGGTGTCGCTCTTCTGCGGAATACTGCCCAGGATCGTCTACAGCCAACGGTTCTGACTCACCGCGACCGTCGGTACGGATCGTGCCGGAATAGCCCCTGGCGACCAAAAGCTGTTTGACGGCTTCGGCGCGGCGTCGTGATAGAGCGAGGTTATAGGCATCAGCGCCGCGAGAGTCGGTATGGCCGATCAGGGTGATGTCGTGTTGACCTTGTTGTGTCAGGTAGTCCAGCAAATCGTTGGCTGCGGCTTGTCCTTTGGCATCAAACGTCGTTGAGTCGTAATTAAACGTAATGGGAATAGCCACTTTTTCGTGGATGAAGCCACGAGTACCCAGCGCAGCCAGGCCACCCGGTTTTCCGGTAGACCGATTGACCGGTGCAGGCGGATAGCGGTCAGCAAGCAGGCGGCTGCGCTCGGCTTTTTTGAAAATTTTACCGATGATCTGCGGGGCGGGTGGCTTCGGGGTGATGTCAGGATCTGCGATAATTTCCAGCGCTTCCTGATAATCCAGCGTAGCACGATAGTCATCACGCTGATCGTGATAAGCATCGCCGCGCATCGCAAGGGCTTGCCACAGCCGACCAAAGCTCAGGATATGATTCAGTTTGGGTATGGCATCCATCTTGGGATTTTGCTGTAGCTGTGCGTGCAGTTGGCGCAGGTGTGCTTTGCCCACACGTTCACCTAGCTTGGTGCGGAATATATCGTCGCAATCTGTGGCCGCTTCAGCGTGCCGATAGAGCGCTTCCAGTGTCGGGAGGTCAGCGGTTTTGGCTTGCTGGTAAAGGGTTAGGCAATCTGCCCGGGTGGTACTTGCGAGGGTCATACCGAGCAGTAGCCATGAAAGCCGAATCAAGTGAGCCATCGGTATTATTCTCCAGTCTGCGTGATGTTGTCTTTAATCTAATTTAATCAATGAATTAAATCAATCAGATGTGCTGTTTTCTGGAAGAGATTTTGTATCTGCCAAAACACCAAAATTGGCATATTGTCAGGATTATGGCTTGATTCTTCGCGTTCTGATTGCGAGAAAAACGATGTTTTATTACGAATGACTGGTATGGGTTATCTATCAACCCAATTCCAGTATATAGGCACCCGCTACCCACCAGGCACCGATAGCAACACTGCATTCCTCATCATGCCGAGCCGGTGACAGGCTCTGAAGCAAAGCGCCGGATGCCGGATCAAGTTGATACACGGGCCATGTTTTGCTGTCTATCCGAACACGCCAGCTGCTTTCATCGCGCCGTAAGCCCAAATGCTGACGGGATAGCCATCGCTGTTCAGGGTTTTCCTGCCGGTGCTGATTCTGCCACTGTAAGCCATCAGGGTCATTAAACAGGCCAGGTGCGGTCATGCTGCGGCCACGACCAAAGGAAAACCAGTCTCCTGCCGGAACCAGTAAAGGTATCGGTTTGGGTAGCCGTAGCCAGGCGCAATATTGGGCGTGCATCTGGGCAGGAACACCCTGAAGGCTGAGCGAACAGTTATCATTCAATGGCCAGGTGATCGGCAGTTGTAACAGGGTGGAATGCTCACCCGTTTCACCAAGAAGTTGATCGTGGGTATCAATCTGTAACCAGGCAACTGCATCCCGATTTTTGCAGTGTACGGGCATCCCTTCGTTCGTCCATGCGAGTCGCCAGCCAAGCAGTCCGTCTTCCGCATAGAGTGAAGGACGAGGCAGCGCGACACCGACAATTTGCAACAGTGCAGAATGAGAAGCAGAGGTGGCGTGGTTTGGTGTCCATGTCGCCTGTTCGTGATACTCTATGGTTGTTTCATCGATCCAGGGTTGCAGGTGCAGCGATACCGTTTGGTCACGCGCATCACGCAATAAAAAAGTGGTCTGGCCTCGATGTTCAACCTGTAATGCACCCGAGCCATCGGGTTCCGGTTCTACCCGTGGTGGTTGATCGGGCTCCAGGATCAGGAGCGCGGATTGTTCGTTGGCAAACGGCCAGGCCGGTACGGCAAAGGTACTGGCATCGGGATAACCGTTGAGCAATACCAGACGCTGTTGCGGGTAAATAACACCCAGTTCCTGAAGACGGGTTGATGCTGTTTGATAAGACAGCCGATAGATTGGCTGTTCCTGTTCATCGGGGATATAAATAGCCGGACCGAATAGAAAGCAAATATGCCTGTCCTGTAGCGTGCGATCAGCCTCAATCCGGTAGCGGATAGTGTGCCCGTCAGGTACGTATCGACCGAGGTTGTGATGATGAATCGTGTGTAAATCTTCCAGCAGGGCCTGGCGCTGACTCCCCGCATATAGCAGGTCATCACTGCGATAATCACGGTACGGTATACGTACAACCACATGGTAAAAATACGTCAGCGAAATACCACGCCGCCTGACCGTGCGTGGATTTTTAATTAGCATTTCCTGCAAGGATCGACCCTTGCGAAAGGGACTGACTGGATGCCAGAAAAGTTCTACATTGAAGACATCATCAATGTCCTGCAACGTGTTACAAATGATATAGCTACTTGGCATGATGGTCTCCTATTTCCAGCACCAATGCCAGCGCCATGATCGGTGCGACCAGAAAAACCATATGGCTTCCAGCTGACGATAATAAAGGCATGGGTTGACCCATCACCGGCAGAAATCCCAGATTAGTGCCCCAGGACACCAGGATGTGCGCCGCCAGTAGACCTGATCCGCCCGCCAGCAAAAAATAGGCAAACCGGCTTAGCAGTTGAGCGTGATAATCGTTACGAGCGGCCCGTTTCAGCGTGTGTGTACCAATGCCCAACAGGGCGAGTACCAGTAGTAATTGTACTGCCAGCAGCAGTAATCCCATTAAACCACCATAGCGGTTTAGAAAAAACGTCGGCGCAAAGTCATCTTGTAGCGCAGGCACACTCATCACGCGACCATTACGACCCGGTTCAGGATTTCCGGCAAAAAAGCCCGAATTGATGCCCAGCCACCCGCCAGCGCGAATCGCCATCAAGCCCCGACGTAATTGATAGCCGGTATGTGGATATAAATCGGGCGCTGCCCAGACTTGAATCCGCTCACTTTGCAACCCCCCGGGGAACCATTCAGGATGTTGCCGTAGCTGGATAATGCCACTGATAAGCAGGATGGCTATTGCGGCCAGAACGCATTGCCCGCCCCAGCGCCAGCCCCAATGGACATGAATGCGTAGATAAGCCCAGGCAAGCATAAACGCACTGATACCCAGCAGCATGATTGGCGAGAAGTCATGCAGAAACAACAGGGCAAACCCGACAATCATGGCCAGGATGATACCTGGTCCCAGATAGCGCAACCACAGATACGGCTTGGAGAGGGTGGTATCCCAGCCCTGTAAATTCATCCGGTAGGCTAATGCCAGAGCGACGGTAATGACCAGTAACAATTTGGTGGGTTCAATGGGCTGCAACAGACCTAGACCGGCTTCATTACCAGAAACCATCTGGATACCCAGTGCAATCAGCGTGAGTAATGTCGACAGGGCTGTCGCCAGGATGATGCCGTATTCACTCAGTCGTTGAATCGGTTGAAAATGCTGCTGAAATAACAAAAAGCTGCTTAACAGCCAGCCGATAGCGCTGCTGAGCGCGGCGGTCACCGCACCGTAACGCAACCAGATGGATTCATCCGCGCCCAGGCCCATTTGGAGTTGGGCAATCAGCGCCCAGCCCAGCAACCAGATCCAGCAACCGACGAGCAGGGTGCTCCAACCACTGCGGCTGCCAGGCCATAACCAGGCTGCACAGGCTAGCCAGGCTAATGGATAGGCTGCTAAATGTGGGGGTATGTTACTGTCCCAGGGATAAAGCGCTAATGAGCCAAGCGCTAACCCCAGGCTTAACGACAGGTGTAGTCGTACCCACCAGGAAGGCTGCTTTATCAGATAGCGACCCCGAAGCCAAAGCATTCCGGTGCTGAGGGTTACTATCACCACCAGGCCCATGATTAACAAGGCGTTGATCGGTATCAGATCGCTCCAGGTCAATGGGGTGAGAATAACCTTCATGTTTGGTGAATGGGTGGGTATGGGCTGATCGGCGAGCCAGCGCTGGCCACGGGCAGTGATAGACATTACCAATGGCCCACGGGTTTGCTGCACCTGATAGCGGGTATAGCCAATGATAAGCACATCGCCGATGGTCAGTGGAACCCATTGATCGCGTAGTGTTATTGCCGATCCTTGCGCATTAATAATACCAATGGGGGCATCGCCCAGACTGCCAGCAGTGGAACCCGGGCGCAGTACATAACCGGTAGCAACGGGGGTGATAATGGCTTGATCAGGAGCACTGTCCGGCAGTCCAATTCGGGTGGCGCACTGCACGCCGCCACCAAAACTAAAGGCTCGTTTCTTCTTGAGCATGCCACGAAAGACATCCAGAAGGGACGGTGGATTGCACGGCGGGAGTGTTTGCCCGTTCAGGGAAAGCATCTGTCCGTCGTAGCGCCAGGTCGCTGTTTCTGACTGCAATACAACATCGTTTGCGCTGACCGCCGTGACGGTAAAGCGGTGTGGGCCGATGGTGAATTGCCCACCCGGGATGAGCCGCCATTCCCGCACCCGGCGAAATGTCTTGGTGCCATGTGGTTTCCAGAGTACCCGTTTGCGGGCAGAGATATTTTCCAGCCACCATTGGCGGTCTGCTGCTCGTAGTATGCGGATATGTTTGGCATCAGCGTATGATGACCACAAGTCATCCCGATGCCGGGCGCGATGGTGTCCGAGAACGGCCTGTTGTCCGGGTGCAAGATTGATCTGTAGCTCGCGCGGTTCCAGCCAGCCGGGTGCATGGTGGAGTGTCCATAATGCGCCTGCTAGCGGAATCAGCCAAAGCCCGACCAGGAACATCAAGCGCTGGATTCTTATTGGAACGTCCTGCCATAGCGATGACAATAAGCCTGTTTTCAGAAAATTAATCACCATTTTTGTTATAAGGTTCTATGGTATTTTTTTATGGTTAACGCAAAAGTATGAGACAGGGGTCACAATCCGGTTTTGACCAAACATTAGAGGCAGGTATTGTTAACTTAGTATAGCTAAAATATTATTAAGGTCTCAACAATCTCCGGGGAGGCCGTATGATTACCTGTCCAAAGTGCAGCGGTCACAATTGCGTTAAAGATGGTATCGTTAAAAAACGCCAACGATATCGCTGCAAGATTTGTAATTATAGACACACTGTCCAACATCGGGGTAAGCGTCCTGAATTGAGAAGGCAAGCCCTGGAACTCTACCTTGAAGGTATGGGATTTCGCTCCATTGGCCGATTTTTGAAGTGCAGTCATGTGACTGTCTGTAATTGGATTAAATCCTTTGGAAAATCTGTGGATGAGATTCGTTCCGAATCTACCATCAAGGTTATGAGGATCGATGAAATGCATACCTGTATCGCCACTAAAAAAACTGTTGCTGACTATGGATTGCTGTTGATCGATATGAAAAAGGATGCGTCAACTGCGTATTGGGTGATTGAGGACAGGCAACAGGTCAAAAGCTGTGGCGTCAATTCAACAGAAAAAAGATTAGGCATGCCATGACGGATTTCTGGAAGCCCTGTGAGATTTATTGTCCCACATGATATTCATATTCAGTCCAAAGTGGAAACATTTACTGTTGAGAGATATAACAGCTTATTCCGTCATTTTCTGGCAAGACTGAGCAGGAAGACGAAATGTCATCATATAAAAGTGAAAAATGCTGCTGTATTCTGTCAAACGCTTAATGCAAAAACAAAGCAGCAAACCGGAGACTATACTAAATTAACATACCGGCGCCGCCGACTCCCACGCGCCAGGAACAGGTTGGCACTCAGCAACAAGGTAAACAGTTGCTGGCCATTCTTGTCGATTCCCCGGTAGCGTTCTGGCGGCGAAACTCTAAATCAGCGAAACTGCGCTTCGCGTAATTTCAGCCTAATCGCAGAGCCGGGCCGCTCGGCATGTTGCGCCATCCTGACACTGTTTTGCAGCGTGTGCGGATGGGGCGCGCCTTGGGATGTTGCGGATTGATTCAAGAATGGCAAAGCGGGCCATGATATTCTATTTTCGGTAAAAACAATAAAAATCAGTAGCATATAGTATTATGATAATTATCATCAACATGATATGGTTTTACATATCAACTGCTAATAGTATGGTATTCGATCAAAGTCCAGACAGCATTTTGCAACGGTTACTGGCTGCTGGCGGTTTGACGCCCCGTTTCCTTGACGGGAGATAGCCTCGAGATCGAAGGCCAAGCCCTTGGCGTATTCAGCGAACCCTGCATGTTTGGCGTTCAGGCACAATATGGATTTAATTGATGGCTGGAAAACCTGTCCCGCAAGCGCCCCATAAGGATAACGGCAGCGCAATCAGTGTGCGCCGCAGGTCGCGGCTTGCCTGTCGCGTATTCCCGTGGCGCATCGTCTGTCAGGTGTTCACCGCCATTGTGGGTGGTTACTTTTTCGCCAATGCCGCGAGTATTTTTCTGGCCAGGGCATTGCCGGTATTTCGCGGCGATGCCGTTGCGACCGGCTTTCTGCTGGTCTTCATTTTTTACACGCTGGCGGTGATGTGGGTGTTCGCGCACCGCTCCTTACTCAGGGGCTGCGGCATGGTTTGGCTGGCTACCGTAATTCTGGCAGGGCTTTCCTGGGGATTGACAATGATTGGGGAGGCGGCATGAGCGACGGCAGTAAGGGCGGCTTCCGCAAGGCGATGACTCCGGTCCACACCTGGGGTGGCCTGGTGCTGGGCTGGGTGATGTTTTTTATCTTCGTGACAGGCACGCTGGGCTACTTCGACACCGAGATCGACCGCTGGACCCGACCCGAAGTGCCGAGACAGCAGATGTCGGTCGAACAGGCAGTGGAAACCGCGGTCACGCGCCTGTCGGCAGTGGCTCCGAATGCGGATCACTGGACTATCGGACCGCCCGGCAGTCGCGACTTTCCCAATCTGTACATTTCATGGCGCTCTAAAGATGTCCCGCAAGATCAAGGGACGCTTAACGAAGAGCTACTGAACGCTGACACGTTAATGCCATATCCCCAGCGGGACACCCGTGGCGGTCAAGCGCTGTACCGCATGCATTACAACCTGCATTACATGTCGAAGATGGCGGGACGGTATCTAGTCGGAGTCGCCAGTATGTTCATGCTGGTGGCCATCATCACCGGCATCGTCATCCACAAAAAAATCTTCAAGGATTTTTTTACCTTCCGACCGCAAAAAGGTCAGCGCAGTTGGCTCGACATGCACAATATGCTCAGTGTGCTGGCGCTGCCGTTTCACCTGATGATCACTTACAGCGGCCTGCTGTTTTTCGTATTTCTGTATATGCCGGCGATCATGCTGGCGACTTACGGCAGCGGCGAACAGGCCCAGGAACAGTTCGCCGAAGAAATGTTTCCCCGTGACCATATTGAGCGTGCCGGTCAGGTGGCGCCTCTCGCGCCATTGTTGCCAATGGTGGCAAGGGCCAACGCCCGCTGGGGAGCGGAACAGATCAAATACATCACCGTCGATTTTCCGGGCGATGTCAATGCCCGGGTCACGATCAACCGTCGCTCGAATTCGGTGCTGCGTGTTAGTGATGCCCTCGTTTTTAATGGGGTCAGCGGCGAACTGATTAAAGACAAGACCGATACCCTGAGGCCGACCTTGATGGTGTTTTTTACCATGCTGGGTTTGCACGAAGGCGCGTTTGCCGATACGCCTCTGCGCTGGCTGTATTTCCTGTCCGGCATCATGGGCAGCGTTATGATCGCCACCGGTCTGGTGTTGTGGAGCGTCAAGCGCAGCGCCCGGCGGTCCAGGCAAAAGCAACCACCGGGATGCGGTCATCGGCTGGTCGAAGTATTGAATATCGGCACCATCATTGGCCTTCCGGTCGGCATTGCAGCATTTTTCTGGGCCAACCGGCTGTTGCCGCCCGGTCTCGAACAGCGCGCCGATTGGGAAATCCATATGCTGTTCATCGCCTGGCTAGGCATGCTGACTTTTGCCGCTTTACGCCCCGCATCTCGCGCCTGGACCGAAGCGCTGTGGATCGGTGCAGCCGCTTTTGCCTTGATTCCCTTGCTCAATGCACTGACGACCAACCGGCATCTGGGCCACAGCCTTGCCGCCGGCGACTGGGTATTCGCCGGTATCGATCTGACCATGCTGGCAACCGGTGGCGGCTTTGCCGTTGCAGCCTGGATACGGCAGCGGCGCGACGCACAGACCGAAGCGAATACGCAGACAACGCGCCGTGTGGCGCTAAGCCGGGTGCAATAGAGTATGCCACCAACACTTGGGCAGTTTTTCATGGTTTATGCCGGCCTTGTCGGACTGTCCCTCACAATGATCCGGCATCGCAAGCAGTTGTTGCCGGGAATATCCAGTCTTCAGCCAGGGATGCACTGGGCCTTGCGCGTCACCGGCTGGGCGACGTTGCTTATCGCGCTCGATCTGTGTATCGATCAGCATGGCTTCGGTATTGGGTTGACCTTGTGGACCGGCCTCCTCAGCGCCGCAGCATTGCTGCTGGCTATGCTGGCGGTATATTTGCCGCGACTTGCGCTTGGCCTGACTGCGGGCGTTGCCTTGCCCTTGATATTGCCACCCGGTGCGGCAGCGCTTACTCACCTCATCCCTGTATAACACTATCCAGCATTACACCTTCAAAGTTTGGGTTTTGCGCTAGCGGCTGATCGGGTCGCTTGCGCTGTCTGCTGCAAGATGGTCAGAAAGCGCGCCACCACCTGGCCACAATCCACACCACCGGTTTTGCGGCTTCGATTAATCACGCAAGCAAAAGCCAGGCGCCGCTGCTCATTGGTGATGGCCTCTGGCTCCAGCCACCCGACCAGCCATGCATTGTTGGTGTTGGGTCTGCCTTTTTCCGGTCTGAGGTCGGCTGTGCCGGTCTTGGCATAGAGTTTGGGACGCAGTGCGTTAAAGCGCTTGCCCCGGAATGCTGTGTGGGCCGAGCCGTCCTTGACCACACGCTTCATGCCCCTGACAATGCGTTGGGTGTTAATGCCCAACGGTGCAAAGGGTGGGTCTGCTTCCGCTTTATTGTCTTGTAATTCCAGCAGCAAACGGGGCGTAATCCGTTTTTGGGTCGCAATGGTAGCCGCCACTTGAGCCATATGTAGTGGTGTTACCTGCATCCGGAAACCCACAGCCGCCTGCCGCACCTGGCGGCGATTCGCAATCGGGTCCAGGTGTGCAGGGGTGACAAGCAGCAGATCGCCGGTTTGGAGGGTACCAGCAGGTAGTAGATTGGCATCCAGCGCTGTGGCCGTTTCAAAGCCGAGCAGGTTGGTGACACCAGCCAGAGGTCGCACTGCATCAAGTGCAGCTGGCGTTAGTGGGCGGGCCTGGGCCAGGCCGGATGATTCAGGGTCGTCGAGTAATGTGGCGTCAGTGGTTTCCACTAACCAGCCAAACCATGTATTTAGCGAGTCGCGCAGCGCCTGCTCCAGACCGTAGCGAGGTTCCCGGTCGTGGGTTTGGCCACTGAGGGTTTCCCGCCCGAAATTACGCAGACCTTTGGGATTATTCGCTGGATAGCGATTGCTGTTGGGGTCAAACTGATAGCGCCTGGCCAACGGGTGGCGGCTAATCTCACTGGCACGCAGGCCGTTGAGTAAAGCTTCTAATTCAGGGCGTTGTTCGGCGCTGCGTTCCAGTGTCAGTGCGGAAATCAGCTTGAAGGTGGAGCCCGGTGTATGCAGCCCGCTGCTATCGTGTTGCCAGGCCCACCAGTACAACGGCCCGCGGTGGGGGCGGGCATCGGCAAAGTGGCGCAGATCGGCCCAGGCCACATTATTGGGCGGTTCGGGCAGGCTGACAGCGGCGAGAATATCACCCCGATCGGCATCCAGTATGACCAGACTGGCGAAGCGTTGTTGCTGATAGGGATCAACCTTGCCAAAGCGGGCGGAGACCCTGGGCAGTTGTTTAAGTAACGCGGTTCGCGCGGCAGCTTGCAAGGTACTGTCAAGGGTCAGGCGGGCATTGATTGCAGTGGCACCGTACTGACCGAGCCGCGCCAGAATGCCTGCCACGGCAGTTCGATGTTGTGGGTGCAGCCCGATCAGCGCGCCAAAACCGAGTGATAATGCAAGAGGGGTCGGGGTGTTTTTATCCCACAGCAGCGCCCCTGATCGGTCTTGCAATGTCACTTCAGCGTTGAGCGTCTCATCCGGTTGTCGTCCAGCCATAGGCGTTCGGGTTTGCCAGCGTATCGGGTCACGGTCGAGTTGAATATGTGCGAAATCATGACGGAATAACGTCGATGCCGCTTGAGATGGCAAGGGTTTGAATTCAACAGTCAGTTGCCCGGCATTGGCGGTGGGTTGCAGCCGTAACTCATAAGCGAGTGTATTGGCTTTTTTGCAGGGCGGTATGGACAGGCAACGTCGCTGGTTGCTCAGTACGGTGGCTCCGGACAGCCGAATGTCGCGCTGTCCGGCCACGAGCAGCCGTAGCCGATGGTATCGGGTTGCCGGTGTTAGCGGCAGGGTAAACCGCACCGGCGTGCTGGCATTCGCATGATCGGGCCAATGTTTAACCCGTTGCCAGTTTTGCCAGTTTTGCGGGATTTCACTAAACAATCCGTTCGCCAGCAGTGGCATGGTGCTGGTCAGTGGCAGGTGGCGTCCTTGCCATTCTGCCTGCCAGTGTCCGGTTTCAGCCGGTGTACTGGTATCGGTGCTCTCAATCTTGATGCGCACAGCAGCCAGTAAGCGTCGGGCATTGGCGATGTTGACCTGCTGGCGGACATGGCGACCGACAGGGGTGGTATACAGCAAGCGATGAGCCGCTTGTGTCTCTGCGCGCCAGGGCAGTTTTAGCCAGATTGTATCCTGTGTGTTGTCAAGCAGTTGCTTGTTATGATTGCGGGCGAAATACACCCGTCGGCCCAGATCGGCGGGTGCCAGATGGAGTCGGCCATCGTTACCTTTTTGAATGAGCCGGGTTGCGATGGCAGTGCTAAACAGCGCAGCGTCTTCAAGCATATTGGTTGTGCCCGCCGGTACGGTGTAATGACCCGGAGTGACCTGTAGCGACATGGCTGTGCCGTTATGAGGATACACATAGACCCTGCGTGGTGTGTGCGGGGTGGGCTGGTTTTTCTGAAGGCCGTACACCGTGACACGGATTGTTCCCGGCTTTTCCCTGCACCTGCCACCGGCGGGAAGACGTTGTACGCGCAAGGCATGTCGCCATGAATTATTATGGGTGTCAGCGTCCCAGAGCAGCCACGCTTCTTTTTGAAAGGGCAAGGTGGGGGGCGAACCCGCTGTGATGTTGAAGGTGTGGTCAGACAGGCCGGTCAGTGGACGGCTGTCACGAATGATGAGCTGTAATGGTGTATTAGTGCCTGGCGAGATACCGGCAGGATGGGTGTCCAGTACTACGGCGGGTGCATCAGTACCGCCGGGGCCGTCATCCAGCAGTGGATTTTTTAGGCCAGCCGCTGCCGGTAAGGGTGGGTTGTGAGTCAGATTCGCTTCAATACGCTGCTGGATGCGGTTCCAGTCCCAGCCGATATGGAGCGGTATCAATGGACTGTGTGGTGTGTTACGGGCGCGTTGGTCACAGAGAGCAATGCGGGCTTGTCCCAAGATTTTGGGTGCGCTGGCGATTAGCAGGCTGTTTTGGTTCAGGTCAATGCGGTGAAAGCCGGCCGCTGCCGGAATATGGAACTGTTTTCCAGCCAGCGTAGCGGGGAAGCGGCTGGCGTGTTCGGTGGTCGGGGTGTCCGGTTGTCGGTAGATGGCAGCGAGCTGCTCCGCCAGCAGGCCGACGCTGCCTAGCACAACCACACTCAATAAAACAGGGATTAGAAAGCTGCGCAAAGTGATATCTTGTGATGGTTTTTTAGGCATGACCATTCAAATAACTTATAAAATCAAATAACCTGTAAAAAATAAGGTTATTCAAAAAAATTTTTCCGCCGCTGCGCGGCGGAATAAAGGGTAAAAGGATAAAGAACAAAGGGTTATAAAGATCTGGACAAACGAAACCCCAGGTAGGTGAACCGATTATCAGGCGTGTTCCTGAACCGAAAAGCGGAACGCACCCCGCGCGGGTAGTTGTTCCAGGAACCGCCACGGAGCGAACGGGGCATGTTGGCTTGATTATTGCTTATACATACTTTCTCGTCGCCTCCATACTCCTTGTCGTATTTCGAGCACGTCCATTCCCATACATTCCCCAGCATGTCGTGGAGCTTCCAGGCATTTGCTTGAAAAGTCCCTGCCGGCGCAGTGTTGGCATAGCCATCATCACAGGCATGATGTGTCCAGGAAAAATCGTTTTCCTTTTTGGAGGTCTTGTCGTAAACATTGGCATAGTCGCAGGCCTGATCTGGATCATTGCCCCAGTAGCGGGCCGTCGTCGTGCCGGCGCGTGCTGCATATTCCCATTCCGCTTCCGTCGGCAGCCGGTAGTCCTTGCCGGTCTCCTTCGATAGCCATTGGGTGTACGCTAGCCATACTCCCAGTTTCCGCTTTTCTTGTACGCAACATAACACCCATCCTTTCCACCGGTATTTTTCTCGGCATCTGTTCGGTAGCCAGTCGCTATCACAAACCTGCGAAATTCTCTTATCGTAACTTCTTGTCGTCCCATCGCAAAGGCCGATACTTTTACCCGATGGCGGCGTTCATCGCCATCTCGCCCTTTTTCATCCGATGGGCTCCCCATCCAGAACTCGCCTGCCGGAATCACGACCATCGACGGCCCTCGTGTCCCGTCGCTGAGGGTGTCACGGAATACCTGCAAGGCGCGGGGTGTACTGCCCGCTGGCGGTGCTTGCTGTGGGATGTCGGGCTTGAATGGGCTTGGCACTGACGCTTGAGCCAGTGTGATTTTGGGTAATGGCGAGGCCGAGTACCACGGCTCCTGCCTGTCTTGAGTAGCTGAAGCTACCGCCCAGGCAACATTGCTGAATAGCTCGGTTAGCGTTACTGGCTTGTCAATCTCAGCAAGTAATGCTGTTGTGTAGGGGCTATTACGCCCTCTACCGTCTTGAGCCACCTTGCCCGGGCTGGTCGCATAAGCTATCAGCGATCCTCGTATCGCATCCAGCCGCGCTAAACCTCGCTCATTCGATCGGCTGACACCCCGATACGGTAGATTGCGGCAGGCATCCAGGATCACCACGCTAACCCTGTTTCCAGCACTTTCCATTTGTGTCAACACATAACCGGCTTCGAATGCTTCTATGGGCAAATCAGCCGCATCTTCAATATTGGCGTTGATCGGTATCAGATAACTGCGACTTTGATATTGTGCGCCGTGTCCGGCGTAGAAAAACAAGCCAAGCTGCCTGCCGCGCAATCTTTTCCGAAATTGCTGTAACGCACGATGCATGTTACGGCGGTCGAGGTTTTGGCAACTGATGACTTCATAACCCAATTCTCGTAGCTTTTTTGCCAAATCAGTTGCATCGTTCACCGGGTTACGCAACGGTTGATAGGTATAGTTGCTGTTACCGATCACCAGTGCCACCCGCTCTGTCGTAAACGCTGATGGCGATGACAGCCCGCTTGCGGATGATACCGTGCAGTTTGCAGCCCGGGCCGCAAACGCCGGTGGCGATGGTAGTAGAACCAGCCAAAGGCATAGGAAAAAAACATTTTTTACCAATTTCATAACCGTCAATGTCTCCGTAAGCGCTATTGGTCTGACAGCACTATCTAGTGGGGCAGGGTTCCCGAAAGTTCGGGTTCACGGACCACCCGAAAAGTTGTCTCCCGTTCGCCGTGGTCAATGGGGAAATAGTCTCGGCCTGACGCACCGGAACGCAGCCGTTGGTGGCAGGAGATATCAGCACAATCGGCCAGCCATTCCCAACCGGACGATTGGTATTCACCAATACCTTGTTGTCGGGCATGAAGCCATTCAGCTTCTCGCGGCAGGCGGTAAAGTCGGGCTGTTTGCTCAGTCAGCCAATTCACATAGGCCCGGGCTTCAGTCCAGGTGATGTACATAACCGGATGGGTTGAGCGTTCTTCCGGGCTGAGACCACCATCGTAGGGGCGTGACCGGCTGGTTTGTCGGGCGAATATATCGTAATCGGCATAAGTCACTGGCCGTACCGTTAACCAGAAAGCAGGTAGCTTGATCGTACGGGCTGCCTGACCGTTTTGTGCCGGTAATGTCACTGTACCGCTCGGTACCAAAACCAGCTCTGGAGCTGCTTTGCCGTGAGGCAGACGGTCACGCGATAAAAGCGGTAGGTCAGATAGCGGCGCTGGAGAATCGGTAGCGGGGGGTAATGACGTGTTAGCTGGTGTGGTTATAGCGGTCGTTGATAGCGTGGCAACGGGGGTAGCTGGAGGGCTGGATGTGGACGAGGGCGTGTTGTTGCCAGCGGGAGCCGTTTCCGTGAGCCGGGGTTGGGCAAGCACTGTCGGTTGAGTCGCCGTTGGAGCAGGTTTTACCGGTACTGGTGCGGCAGATTCCATTTTTACTGCGGTAGGTGCATCAGGCACCAGACTGGTTGTCCCGACTACAGCGGGTGGTGGTACTGTCACCAGGGCTGGCAAGGCGACCGGATCAATGGACTCAACCGGTTGGGTGATCGTAGCTGGCGGTGCAACCAGCGAACCGGCTGTATCTTCCGGCGGAACAGAAGTACGGTGAGTCCATAAGCTGCCCAGGATATCCGGTTGTGATATCGCGACGGCGGCTGCCGCCAGGGCTAATCCACCGAGTAACAAATAGCGTGCGCTATGCCCTGTGGACTGTGGTTGTGGGGATTGCCGGGCCGGTCCACT